>CEGF01000047.1_pt1 | contig 55984 bp, 74 predicted proteins | sample 306341 | NCBI WGS metagenome assembly CEGF01 (sample SAMEA2755655, study PRJEB7226) | microbial mat metagenome | biome: microbial mat; feature: hypersaline; material: grass silage | place: USA | collected 2014-02-19 | depth 0 m
TTCTAATCAGTGTTAGTAAGTGCATACTCTGGCGCTCTATTCAGTTAATAGAAAATGACCTGCCCGTGGTAGCGACAGGGCAGATTCAAAATGACCGCCAGTGAAGGCGCTGCTTTGGCTTTGCCCATGGCGAAAGAGGCAGCTTGAGCCTAAGTAACTTAAAGAAGAGTTAAGCTGCGTAAAAGGTTTGCAAAAAAGGGTGGCTGACTTACAGGTTGAATTCAGATGCGTATGCTTTGTGGGGGATACGTTGCCGTATTTAAGAAAAGCTTAAGTTTTAGTGGCGAAGATAGCGGTTTGTAGATTGGGGGAGCAGCATGCGTGCACTGCTAATAGAAGATGATTCCTTACTTGGGGATGGCATTAAAACGGCGCTGGAACGCGAGGGGTACACGGTCGATTGGTTTATGCTTGGCCGCGAGGCAATCAGCGCTATCGAAAGCGAGACATTCAGTGTGATTATTTTGGATCTTGGCCTGCCTGATATGGACGGCATGCAGGTACTGCATTTACTCCGTCAGCAATCCACTCTACCTATTTTGATTTTGACGGCCCGCGACGCAATGGAAGACCGTATTGGCGGTTTAGATGCGGGGGCTGATGACTATGTGCTCAAGCCTTTTAACTTGAAGGAGTTACTTGCCCGTTTGCGTGTCGTCATGCGACGCGCTGAGGGGCGCGCTTCGCAAGTATTGACACTGGGAGCGCTGAGTATTGATGAGGCGCGTCATGCGGTGAGTTGGCGGGGCAAAGACGTAAAGTTGGGTCGACGCGAGTATGCTCTATTGTTAGAGCTAGCCAGGCACCCCGACAGAGTGCTGTCTCGTCCCCGTTTGGAAAATCTGCTTTATGGTTGGGGCGAAGAGGTCGAGTCCAATGCGGTGGAGGTTCACATTCATCATCTGCGTAAAAAGCTTGAAAAGCATCTGATTATTAACGTGCGCGGGATTGGCTACCGGTTGGATAGTCAAGCACAATGATATCGATACGGCGTTATCTACTCCGCACGCTGGCCATAGCCCTGGTTGTTGCGGGGGGCGTCGCGTTTACCGCGGCCTACTTAATCACAGGTCATGAGTTAGAAGAAATTCTTGATACACAGCTCAGTCTGCATAGCCGGATTGTGGCTGGCCAACTCGATCCAAACGCGACAATTGACGACTATGCTCGCCTGGCTTCTCGGATGGGCCTTCCAGAACATCCGGCTCAGCTATATCGCGACGGGAACACAGTGCCTGTCAGCAGTCCTGAATCAGATCCCAAGCTTTACCACGAGGAAGAGCTTAAATTAGTCCTTGGTTTTTGGAATGCCGATGGCTCACCTAGGCTGCTAGGGGGCACATGGAATGATGCAGGCCCTTTCCCCGCCCCTTTAGAGGAGGGTTTTCGCTGGGAAAGCTACGATGGGCATCGCTGGCGGGTTTTCAGCATGTTCGATATTGCCAGCGATACCTGGATCAGCATGGGGCTACGCGGTTCGTTTCATGATGAAGTGGTGGAGCGCATCACCTGGAACAATTTATTGCCGATGCTCTTTTTGCTACCACTCCTCCTTTGGCTGATGAACCGTATTATCCGGCGAGGTACCGCGCCCATCCAAGCGCTTTCCAGCCAGGTGCAGGGCCGCTCCGCCCACGATCTGCGTCAAATCGATAATCTTGTTCCTCAAGAGCTTAATGAATTACGCCAATCGCTAAACGACTTTATCGCCCGGTTGAAAGAAACATTAGAACGCGAGCGGCGCTTCACTGCAGATGCGGCCCATGAATTACGCACGCCCTTGGCAGCGCTGAGAATCCACTTAGATAATGCGCAGGCAGGGGGAGAGCAATCATTACAAAAGGCTTATGTCGGGGTTGAGCGGCTTCAGCGGGTGGTAGAACAACTGCTTATTTTGGCTCGATTGGATCAAGGGGCCACAACCTCACCGGCCACTATCGATCTCTATCCGATTATTGCTGAACTGGTAGCTGAGCTGTGGCCACTCGCTGAAGAGCGAAACCAGCACCTGAGGCTAACAGGCTTAACCCAGTTGGAGACTCGCGCCGACGAAGTCGAGGTGGGTATTCTCTTTCGTAACCTCCTGGATAACGCCTTGCGCTATACGTCAGAAGGCGGTCAAGTGGAGGTAGAGTTAGCGTTTTGGGAAGGGTTGCCTCGGCTCACGGTGAGAGACACTGGCCCCGGACTCCCCGAGGCACTTTTGGATAAAGTCACTGAACGCTTTAGGCGCGCGTCTGGCCAGGGCACCACCGGCAGCGGATTGGGTTTGTCGATTGTCTCGGAGTTGGCCCAGCGCCAAAACGCATGCCTTACGCTTAGTAATCGCACGCCCAACGGTCTAGTGGTCAGTGTGACGTGGGGGTAACACCACACCAGCAGCAAGATTGCTGAGTCATTGGCTGGCCACTGCCAGGGATCGCCGATACGTTCAAGCAAGGAAAATGTTCTCTGCGAAGCTTCTGGGGTGAATGCCTTCAGTAAAATAGGCATCACCCGTGGTAATTTAACCTAATAGGCATCTATTAACTTGTCAGCCTTAATGTGTCACGAAGGCCATCGTGTATGGTGGTTATCAATGACAAATATGTGCCGATGCACATTTCTGGGATGATGGTGGGGATGGCGATGAGGTTCCGGCCCTTCCCACCCTTCATGCTCGTGTTGATGGTGTTCATCGTGATAGTGAAGATGACTATGACGAATAGGCGAGTGCTCATGCGCAATCTCTATTGGATCTCGACGAGGCCAAGCAAACGCAGCAAGCCCCGTCGCCGTTAAAGCCACGGTTCCGAGCATTGCGAATGTTCCTGCCATTCCCATATTCAGCCCTATCCACCCTGCCAACGGGTAGGTGATCAACCAGCAACCGTGTGACAAAGAGAATTGGGCAGCAAATAGCGCTGGACGATCCTCCGCCTGGCAAGAACGCTTGAGCAAGCGCCCTGTAGGGGTCATGACCATCGAAGCGCCTGCCCCCAGTAGCAACCATAGCCCGACAAGTCCCGCAAACGATGGGCCTAGCCAGCCTAAGTAGAGACTGAGCGCCATGATAACGCCACCCAACAGCATGACTGGTCGTTCAGGCAATCGATCCAGTACCTTGGGTAGCAATAAGGCCACCAACATGGAGCCCCCACCTGCGGCCGCAAAGGCCAAAGCTACTTCTTTCTCGCCAAGCCCCAACATAGAGCGAACAAGCACTACCGTATTGACGATCTGCATCGCTCCGGCGGCTGAGACCGCCAAGTTCAACGCCAACAAGCCGCGCAAACGAGGTGTTTTTAGATAAATCCGTATGCCGTAAGAAACGCGACGCCAAACGCCGGGAATATCCTCTAGCGGTTGTGACGCAGGCAACAGCACCGATATAACCAGTGAGGCAGAGATCACGAACGCCAGGGCGTTGAGTACAAACAGGACATCAAAGCTCATCACCATCAGCAATGTCGCTGCTACCATCGGGCTAAGAAGATTCTCTAAATCGTAGGCAAGGCGTGACAGGGATAATGCTCGCGTGTATTGCTCTTCGTCTTCTAGGATGTCTGGTATTGTCGCCTGGAAAACGGGCGTGAAGCCTGCTGAGCAAGCATTGAGTAGAAAGATCAGCACATAGATTTGCCACACTTCTGTAACGAAAGGCAGTGCGCAAACCACGGCTGCTCGCAGCAAGTCGAGGCTAACCAACAACATGCGTCGAGGTAGGCGTGAGGCGTAAGCACCCACCAGTGGCGCAATGCCCACGTAGGCAACCATCTTAATCGCCAGCGCTGTACCTAGTACGACACCCGCCTGCCCCCCAGCAAGATCATGAGCCAGTAACGCTAGGGCAACGGTGGTCAGACCGGTACCAATCAGTGCAATGACCTGAGCGAAAAAGAGATGGCGATAGACGCGATGGGCGAGTACATCGAGCATAGAACGTTCCTCACGAGAGGGGAGCTTAGATGCATTTACAGGTAGCGGGCAATGGCCTTGAACTCTTCAGCCCGCGCCCGCTGTGTTTGATCCTGAGCGCCCAAGGCATCCTCTAGGCAGTGATCGATATGATCTAAAACCAAGGCACGTTTGGCCTGTTGAATAGCCTTCTCAACCGCATGGAGCTGCTGGGCAATGTCTAGACAGTGGCGACCATCCTCTATCATCTGCGTCACACTCGAAAGATGCCCCCGAGCCCGGTTCAAGCGCTTGATGATGTCAGGATGTGACTGGTGCGTATGTATTGTCATTTTCTTTCCCTTATTCTATTCCTATCCCCCTGGAGGGGATGGTAATCTATTATTGCTACGCGGCGCTACGGCGTAAGCAAACTGTTATCTACTTTTTTATCATCAATTTTTGTCCTGGTTGCTTCAAATGCTCAATCGGCTGCGTCACCGCCTTGGCTATCTGACCCTGCTACTGCTGTTTTTGCCTAGCCTGATGCTTACCAGTGTGGGCGAAGCGAGTGCGCATGGCGCAATGAGCCTGGTTGGCGTTGAGTCATCTCACCAGGAGAGTGTGCAGAAGGGCCATGGGCATTCCCATGGGCATAAGCACGATGACGGTCGACATCTTTCTCATGAGAGCGGCAGTCACTTCCACGAACAAGCGGATCGCTTGGGGGCGGGCCTTGTCATCGCTCCGAACGTCCGTCATGCCCTGCGGCTAGGCGAACGGCGCGGTTTACCCCTGCGTCGCGCCTACCGATTGGAGCGACCACCACGGCCAGTTGTCGCTTGATAACTGGGGCCATCCTTCGGGTGGCCAATACTAATGTCAGACCCGTGGAGGTTACATGTTTCCATCCCAAGTAAGGGGTGTGCTCGGCTTGCCTATGATGGCCCGACGCCACGCCTTAGCCTTTCTAACTCTGCTGTTAATGCTACTGGGAGCCAGTGGCGAAGCGCTTGCTCACGCGGTGGCTGAAGGTGACAAGGGCTACATCCAAGAGATCTATGGCGTTAATCTGATCTCGTTTATGTATCTCGGTGCCAAGCACATGGTAACGGGGTATGACCATATCCTGTTTTTGCTAGGGGTCATCTTTTTCCTCTACCGAATGCAGCATATCGCTATTTACGTCAGCCTCTTTGCCATCGGTCACTCGACGACCATGCTGCTCGGGGTGTACTTCAATATCGGCATCAATAGCTACCTAATTGATGCCATCATCGGGCTCTCCATTGTCTATAAGGCGCTCGATAACATCGGCGCATATCAGCGCTGGTTCGGCTTTCAGCCCAACACCAAGGTCGCCACGTTGGTGTTCGGTCTGTTTCATGGCTTTGGCCTGTCGAGCAAGATCATTGAGTACGATATCTCACCCGATGGTCTCGTCCCTAATCTCCTGGCATTCAACGTAGGCGTAGAGATCGGCCAGCTACTGGCATTGAGCGCCATTCTCATTGTGATGGGCTTCTGGCGACGCACTACTGGCTTCTTACGTCATGCGTATACCGCCAACGTCGCCATGATGTGTGCTGGTTTTATGCTGGTGGGTTATCAACTGACCGGCTATTTCATTGCCTAATTGAAGGAGTTACCGATGTATAACACTGACCTTCCAACCCGTGCCGAGCTGCCGTCAACGGGTAAGTTACTGCGCTCTACGTTGATGGCAGCCGTTATTGCCGCCGCCTTGCTGATCAGCGTCGTGCTGCCTGCTGAGTATGCCGTTGACCCCACCGGCGCTGGGCGCTTGTTGGGACTGACTGAGATGGGAGAAATCAAGACCCAGTTGGCTGAGGAAGCCGAGCTCGACCAAGCCAATGATCAAGCCAGTGCCCAACAGGCTTCTGAACCCACTGCACCTCAAGAGGCCGTTAGTGATAGCCAACCTTCGACCGCAACCGCTAGTGCTGCACCGACTTCAGACGTAGAGAGGGAGCAAGTAGCCGCTTCGTTACCAGAAGACCAAAAGATGGAGCAGACTGAAGCAAACGTAGCGCTTGCTGACGCTCCAGCCGCTGAGGAGACATCTACCCAGGCAACTGAAGAAACTGCGGCATGGGGTGATGAGGTGACTTTTACACTCGCGCCAGGTGAAGGTACCGAGTATAAGCTAACGATGGACGAAGGTGCTGTAGCGAAATTCGCTTGGATGTCCGACGGTGGGCCACTTAATTTCGATACCCACGGCGATGGCAATGGAAACTCAATCAGCTACGAGAAGGGGCGTGGCGTACCTGAGGATGAGGGAGAGCTTGAAGCTGCTTTCACTGGCAACCACGGCTGGTTCTTCCGTAACCGCAATGACAACGACGTGACCGTGGTCTTGCGTGTTGGGGGAGACTACGGGGAGCTGAAGAAAATGCTTTGATCTCTCCCTCGAATCACCCCGGCCAACAGGCCGGGGTGGTACATCCATAACGCACCTAACGACAAACACCAGGGTTTACACTTAAGTGCGCTTTGGTGCTTGCTAACGTATCAAGCAGGCGCATGCGCCCTCATGCAATAGGCAGCCAGTAGCTCACACCCTCCAAGCTAACCCGAACCCCGTCTCCTGAATGCTCTATGGTCTGCTGACGAAGTGCTTTTTTAGATACTTTCTTGTCATGAAAGTACTCCATGGCTGTGACGATCCACCGATCCCTCCACTCTTCCTCTTTATCAACGCACTTAGCCATTTGCATCATGGTGTGAGCCAACTTTTCTTTTCGCCGTTTTCTTGCTCGCTTCTCATCCACTCTAGGAGCCAGTGTGGTGGCATGTTGACGATTTAAGAAATTGGTAAACCCCGTCACCGAGGCTGCTTGTCCGGGCACCGCACTCAAGTAACTGTCTACATCACCGTATCCGGCCGGTGAACACACCTTCCGCTGAGACCCGACTTCGATGACGGTAGGTGTCCACCTATTCCTTAGTGGACACCTATTATGAGTGAGTTAAGCGTATTGGAGGCGCCTCGAAAGCGTCGCCGCTTTACAGCCGAGTTCAAGGCCGGCGTCGTCGAAGCGTGCCAACAACCTGGTGCCTCAGTGGCTGGCATCGCGTTGGAGCATGCTCTGAACACCAATCTGGTCCATAAGTGGATCCGTGAGGCTCGTCGCTCGGCGCCGGTAAGTGAACCCCCGGCATTTGTCCCGTTGCCGATGGCAAGCACCGCAACGCTGGCCTCGACCCCGCTTCGGGAAGCCGAGCGTATTCGACTTTCACTGCCGAGCCCCAAAGGCACGGTGACCATCGAATGGCCATTGTCCGATGCGCAGGGGTGTCGGGCGCTGCTTCGGGATCTGCTGTCATGATGCGTATCGACGAGATCTGGCTGGCCACCGAACCATTGGACATGCGCGCTGGTCCCGACACGGCTCTGGCCAGGGTGGTGAAGGTGTTCGGCGCCGCCCGGCCACACTGCGCCTATCTGTTCGCCAATCGCCCCGGTAACCGCATGAAGGTGTTGATCCACGATGGCCTGGGCATCTGGCTGTGCGCCCGGCGTCTGAACCAGGGCAAGTTTCATAGGGCCGGCAACGGGCACGGTGATCGCGTCGAGCTCTCTCCCGAACAGGTGACAGCGCTGGTACAAGGTCTGCCCTGGCAGCGCATTGGGGCCGCCGGCGTGATCTCGGTGGTCTAAGGCGCACCTGCCACGAACGGCACAAAACGCCGTGGCGGGGTATTCGATGATAGGCCCATCCCCTTTTCCTCAGGCCGCTGGCATACTCACCCGATGAACGCGCCATCCGACCTGTCTCAGCTCTCTCCCGATCAGCTCCGCCACCTGGCGGCATCGCTGATGTCGCAGGTCGAGCAGCAGGGACAGGCATTGGCGCAGAGCCAGAAAACACTGCGTCACACTGAGCAGGTCAACCAGAAGCTGACCTATGAACTGGCACTGCTCAAGCGTCATGCCTTCGGCAAGCGCAGCGAACAGCTCAACGTCCTGCAAATCAGCCTGCTGGACGAGGGGGTGGATGCCGACATCGCGGCCATCGAGACCGAGTTGGAAGACCTGGCCACCCCCGACACGCCGCCAGCGACCAAGAAGACGCCTACGCGCACCCCCTTGCCCCCTGAGTTGCCGCGCACCGAGATCCATCATGATCCGGAGAGCGAGCACTGTGAGTGTGGCTGCCAACGGCGGCGAATTGGCGAGGAGGTCAGAGAGAAACTCGATTACACGCCGGGCGTGTTCCACGTCGAACGCCATATCCGCGGCAAATGGGTCTGTGACCAGTGCGAAACACTGGTCCAGGCGCCGATGCCGGCACAGATCATTGACAAGGGCATCCCCACCGCCGGCCTGCTGGCTCAGGTGCTGATTGCCAAATATGCCGATCATCTACCGCTCTATCGCCAGGAGCAGATCTTTGGCCGCGCCGGCGTACCGATTCCGCGCTCCACCCTGGCGGAGTGGGTCGGTATCTGCGGCGTACGGCTTCAGCCACTGATCGATGCCTTACGCAACCTGCTGCTTAATGAGCCGGTACTGCATGCCGACGAGACCCCGGTGCCGATGTTGGCGCCGGGGAAGAAGAAAACCCACCGGGCCTACCTCTGGGCCTATGCCACCACGCCCTATGCCGAGTTGAAGGCGGTCGTCTACGACTTCAGCGAGGGGCGCGGCGGTCAGCATGCTCGCGACTTTCTTGGCGACTGGCGAGGCAAGCTGATCTGCGACGACTACAGCGGCTACAAGCAGAGCTTTGCCAAGGGCGTGACCGAGATCGGCTGCATGGCCCACGCACGACGCAAGTTCGTCGACTTGCACGTGGCCGACAAGAGCCAGATCGCCGGGCAGGCCATCGCGCTAATCGGCCAGCTCTACCAGGTGGAGCGCGAGACACAATCGCTCACCGTGGAAGAGCGTCAACGATTGCGGGAGACACGCGCAAGGCCCCTCGTCGACGCGCTGTACCGCTGGATGTTGGCGCATCGCGAGAAGGTCCCGAACGGCTCGGCGACGGCCAAGGCACTAGATTACAGTCTGAAGCGTTGGGCAGCGCTAACGCGCTACCTCGACGACGGTGGACTACCCATTGACAATAATCGGGTAGAAAACCTGATTCGCCCTTGGACGCTCGGACGTTCGAACTGGCTATTCGCCGGGTCACTGCGCAGTGGCCAGCGCGCGGCCAACGTTATGAGCCTGATCCAGTGCGCCAAGCTCAATGGCCATGATCCTTACGCCTACCTTCGAGACGTTCTGGAGCGATTGCCGACCCACAAGGCCAGCCAACTTTACGAACTCCTACCGCAAAACTGGCAAAAAACCGCCTGATAACACGCCCGCGGTGATCGGCGGACGCTTACACATCACCCTGGTTAGGTAGACGCTGTCCCTCTCGGTCAGTATTGAGCAACAATGCGGCTGCCGCGCTTAGTGCAAGTCGTGCGGAGGTGTGGGATGTTTTGCCCGCCTGTATACAGGTTTCCAATTGCAGCCAATAGGCTTGCAGCACTTGGTCTGATAATGAAGCGGACGGCATAGAACTGAGACATGCTTGAATACGTCTTTTCTCAGAGTCGATCTTCTTTGCTTGGTTATCCGGCTCTACAGACTTTTCTCATCGGCACTCGGTGGGGCTTGAGTGACGATCACGGGTTTCACAGGTTCTACGTCATCATTCACGTAGCCCTCACCGTACTGTTTACGAAACCGTTGAACGATGGTTGTCTTTCCGTTGTTGGAGTCACCCACGAGCAAAAGGTTAGGCATACGAGGGCGACTAGGCTTCTCCATCAGCCCACGCATGACCTCAATGACACGATTAGCCAATGGATACCCCAACCATCGCGGTTGATCCATAAACTTCATTCGCTCTTTAGCGGACAGCCCCAAGACATGACGAAGATCAGGATGAAGGTGTGTGCTCATGCTATGTCCCAATTCACATCGATATCACCCGATAAGAGACCATCTCCCTGAGCGGGTGACTCTTAGGGGGGCGCGGTTGAGGGCGCATGTAAAAGGGGATCTGCAGGTGTCACCTTCTTCTCATGCTCTTTACGTCGTTGTGCCTGACGGCGACTTCGCTTAGTGCGTGCTTGCGACTCCTCCACATGGGTTCGCAGTTCACTAATAGCGCGTAGGATTTCAGACTCGTTCACCGAGCTCCTACCTTCCTGGCGAAGGCGCGCCTTCGCCTGTGCATACTCCCAAACGCTCATTGAGGGGAGGGCAAGATTGGCAAAGGGAATGCGAAAATAGTGGCCGAGTTCTGGGTCTTTGAACCAAATGACACTAATGTCGCGAGGGTCGCGTCGGAATACAAAAGTACGTTTCTTGTTTGGCGTGTCTGGATCTTTAGCATTGATCCATGGCCTTAGCGCCTCGTCGTAATAGTTCATGCCATCGATGGTCAAACCAAAGGTCTGGATCGTGCGCTGAAAGCTGGGCAAAAAATCGAGCAATACAGAAAGTCTATCAGCAGGCCGTGGTGCTAAGCCCACTCCCTGCACGTCAGCATTGCCAAACACACCGATTTCCCATTTCCTCATCGGTGACATACCAATTCCAGAATGAAGACGCTGGTGGTAAACCTTACAAATCAACGTCACCAGCCACTCTTCAAACTCGCTTTTCGTCATGGCTGCGTGTTTCTCTGGATCGTACCCCTCTTTCTCTTTAATGGAGGAAAAGGTCGTCCCAGGCATGTTATGGATCTCCTTGAGAAGAGAGCCCAGCAACCGCTCGATGTGACCACCGTAACGAGGCTGCTTAACAGGCCGAAATTCAAGGTTGATCCCATAGGCTAGGCATGAGCGCCGAAACGTCTCTGAGCGAAAATCTGGGCCGTTATCGACATGAATCGTGGCGGGAGTGCCCCATACCGGCCACTTTGCCTCCACGTTATGCAGCAGCAACCATTCATCTTTAGGCAGCATTGATTGAGCCACGCACAAGCCGACGGATGTTTCAGAGGGTGGGTCGAACGATAAGTAATAGCCCGTGACTACGCGAGTGCACACGTCCATTGCCAGCGTGATCCATGGTCGACCAATCGGTTTGCGATGCACGTCATCCACCAAAATAATATCGGCAGGCGTGTGGTCAATCTGCATGACCGCTAGCGGATAGTCCGCATTGGGAAATTTTCCAGCCGCCGGCTGAAACTTATTAATCGCTTTGTCTCTAAAGCCATGGCCACGCAATCGGTCACGCTCCGGGATATCACGCAGACGAGCACGAACGGTACCAGGGCTCGGCGGGTCAATGCGCCGTTCATGGCAGCGCCGCATCACTTCCTGTACCGCTTTTTGCGCGGAGGGACGCTGCAGCGTCAGGTACACGTCTTTGATGACTTCCTGAATTACCGCTTCGGCATGCGTGGGGATACGCGACTTACCCTTCTTCCATCCTGGCTTTTGAGGAATCAATGCAAGCACCGAGCCCGTCGCTTTATACCGCTTCAACCAACGGTAGATCGTGGCTGTATCCACACCCGTTTGTTTAGCACGCTCTTCCGCTGCATCTCGCCCTACGGTATGACGATCCACCAAGGGCTTAATGATGGAAAGGCGATGCTCGGCCTCCCGCCAATCGGCATCCCCAATCTCGGACATATCCTGCTCAGGGGATACGGACCCGCTATTGAGAGGCGCTAGTTCTTTGATGCGAAGCGGGCAACTACGCCCGGACTCAACGGCAATGCCAATGACCGTCTCAAAATCGAGCACCTGGGAAATTCGGTAAACGGTGCCATCTTTCTGAACCTGCTCACCCACCATAATCTGCAAGTGTTGGCGTGTTTGGGCGACGCCGTTATTGGGTTCAGTTGCGCTGCCACGATGATTATTCATAATCGGGTACCCATACCTCTGATAGAGGACTGAAGGATTGGGCCATATCGCAATCTAACTGCCGAGTCGCCAGTAGATGCCATAAATGCGCAATCCCCTCTGCCCGGTAAATATCGCCCATAAAGTGCCGAGAAAGCAGGTAATCCAAGGTCGCCACCCCCATTTCCCTCACCGTGTTGAGGACTGCCTGGCTTTCGACAGAGGGAAACACCATCCGCTTGTAGCGCCGACGTCACCCCCTGATTGAGTAGCGCTACACTTTAGAGTCCGATCCTACGAAAGGAGATTGGACATGAAGAAGCGTTTCAGCGAAGAACAGATCATTGGTTTTCTGGGCGAAGCCGAAGCAGGACTGCCCATCAAGGAGCTATGCCGTCGGCACGGTTTCTCAGAAGCCAGTTACTATCTATGGCGCAGCAAGTTTGGCGGCATGAGCGTGCCCGATGCCAAACGACTCAAAGAACTCGAAGCCGAAAATGGGCGCTTGAAAAAGCTGCTCGCGGAGTCGCTACTGGAAATGGAGGTCACTCGCGAGGCGCTGAGAAAAAAGTGGTGAGTGCCCCGGCACGCCGAGACGTGGTGCGCTTTATGGTGTCACGTGGTCTGAGTGAACGCCGAGCGCTCCGTGTCATCCATATGAGTGCCAGTGCATTGCGCTATCAATCGGCCCCTGACCGCAATGGGGCATTGCGTGAACGCATTATTGCACTGGCCCATCGGCATCGTCGCTATGGCGCTGGCATGATCTACCTGAAGCTGCGTCAAGCCGGTGAACGGGTCAATCATAAGCGCGTCGAACGCCTCTACGCGGCGGCTCGATTGCAGGTAAAACGCCGCAAGCGCAAGAAGGTTCCTGCGTCTGAGCGAAAGCCCCTTGGCCGTCCTTGTGCCGCCAACCAGGTCTGGTCAATGGATTTTGTATTTGACCGTACGGCAGAAGGACGCGTGATAAAGAACCTCACCGTTGTCGACGACGCCACCCATGAAGCCGTGGCGATCGTGCCTGAACGGGCCATTGGTGGGTTGTTTTTAACACGAATTTTGGATCATTTGGCTGAAAAACGTGGCCTACCTAGCGCCATTCGTACGGATAATGGAAAGGAATTTTGTGGGCGCGCCATGCTGTTGTGGGCTCACCTACATGACGTTGCGCTGTTTTTAATCGAGCCTGGAAAACCCAATCAAAACGCCTACATCGAATCGTTCAATGGGCGTTTTCGAGATGAATGTCTGAATGAGCATTGGTTCACCAGCCTTCATCATGCCAAGGTGGTCATCGAAGCATGGCGTCGGGAGTACAACGAAGAAAGACCGAAAAAGAGTCTTGGCGGACTGACACCTTCAGCCTATGCCGAGCAACTGGTGTTAAAACACGATAAAGTTACGTTTGACTCTAAACCCAGGTGCTACTGAAGATGGGGTGACTTCGACGCGCCAAGAAGGTAATGTTGTCCAAGGTCTTATCACGAATGCGGCTTTCATCATGAATGCGAAACGCCCAGCCCTCGTTGTTGGCATGCCGTATAGCCGCCTTCCATTTAGGCGACCATTCGCGCCAATGTGCTTGCCACTTTTCCCGTGGTTTGACCTCTACCAGGAGAGGTTTCGGGTAGTCCTTGTAATGACGGTTACCGAGTCGGTAATAAACCAAATAATCCGGCGTGTAGGTGTAACGCCTACCGGTCACTGGATGATGAAACGGGATCTCGCACGGCTGGGATATCACACCAAGGACGCTCACATCAAAGTCAGCCTTTATGAGGAAATCACGTTCGAGCGTCGACTCGAACTCAATAGACTCCTCCCCGCGAAAGGCATAGTAGCCAGACACACTTCGTCGGGTAGGGCCGATGTTACGAACGGATGTAGGCAATGGCATGGGCAGTCGCACCAAATAGTGAATAAAACGCATTCTGTCGCAGCAATTTCTATTAAATCTGTCGCATTCAATCCTGTACAGACTGCCATAATAGCCCGATATTACGCGCTGAGGGTCGCATTAATTGCTGAAAATGACAGCATGCTGGACGCTCTGTAACCCCTGACCGCGAACCATCTCAACCCAGTCCCAATAAGGGAGGGCTGTATCCCCATTCTTGTACTCAAGCAGCCAGTCTTCCCGTGGGTAGAGGGCGTGCTGCGTCTTCTGTTGGGAAATGAGGGGATTCGTTTCGTGTTTGGATTGCTGATCCTGATAGCTTGGCATGGGAATACTCGCTAAATCATTTAAAGCACTGGCGGCTCCAAAGCCGCCAAGGATTGGCTTACCTGCCATAGACCGTCAGACCATCGGTAGGCGTGACATCAGCATCGAACATGAGCCAGCGGACGCCAGTTTTGCGCGCTTCACTGGCCAGACTGTTCAGCACTGGCACATCATTTGAAACTTTGGCTAACGGGTCGTATTCGGCTCCGTCATAGGTATATCCCGCTGAAATTACGAACCACTCCCGGTGCGCATTTGCACCGTTGATTTCGCGCCGTGCTAGGAGCGTTTCCACCGTTTCCACCTCCTCTTGAGGGAGATGGCCAGTGGTCAGAACGATCATGCTTTCAGCTTGGTTGAGCTTCGCGTAAGTCAGCGGGTTAGCCATGGGCTGTCTCTCTCTAAGTGCTTGGGAACGTCCCTCCATTATAGTCCTATATATAGGACTATTCCAGAACGAAAGGCAGTTTTAGACGCCAATATAATGAGTAATTCTGGTGTCATCCCGGATAGGGGGAGGACGGTCACATAGCAGATCGAAGATGCAGTTGGATTGTTTCGCATGCGAAACAAATACGCCGCCATCTAACGAAAATCGGGCAGCAAACCGCTAAGGTTGCTGCCCGATCGCGTACTTGCAGTCTCGCATGGGTTTAACTCGGCATCGTGTCGTTGTCATCGAGCGTTTCAGAGGCCGCGGAGAGGGATGCTTCGGCAAAGGCTGCCGCGTTCTCGCCGACTTCCTCGGGGCTTAATTTACCCCCTCCCTCGCCAAGCAGAATGGCGTGCATGGCGGTCATCGTGAAAACTTCCAGCCTGGTCATGTCCTGCGCAGACTTATTGAACCGCGAGGTGTTGATATTATCGTCAGCCATATTGCCCTCCAAAAGCTGAGCGGCCACTGCTTGAGTGGCCGCTGATCGGATCAGATTCGTTCCCAGTCGCCACCGGCATTCTGGCAGGTAGTGACATTTTGATCACTGTCCTCGGGGCCATCAGTGACAGTAATGTAGTAATCAATGCAGGTGCGGCCTTCACTATCGACATAAGGATCACTCTTGGCGATGTTCTGTTTCATGTTGGCCACGTCCTCGAACCCGACTTCAGGTTCGCCCTGCAACGCGGTGAAAGCACCACGCATCCCCTTATCGACCACGCCTAGTGCGCCAGCGCCAACAGCCCCGTAAGCCGCACCGCTCATACCGGCCTTACCGCCATTAACCAAACCCTGCATGCCCTGCATCTGACTGGCTGACTCGGCTCCCGCTGCGCTGGCGCTACTGTTGTTACGACCGCCTATCACATCGGCCACACCTGTAATCGCGTTGACGGCTGAATTTTGCAACATGCCAGCCCCTTGCGGTGCTGCGCAACCGGCAGCCATAAGCAGCATTGAGGCGGCAGCCAGACCTTTGAGAGTTTGCTTGATAGTCATTTTGATCCCCTTTGTTCCCTTGTTTTGATGGCCTCGGGCAGAATTGCTGCCAAATATATAAATTATACTATACGACAATTTCTACTTCAAACCCTGCGAAGCAATTTCAGACCCAGTATCCTCTGCGCAATCCCGATCCACCGCAAGCGCAGCGCTCCTACATTGTAGCGCAAGGTCGTAGAGGCAAATTTATGGCAATAAGGGCTGGCGCGGCATCAGAATACAACGTTTAAGAAACTAAATTAAAAATGTCGTCTAGTATAGTTAAGGCTGTTAATATGAATTCAGATACCCTAATCAAGAACGCGCAAGACGAGCTTTCCCTGCTCTCACGACTGGTCGTAGATCGGGCGACTATGCGCGAAGGCAATGGAAAACTGACGCTGTTAATTGATGAGGAGGGGGCGCGGTTACTGACGATGGAGCGGGTGCGCCAAGAAATTGAGTGCGCCGTAAAGAAAGCGTATGGGCTGGAGGTTGCCTATGAGCGGGCTTCGTAATTCCCGCCAGGCCCGACAGCTAGTTAGGCGTCTTGAGCGTGACTGTGATCTAAAGTGGCCAGGCGGCGCTGACAACGCGGCTTTGCTTCATGACCGCTCTGCGAGTCGCTGGGAACTCCATACGCTTGAAGGCCCTTCGTTACCTGTCATCTCTGGCCCTACCCCCCTTACCCACCTGCTGCGTGATGGATTCGTCCTGATCCGCTGGCCGGATGACAGCATCGAGCTTTTCCACGTTGAATCGGCAGAATCACAACTGAGCCACCGGCTGCAAGAAAACGCGGAGGTGGCCGCAGCCGGGAGTTAAAACCCATGACAAGCAAGACCACCTTTCGAGTCAGTCACCGCGCCCTGTTGGGCCATTGGTTGCTCGTACCCTTGGGGGCAGCGCTGCACTTTGCGCCTCATGCCCCCTTCACCCTCGCTGGTGCCAATGCTCCAGACGCCCTGACGAACATCCTTTCCTGGGCAGGGATGGGGTTAGCCGCTTGGGGATTGCTGAACGTCGCCTATCAGCGTCTTGCCCACGAGTACGCGATAGGCCCCGATCGCGTTATAGAGCGGCACGGCATCATCGCTAGGCGTGTTACACCCCTGTTTATTGACCACATTCGTTCTACCGAAGTGAACCAGACGATTATGGGGCGCTTACTGGGATACGGGACCGTGGAAATGTCGGCGGCAGGCACTGGTACCAGCGAAGCTCGCTTCGATCGTGTGGCCAACCCGATGGAAGTCATGGCTTCAATCGACAATCACCTTAAAAGCCGCATGGCAGGCTCTGGAGAGGAGTAGCAAGCTTATGGACTCACAAGTTTCCGCCCTAGCTGATGTGTTGATTCCAGGGCAAGCTATTGTGTCTACCGATTGCCATCAGTCGCAGGAGCTGCTGCCCCACCGGCAGTTGCTCACGCAGGTATTCCTGAAGGCGATTGACGACCTGAAGAGTAGCAACCTCAAGCACCAGTTTTCAGCAGCAGAGTTTCTTACTGGCCCTGTTGCTGAAGAGTATGTAGGCCACCTCGGGCTGCCTGAGTGGACACCCAAGCTGGCGCTATTGATCCATGCTCAATGTGAGCTTCGTACTTGCCTTGAGATACCTGAGCAGCTGGAGACAACCCTTAGCCAGTATGCACCGCCCGGAGAAGGTGAGCGCCGCACCTCTTTGTGATTTTCCCTGGGCCTCAATAGCTCCCTCCATCACCTTGAAGCCGCAGCGAGTTGTCTGGCTCCTGGCGGGCGACTTGTGGCTATCCTCCCCGGCAGCATGCGCGGCAAGGATTTACTGCCAGGCCGGGAGATGGAATGGACTGCTAGCTATCAGGGCGAGTTCGCCGGGACTGGCGTTAACGTGACCATCCTGGTGGCCGATAAGCCCGACCAGTAAGAAGTAAGCTGGCGCGGTCCATGCGATCGCGCCAGCTTTAGTGTTTGAGTTAGCATCCCGAAAACACATCCTAACGGAAAGGCAATGGATCAAGTACGCGACGAGGCTTACCGCCTGTCACATGAGCTTCACCTAAAGCAGGGCCGCTATCAGCCCTCTCCCTATCGTCCTTGGTCCTCTGAGGATATGGCGTGGCTCGCTGGCGCTGATGATGCCTCGGGGGACTACCCGGCAGCCGTTGATGGGCAAAGCAGCCCTTCGTCTTCACCTCACACGAAAGAAACCCAGCTCACTCTGTTCTGATCTCGCCCCAATAGTCGTTTTCATCTCCCCCTAAGCCTTGGCCTGCGCCAGCAAAGCAACTCGCGCAAAAAAAATTCTCATCTCCTCCGGTTAAGTGTCAGTGGCTGCCCTATCTACCTGCGAGGCCCACCAAGGGCACCTATGAGAGAGCACCGCTGGGAGGCGGAATGGAGATGATGGCGATGCGAGGCAGCACGCTTATTGGCGTAGCTATATTAGTTTGGGTCGCATGGATTGTTCTGGCGACCGATTCATCAGAACGTATTGAGCGTACCTGTCAGCCGGTTCTGTGGTTCGGCAATGTGGCAACCTCTCTCACGCAGCTGACCTTTCCTAAGCAGCAGGAGACGGTTCACGAGACGTTTGAATCAGCCGACTACGCTTGTCGCTTTACCGTGTGGCGCTTGCTGCACGAGGACGCCTGGATCGAAACCCACAAAGGGAACGAATCTAGCGATGAGTCCGGGGAGCGCGAGCAATGATCTCCCCCACCCGCTTGCTAAACCCTATCCGTAAAATTCTCGGTGTCACCGTGACCACCTTGGGGCTCGCTGCTGGCGCGTATGCCGCAAATGATCAACCTGTGGCGCTGGTTGAGTTTGCCAGCTTCGATTGCCCGCACTGCCAGGCCATGGAGCAACACCACCCTTCCATTCAGGCAGCCGTCGAAGCGGCAGGCCTGGAGTACCGCTACGCCCCCCTGCCTTCCCATACCGGCCTTGAGCGAGCATGGAGAGAGCGCGCTTTCTACGCATCACGCTCCATTCCTGGGGTCGCCAATGAGGTACGTAAGGCTTTTCTCGCTGCTGGCGAAACAGGCGTCCCCCTCAAGGACTATGACGATGTGCTGGCGCATCTCCAGCTGTATGTGCCCCAAGTTCGATGGAACGAGTTTGCGGACGATCATATAAGCGATCCCAGCTCTGTCGAAGCGATTGAGCGAGCAGCGAGGCTTGCCGGTCGGGCGGGTCTTCGCGAGTACCCCGCCTTTGTCGCTGTGTCTCTCTCTGACGTGAAGCTATTAAGCCTGTCGGGAGACGTTTCCGAGAAGGCAGAGGCCGTAATTAAGTACCTGGAGAACCTTTAATGACCCCGCGAAACCCTGTCCTTGCTGTCGCGCTGACAGCCGTTCTTGCTGGCTGCGCAGTTCACCCCCCGGCGCAAGAGCACGCACGTACCACGACGCTTCCTGATTCGTACAACACGATGACGAGCCGCTTTGTGGTGATCCCGGCCTATGAGCTTCAAGGGGTCAACGCGACCCGTACCACCAACTGGTACTACGGGGCTGGCCAGGGGCTTGGTCGATACGCTCACGGCGGCACCGCCTACGACGAGGCGTATTGGCAGCAGCGCTATGCCTCGATGCCGGATGACTACAAGGACGCCATGAATTCTGTGCCTCTGGCGCGATTCCACTTCGAGTTCGACTCCACAAAGCTGACGCCTGCCTCGCAGCGTGAAATGTCTTCCTTCTTGGAAGGGGAAGACTTGGCTGGGCGAATTCTCGTTGTTGGTTACACCGACCATCTCGGCACCGAGTCCTACAACATTCCTCTCTCGCAACGCCGCGCTGACGCGATCGCAGGACAGCTCGATGTGGCTTGGCCAAATGCCCGGTTCCTGACGGAAGGGCATGGCATCTATCCCAAGCTGGTTGACGACACGACTGATGAGGCGCGGGCGGCAAACCGTCGCGCCGAGATTTTTTACCTGGAGGCAGATCAATGAACGTCTTTATCGCCCACGCCCAGATTCTACGAAAAGAGGCGCCAAAGGAGCGCGGTCGTTCTGGCCTGATGGTGCTCAAGGTTGGCAAGAGCAAGCGAAGTACAGAAGCCCTGATTCAATCTGTGAATCAGATCATTGTTCGCATCCCGAGCCATCTGTCCGATCGCGCCGCCAAGCTGGAAGTTGATTCCTACATCGAGATATTCGGCCATGTGGGTGGCATCGTGCGTCGTGCCCACCACACAGGCGAGCAGCACCTGAGCGCTGAACTGGTGGCCAACAACATCCAGCCGGCCGCCCCGATGATTGAGGGCAACATCGAGAAACACCTCTTCAATCGCTTCATTGCGATTGGCTTGCTTAGGGGTGTGAAAACCCCCGAGAGGGAGGGGCCACCCTCCACAGCTTACCTTCAGATTGGTCCTGACCGGCCTGACTTGGGCCGCTCGTTTCAGCATACCGGCGTGGTGGGCATGGCCGCTTTCGGGCGCGTTGTAGATCGTCTGGTCGAGTACGAAGCCGGCACCGCCCTTCATGTCGAGGGACGAGTTACAGGGCTGTTGCGGAAGATTCCCAAGCCAGGGGCAGACGGTGGCTTTGAAGAGAGCCTTGAGGTCGGTCTGGTAATGGATCGCGTCAGTCCAACTGCGATGGTCGCTGAGCGGATGATGACGCCGTTTGATGTGGCCAAGCCTGAAGCTAAGAGCGCCCCAGAAGAAGCTAGCGAAGATGCTGGCGCTGGGGATCAGGAAATCGCGGACGTAGCTGAAGAAAAACGCTAGGAGGTGGTCAGTGTTTGCCCTACCTGATTGTGCCCCTGAAATCGCTGATTACTACCAAGTACCCATCGAGATTGTCGCTGCTGTACGCCTTCAGGAAAGCGGCAGCCGTGGGCAATTAGTAGGTCGCATAGGGCCGAACGAGAACGGCACTTACGACCTGGGCGCTATGCAAGTCAATACATGGTGGCTCGACCAGGAAACCAACCGGAGTTATCTCCAGCAATGGGGAATAACCGAGCGTGAGTTGCTGGAAAACGAGTGTACGAACATCGCTGTAGGGACGTGGATTCTCTACGACAACATCACGCGCTACGGCGAGTGGGAGGCGGCATTGGCCGCTTATAACGCTGGTTCACCGGATAGTCCGGTAGGCCAACAATACGCAAACGAAGTCCTCGCGACATTAGGAGATCAGTACCAATGACTACTTCCGTAGACACTCAGGCCACGACCAAGAAAGGCAAGTTCGCCCAGTTGCGCGAAGGCCTCATCATGAACAAGCAGCGTGCCGCCGAACGCTCGCTGCTCGTGGCCACCACCTTTTTCCTGGCCATGCCGGCGTGGGCGCAGGACGAATTTGAAGACTTTGCAGACAAGGTTGAAGACCTGGCGCACGGCCCCTTCGGTATTGGCATTTCCATTCTGGCGCTGATCATCGGCTGCCTAGTGGGCCTTGGCCGTCAATCCGCTGCCCCGGCGTTCTTGGGCCTTGGGATCGCCGGCGCTTTTGCGGTCGGTCCCTTCATGATCAAGGAAATTTTCAGCTGGTTCTCAGGCGTCTGAAAAAGGAGTAGCGGGTCATGTCCAACGAATCCTATCGGATACCGCAGGATGTTGATGCACCTATCCCCATCTTTGCCTGGGAGATGACCGAGGTGGTTGTCGCCATCATGGTAATCGGCGTAGGCATCATCATGCGGTTTTTCATCCCAGGTCTATTTGCGGGGATCTTTCTCATGATGATGGCCAAGAAGATGCGTGCCGGCCAGAAGCGGGGACAAGTGCAGCATGTCTTGTGGCGGATGGGGCTGAAGCTTGACCCGCTGCTTGGCAAATACGCACCTAGACCAATGCGCTTGGAGTACATTCGCTGATGAAATACCTCAATGCATTGCGAAATCAGTGGATCGCTGCCAGGGGCTGGATGTTCACCTCCCTGCTCCTGGCTGGGTTGCTGATCTATCTCTTACAGAGCTATGTCCAGCTCAGCTCGAACATGCCTACCCGGCTGGTTCCCTACAATCTGCACCTCATGGATGGGCCAGTCGAGGTCGGCGCGAGTGCTGACACTACCGATGCGAGTTACCTCACCGAGATAGCGATCGCGGATGCTCAGTTGCACAGCACCTGGACCCCTCGGAACGTGCAGGAACAATACGCTCGGTTCCAAAACCGGATGACGCCGGCCCTTCATGCCAAAGTCGGCAACGATCTTCTAGCCCGCATTCCAGACCTGGAGAATTCAGAGCGCACCCAGGCCCTGTTCGTTGAAGGGACCGAAGCCCTGGACGACACCGTGCTGGTCACTGGACGCTTGCGTGCTTGGCATGGCACCGAACAGATCGAAGACGAATCGATTACGTACCGTGTCCGCTATTCCTTCAGCGGTGGCGTTCCGTATGTCGCTGGTTTCTCTTTGGAGGACGAATGAATAAGCCCAAGATGCGGGGGTTGGTCATGGTGGCGGCGCTTGCCGTCGCCCCTTTTACCAGCGCCAGCGATGATGTCCAGAAGGTGGCTGTGTCCACCGATGCTTACAACCGGCTGGTATTCCCTGAGCCGTACTCCACCGTTGTTATCCCCCCCGAGGCCGAGTTGCGAGACAACCCGGTGCCGACTGATGGCAAGCGTGGTCTCCTAATCCGGCCCGCAGATGAGGCCGAGCCCTTCTCTATCTTCGTTCAGCTCCGAAGCGGCGAGGCCTTCACGGTGAAGCTGGAGCCGGAAACCGGAATCGATGCGCAGGTATTCCGGTATAAAAACGCCCCGGACATTTCCGAGCAGCCCGAAAGGGAGAGTCGCCCCAAGGATCGCTGGATTGCTGACACTATCCTGTCCGCTTTCCAAGAGGCTCGCCCCAGCGGTTTTGAGCAGGCTGGCGCCCCGCCGAGTGCCCGACTGGAAATGCCCAATGGAGGCACGCTCAAGCTCACAGCGGATACCCAGTACCGTGGTTCTGGCCATGTCGTGAATATCTACCGGCTGTCCTCTGATACCGCCATTGAGGTAGAGCCTCGCGACTTCTACCGCGATGGCGTCGTTGCTGTTTCCTTGGAAGGGGACACGGTAAGCGAGCACCAACAGCCCCGAATGATTGTCGTGGAGGTTGACCGTGGCTGAAGACGAGAACAAGCAGCAGCCGAATGAATCTGGCCAGGATAATGGGTCTAAGATGGCCAAGGCTCGCGCCAAGTCCAAGGTTGTCTCTCAGAGCCTTTTGGAGCGTGCGCAGGGACGCAAGTGGCTCCTATATGGAGGTGGGGCCTGCCTAGTCATCTGGCTTGTGGCCAGCAACGCTATCAGTGCCCGCGACAGCAGCAATGACCAGGCGCCGCCTCCCCCGGAATTTATGGACACCACGCCGGATACTCGGCATGGCGAGGAAGTCACCATTTCTCGACTGCAGCAACAATTGCGGGAGGCCCACGAGGAATTGGCTGATCAGCGCGAGAGCCAAGAACAGCGGGATGCAAGGCTTCAGGCGCAGCTCGAAGAAATGCAGGCAGGCATGGAGTCGGAGCGTGAGGATACGCGGTCGACCATGGCAGAGTTGCGTTCGCGCCTGGCCGATATTTCGAGTGGTGAAGATACCTCTAGTGAACTCCGCATTGGAACATCTTCAAGCAGCAGTAACGACGCCAACCGCTCCCCGTCAGACTATCTTCGTCCGCCACGAGGTGACGATGCTGGTGTTGTGCCCCCGCCCCCGGTAGTTCGTCGTGATGGCGATTCTGGCCGTGCCAGCCTGCCTCCGAGGCAGCAAGCATCGAATCAGGGTGGCGTCATCCCTTCAGAGTTTCCCCAGCTCCAGAAAGATGAAGGACCGGCGGATCCAATCGTACTTGATGGCTCAAGCGGTGAATCTAGTGCTCGGATCTTGCGTAATGAAGAGGTCCAACAGGACGACGACGAAGAGGATCTTGGCCCACCAAAGGCTGGATTCCTGCCGATGGGGTCGTTCTCTGAAGTGGCGATGCTGACCGGCGCCGATTTTGGTGCTGCCGAGCGTACTCGTAACAACCCCCAGCCGGTGCTCTTCCGTATTCAGAACGATGCTTTCCTGCCAGGTAGTGCGCGGTACCGCCTCTCCGACTGCTTTGGCATGGGTGGTGGCTACGGTGACCTATCGAGCGAGCGAGCACATATCAACGTCTCTCGTATTTCCTGTGTCGACACTCGAACAGGAATGATGCTCGAGTCACCCATCAATGGCTACATCGTGGACTCGGATGGCCGACTAGGGCTACGCGGAAAGGTTGAGCGTCGAGCTGGCGCCCTACTCGGTAAGGCCATGCTAGCTGGCTTTGCTGAAGGCGCCAGCCGCATTGCGGGAACAGCGGCCCAAGGTGCTGAATCGGCAGTCACAGGCAGTGGTGTGGTCACCACGGTCGACCCGGATAGTGTCGCTGAAGTTGGCATGTACGGCGGTGCTGGCAGCGCCATGGAAATCCTAGCAGAGCGTTATATCGAAGAGGCTGAATCCATGTTCCCGGTGATCGAGGTTCCGTCAGGGCGCCGCGGCACTGTTGTAATCCAGGAAGGCCAGAAGCTCGAGTGGGAAGCCTACGAGCTGGCCGACAAGATGCCGAGCGAGGGCTAATACGATGAGTTTTAAGTTGATGATCCCCTTGACCGCCCTGCTGTTCCTCGGTGGCTGTGCCACGGTCCAGCATGATTGCGAGCTGGGAAGCGAGTGTGTCGACACTGGCGATGTTTATGAAGCCGCGGTGGCAAATAATGGCTCCTCTGAATCAGTGATGGATGGCCACAAGGATGCCTCGGAAGCGGAGGAAGAAAAGATCGAGCAATGGCGCCCCTATAACGGGGGTGGCCTAACCGATAAGCCAGTCTATCAGCCGGGTAAACTCGTGCGTATCTGGGTTGCTCCATGGCGCGGCGATGACGGCATTCTGCGCTCAGGCGAGTACCTGTATGTGACCCTGCCCGATGAGTGGCGGTATGGCCAGCTGCGTGAGGATGGCATTGGTGCTGGCATGATAGGCCCAGCCCCTGGCGTTCAACACATCGCCCCGAGATCTCAAGGTGACAGCGTGAATCCGTATCGCATCCAGCCGTCAATGCAGATCGTCCCGGAGAATTGATATGAAGATAACCGCGATGACTCGTATGCGGCACCAGATGCGCCGCATGATACAGCAGGGCGCTCCTGATTATGGCGATCGCGCCCTCCCCCTCCAGGCAGCCGAGGCGCTGACTGAACGGGATGACCCGGCGAGCTTGCTGCCCTACATCGACTATGAAGATAACTATTGTGTTCGGGATGATGGCAAACACCCGCAGTTGGGCTTTGGGGTCCAGTTTGCGCCATTGATGGTGGCTGGAAAGGACATTGAGGAGCAGATCGAGTCGCTGATCACACGAGCGCCAGCGGACACTGTTATTCAGTTCGTTGCCCATAGTTCGCCGGCCATCGAAGATCGCATCAATACCTGGCAGACACGGCGGCTACGTTACTGCAAAGATCCCATGCTCAAAGAGCTGGTAGCGCGCCGTAGCAAGCACATGTTGGATGCAGCGGCCGGGAACAAGAGCCTGCTGCCCAATGAGCGCTTATATCCCCGGGAGGTGCATTACTTCGCCTTCTTTACCATGACCTTTGGCGGCGACCCAGAGCATGCTGAAGAAATCCGCTCATGGCGGCACATGTGCGATGAATTCCGGCAGTCGGTGATGGGGACGTTCAGCTCGATGGGCCTTGCCCCTGCCCTTATGAACGAATTGGGTACGCGACGTGTGCTGCGCCGTATCGCCAACCCGCAAATGGTGCCGGGTGAGCTTCAGCGCGTTGAGGAGGAAGGTGGCCACTTCGTTGATTCTATCTTCGATAAGCGTACACGTATTCGCGTGAAGTCCTCGGGCGCGGTCCAGTTCAGCGACAATGAGCGGGAGGTGGATCTCGTTCCCCTGACCATCGACACCTACCCGGACTACCTGCGTCTTTACATGACCGGCGACATGCTTGGGGAATTGAAGTCAGCGACCGATCGCATTGCGCCAGCCTACTGGATGTATACCACGATCTATAAGCCGAACACCGAAAAGGCACGCGATGACATCACCATGCGCATGGGCATGATCTCAAAGCAGTGTATGAGTGATTCGGAGTGGTACAAGGGGATGATGCCCCACCTCTTCACACGGCGTAGAGATACCCAGCAGTTGCTCAACGATACTCGCTCAAACTACTGCCCGGTGCGAATGTGGTCGGGGATCAACATCATCACCGAGCCCGAGCGTGCAGCATCTGATGCGGACTATGTTTCCTCCCTATGGCGGAAAGCAGGCTTCAGAGCCTCGCGTGAGCGCTATATCTCATTGCCTATCTGGTTATCGTCCTTGCCGTGGGGCTATAACCCCCGCATGGATAAGCCCACTTCAGGCCTTCAGCGGGCACAGATGGTATCCAGCCTGAACGGCGCCTGCGCCTCGATCTGTCAGGGAGACTGGGGCGGTAACGGGCCGGTGGTTCGCAAAGACCCTCAGGGCAACCCTTATCTCTACGCAAATGGGCTGTTGCTGGTCTCTCGCCGCGGGCAAATGTCGTGCATTGACATCTTCGACTCGGCCACCTCGTACAATTTCTCGGTGATCGCGACCTCTGGTGCGGGTAAGTCATTCCTTGCCAACGAGTTCGTTACCGACATGCGTTGTCGCGATGGTGTGGTCCGGATCATTGACGTGGGGGGCTCCTACAAGGAGCTGTGTGAGCTGCTAGGCGGCCAGGAATTGCGGTTCGATCCGAATCATCCGGTCTCGCTTAACCCGTTCTGGGGTATCAAGGGCAAGCAGCGTTATGAAGATGACGAGGGTGGCAGCGAGATCGCCGAAATGATCCCGGTGCTGAAGGATGCCATTTCTCAGATGGCATTCCCGCTGGGTGAGCCCGACAACTACGAATACCAATTGATCGAAAAAGGCATACTCGAGGCGCACGATAAACACGGCGAGGTCATGGAAACCAAGCATGTCTATCAGTGGCTTGAATCCCGGGCAGACAGTGATCCGGTGGCCAAGAGCATTGCGTTGCAGTTGGAGCCCTATGCGGTGGGTCGCCATGCTGAATGGTTTAATGGTGAGCCCCAGTTGGACCTCTCCAATGAGTTCACTATCCTCGAGCTGGAAGAGCTAAACGTTGACCGTGAGCTGCGCAACGTGGTCATGACCCTCCTGATGGCGCGTACAACGCGGGACATGTATCTGCGCCCACGTAACATCCCGAAAATGATGCTGATCGATGAGGCATGGGATTTGCTCGCGGACCCCAAAAGCGGGAAGTTTATCGAAACGGCATTCCGGCGCATCCGTAAGTATTACGGCAGTGCCGGTTTCATTACCCAGGGCTTCAAGGATACCGACCTTTCGCCGGCCGCTCAGGCTGCCTTCGACAATGCGCCTTGGACGTTTGTGCTCAAGCAGTCGGGGCCCTCGCTCGACTACGCACAGAAAAACGGAAAGCTGGGTGGCGAAGACGAATTCTTATTCGACATGCTGCGCGGTGTGAAGCCCGGTGCCGGATATTCGGAGGTCTTCGTCAAGCACGAGAGCGGCGGTGGTCTTTTCCGCTTCGTTGTCGATCCTTACTCCTACTTCCTATACTCGACCAATCCCAAGGACCAGGCGCGCTTGATGAAGCTCACTTCAGCGGGCTACAGCACGCAGGAGGCCATCCGCATGCTGGCCGAGGGGCAAGGGTAGGCTTGGCTTATGCTGGCGCTTCTGTCTGCTTTGTCGGCCTGTTTCGCTGGGGCGCTTGGTTATACTGTGATGGTGGTATTGCCGGTGGTGGTCTTCGTTGGCTTACCCCTGGAGTTCATGCGTCCCCCTGGTGAGCTTATGGCAGTCACTTGGCTGGCCAAAGCCACCTTCCTAGCTGGTGGGGGCCTAACTGCCCTCGCCTGGCTAGGGCTTAGGCTGGCGCCAGCCAGTTTTCGGATCGGCCGGCTATTCCCAGGGGCTCGTGAGATTGCCGATCGTGTCTGGGTTTACGAGACGCCTGCCCTTCAGGCCTATGCTATACCGAGCCCTACGGGTGGCGTAGTAATCGTATCCCGGGGCGCCCTCAATCTGCCTCCTGATGAGCTTGAGTGGCTGCTGGCGCACGAGAGGTCACACCTTCGCCGCGGCGATGCGTCTGCGAGCCTTTGCTGGTGGACGCAGCACAGTATTTTGCGGGTGGCGCTTTGGCTGGCGCGGTTGATCTATACAGTTCTGCGTCCCATCCCCCTGATTGGCCTGTTGAGCGGCTTGTACTTCTCTGTGGCGAGCCTGGGGCTCCGCTTGGCATTAGGGCTTTTCAAAGTTATGGATCGCCACTTAGGGCGTCTCATGGAATATCGTGCCGATCGTGACGCAGCGCGTGTTGCCTCGCCAATTGCTGGCTGCCGGCTTCTCAGTAGGCTCTCTACGGGGCTCGGGGGGCTTTTCTCGACACATCCGCCGACATATCGGCGTATCAAGCGCCTGGAGCGTATGACATGAGCTTGATGGGTTACCGCTCGACACTGCTTAGATCCGTTATTGCTTTGACCTTGTTCTACAGCCTAACTGCGATTGCTGTGTTTTATTCTATGGGGCCGGAAACGCTTCAGGAGTGGTTAGCTGGCGCCGGCTTTTGGGTTGAGGGTGACGATGAGATAACCCCCCCGAACGCGGCATCAGCGGCCACAGAGGTCGTCCTGGCAAGGTCGCGTGTAGTCTGGCCATGGTTAGTCGGTGGAATGGCTGCAGGTACTGTGATCGTTCTACTAATGGTGGGAGTGGGATTAATAACACGTCGACGGCGTGCTAAATCACGCGGTGATTTCCGGGGCATGGATCTCTCAATCACTTATATGCCCAGTCCTGATCCGATTAGCTACAAGCCTGTGAAAGCAGAGCTGGCGGGTAACGTTCCGGCACACCACATGCCGTTAATTAATCAGCTCCTCGGTTACCTCCAGGCGCACCCTGATGCTTATTGCGGAGACGGACACAACACAACGCTGCTCGAGCATCATCTCGGGGTGATTGATGAGGCCTTCGAGTATGAAGGTGGCGACGCACTACTCCCTCTTGCTGCGGCCGCACACGATATTGGCAAAACTGTTTCGCATGCGAAACAGGACGGACAGTGGGTGCGCCTTTCCTACCACGATAAACAGAGCGGTCGCTTGTTGGCGAAATTTCCCGCTTGGTGGGCGCTCCCTGAAGATGAACGATCTATTCTTTTACTGGCAGTCAAATATGAGCATTCACCTAACTTGATGCCAGTGACATTCCCAGGGCTTTGCAATAATGGGATGCGCCGCGCTGTCACCCTCCTCCAGCAGTTGCGTGAAATAGATGGCCTAGCGACACGAGGCGAGAAGCGCAAGGTGCTTGAGACTCTGGACGTTCAAGAGCTTGCGATCGATACATTTTTGCGAGTGGTTCCCCAAGTACCCTATCAGGTGAAAGGCTTGGCGAAGCGTGTCAAAGCAGCTGGCTTCCGCGTTGGTGAGCGTCTTTACTTGTCAGAACATCATGTTCGGGAGACAGCCCTTTCCAAGCTAGATGATGACGTTGCCGCGGCCTTTGGTGGTGACTTTCGAGCCCGAGGTAAGTCGGGGGAGTTTACACAGGTGCTGTTGGGAGCATTGGCCGATCGCGGCTGGCTCATCACTGAAATCGAGGGCTTGCCAGAGGGGAGCGAAACGGCGAAGACCTGGACGTTGCCATCTGACCAAGCGTTATGGCGGGTACGTTCCGGCATAATCGAGTTCAGGGGTATGATCGCGGTAGAGCTGCCAGCAGAACACCAAGGCCTATACCCACGAGAAACCGCTTATGAAGTGACCGTCCTTGGCCCCCAGGGCAAGCACAGTGGTAATGCTGGCGTTGCACCAACAAAAGATAGTGGTAAGCGGGAAGAGCGCATGACCAAGCCTAAAGGTATTCCAGCGTCCGATGTATGTGATGTCAGCCTATTTGCTACGGCGCCAGCTGTAGCAGCACCGAAACCCGGTGGGAATGCTGCACAGAAGGCAGAGCAGCAGTCGGACTCAAGCGGTGGGAATGCTGCACAGAAGGCAGAGCAGCAGTCGGACTCAAGCGGTGGGAATGCTGCACAGGAGAGCGCAGAGGCAGCAAACAACGCCTCCAAGTCCAGCAAAATATCAGTCAACAAGACTGACATGTCCGGTGCGTGGCTATTGGATGACCCCGCGCCAGCAGGTGGGGATGCTGCACAGGAAGAGGCCCGCCAGTACAGCCCGGGCGGTGGGGATGTTGCACAGAAGGACAATCACGCTCAGAAACCGCAGGCCCTAGCCAAGGCCGATTCAGACGAGCAGACAGATGGTGCTGGCGCCTGGCTGTTGGAAGATGCCCATGACGGCGGTGGGAATGTTGCACGGGACGAGCAGCATGGAAAGAATGACGCCACTTCAGACAAGCCCTACGGAGGCAGCGAAGGCGATTCAGAGGGAGCCTGGCTCTTGGAGGATGGCGCTGACCTAGCCGGTGGGAACATTGCACGGGTTGAGCCCCAGGAACCAATCCCGCACAAGGCAGACGGCGGGAATGTTGCACCGATTGTGGAGCAATCCGAATACACGGGCGTATCTGAAGATGGGGGGCAAGTGGCGACAGCCTCAGGCGCAGATAACCATAGTAATGTTTCGGCTGAGCTGGATGACTGGAGCCCAGAAGTCGAAGACGCACCGAATGATGCTCATATTATCCCTGGCCAGGGAGAGGCAGTGCTGGCCACAGTTGAGCATGAGCCACCAGTAGCGCAACTGACCGCCGAGGATGGCTCCTGGCTATTAAGTGAAGGGCCGCATGACTCACCTCGACCCTTAAACCCCCTTGAGGGTAAAACCCAGGGTAGCCCTCAAGCAGCTCCTGCTGATAAGGCTGAAACGGCTACAAGCGTTTCTGAGCAGCTGGAAGCGGCCGCGTCTGGCCAGGATGATGCAGAACTGTCATCACCCATTCAGCGACGACTGAAGAAGCGTGGTGGAGCCGCTGGTCGTCAAGTACGACAGGCCTCGAACAATGTAGCGCCAGCAGATCAGGGTAAAGAGGCAGGCCAAGCGAAAACGAGTAAAGGTTCTGGCAAGCCTGGCGGAGCTAAGGCGGAAGTAAGCGGGGTGCCCAAGCTGTTCAGCTGACCAGTCATCACTTTATCGGGATGGATGGCAGCCTATCGACAAAGCCTCCAACCCGTAACTGCGGTTACTTTTTCAGTCACACCGCCCCCTACCTCTCCTTGAGACCTGACATACCGGGAATGAGGAGAGAGGAATGAAAAACCATGATGAAGTGCTGATCGTTCGCGGCGATGCTGAGCTTCGTTGCTACTGGCGAGCGATGGAGGGTCAGCCTTTTGCAGATGTTGACCCTGCGGACTTTGGGATTGAGCGGCGAAAAGCGAAGGTAACGTTCCTTTCGCGGGACTGGCCCTACGCTGCCTCAGTCAGGCTATCAATCGATGGTAAGCGGCGAACCTACCCTGTAAGACATGGGCTATACGGTCTTGTGGTTCGTCCAGATCGTTGACTTCACGCCTCCTTCAGCTCTGCTGTGGGAGGTTTCTCATGCTTTTTTAAAAATCGGTATCAATTGGATTCTTTGGGTCGCGCCTCGTCCACGTTAGTGATGGCCTATCCTTAAACTCATCAGGTTTTATCTTTTTCCCAGCTTTCCAACTGGAAGCCTTTCGCCCATCTTTAACGATAAAAAATAGAAGTAATGAGCCAATACATACGAACAATAATTCTTTCATTTTATCTACCCAAAACGTCTAGCTAGTGCCATTAATCGACCCAGCGGTCGTTAAGCGGATTATGCTCGGGATTGGCCTTATCAATGGCAGCGCCAATAGCAGCATAAGCGTGCTGGTACTTGGTGTAAGTCTTGCCACTGGAGTAGTAAAGGTTAAAATCAAGTTCGCTGCGCACAACAGCTAGAAGCGTCTCTGGCTCACCTTCGCGTGTAATGACATCGATCGCGTCTGTGACTGATTCGTCCTCGATTCTTGACGCTATTACATTTGCGAACATTTCAGCGTCGTGCCTGATTTTGCTCATTGAATGACTTTTCCATCGTTGTTGGTTGCGTTTGGCAGCCGACCGCCCTGGATCGGCTTACGGAACCCCTAGCGCCTGTCAGGGACTTTTCCTCGCCCTATGTAATAATAACCCGCTCCCGGCCAATACTCCCATTCACCGTAGTAAAGCGAGCGATCAACGAATATTCCTTAGCCTTTTTACTGAGCCTATCGAGAAGAGCGTTTAACATTGCCCCTTTGTCAGGCATGGCTTGTTTCATGTCCTCACGGAAATAGTCAGCTTGATCGATACATGCCTGTCCCAGGGCGCGCATGGTTGCAGCTAATTCCTTGGCAAGTTCAACCTGGTCGGGCAAAGTGTTTCGCAGCTGGCTCCAGTGAATCATGATCGTAAAGGGGTCCTGTTCTTTGGCCGCTTTCTGGACAATTTCGGCATAGTGACTTGCCCACCATTGCTCTGCATCAGGAAAGGTAGCAATCTCCTCCTTGATCACGAACATATGCTCTACTTCGTTTTCAAGCATATAGATTTCCGTATTTGCAGCGGCAGATAAGGGTACTAACTTTGGTATACCCTCCAGAATATCTCTGCGTAAGTGAATGAGTTCATGTCCCAGCATGTGCGGCGTCAAGCGTTCTGGATCAACCCAAAAGATAATCTCACCAGCGTCTGGATTAATGTCGACTAGGGCTGCAGCTTTCGCATAGCCCCGGTTTTGGTCATGAAAGGCTTCATTAAACTCACGGATCACGGGCATAATTCCAGTAGCTTCCTGGATGCGATCCGGTACATTTAGCAAATGTTCAGGTATATCCTCCAGCTGAAATCCAGGCAATACATCATGTACCGAGTATATGAATGGTGTAGTCATTGTTTTTCAATACCAGTTGGTTGGTGAGATGAGGACAAGATCAACTCATGACACTCTGCCCTCGTTTCCTATTGACATGTGGAGTGTGCAAAGCAGGCAATCAGTTGCCTGATCTAGGTGTAGTCACGTAGCCCCAAAATAGGCTACGTTAAGCCATCGATTATGTTGACGCCAATCAGGTCAGCGAGAGCCAGAGCCGACTCATACGTAGGCTCGTGCTTCGTGAGGTCGTGAGATCCGGTACACGTGAACGTCACGCTGGACACACGATCACCGAAAAAAAGGTACGCCCGGGCGCTGTCGTCTTGCTTTGATATCCAGCTCAGCCCTTTAACCTCTTCGCCGGTCTGTTTGTGAATGGCTTCGGCCCATTGTCTTGTGTCAGGATAACGATCCTTTTCCGTCTCAATAAGCTGACTCTTCTGCAGGCCTAGCTTTCGCAAGCCGACGGAAGACAGATCAACAAGTAGAAGGTCTGTTTGAACCTGCAGGGTGGAAAGGTTTTTATCTCGAAGGCGGCTCTTGTCCAAGGTTTTAAGACCTGGGGCAAACGGCACATCATGATAGATGGTCTCCATCATGGCGCATTCTTTCGTTATGCCAGCGTACATCGTGGGTATGATACTTCCATTAGCATCATAGATGGGGCTGAACCGGGCATTCCCTCTGTCATCACCATTAAACTGACTGGAACCGTATTTATTTAAATGGATACGCTGAATGATCTCGTCTGCGGTAAGCGTAAACATGAGTAAATCGAGGTCATCCCACGGCAGAGGGACACCCGCATTCCCTGCAGGAGCCCCCTTACCTTGCTGACCGCTAACCATGCAAAACCCCCTGTATTTCGTCTAGGGCCGCTTCGATGACTCGACCGGGATCTGACGCCAGAAGGTTTTGGGGGCGCTTACCCCCTAGGAAGCTATTAATCGACTGAAACCAGAACGCCATTCCCCACTCGCTTTTATGCCCTTTGAAGATAGCAATAATATCCATCATGGCTTTGTAAGGTCGATAGTTCGCATTTTCGTCTAATGCAAAGGTTGGGTAGTAGTCGGTACCGTTGAAGTTAATAGCAAAAATCGCCCCCTGTTTTTTCCACCGATTTGGCTGGGAGCTAGGATTACTGACGCTATAGCCCGCAAGCTTTGAAATGTCCGCCGCATTAGCCCAATAGCCGCTTTTAATAATTGTTCTCTTTGCCCTGGCCTCCATGCCCGCTTCGCGCATAATAATCGGCGTAGGTACATCTTCTGCCAGCATTGCGTTCACGATTAGTTCTAAATTATTTTTTTTATGTGTCTGGGATAACAACGAACCCATGGAGGTCGTGATCGTCCGCATGTTTGTGGTCAATAACGTGAAGGCGTCCACGGAAAGATGGCCCACCTCTAGCACAACAAACTGATCAGCGTGTGACCCCCTCACCTGAGTGATGACCTCGGTCTGATTGCCGGCAACCAACTTTACGTCAAAGGTATCATCCGGGCACATGATTTGGCCTCCTAATTAAGATGACAATGATTAGATTATAGCATCATGCCGATCATCTTGCGTAGGAGGAAAACCGGATTAAAAGCGACTGCAGGAAACGCTGGGCAGGGATTAAAGCTTGTGTGCATCGCCTTTGGTGGCGAGCCGATCAATGCGGCCATTCAGGGTTTTGAGCATTGGGGGCTCTGCTGGATTGTGGCCAGTATCAACTGGGCGTGAGCGGCAATGGGCATCTTCATATGGGCGGTTCCAGAACAATGAAAATATCAGACACCACCTGAGTGTCACCCTGCCCCCTATCCCCTCATGAGACCTGCAATTCAGCAGGAATGAGAGGAGTAGGATCATGAAAAAGAAGTTTCAGCAATGGGTCGCTACCGTGCGACGAAGGATGCAGGATGGCCAGCCTCTGATGGGGCCGGACAGCCTGCAGGCACTGACAGACGATGTACGAAAGCTTGGTCTTGGCGCCATGGGTGCCGGTGTACTGGGTTTCTTCGCGCCCACCGAGAAAATTACTTTTGGGGCATCAGTTGCCTTGTTTTTCGTAGGTGCTATCATTTGGGTAACAGGTATTGCGCTTCTCGCAAGATTCGAGCGCAACAGTGCAGAAAAGGATTGAATCTATGAGCCCTTTTGGATGGATAGTTACAGCTTTTGCAGTCTTTATGGCGGCCGTGAGTTTATTCACGTTCGTTCAAATTGAGCGCAGCAAGCACCATCACCATCAGAACGGCAGCAGCAGTTAGCTGAATTCTGGCGATTGTCATTCTCGTCAGTACAAGAGACATTGATCTCACATTCAACAAGCTCTTCCTTCGCGAAGAGCTTTTTTATTTCCGGTTACCTGAAGCTGCCGGATAGTTCAGCTAACCACTTCCTTGGTAAGGGAAAAGGCCACTGCCGCCACTGCTAAGCAGCCCCATGCCAGAGGGTTGGTAAGTAGGCGACATGCCGCATAGCGGTAAGGATGAGCTTCGATGCGGTCTATCGTGGTCTGGCGGTTTGCTGCCATTCGCTTGATCTTAGTTAGTTGCCCTTCCTGCTCTTCTAGCTGGCGCTGCTGTTCAACGAGCCAGTCACTCGCATTCATCTCTTTGATATTCAATCGCCAAGCACGCTCGGCTTCTTCAGTTGTCAGGTCGTTAGCCAGCATATGTTGAGAACGAGCGGTGATACTTGATTCGGTTTCACTGGGGACGAATTCAATGCCGAACTGTTCATAGAATCGATTGCGCCTTGGCACATTCATCCCGTCCCATGCGCCGGGTTTTTCGTCCTCCCAAGAGAGCTTTATTTGCATGACCTCTGCGGTTGGCCACTGTTTTGCCCACGCGACAATCTCTGTCATCAGGTAGGTGCCAATACGATTCCCAAGGAGCCCGCTTAAACGCATACGCACATCCCCGCCGCTGCGGCACTCCCCGTCAGTTAGCTTGACCCTTTCAGCGTTTCCAAAACCAGCCTGCGAGTAACAAGCTGCCCAGCAAAATTCATTGCTTCCATGTGGCCGCTGGCTATCGATACGCTTGACTCGAAGCGTCAACCTAACGCCCTGGCCAATGGGTTGCTCTATTCGCTGGATCATCAAAATGGCGTCTGGGGAGTCACTGTTGGGGGTGTCTCGGTGGCGAACCTGGATAACACGAAGATTCTCCCGCTGCGCTTCCTCTATTGCGCTGTCCTGGGCTGTAGCGTTACCTACCATGGGCATCTCCTGAATTGAATGTTTCGCATGCGAAACAGATGGATTGCTACAAATACCATATTTTCCAACGTCAGCAACGCCCCTATCTCTTCTTGAGACCTGCTTTGCAGGAATGTGAGAGAGAGAAGAGAGAGAATCCCAATGGAAACATTTGGCGAGCGTTTGGAAACGATCATCTACAGCCGTCGCGGCGGTAACTTCGGTGAATACCTAGGCGTTGAAGGTACGAGTCGAAGGGTGCGAATGAGCAATCAAGTGTTTAAGGTTCGCTCATGCGTTGAAGTGGATGCTGACTGGATGTGGGAGGTTACGCACGAAGCAAGCGGCTTGTCTGAGCGCTCTAATGAGCGCTGGGGGCTATGCTTTGCTGCTGATCGCCTGGCTCGCGTTGTTAAACGTGAGGGCGCCTGGAAGTTGCCGATTGGGCCGGAAAGTACACCGATCCCAATGGCTGCATTATTGGCGTCACGCCAACAGGGGGCTACTACTCATGTTTGATGAAATTGACATGATCCATAGCTATTCCCGTGCGGATGCCATCGAAGATGGCAATTTGGTAGATGTCAGCGAAAGTGCTAAGCACGCTGCCGGCAACTTGATGGGCTTTAAGGTGCCTGTTGCCATGACTTCTGCAGCGTGGGAGGTGTTAGTGGCGTGGCATGACAGTACAAACCCACAAGACGCGCTTATAGCAGAAAAGAAGCGGCTCGATGATGTATTGCTTGTCGCTCATGAAGCTGCTGCGAGAGAGCGCAACGAGAGCTGTATCAACTTCATTGTTGATGTGATGGAGCAAGAGGAATCTGGTCCAGTCGTTGTGCCCAAAGATGTCGTTATGATCATCGGGCCCGGGGATACTCCCGAGCCGGTCATAACGATCATGCTACCCGAGGAGGACTGACGCGATCGCGCAGTAACCACTCCTCATTCTAAGCCCCCAGTCAGCATTGTGCTGCCTGGGGGTTTTCTATGCCTAGCGCCTGGGTCATGCTTTGTTGGCTTTGGAGCAAACAACTCGGCAGCTTAGCCATTAAAGGATAAAAATGACTACACAGAGACCTTTGCCGCCCGTCCCAGAAGGTATTTCAGCCTATTTTTTCATGCGTATGTGTACCAATGCTTTTCCCAATGATGGAAGCGAGTGGTATGACTTCCAATCTCTGGGCAACCTACCGCCTTATAGTTGCGAATTCGATCTGGACATAGACAATCCAATATCGTTTCGCCGCCCACCTGGCACAGACGATTTCCAAGTCATCGAGCTACCATTGCGCTCGGCACTCGAGACCATGGAAGAGGGAGATCAGTATTCATTGAACCCGGCAAGATGGAATAAGGTGGCGCGAGACCTCTCAGAGGGCTGGTGTTACCACCCCTGGATGTCCGCTGTGCCTGGTGGCCGCCCAACGCTGCAGGATGGGCGTCATCGCATCGTATCCATGATGAAGCTGCTGGGGATGGCTTCCGCGCCTTTCATTGTCGAGCCAGAGCATGTTGCTGCTGTCAAAGCATGGCCAGCGTTTCAGCTCTAGCAAGTCTACTTGGCCCTTCGTGGCTAAGTGGCCAAGCGACCCGGCCGCTATGTTTCGCATGCGTAACACTTTCCTTACTACGCTGCGATCAAAATCCAGCAGGCAGGAAAAGCCCCGGATCAAGCCTCAATTGAGTACACGATAGCGGCGGTCGTGAAGACAAGTTGTTCGCAGGGTGAGTTTTTCTACAAGTCGATGGATGAAACGATGGGGCCATACTTTACACAGTGCCCTGCAGCCATCCTCAAGCTGCTAACCCCTCTTGAGGAGCTTGAGCAGCTAGGGGTAGTGATGGGACTCAGCCTGTCGTATGCCAGCAAATGGCGTGATAAATGCCTAAAGCATGCTGAATCGAAGAAGCAGCGTGCGCGACTGAAAAATGGCGATCGCATAAAGCTGCCGTACCCAGTACGGTTCGATGGAGGCCTAGAGTGCGACACGTTCACCAAGGTGGACTTGCCGCGGAAACGCAATGTATTTAGGCCAGAAGGCTCTTCCAGATTGGTAAGGCTTCGTGCCAGCAATCTGAATGATGCCGTAGTGCTCGCATAGTATTTCAAGCCCCCTCTGCTGATCTCAGCATGGGGCTTTTTCACGCTGGCGCCAGCCGCGCTATACCACCTGACACACAATCCCCTATCACTTCCTGAGGCCTAGGCCGCGTTCGTATCCGCCTCATGAAAGCACCCTGCTCCCCCCGATACTGAAACTCACCTTTGCTCCTTGGAGGCCGTTATGTCTGCACTAACGCATGAAGACCGCTTATTTCTCCGAAAGCTGCAGAAAAGAATCGCTGCCAGTTCCGCCAGCTACTTTGATAAAACGTTCGGCACTAATGCACTGCCCGCTACTGGCGCGTCGATCACCATTGAGGGTGAGGTAAAGATGGATATGTACGATCACGCGCCAGGACTCGCCTTCTTTGAGAGGGAATCCTCGCGACATGTGGCTGTTCCTCCATTCACGGAGTATCACAAACTGCGCGAGTTGGCTGACGTTGGCTTTGCTGAATATTACCAAGCGTGGCTTGATGCTGAAGATGTATATGAGGGTTTGTTCAGGCCTATAAGCATGCGTATCTGCAATAGTGATGGCGCAGTCATTGATCTTTACGAACGGGGGCGCTGGATCGAAGACACCATTCCCCCTGACCAATGGGAAGAAACCGAGGTCCAGGTTGAGGAGCTGGATCGCGAAGGGAGTATTCAATCAGGATGGGACAACTTTTCGACAGCCCGAGGCTTGCACCGGGATGCCTCTCGGCTACGGCTACTGCTGAGCCTTTCCCGGCACAGGGCTATGAATGCCGCGTGATCCCCTCCAAGGAGGCGGTTGCCCATGGACACCCTACGGTCATTTATTCCCCTACCTCCTCTTGAGACCTGCAATTACGCAGGAATGAGAGAGGAGAAAGCATCATGACAACACAGACAGACAGGACTACCTGCTGGATACCGAAGTGCCACTTGCCCGCACTGCGAGAAAAGGTAGAACGGCTCGATCGCAAGGCAAAAAAGCTTGGCATGCCGCCCTTCGTGATCAACGTTCTGGAAGAGGATGTAAAGCCTTGGACTCGTGAGACGGTGGATCTCGAGGATCGACTATCGCAGTTTAGGGTGGAGCATATCGTTGCAGTAAAAGTCTCGATTAGTGGTGAACCTCCGAAGCTAGATGGGTATCGTTTGCTGGCGCGAATCGACATGGCAGCGAACCAGGCAGCACGGGTCACCCCCTTGGAGTGGGCATATAGCCGATTGCCTGAGCCATACAGATCAGGCGACGCCACGGGCGACTGCAGCCACTGCAAAAAACGGCGTGAGCGGCGTTATCTCTTTCTGATGGAAGAGATGGCAACTGGCGTGGTACTCGAGGTCGGAAAGACATGCCTCAAGGACTATATTGGCCACCAGGGTGCTGAGTCTATGATGGCCCGTGCTCAATTATTGGTCTCTGTTATCAATATGATGGAAGAGATCGATGAGGTTGGCTTGAGCGGTGGTCGCCCGCCAGAGGCTGTTGTCGAGCTGCGATGGCTAGTGGCAGCGGCAGTAAGGCAGATTCGGGAGCGAGGCTTCGTGTCTCGTGCTCGAGCAGAGGAAACCGGCGACCTGGCCACTGCAGAGATCGTTGGTGAAATGGCTCGTTCAGCCCCGATGGTCAGCAAGGGGATGAGGGCGTTTGTCTCTGAGGACGTGGCGCGGGCAGACGCGGTGATAGCGTGGGCGCGGGAAGTGCTCCCTCTGCAGGCTGAGCTAAATGATTTCGAGACGATGATTGTTCATCATGCTCGATTCGATATGGTCGGCCTTAAACGCGGTGCTGGTGTTATGACAGCGGCTGTCACTGCCTACGATCGATATGAGGAGTCAGCAGTAACCGGTGAGTCGATGAAGGCTCTTGGCTATGCTGGTGATCCAGGCGATCAATTAGAGATGGAAGTAGTGCGCAAGCGGTCCTTATCTTCAGATACGAAATGGGGGCTTATGTGGAAACACATCTTCTGCGACCTCGAAGGCAGGTACATTGTCTGGAAGACAGGCAAAGCCATAGAGGAGAAAAAGGTTTTTTTGAAGGGGCGTGTTAAGAAACACGACGAGTACCGCGGGATTCCCCAGACTGTCGTGACACGCTGCTCAATTAGACCTGCATGATTCACTAGCCCCTGAACCTTTCGGTCAGGGGCTTTTTTATGCTGGCGCTGGCCCTCTCTTACCCCCGTAGCAGACTACCCCTACTGCCTATGGGATGTTCCGCATGCGAAACATTTCACAGGCGCTCCAGCTGTCCACTTGTGGCAGTCCCCGCCCTATCTCCTTTTGAGACCTGCATCGCAGGAATGAGAGGAGAGAGCGACATGAATATTGAGCTGATTGTAAATCAAGAAGATGCCATAGCTTTTGGTCGTGAGTTCGGCGGGCTGCAAATAGATGACCTCAGTTCTGATCAGGTGGCATTTGCCATCGACTCAGCGCAAGGCTCACGTTTCATCTTGCCTCGTCAGGCCGGTCGCCGCTGGCGCCAGCCAACGCCACGTCAAATGGCGGACTTGGGAACCGATGCGAATGTGGCATTCGAGGTCTTCTCGCTCGATGAGCTGGAGGGCTTTGCGTTCTCGGCTGAGGATGGAACCGTCATCCAGGTCCGCCGCCCTGATCGCGAATTACATCGACAAAGCACCTTGCAGGCCATTGAGAGTGCCGATGATATGTTCGTGGTGAGCTTCACCAAGAGAGCATTCGGTAACTTCCTTCTTAACCTGGCGCACTGGAGTTTCCTCCAGCCCAGGGCAAGAATCGTTCGTCACCTCCCGCGGTGACACTTTCAAAGCCTCCTCGACTTTTCTGAGTCAGGGGGTTTTTTCATGCGTAATGAAAAAAAAAGGACTGGCAGGCTTCTTAGTGTCAGTAGCGCCCCTATCCCCCAACGAGACCCATTTCGTTGGGAATGTGAGAGAGAGGAGATTTGAGCATGTGGGGACAGACTCTACAGATTGGTCACATTGGTGAGCCCGAAGTGCGGACCAACGGCAATGGCAAAATATACGTTCGGTTCGGTATCAACATGGCCAAGAAGGCTGGCGACGAACCGATGTGGCTTAACTGCATTCTTGGCGGCCGCTTTGCCGAGGTGATGAAAGATCGTTTAAAGCGCGGTCAATTGGTCTTTGTCGAAGGCGAGTTGTCCTTTCGCAAGGCAGATAACGGCCCCGTGTACACCAACCTAATGGTGGATACTTGCCGCATTCTCCGTGAGCCGCGTAGCGCTGGTGCTGCCGGTAATGGAGACGAAGGAGGGGAATTTCCCTTTTGATGTTCTATTCACAGCCCCTGGATTATTCCTGGGGCTTTTTCATGCGTAGACGATAGGTAGGCACATGAGTGAGACAGACCAGAAAATCAGATCCCGTTCTCAGCATCCCTTGGAGAGGGTGCTGCCCTTGGCTGGCGGCGTGCTGGGCGCGATGGCGTTCGCTATAACCGTCATTCCCATAGACCTCCCATGGGCCTCGTCAAACGCTGGAACACCGACCGTGGTGACCTTCGACACCGCCAAATACGTTAATGCCAGACGTGCTGTAGCTAGTGAACTACTTGGGGACGCCGAAACGCGGGATTCAGCCGTTTCCACTTTCGCTCGTGTCGATAATGGCGTTCGCCCAGCGATCCTAGAGGCTGCAAATGGCGCCATGGTCATCGTCCGCCAAGCATCAGTCTTGGACGGCACCATACCCGATATAACTGACACTGTTCTGGATGGCTTAGGTCTGCCAACAGACGCCCCCACGATTGAGACAAGTCTTGATCTTCAAGGAGACACCACTTATAGCGCCTCAAGTCTCTATGAAGAGGCTCGTGAGCTGGTCAGCCGTGCCAACCAGCAGGCGCGTGAGCGTTCCGCTTCGCAGAGCGAGGCGGGAATTGAAGAGCTGCTGCCCTAAGCAGCAGATGACGAGAACCCTATGTGGCCATGCTCAGCATGGCGAAGACTACGCCAGTGTAGCTGGCGATTAACCTTGCTCAAGGAGCTTATTGATGAAAAACCTTACTTTGATCGCTTCCGCCGTTGTTGTTGCCTCTGCTCTCATCTCCGGCACAACTACTGCCAATGACGACAATGCTGGCGCCAGCATGGAGCTTCCGAAGGCGGTGGCTGACCTGGGCATTCCCGGCGCCAAAGTAGATAAGACATTCGATACAGGACTGGACGGTATCAATGGTTGGGTCCTTAGTGTGGAGAATGACACTAATGTGATTTATACCACTGATGATGGTAATCATGCGTTTATCGGCATGATCTTGGGAGAGGGCGGCGAAAACTTGACGCAGGCCCACATGGAGCAACACATGGATGAGAGTCAGTTGGCCAATCTGCCGCAGCGCTCCGGCGCCAAGGACAATGGTTATTCAGAGGAGCAAGAATCTGCAGCGCTTGCGCAGGTTGAGGAAGAAGCCTTCTACGTTGAAGAAGGAACGGGTGACAAGGTTCTTTATGTTGTCTTCGATACGCAATGTGGTTACTGCCAGCAGATGTATCAGGCGTCTCGAGCGGTACTAGATGAAGTGACTATCCGCTGGGTTCCGGTGGGCTTCATGGGTGAGGGGTCGCTCCACCAGGCAGCACAAATTGTTGATGCAGAGAACCCGGTTGAAGTGCTGGCCACGTTTGAACGAGGGGGCAGTGTTTCCGGCTCCCCGAGCACCGAAGCAATGAATATCGTGACCGAGAACAGTAACTTGATCCAAAGCCTGGGTATCAAATCCACACCGAATACTATCTACAGGGATGAAAACGGCGAAGCACATATCAAGCGTGGTGCCCTTCGTGCAGCAGATATCCGAAACCTGTAACCTCACTGCAACTTGAATCATTGCGCCTTGGTTCCTTCGCAGGCAGCCAGGGCGCCCAGTTAGAGGGCTCCCCATGTCTCTTCATGACGAACGCTCTGCAAGCCTTATGCGAAGAGTAATAGAAGGAATGTTTCCGCAGTTTGCCGTAAACCGCATATTCCCCCGTCAGCCACTCAAGGTAGGCCGTGGCAGCAGGGAGAAGATTGTTTACCCTTATCGGTGGCTACACCGGCCCTTAACGCTCGAGCAGGTGCGCTGGGTCGCTAACCGGGCAATTGACTATTGGTTCCGTTGGTTCATAGCGTTTGGCGCATCGCTTTTCCTCTCTGTAAAAATAGGCCCACCCTACGGGGCTTTCGTTCATTTGGGCTTTACGTTTTTGGCTGCCTGGACCCTTATAGGTGTGGCCGTGGCTGTTGGGCGAAATAGAAAGACACCGAGGATAGATGCATGACACAAGGCAACGAGCATTGGCTCGTTTCTGTTGGACGGGTTTTGACTGGGCGGGGCAAGCAGTTGTTGAAGGCTAGCCAAGTCGATCCAGATGACCCCGCCATCACAAAGATGACGATTTCCCTAGCCCTGGATCTTCTGAACGAGGGGCGATCGCACGAACGTTTCTCACCCAAAGATAATGTCTCTTGGAAATGGGGAATGAAGAACAAGGCCGTACCACTGGATAGCCAAACCGCTGTGGTGCTGCAGGTCCGCGAAACTCCCATCACCGACAAAACCCAGTCACCATCATCCACGTATTACGCAGAGCCTTTGGATGTGCTGGTAGGGATGTATACACACGAGGGCATTTTCAGAGAGCTATGGATCGATGGGCGGCGTTTATGCTTGGTCACCGATCATCGTAAAAGAGGCCCAAACAGCAGCTCTCATGATAAGTAGGTGAAGAATGATTGAATCGAAGACCTCTGCACGATCGTCACCAATGTTCGATGAAATGCTGACGATCGTAGCGCAAAACCAGCTGGGTTTAGATGGGAGCTACACAGTATTTGCGGTCGAGACAGATCAGATAGATGAGATCAATCTCAAGATGATCGAAGGCCTGGAAGACCTTCACCTTCATTGCTTCACCGTAAAGCTCCCTCCAGGCTTCGCGAGGGTTAGCCTTGCTCCCCGCGTCGGAGAACACTGGCGTATGGAGGATGCGGTACATGGTGTCGTGGACTACGGGCATTCAGCGCGAGAGGCCATAAGTGCCGCCTGCGCCGGCGGCGATCGGCGAATATACATCCCTTCAGCTAGTGGCAAGCACTAATTGAGCCGTTTTACAGAATCAAAAATATAAATCGTCGTCCAGTATAGATATATATGAACAGTGATGAAATCCTACTGAGCCAGTTGCATGAGCTACCCCTTACCAAAGAAGACCAGCGCTTTATCCTGCATTGTCTGCGCGTGGGTGGCGTTGTCGACCACTCATCTGTACTGGCGACGTACCAAACGTGCTGGCTTACTGCGGCAGAGTCTGCCAGCAGCCCTCAACAAGATAACGCGGGGAGGAGGGCAGCCAACACCTTTCTACGTGAAGCCCTGGGCGTTGAAGCTCCAGCCACTGCAAGGTAACAGAGCAGTCATCCGCTCATTGGGGTAGCTAGGGAGGGGGGGGGTTATACCGTTATCTCTAGTGCCCACACCTACTAATGACAGCCCGCCCCCTACCTAATAGAAATATCCAAAAGGGCTTCATAATGTTTGATAACGCACTCCTATATCGTGCTCACAGCCCAGTTCCTGGGCCTGACGAGATGACAGATCTCATTCAAGAGCATCTTTTCCGAAGCTGCGCACCAATAGAAGCTAAAAGAGTAGGGTGGTCAACAGTATGTGGTGATGTGCTGGCGTACAGCATGCAGTCTCAATACCTCATTCTTCGCTTTCGCCGGCAGGAGCGACTACTCCCAGCTTCAGCGGTCAAAGAGCTTGTGGAAGAAAGGGCAGCTGAAATGGAGAAAGCCTCAGGAAGTCCGCTGCGTCGAGCGGAGAAAAAGTTGCTCAAAGAGCAGATTTACGAAGAGCTACTTCCCAACGCACTTAAGCGAACCGCGCACTTCCTGGTGGCCATCGACATAAAGCGGAGCTGGATTCTCGTTGACACTGCAAGCCGGAAGAAAGCCGAAGAGGCGCTTGACCTACTGCGCATGACGCTAGGCTCGCTCAAGGTGACCCCGCTGGCAACTCGCCATCGCGCAACGGGTTTGATGACTCGCTGGCTGTCCACGCCTTCTGAGCGTGCTGATGGCTGGGCCCTTGGGGAGTCCTGTCAGCTTGAATCACCTTCTGGCAATGAGGGTGTGATCAAAGCCGCAGAGGTCGATCTCGATAGTGAAGAGATACTGCAACACCTTGAGGGTGGCCGAATTTGCTCTGCTCTTGCGATTACTAGGACTGGTCAGCTGGCGCTGCAGCTTCAGGATGACCTGGCTCTCAAAAAGATACAGTACGACGATGCACTGCTAGAGCAAGGCGAGCCGGGTGATGACGAAGCATCCAAGTTTGATGTCGATGCCCATATTCACATCCCAGCTCTTGTGGCCGTTGCCGAAGAGCTAATCACGCTTCTGGGCGGTGAAGAAATTCCAGTGCTGGAGGATGCCCCGGAGAAACCCGCCCAGGCACCTGAAGCTGCCTAACGTCATTCTTTTCCCTGCATTTAGGCCTGGCAATGCCCAGGCCTTTTTTATGCGCCTGATAGAGCGGTTTATACTATTTGCCGTATCATTTTATGTGGATTATCATGTTTCGCATGCGTAACTTGGCAGGGATCGCCACCGTTTTCACAAGGATATTCTCAACCTGTCAATTCCAGGTCGGCTACCGGGAACACCATGACCAAAATTATCAGTTTCTCCAATCAGAAAGGCGGGGTCGGAAAATCGACCATTTGTCTTCAAGCTGTCTTCTATCTCGTGGAGGCGGGCTATCGCGTGCTAGCAGTTGACTTCGACCCTCAGGGCAACACCTCTAGCCGGTTGAGCCAGAGCGATGAGGCTACCTATACAGGCACTCCATCGGTCAGGCTGTTCGATGAGAACATGCATGAAATTAAGCCGATGAAATGCGTGAGAGGAATGGATCTGATCTGGACCACCAAAAACGATCCAGAGCTATCCGAGATTGAGTCCCTACCGCTGAACTGTGTAGTGAACCCAATCACAAATCTCAAGGCTAGCGGCATACTAGACAACTACGATTATGTGCTGGTCGACTGTCCCCCTAGTCTGGGCCGTAAGCTGGTTGCTGCCCTCACCATGTCCACCCATGTTATTTGTCCGGTACAAGTGAGTGGTTTTGCACTGGATGGTGTAGAGGGTCTGCTGAATACGATCATAAGCGTTCAGGAGGAGCTGAATCCCGCGTTGGAAAATACCGGGATGGTAATCAATAACCTCAAGCGCGGCTTCGAGGAGGATATGATCACGCGGGATGAGCTTCGCAAGGCAGTGCCGGATTTGGTCTACAAGTCTGAAATTGGCGTTCGAGGCCAACTCGACGTGGCCAACCTTAACGGCGTGCCCGTTTGGAGCATAAAAAAGACATCGGCACGAGAGGCAGGCAAAGAGATCCGTGCAGTGATCGAAGAACTCATGGAAAAGGTGGGCTGACATGGCATTAGGACAACTAGACAACCTGCAAAGCCTCTCACGCCGCTCTAAAGGTGCCAAAGAAGTATTGGTGCTGGATACAGCAGATGTGGTGCCGAAAGATGGGCAGGTTCGCGAGAAATTCGCCGGTATTGAGGAGCTAGCTGACTCTATAAAGTCGCATGGCCAGGAACAGCCGATTATCGTATATCCCAAGGATGCCAATGGTAAATATCGGATTCAGAAAGGTGAACGCCGCTGGCGTGCCTGTAAACAGGCCGGCGTACCCGTAGAGGCAATCGTCAACAAAAAGGACCAGGACGAGTTGGACGAGACAGCTGGAGAGCTGATCGAAAACATCCAGCGTGAGAACCTGACCCCGATGGAAATAGCCAAGGGGATTCAAAAATTCATTGATGAGGACTGGAAGGCCGTTGATGTGGCTAAGCGTCTAGGTAAGTCGCGTGGCTTCATCTCACAGCACCTTTCCCTGCTCAAGCTCCCGGAGTGCGTTCAGAAACTTTATGAGGAAGAGGTCACGGCTGATCCAGAATCCTTGAATTCGCTTAGGCAGATATATCAGATTGCTCCAGAGAAGGCAGAGCGCATTTGCGAAAAGGCATTGGTAGACGGCATAAGCCGAAAAGCATGCCGTGAGCTACTGAAACAGGCGAAGAATGGCACCCTGGCTGAAGACCCAGTAACAACCCCCGTAGAGCCCCAGGGGGCGCCATCAGCTCAAGGGACGCACGACGACCAGCCACCGCTGAGCGGACTCAACTCGACCCCCGCGGCGCCGCAGTCGGGCGAGGGTGGCACAACTGCAGGCAGCCAGCCAGCAGAGTCAACACATGCTCCCAAGGACGACAGCCCAACTCCTGGTAAGGGGGATGTTGCACCGATAGAGCCACAGGCACCAAAACCGATCGCTAACAAAGAGCAGCCCATACCCAAGGAGACGGTTGGCGCCAAGTCGGAAGCCCCAACGCCAGTTATGGCAAAGGAGCCTGCCAGGGCTCGGATTGTGGTAAGCGTCAGAGTTAAGGGCGCATGGAGTAGCGGATTGCTCCAGACTGACCGGATCGATCACGAGTCTGGCTATTGCTGGGTCCGGCTCGATAATGATGAAATGCACACGCTTAGAGTAAGTGTCTCGGACGTTAAACTACTTGGCGTCGAGGGTGAGGACTGACCTCTATGCCGAGCTTATCGCGTGACACACAGCGAAAATACGACATCATCCGTGCCATTGACCACATGGATCGCCCGAGCCTTCAGGACATCTCTGAAGCTACGGGCATCCCGGCTGGCACGGTTAAACGGCAGCTGACTTCGATCCGGGAAGAGTTTAAGGTAAAAATCCTCTTTATTCGTGACCCTAGCTCACCTGAAGGTGCAATGGGCTATTACGCACTTGAAGGCTGGGGAATCTTGGACCCAAACTCCTTTCGAGTGCATTTTGGAGACAGAACTTCCTAGCCAGCTGACACCCGGGGAGCAAATAGCTCCCCGAATTATGTCAAACCAGCACCACCTTTCTGAGCCAGTCAACACGGAGTCATCAGCAGTGCCTGAACCCGACAATCCCCCACTAAATCTCATCAAGCAACTTGTTTCAATTGGTCATGAAGACGTAGTTAAAGAGCTTGCTACTTTTAAGGTCGAGCTGGATAGATACGCACGTAAGACAATTGGGCAACCGTTGCTTAATGACATAGGGGACAATGATCGTGGAACCTGCGCACTACACCCAAATTCATTTATGGCTGTGCTGATACCTTTTTTAAACTGGGAAGACCAGAATGGGCAGGCTTATCGAGCCTTTGTAGATCCGAAACATATCATTGGGGCAAGCATCAAAGGGCATCCTGAGAACGTGCCACCAGAGGAGGTGGTGAATAGGATCGAGCGCTACGCGACCTACTTTGGCTCAAGGGATAACGCCTTTTATGTCTGGTACAAGCCACTTGGGCTATTCATTGCTCATGAGGGAAAACACAGGGTCGCTTTTATGCGATCGCATGATCAACCGGCTATAGCAGCGTGGGTTCAGGAAGCTGGTTATCCCGCTCCATCTCGAATTACGATAATTGAGCCCAGCGATAAACGTGACGAATGGTTAGCAATGCTCGATGGTCGCTACATTCAGGTACTGCGGCGTCCAAACATTGCAAGGAAAATACTTGATGCTTACGGCGTAAAGACAACGAGCTGGCAGAATATAGATCATCTACCAGATGAGAAGATGGTGCGATTGGCGATTTACGAGCGCCGGCTTCATCGACCAGCCAGAACACGGAAGGAAATCGATAGAACTCTTGATCTGCAGGCACTTCTCGATCGAATGTCCACGGACAGTCAGGAACAATATTTCCATTGTCATAATCTCGGCCCATATCGTCTTGACTGGAAGCGCAATATTTTAACTGTCGCTTGCCTGCTAATCGCTGGCGGTCTGTTCGTGATGTTCAATGATGAATGGGTTATCAGAGCAGGAATTGGCCTTCTAGGCTTAGCCACAGGCATCATATTGAGTCATGAGTTGATGAGGTTCAAAGGGCCAAAAAAGCTGAGAACCTTAAACACCCTAGATAGGAACCATCTGTAAGTACGCGCCTCGTCCACACCCTGCACAAATAGTCAGCGAGCTGGACATGCCTGAGTTGGCTACTGTGATTCCTCTAAGGCAGCCATCAATGCTGCCCAGGTGCTATACAGCGCGTTTTCATAACTTTCGTCCTCAAGGCTATGCGCCAGCACGTTACTGGCGACAAGATCCAATTGGCTCTGTATGCCTACAATTGGAATAACAAACTCCGTTTTTTCCCATAACATCGACTGAGAGCTGCGAGAATCAACACGGTAGCGAGACCAATGCGGTGAAGCCTCCACAGAGCTGATGGTCTCAACTAGTTGTGCCAAGCCCTCAGGAGGATCATGTTCACCAGATAGCTTCGCTGCCTTTTTCAGGCTTTGCAAAATACACCGCAAATTATGCTCATTATTAAGCGAACCACGAAGCCGACTTGGTATCGCAATGGCTTGCCCAGGCATGATCAGATTCCGGTATTCAATAATTTCCAGACACCAATTTAGTAGCCTTTTTAAGATCAACTCCACAGCGTGCCGCTGGAGATAAAAAGCGGGTAAACCTATTTCATCGTAGCTGCCTCGTGCACGCCCTTGCTCAACGAGTAATGATGCTGCAGTTAGATATGCGCCTACATAAGATGGCTGGCGCCAAAAGCCACCCAAGCGAGCGATACCACTCTCGAAATCACTTTCAATTAGGCTGGGATTCTTCCCGCCAACGAAAACGCCTCGAGAATCAGTCGCAGGGTGACGGGAATAAAGCGGCCCGGTGCTCCATATACCGCTCTCTCCTGGATGGCTAGTCATTTGATGACCCTTCCTGATGAATTAGGCAGTAGTCGCCCCGCAAGGCCACCCAGCGATCTGGTGTCTCTACTAGATGGCCACCATGGACTGGGTTCCGGCATTGGCGCCCCTTTGTGGTTAGCTCAGCACACTGAGCCATATATCCAGCCGCTTGCCATGAAAGATAGTCTCCGCGGGTAACACCATAGACACTGGCAAAAGCCGCGGCCGGATCGCACAAGAACATCTCGAGCTGACTTGGCGTTAGTGTCACGGTTATTTTCCCTGCAGGGCCATCGTGACTCGCGTTGAACGTTATGCCACTGTCGGCAAGGCGTTGGATTACACCCATAGCTTGTGGTGAAGCACTGCTCTGTTGTGTCATATTCTTTTCATCGCCTCCTCCAGGCGCCTTTCAGCACTTCGGTCATAGCGTTGTGTGGTGACTAGGTTGGTATGGCCTAGAGCGTATTGCACCGTGAGAACGTCGACACCTCGATCCAGCATATTCGTAGCGAAGGTGCGGCGAAAATCGTGAGGCGCGCACTTCTTTATGCCCGCCTGAACGGCCCTTTCCTTTATGATGAAGTACACAGCTTGGTCAGTAATACGAAGATCAGTAATCACACCATGTCGGCGCACTCTAGGGAACAGAGGCCCGACATCCCGCCCCAACCGGGATTGCCATGCCATGACTTTCAGGAACGTTTCATTGGGCAAAAAGACGAGGCGTTCCTTGTTACCTTTGCCCACAATCCTGATCGACTGCCGGCCGCGGTCAATCATCTCGATGTCTATGGATACACTCTCCGATCGACGCAGCCCCGTGTTGACCAGTAAGTGGAGTAACACGGCATCTCTCTCCCCTTTGGGGGTCTCGTCTGTTTCGCATGCGGAACAAAGGGCTTGGATAGCTACATCATCAAGGTGTACGCCCTTCGGTAACCTTGAGCCCCTGACTGACTTGAGATCGCTGATCTGATGATGGCTCTCACTATCCATGCGACCCGCAACCCAAGCCTCACGCGCCACACCTTTCATAGCAGACAATACAGTATTGATAGTGGATGGAGCCTTACCCAGTTCACTCATCATCTCGACGACTGAGCGCACATGTTCGCGCCGGATCAGATGCCACGGACAACTCTTAATATCATGACCGCCGCTAAGGTAGGCAACTTGCTGGAGGTGAGATCGCATCGTGACCCGGCTACGGCGGGAGCCAAGCCCCATAAGGTAAGAGAGTGCGGGGTTTCCCTTGGCCTCTGTCAAAGAATTCGATGCTTCAGAAAGGTCCCCAGTGACGTTATAAGGAATCATCGCTAGCGAATCAGCCATTCCCGGGCACCCCCTCTAAGCTGGCAATGTATTGCTGTAAATAATCAGCCTGGTCTGCAGAGCACATAACAATATCGAGCAAATCCCCGCTTTCATGCATCACCTCGTGAAAATCTGATGCGCCTGGTGCGGACTCGACATAGACTCGCTTGCGACGCAGCCCGCCCGGGATCGTTAAGCTCAAGTGCTCAAGAACTGCATCTGCGTCCTCTAGGACACTAACAATATCGCCCGTATCACGGACAATGACCATGAAATCGTTGGTAGTGATGACCGCATATCCTGCGCGTGGTGGCATAATCAAGTGATCAAACATCCAATTGCTCCCTTTTGGTTGTGATTTTTCCCCTGGTCAGGGTTAGTGCCTGGCTTCAGACTGGGCAGCGTCACGGCACCAGTATGTGAAGACCACCTAAATCAGCTGCAATGCTATTGACGACCATCTGAGCATAAGAAGTAACGACCGCAATTCTGTAGATTGCCAGCCAGGTCATTCAGCTCATCCTTATTATTGGCTTGAATCCAGCCTTTGGACTTCTCCACCCTTCTCTACTTTCTTAAATAACTATTTTAATAAGTAGAGAACCCAAGCGCCAGCCCTAAGGCAAGAAACTGTGGGGGTTTATGACCACTCGAAAGAGACCTAAACAGACTTATGTTGCTGTTTTATATGGATTATATCGGATAAAATAGCATTTTCAGGAGCCCTGTACGCAAAATCTGGGCTTTTTAGAGGGGGAATACCCCGGGATTTTTCGAGTTTGGCGCCTTTTTTGAGCAAATGTGGCACCCTAGCCAGAGCAGTATTGCGGTAGCCGATCGACAATAGCCAACGGCCGTATATCGTTGACATGAAGCCACGTTAGTCCCAAAATGTGCTTTGCACACTTTCTTATTGCCTTGCTTTGGATACACATGTCCCTATTGCGCGAATATCAACGGCTGCAGGAACGAACCGAGACTCTTCGTGAGCAATTAAAGTCGCTTGAGAGTCGAGAAGACTTTAAGCGTGAAAGCGTTTTTTTTAATAGCTTAAAAACGTTAATGACCGCTTATAACAAATCGGCCGTAGATGTTATAGAGTTATTTGATCAAGAACAAGGTACAAATAAGTTACCCGCTCGACGTAAGACCAGAAAGATAAAGGTATATCGCAATCCTCATAATGGGGAGATTGTCGAAACAAGAGGCGGCAATCATAAGACTTTGAGAGCCTGGAAGGATCAGCACGGTGCCGAGGACGTTGATTCTTGGCTTATCGAAGAGAAAAAGCAGGTTAATACTGTAGGCTGACAGAGGTTAGATATGGCCAGCGATAGCAATAAAGACAAGGACATACAAGCGGTTGCGGTTAATAAACCACCTCAGCTTGACCTGTTCAGCCTGAACGATAGTAGGGACAGAAACTATAGTAATAGCATCGACATCTATGATGCATTGCCCAAATACTCTTTGGAAAAGCGCCGCAGATTCACCGACCTTAACAGCGCCGTAAGAGAGCGAGAATGCCGTATAGGTGACCGCGTTATAAAGGTTAAAGTTAAGCCAGCTATTATCGAGAATAGAAAAGGTAAACATGAGCTAGTTTACCCTGGTGAGCGAGAAGAGATTATAGAAGACGCTTTACGTAAGCTGGCAGTAAATGGCGGTAGCGTCATGATCGATGGTAAAGTCGGTGTCCTTTTTACTTTCTACGAGTTACGTGCAGAGTTACGCCGGAATAAGCATGAGTTTAAACTAAGTGAGATAAAAGAGGCGATTCTTGTTTGTCGTGGCGCACAGCTTGAAACGGTCACAAATGATAATGAAACTGTTATTTCTTCAAGCTTTTTTCCTATGGTCGGCCTAACCACGCGAAAAGATATTCAGATGCGGGAAGGCGATACTAAATGCTACGTACAGTTTAATCCTTTAGTTACCGAGAGCATTCTGAAACAAACATTTCGGCTATATGACTATAGTACCTCAATGTCAATAAAGAGCCCTCTTGCCCGGTACATGCATAAGCGAATGAGCCACTACTGGAGCCAAGCTTCAGCCAAAGACCCCTATACCCCGCGCCTCGTTCCTTACCTATCAGGCAGCCCCCGGGGGCTTTCTGATCGCATGGGTAGTAATGTGCGGGCCATGAAGATTGCTCTTGACGTTCTCGTTGAGCATGAGGTTATAGCTAGCTATAAAGCAAAGCGCATTACGGAAGGCAAGAAGCTCATTGATATATATTACACAATTTATCCTACCGATAAGTTTGTAAAAACAGTTAAGCGGGCCAATTATAAAAGTAACTCTATACGACTACATAAAGACTTACATTCTATAAGTGAAAGTCCGTTGTAATATTTAGCCCATTACTGCGTCTTTGGCAATTCTGGGGCTTTAACTCAGTTAGCAGGCCTCTCCTTTAAGCGATGGAATGAAGCATAGGGATGTGTTCATTAACAGCGTAGGGGGAATGCTGCACACATGGGCTGTTTCTGCCTATCGTGTCTGCGCTCTCAACGTAGTCACCGCTACTCCTAAGCTAGGTTCCCTATTGAAGCTATCCCCGAACTGGGAGCCTCTTTCGGCTGCCGTCAACCTCAGCTCTTATGGCCAGGCAGCTTAGGGGGGAATGCTGCACAGTTGGCAGCCTCCTACCTAATCGATCGCAGCCCGCAATGAGGGTGGCCACCTTCATAATCACAGCTACCGCGGGGCCAGCATGTCACGGGGCGTCCTAATGCTGGGCAAGGTCTGATAGGTGGGAACGTTGCACCGTTATGCCTTCACCACCGGCCGATAAAGCTCACCCGGAGTGACGAATAGGGAACCCTCTTACCTGGCAGGGGCTTGTACTGGGTATCAATCGGATGACCTTGGATACAGATCGTTCAAGTGAGCCACGTCCAAATGATAACGGTATAATAGGCCCTATATCTTGGCCACGTATCCACATTTACTGTGGGTAAGCCTGTGGAAAAGTGCCATTCCGTAGGTGGGAATGCTGCACACTTTCGGTGGGGATGTTGCACAGGTTATTTTCTGACCAGCAGATCAGGCTATATTCGTAGGTGGGAACGTTGCACACTTTATGCGAATCGAATCGACGTGGACCTGTCAACCCACTATTTTCAGAAACATGTAGGTGGGAATACTGCACAGATAGTGTCGAAATGGATCTAAATGTGGACAAAAAAGCGATTTCTGTGGACATCACATGGATAACTTTGGGCCCTAGGTGGGAATGTTGCATCGCAAACGGTGGGGATGTTGCACAGTAAGCGGTGGGGATGTTGCATCAGTTTTCGGAAGTTTATCGTGTTATTTCAAGCATCTAATGCGTGAATGGTAGCCCGTAACCCTGTCTTACCCCTCCCCTAACCCTTATCCTTTATTATATTAACCAGCATGCTTTCCCGCCCTCCTAAACATCGTCGCTCGGGACAAGGCAGCTGTTGAGCAGATTTACTACTCCAGAAAATTAGCCAGGTGAATGATAGACCATAAAAAGCCCCTCAAGCAGTAATGCTTGAGGGGCCATGAATACGGCATAGCCGTTGAGGTTACATCAGTCCCTTCTCTGCGAAGCTGACATGCTCGGTACCAGCCACAATAATGTGGTCTATCACCTTTATATCGATAACATCCAAAGCCTCTTGTAGCTTCTTCGTAATCTGACGATCAGCGTCACTCTCTTGAAGACTACCGCTAGGATGGTTATGACACAGCAATACTGCTGAAGCATTCGCTTCAATTGCACTTCTAACGACCTCCTTAGGATAGACAGCCGCCTGGTCCACGGTGCCTCTAAAAAGCTCCTCATGCTTGATGACTTGATGTTGCGAGTTCAGCCACGTCACGGAGAATACTTCGTAAGGCAGTTCCGCATATTTGAGCGTCAGATAATCAACCGCTATCCAAGGAGCCGTTAGCTTTGCCCCGTCACCCTCAAGCTGACCATAGAGCCGTGCTTCTATGATATTCAGCGCCTCTGTGATGACAGCATCTTCACGCTCTTTACGCTGCTCTGCGGTCTCTACAGCTCCCTTTCCAGGGAAACTATAAACTTTGGCAGCCTCATTAACTGCGAACATATCCAATTGATTGGTGTGCTTCATGATCCTCTCCTCTCTCATTCCCGTTTCCGGGTCTCGAATAGAGTTAGGGAAAGCACTGACCCGTGCTGGCTGTCACCAGGCGCCCTATCACCTTTTGAGACCTGCACTCCCGCAGGAATGAGAGGAGATAGATCATGAGCAAGCGTGCAATCGATGGCATTCGTGAAGCACTCATCCAAGGCTTGATGGAGGGCACAGCCCCTTGGCAAAAACCTTGGAAGCCAGGCGACAAAGATGTGAGTCAGCCGTACAACGCCTCCTCGGGACGTGCTTATACCGGCTGGTCCAACATCGTGAGCCTCTGGATCGCTTCGGATAAAAGCGGTTACACCAGCCCTGCCTGGGTCACATTCAAGCAAGCGAAGGATCTAGGCACTCACCCTCGTAAGGGCGAGAAAGGCACCCCCGTGGAATTCTGGAAATTCCACAAGAAGCGCGAGAAAAAGGAGAACGGCACAACGGAGGAGAAGGTTATCCCCGTAAACCGTATCTTTTATGTGTTCAACGAGGAGCAGCTGGCGGACCCACTGACTGAGGCTGCTAAGCCACCAGCCATAGAAGCTCAACCTGAGCCCGTGCAGTTCGTTGCGCGGCTGATTGAGGCATCGGGTATCCCTCTAAGCTGGGGCGGCGACAAGGCCTACTATAGGCCCTCTACGGATGGCATACGCCTGCCTCGCCCTGAGCAGTTCCATGAGGTCAGTGAAATTGCGGCCACAGGCCTGCATGAGCTGATCCATGCTACTGGTGCTCCCTCGCGTCTCAACCGGGACAAGAGCGATCGCGCTCGAGAGGAAGTAGTCGCAGAAGCTGGCGCCTGGCTTGCTGCCATGCGCTTTGGACTTCCTGCTACCCCGGAAAACTCGGCGTCCTACCTCACTGGATGGGCTTCACGGCTCAAAGGTGACCAGGCCAAAGAGATTGACCGTGCCCTGGCTGATGCACAGAAGGCGGTCAACTTCATCGAGCAAATGGCACAAGAGTGCAGCTTGGTCGACGGAGATGAAGACACAACTGCAGCAACTGTGGCAGCTTGATTTTCTTTACCATTCAACAGCCTCCCCCGCGGGAGGCTTTTTTTTTGTCCAGCTCCAGCGGTGGGGATGTTGCACAGCAACAGTGTTATCAGCGTGTGCCGGCATCAAAAGCACGGCGACAGGCAGCTGTATAGGTGGGAATGTTGCACAGATACGCCAGTTAGCAGGTTTGCGCCAGCGTTTTTAGAGCGTACCCGAAGCTATTTCTTGTCCGTATGGTGTATTGTATGTATTATAC
>CEGF01000052.1_pt1 | contig 53352 bp, 59 predicted proteins | sample 306341 | NCBI WGS metagenome assembly CEGF01 (sample SAMEA2755655, study PRJEB7226) | microbial mat metagenome | biome: microbial mat; feature: hypersaline; material: grass silage | place: USA | collected 2014-02-19 | depth 0 m
CCACTGGTAGCCCCTGATGCTAAAGCACCGCTTGAAGCGGCTGACCCGCCTGCGGCACCCCCGGCGCTCGCCCCCGCCCCGATCCCTATGGCGGAGTTAACAGCCCCGAAACCGGAAGCTAAGCTCCCCATCGCGACACCAGCGGCAAGACCTGCTGTAAGATAGATCGCGACAGCGACCATGACAGGTTTCTTTATCTTGTCCCAGACGTCCGACGCAAAGTCTTTAGCTTTATCGTGTAGCTTTTTTATTGGCTTGAATACTTTTTTAACGACCTTACTCATTGTCTTCAGTCTCCGTATCATCTTGTACGTTTAAAAGCAGGGTGTGCATATTACCTACTTTAGCAAACCCTTCGCTTTCGTACAGCTTTCCAGTGTTCTCTGCGTTCGCTAGACCGGAAGATACCGCCAGTGTAACGTCAACAACACGATCAAATTTTCTTGCCCATTCAACGAAAGCTTTTATCATTGGCCTCGCTAAATGCCGAGATCCCTCCCGAATGTAAAAAGCAATGTCAGAAGCGTACTGCGCTGAACTGAACCAATAGTCATCAACAGCACCCAGAATAAAGCCAACAACCTGTCCGTCTTCTTCACAAACAAAGGCCACCATCCGTGCACTCGATATAGCCATAGCCACATGACGACGGGCTTTTAAATCGTCGGCAGCAGGAAGAAAAGGCGATTTAGCGATCAGCTCTTTTCCTAGCCTCAAAATCTGGTCTATGTCCGCTACTCTTGCTTTTCTAATCATCGGGGTCTACTCCTAATTTTTCGTTATTATCTTTGCATTATGCGAAGGTTACGGCCTAAAACACCACCGCGACTAATGCCACCGCCCCCGGATAGGTTACGGTCGTCGATCCCGCCTAGAGGAACATCACGCCCCGGTTGTACCGGACTGGGCTGCGCTTCGTCTTCAGGAAAATCCACACCGGGTAACGGCGCGTAAACACTCTGTAGAGACGCCATGCGTTTATTCAGATCACGATACACTTGACGTACAGCGTTCTCCTGCTGTTCAGTATTCATGTTCGGGTTCTGGTAGATCATAGAGACCTGTTCCATTGCCGTGTTCATAAGCTCTGTAGAAGACTGCACATACGCTGTTCGGTTCTGGTGACTCATTTCCACGCCCATCGTACTGATTTGATTCTGGAACTCTTGTTCGAGACGCTGCATGTCCATACCGAACGTCCGCGTGTCTCTGTTTTGCTGCAACTCGTTTAACAGCAAATCACGACGCTCAGTCAGCCGTTGGTTAACCGCCGCTTGTTGCAGGCCGTACTGCTGCTGGGCGTCCTGCTGAGCTATTGGTAGAGCTCTGTCAATCGCCGCCTGCTCGCCTGACTCGACCGCCATAGTAGAATTGCGTAGGCCACGGGCAGTTGCCGCCTCTGCGGCTCTCTGACGAGCTTGTTGCAAGTACGGACTGTCTTCTGCCATAAGTTGGTTGAGTAAACCAGATACGCTGGCGTTTTCATCCAGTGTTTCTGTTTCTACACGCTCGCCGCCGGGTAAGTCTTCTAAGTTAACGTCTTCCGCTTCAGGAGCCTCTTGCCGTGGCGCTACAGGTACGTCAGACGTCCCCGCTCGCTGCTCGGCTTGCGTAGGCTGCTGCGATCCTCCGGTATCGTTGTAACCTTTAGGATCAGAAACTTTTTTAGTCTGCTCCGTAGACGAGGGTAGAGACGTGTTCTGGTAGTAGCTAGGGTCTCGCGTTACAGGTTCGCCTACGTTTTTACGTATGCCTTCCCTGTTAACCGTATTAACGGGCAAGATACGACGATCACCCGCTTGTGACCTTGCTGCGGGCAAGTTTGATTGAAGCGCTTGCATCGCAGGGGTTTGTCGCATAGGTTGTAGTAGCTGAGCCATAGTTATGTACCTGTCTGTCTAATTGTCTAAAGTTTAGTCTTATTTATACTTGGTAGCAACTTGTCTTAAACTATTCCGCTAGTAGCCTCAATATCAAAGTCATCTGAGAAGATAGTACCACCAATACCATATCGCCACTCTACACGAACTCTGCCTGATTGTGTTCTCATAGGTTCTACACTACATGTCACTCCTCTACTAGAACTAAGAGAAAGCCAACTCCCAAAAGATCCACTAACGTTTCCTGATAGTAGAGTGAATCTAACTTGATAACTTCCTCCACTAATCTGAGAGTTCCCCCAACGGTCAGGGTATGTGGGTGTATTGGGGGCACTAGAGTCTCCCACTGTTCGCCGTATCCTACCGTCGTTCATGAAAGTGATATTGGCATAAGCGGAAAGCTGGCTAGTTGTGAGACTTATAGCGTAAGGAACATTAGCAGGAATCGCATTCCTATTGATAGCACATAACTGTGCTGCAATATCACTACCATTACTGGCATAGAATCCACTCTCCCCGTATACTGATAGCGCAGAAGGCCCAACGTCAGTGGCAGCATAACGACGTACAAGTTCACTACCATCTGACATTCTGTATGTACTGTTTGCTATAGTAAGAGCCCCACCATTATGAGGAGCGCATCGACTGTCAAAGTCAGCACCATCACGGAAATGATAACCAGTAGCCATTACTCACCTCCTTTCAGCCAACACTTGAGGTCTTTGTACCAAGTCACAAGTCGTGGTTCAACTTTCGCAAATACTCGCATCATCAGGATTTTATCAGGGTCAATAGTGTAGTAGCCATTATCCTTTTTAATAACCAATGATGGATATTCACTAGGAGGAAATACTTCCATTATCTCCTGCGCCATTAAACCAATCTCAGTTTTACCACGTTGACTTTCTGGTACTGCTTCATCATCTTTCCACTGGAACACCCAACTTTGTAGTACTGCTGCCTGACGGTAGTTTATTACTACTGGGCGTAGTTTGGTTTTCAGGCGTTGGTCAGATGAAGTTGGGTAGTAGTTAGCTGCTGTTACATTGCCAAAAATTACATTATGTCCTGCATTTGTTATAGCTACCTGACGCCAATTAGCCGATGACGTTGTGTTGTGCCTAAACCAAAAGGTGTTGCTTGCACCGATCGCAATCTGGCTGTTTATGTCCTCTAGACCAGAAAAGTTGCTTCTATCTAAATGTAGCCCATTAAAGTACGAACCTCCAGACGGGGGGGCTCCAGTAGTGGTTCCAGTGCTAGAGAAAAACTGAGTTTTTGATAACGTATTTAATTCTGATACTACAACCTTTTCATTTAGCGTTGCCCCTAAACCAGTATCCCTAAAGTCCGGTAGATTCCCTTTCGTCCAAAAATCTACCCAGTTATCAGTAGAACCCTGCCTGAAAGCCACATCTTGACTTCCGTCAGACCTTCTTATGGCGAACTGTGAGGTAGTCCCTGTCCCCGTGTTACCAAACTCAATTAGATTTATTGCATCAGTAGAATATGGGCCGTTCACGGGGGAAATAACGAATCTAATACCAAACCCACTTGTATAAATTGGAACATTTACGTCTACGCCGCTTTCATACACTGTACGAACGAGTCCATGAGACCCAACTTCAATGACATTACCATCGGCAATACCAACATCCCTAGTAGCTGCTGTGCCTACGGTCGTGAATGCCCCGGTAGCAAAACTCTCATAAGGAACGAGCTGCCCGGTTGAGGTGCCGACGCCTCGTGTAGCGGCTGCACCGAGACCTAAGTCTGTTCGCCACGCTGTCGCGTCAGCGTTACCAAATAGAGACAACGAATATGAGGTTACTGACGCAGAAGCGACGGCACCCACATCGTCTGCGTCCAGTGAGACCGCCCCTTGCTTGCCGTTGACCGACATAACTTTATCGGTGCTGTCGATCTTGAAGAATGAGTCGTCCGCGAAATAATAAACGATGCTATCACCGACCTCATAGTCAACGCCGCCCAGTGTTCCTGCGACAGTGATCTTCCACATGCGGTTGTTCTCGTCAGTCACCGGATACGTCCCTAAAGACGCATCAAAATAACCCGAGAATATAATAGATCCGGCAGTTGTCTGTGCGTATTGTTCCGCAGTCAGCGCCCAGTGTTTAGCGGAGAACCGACCCGGCTCTACTTCAGTGCCTTGCGGCGTTTCCGACCAAGCGTAAGCCTTGCGAGACCAGTGGTAAGCTGAATATTCTCCGTTAGCTACTGCGGTATCCACCGCCTCATTAGCCCACAATCGAGACCGTTCAGACCAGTGATAGGACGAGTATTTACCTGCTTCTACCTCCACGTTATACGCTTCATTGGCGTATTTCGCCGAGAGTAGTTGACTAGCTTCAGACGCATCGGCGGAGTCTTCAGAATCGTTAGCGCTCTGTAGAGACGCGGCGGCACTGTTTGCGGCGTCCTGAACAGACTGATCAAAATCATCTTTGCTGTACAACGCCATGTTGCCACTGCTGTTTATGTACAACAGAGAGTTTGTGTAGCTGGCTGTGTTAGGGATCACTGGGTTCCCGGTGAAATTACCCGGTAACTGCACATTAAAGCTGTTAGACAGATTTGCCAATTCACCTAGCGTAGTGGCTATACCGTCTAGTTTAGTATTCATTGCCCCGGCTCGGATGATAGTACCCGGCTCGAAAGGCGTGTCGTGACTCCACGCGGTGATAGCCATGTTAACGTCTCCTGTCTAAAACGATGTATCGGTACACGACCGAAGTTAAAATGTGCGGGGCGGCAACGGTACTTACTGTTCTCACGAAAACGGATACATTCGACCCCCGACCGCGAGTGTAAACGTCCGCCCTAAATAGCGACGCAGCAGACCAATAGGTCTCGTTGAATATACCCTCGTCCCAGTAGCCACCGCCGCCGATTGTTTGTACCTCTTCTAAATCATGCGGAGGGATCTCTGGATCTGAATAATCGTAATCAGGCAAAAACCGTAGCGTCACATTATTGACGACTTTAGCCTCAAGTGTGACTCGTGTCACTCTTTTGACGATGTTTATTAGTTCTTGAGAGAACGGTGTAAAGGCCGTCCGCAATACTGTTTCAATGCTGTCGCCGTCGAGATTCGTGCCGCGCTCCATCTGGTAAACAAAACCATCGTCGCCGCCAATGAAGTTAACCTCGCTTCCGTCTTCTGTCTCAGACGTCCACGAACACACCGCAACACGGCCTGAAGAGCCTAAATCAAACGTCGAATAGCCTAAGACCTCTGTTCCGAAAAAGGTCACTATGAGACCTCTCCCGTCATTGAAAAACAGACGGTATTGGTTTTTCTCCCTGATAACCATAGACGCCGTAGTCCGCCCTCTGTATGTATCCAGCAGTGTTGCAACCTGTTGGCTCATACTGGACATATCGAAGTTACCGAATTTCTCTACGCGCGACAAACGGGTTAAACCCCGGTCGTCTAGGTACACACTGTCGCCTATGGTTTGTATAGTCCCCCGGATCGCCCCAGTATTCGTGTTCAGGTTAGTCAGCTCAAATTCACTGGGCACGCGTCCGTAAAGTACATAGGTGCGGTTACGACAGAAAATAGCACAAGTGTCTTGTGCCTGAAGGTCTAACTCTTGGATGTCATCAGCAACCAGAAATTCGCCTGCACCGTTGGCTACTTCCCAATCAAACGGGTCGTTCGGCGCAGAGTATTGAACGCTACCCTCGTCATAGCCGAGTATCACTATTTCACTCGGCAAGATCTCTAGGGCTTTTGGCTTTTCATCGGCTGAGTCTAACCCGGTAGCGATTTCTGTGTAGGTCGTACCGTCAAACACAAAAGCCGGGTTAACACCGTCCACCCCGATAACCTCACGCTCGCGGTTTGTAAAGTGTACTTTACGGTGGAAGAAGAAGCCGCCCGGTGCCAGCGTGACGCCAATAGTAACTTCCGCCCATCCGGTCGGAGTAGATTTGTACAACTTCTTTGCTGTACCGTCTGTGGTATCCCGGAAAGCATAACAGACGTCTTTAAAAAAGAAGCCGCCGCGTACAGGCCCCGATCCGGGAACCTCGGTGATCACATCACGACGTACTTCACGAGCAATCACCAAATCGGCTAACTCATCCTCGTCCGTTTCATACGGAGGGTTAGGCGGGGGCGTCGCGCTAGGGGCGGGCTGTCCGTCGAAACGCTCAAACCCGGTAACGCTTTGATAGTCGCCTTGTGGATTAACTTCATAATTATTTAGCTGGATGCACTCGCCGTCGCCAATTTCCAGCGAGGACGCCGTAAGATTGAGTCCACCGCGTAAGACCACGCTGTGGAAACGAGCGCCGTTCTGAGACTGTGTTTTAGACAGTGCTTGTGCTACTGGATTAAGAGCCGCCATAAGAGAACATATCCCCTGATTTCAAGGGTGGTAGCTCATCTACGTTCAGGTCGCTCATCGCATCGTCAAAATGCGTACTTGCTTTCTGGTAGATAACGCTATCACTCTCATTTGCTGACAAGTCCATAACCGCTTTCCAGACAATAGCCCAGTGGTGACGTGTCGCAATATCAGGCGTGTCGCTGTTCTCATCGAGCGTTGCAGGCCGCTTAGAAAAGAAAATACCCAGCGGCGTTTCTGTCGCTTTGGTATTAGGTGTGGGGTAGAAAACCAGATTATCCGATTCGTTCTTCGTATAATAACGCGGAACACCAGACTGACTTTGCTGGTGACGGTATCTTAGGTTGTATTCTTCCCAAGGAATAAAAGTCATCGGGCGTTGCCCGGCAAAAGCTAACCAACGGGGGCTGTAGTAAACATCAGGATCTAAACCCAGATCCGCAGGTGCGTACTCAGCCTGCCCGTCGATTAAAACAGACGAATGGTAACTCCCCATGAACTTCCATGAGTTTAAATGTAGCGTCTGGATCTCAATCCATGAACGCTGCACCGCGTTAACCACGTCTGACAAAATGCCCGTTTGACTGGTGACAGCACTCGGCCCCGTACCGGGGATACGAGCCTCTTTACGAGTCTGTTTACAAAGTTCCAGAAAGTTCATCGCTGCCACCTACAGGTCTTTTAGTAAATTTTATCTTCTACTGAAAACGGGTGGCGGTGCATTTTTCGCTCACGCAACTCACGCTTACCATTATCCAGTTTAATAGATTCGTAGCGATTCTCAACGGCATTCGATAAAATCTCATAAACCGCGAAAGGAACCTTAACTTTCTCGCCTTTTTTGATCTGGAAATTACGACCGTTAAAACCAACCACAATGTACTCACGCGGGTCGTTGTCTTCGTGCACTAAAAGCACAACCTGCTTAGGTCGTTTGCCTTCTTTGCCCTCAGAGGCTTTGGACTCACCCGGTGCTGACGGTTCTTTAGCACCCTGCAATTCTTCAATACGCTGGATGATTTCCGCTTTGGATGTGTCTTTATTGACCTTGATGCCGTGCTCTTCTTCCAAATGTTTAAGAAGGTCTGGCTTAGTCAGTTCGTTTAAATTTGTAATAGGCATGACTGTTGTCTCCGATTGTTAACAAAGAGACCGGGGACTAAACCCCGGTCAACTTATTCAGCGTTTAGCTTGGGTCTTCTTCGACCGCAACCTCAACACGTACCATCCAGCTATCGTTGAGGATCTTAGCTGCATACCATGTTTTCCATGCAACAGAGCCTGTACGCGCCATAGGGTCGTTACTGTCCGGCTTACCGGGGTTACGAACCATTGGTTTGATTGCACCGCCGAAGGCTTTACTGCCCTTCAGTGCGATCATACCGAACGCTTCACGACCCATGTACAAGACCGGGTAGACGTCATTGTTGGTGTCATCACTCGAGATAAACCCGTCAGTGCCTACTGCTGCACCTGCCGCCTCGAACGGTTCAAACAACGGAGACGTGATATAACGTACGTCCTCTACACTGCCTACTTCTTCAGGACAGATAGGCTGTCGGCTACCATACTCAGCAACCGGGGTGAAGTTAGGCAGTTTACGGATCGCCGCTTCATTATCGGTGTGAGTCACAGCAACAAACGCTGCCTCGATTGGCGTGGTAGAGATCATCGCAGACCCGCCAAGGATAGACGTGATTTTCTTAGCACGGTTAGCACGTAGTGTACGTACTGCTTTACGCTGGTCGCCAATAGACAGTGAACTTGCGATGTCGGCACGAGCGCCTACGCCGCCGCCATAAATGACGTTAGTTCCTGCTTTGATAACACCGTAAGTGATCATTTCGACAGTCTCTGCCGCTTGCTCACCTAAGATCATCGCCATGTTTTTACCAACGGGATCTTCGTGTAAATCCGTGATCTTGTTGGTCAGCTCAGTCCAGTCGCCGTATTCCGCCAAGGTCGCTTCCACGTCCTCGTAACGGAAGTCACTCGCTGCTGGAGTCACGCCTTCAGTTAGTGGTGTCAATGCCGCAGGCAAAGGGACAGGGCGACGAAACTTAATGGTCTCACCTGTGTTACGTGGCATTGGTTTCGCCTGACCCAACTTGTTCAGAACCAAAATAGGCTCCGCGTGGCTCAGCATTTCTTTCTCAGCGTGTGCGCCGATTCGTGGGGTCAAATCGCCGTAAGTGGTACTCATGGTCGTATTCCTCTACTCAGTACAAACGGGGCTTATCCGCCGCTTGTTATTTGGTTGAAAACAGCAATCGGGTCGTCAGACTCCTGCGCCACTCGAGACCCACCTTTATTTGGTAGCTCGGCGTGATCAGACAGATCACGTTTCTTAGGCTTAGGTTTTGTGTCTGGCTCTCCATCGGTCTTAGTCTGTGTAGAAGTAACAGTGCTTGGGGCTGGGTCTTCACCCTTTCCAGCATACCCTGCGTCCCTCTTATACAGGTCTAAAACAAAAGAAGCGTCGTCGGCAGATTCTGACTCAACTGCTTGCTGCACCGCCCGAGGCTGGGAACTCACCCACTCGTTGAACCGCTGATCCTGAACAATGTCCATGTAATCAGGGTGTCTCTCTTCGAGACGCTGCAACTCATTTCGTGTCAGATCTTGTTCAGTACGTTGATTCTGGCTTACTAAAAAGTCCGTCATCTTAACGTTCTGCCCGGCGATCTCTTGTAGTGCTCGGCCTACATAAGCACGAGCGATCTTAGCTGACTCAGGGAAGTCTTCTTCTAAAGCCTTCAACTCGTCTTCAGGTATGATGCCAGCCTCTTCCGGCTTTTGCTCTTGGAGCTTACGTGACTGATCACGCAAGGTCTCTAGCTCTTGCTGGTACTTCTTCGTGCGCTGGCGCTCTTCTTCTAAAGCGCGGTTTAAGCCTCGAACACGTCCTGATTGGGCTTTTAGATCCCTCTGTAGTTTCTCGGCGTCTTCACTACCGTTGGTTTCAGAGTCCGGGTCGTCTTTGTCGCCGCCTTTATCCTCGTCTTTTCCGTCTGCGTCCTTTGAAGTCTCAGAGTCTGGATCTTTTTCAGAATCGTCGTCCTCATCGTCGTCAGTCTTATCGTCAGAGTTCTGGGCTGCCTCAAAGGCTTCCTCGTCCTCTCCCGATTTTGCGTCTCCTGCGTCTGAGTCACTACCGGAATCGTCGGTCAGGCTTGCGAAAATCTGGGTTGAATCCTCCTCTACATCCTGTTCGGTGTTGTTATCAACAGCGTCTGGGTTGTCAGGAGTATTCGCGTCGTGCTTGTTGTCTACGTCTTTGTTTTTATCGGTTTTCATAGGGTCTTCACCTTTTGAGTCCTGTGTGGAGTCAAGCATAAACCGTCTGACGTAGACGGTTCTCTTGCTTCGTTGTTAGCCTTCGTCCCGCAGCGCGAGAGTTTTAGGCAAGTCTCGGAGATCACTAATGATCGCCAGTCTACCACGAAGCACTTGAGAGTCTTCATGGCTGATATTAGTCTGTTTAAGCTCGTCTATCAAGTGGCTTTCTTCTTCGTCTAAAAATTTTAAGACGGTACGCCAATCGTTAGACCCGGTATTGATTCGATCAGTCATTAGTTTTTCCCTGTCTCGAGTCCGTAATTTCCTTCAGGCCCCGCAATACCTTTCAACATCACCTCAGTGTTAAACCGCTTCATGGTGGCGTCGAGCTGGGCGCTGACTTTGTTCAGTTCTGTCTTCAGCTTGTCGGCATTGATCTGGCGGTTGTTCGCCAGTTTCATTACCTCTATCTGTCCTTGTTGCTGGATCTTCGTCATTTCCGCACTGACCTGTTCCAGCTTGACGCGGCGGTCGAGGTCACGTTGCTGTGCTTCAAACTGACGCTCGTTTTCTTCTTTCTGCATATCCGCCTGAAGTTTTTTCTCTTGCGTCTGCGCCCGCATTTGCTCAACCTCAAGTTGAGTCTGGGCAGAGACCACCGCCGGATCTTGTTTCTGTGCTTCCGACTCTTCGATCTGTTTCCGGTATTCCTCCGCTTCAGCTTCGCTGGGCAGCAGATCTAATGGCAACTGATTTGCCTTCATCCACTCTTCCAAGATCTTACGAGACTTCGGTGCCAGTAGCTGCGCAAACATTTGGTTGCCGCCTGCTACGTTCATCAAGTTCATGATCGCGTTAGACAGGTTCTCACGCGCCAGCAACTCAGATACGCCTCGGGCTACGATCTGGTAATCACCCTTAATTTCTTCTTTCTCTGAGTGTTCCATGTTAAACGCATAGAATGAACGGATAAGTGGGGTGGTTACGCGGTCGTCCCACGCTTTCACCTGATTACGTCGAACGGTGTTCGCCGCATTCATTAGCATTGACATACCGCCTAAGACCGGGGTTGATTGTCCTTGCTCTCCTTGAGACAGCATAGGGATACCCGTAACCTCGTCCGTCATCTGACGAGCGAGACTGTAGATATTGGTCAGGGCTTGCTGGTGGTTATTAAATTCAAACTGCTGGAAGGCTTCACCCGTCGCCGTAGATCGTTTGGCTTCCCAGATCTTGAACGGTCTAATATCCCACTTGCCGTCTAACGGCGTCAGGGCGTTACGGTTAATAACAATCTGTGGCCCTGCTGTTATACTGGTGTTATCCAGCATCGCACGGATCGCTGTGTTCATCATCGCCTGTTGGTGGTTCATCAAACGTGGTACACCAAAGCCGAAAATGCTAGTGTCGTCCTGCACCCAGTTCCATACTTGATACGGAAGCGCCTGCTCATAATCAATCAAGTGCAGACGTACGCTAAGAACAACGCCGCCGCAATAAATGACAACGCCCGTCTTTTCCTGTAAGGGATCTTCAGCGGCCTTCTCGTCTACGAGTTTTAATTGCAATAGCACTTCTTTAGGAATTGGCCCGTGGTATTCCCAGACCTCATAACGGGTGTCATTCAGGGTATCATAAGACCCCGCGAGACGACGGATGTCATCGACTTCTCCGCTGTGGTGTTGCGTTTCACGCGGCTGCATTTCTAATACTTTACGAACTTGATCTGTTGGGAACCCTTTGCGGAAAATTAAATTACGAACTTGCTTCCGGGTCATATAGCGACGCTCATAAACAAACTCACATTCACCAACGTCCGCCCCGGACATATCCGGGTAGAAATCCCACGGTCTCACAACCTCGGTGCCGGGGCGAAAGTTTATCTCCATCAACGCCCGGAAAGACTTTTCACCATTCTCGTCTTCGACTTCTTTGAAAACCCGCTTAGGCACCCCGGAAACAACAGGGCCTTTGACAATACCCGTGCCCAGTACACAACCGTCGTGAATAGCCTTACGACTCTTCTCACCGTAACGACTCTCTTTCAACTGATCGTCAATCTCACGTTCCATTTCGTGGGCGGCTTCAGCCGCAAGCTCACGCTCGCGCCGGGCAACGTCTTTAACTTTTATGGTCTCGCCTGTCTGCGCGTCCTGATATTCCGTACCGTTCATCTGGTAGGGGGTTTCATCGCTCATCTTCTTATCCACTTCGGGGACAGGCGTCGGTTTTATACCCCAGTTTTTATCTACCGCCGGGAATAATAAATCAACCATCTGGGCTTCTGCCGCATCGGTTTTCGTACGGGTGATATTCACAAAGGTCATCGAGCGCTCGTTATCTTTTAAACGCTGAAGCTCGTCATGCGTATAGCGACCGTGGTAGTTATGCAGGTCTTCGATCATCCGTGTATCAATGACGGAACGCTCTGCCAGAGTCTCGCCTAACTGGGTTTCTAACGACTGCGCCAGTCCGTCTAACGGATTGTTCGGATCGTACTCGTGCTTGTACGTCTTTTTATGAGTCTTCTTACCTTGCTCTTCCATCGTTAGTACCCTGTCAGTGTGTTCGCTGAGACAGAACTTTTACCGTTCGGTCTACTCTTATTGCTGTCTAGCATAAAGCCCCGGACGCCCAGACACAAATACTGAAGCGCATCGTGTGGGTGACTGTACTCGTTCTTATCGGCTTTATCCGAATACTTACGCGTACCAGAAACATTTATTCTCCGGTAATGATAGCCACCTAAAAAGCCTTTGTGCAAGTAATTACTGTCGTGGTTCAACAAAAGCGCGGGTTGTCCGCCCCCTGCTAAACGAGTCAGCCAGTGACGTACCGCTTCCCACCGGGCAACCGGGTTGTTTGTCGGCGCGGGCTCTGCGGCAAAGCCCTTCTCGACCAATACGTCTATGGCAGACTTCTGGTCTGTGTCAGATTCTGATACCCCTGCCGGGTCACAGAATAGAGGGATCTCTTCGTAGTTAAGACCCCGGAACTTACGTCGCATGAACGGTATTAGCACCTCATCGGCAAACGCCTCAATACCCATGCGCTCTGCCACTAGCTCATGCAAGATCCGTAGCTGCCCGGTCGGCATTAGTTGACCAATGATAACTGACGGGGTGAGACCAAAGTCTACTCCCATCGCTAAAGACTCAACGTGTTTCGATACCCAGACCAGTTCGTCTTCTGACTTGTGGATACGTGGGTTGTATTGATGTTCATAAATTGGTTTGCCCGAACGCACCATACCATACTCGTTCGCAAGGTTAACGGCTATCCAGTCCGGGTCTTTACCCTCAACCATGTTGCCGTAGTAATCTTCCGGGAGGTATTTGATATTCTCAGCGTCCGGGTTTACTTCCCACTTGTTCGATCCTATGCGAAGGACGCCGCCCGGCTGACTCAAGAACTTCCAGCCTTTCGGTTGCGTCTTCTCTGCCAGCTCATAGTACCAGTGGTCTTCATCCGGGCTGTTGGTGTCTCCTATCATGCCATGCCAGCTTGGGCCACCGTCCATCGCAGACGGGTAGCGACCGTGGCGCGAGTCACACATATCCACGATCTCTTTATCCAGCTCTTTCATTTCGTTCAGCCAGAAGCCTGTCGTCTGAAGACCCCGGAGTTTACGTACCGAGTCCGGGCGGTCTAATGCAAGGAAGACCAGCTCGGCCTTGACTCGAGTCTTATCCGGTAGACGAAAGTCCATGTGAAACGTTGGCGGGAAGTCTTTGTTGAGTTTGCCAATGCCAATATCCCCGAACAACTCCATCCAGTCTTTAATGGTTGTACCTGTAAGGTCTGGGTAGGTGTTACGCACGGCGACCCAGCGGGACTTGCGTACCCCCGTGGCGTTCGGCTTCTGGCGGCAGATAAACTTAAACACCTTCTGACAACTGGCAAACGTTTTTCCGCTACCCAGTGGGCCACGGATCGCAATCACCTTATCCGTCTCGTTGTCCAGATACTCGTTCAGTACCGCACCGTCCGCACCTAAGCGGATCTCTGCATCGGTTACTCTAGCTTTCCCAGTCATAATCTAGCTCTCTGGCTTGTGGCTCCGGCACGTTATAATCCGCTTCGTTGTCAGTGTCTGCGAACCCTATCGTCTTCAGCTCGTCACCGTCTTCCGTAAACTCCGCGTCTTCAATACCGTCGTTCTTCTCTGCCGTTCCGTCTATGGGCTCTTTCTCGTTAGCACTGCTGCCTGCAAAATCTTTCAGGAAAATTGTTGGGATGTCCCCGGTTAGTTCCATCTTCTCAGACAGCCAGCCGTTCATCTTCGCTACGGTTTCTAACGCCCGTGCGCTTACCGCTAAGGCCACGTCTTTGACCTCATGCTCAACGACCTCACCGTTCACAACAAAAGTCTTAGGTGTCGGCTTACGACCCATCGCCATGTGAATGAGGTCTCGCTGTAACGACAACCACTCCGCCTCATTGAACTGGAGTTTGTCCATGGTCTCGAGGTTACTGAGTTTGATTGATGCACTGATGTATTCTTTGACAGGTTCTTTCTTTAACAGACGGTGGGCATCGGCTCGAACGTGCGACCGCATCTGTGTGGTGATCTGTTCTGCTTTCAATTTCTTTATATGGATCAGGTACGCATCCGGCGGACGGGTGCCTGTCAGCACGTCGTCACAGAAGTACACGTATTGTAGCGGGAGTTCGTCTAGCGCATTGTCCCGGCGCTCTGCGAGTTCCTGCTTGTCGAGAAACTTATGCTCGTCTATCAGGAAGTCTTTGGCTTTTGGCATAGCTTTTATCCACCGTTTTCTAAATCGTACTGTGATCTCTTCCGGCGAGTTCGGTATCGACGGGGCTACCCCGGCTATCCGCTCAGCAGTCAGAGACGTATTGACCGAGTAACGTCGTACGCCCGTCCCATCCTCATCGCTCGAAAAGTTTAACCGCTGACGCCACTCGGCATCATCCGTTACAGGCGTCTCCCTCTCGGCTCGCTTACGACTTGTCGAGCGATACCCGGTTGCTGTCTCGCCCCCGTCTACCCGTCCCAGTACGTCTATAACTGATCTGCCCATTAGTGCTCAACGTCCGCACACTCTTCAAGCGCGTCGATGTACAACAACAGGTCACTGAGGTCGCGCTTGGGTATGGTCACGCTCCCGTCTTCATTGAATGTCGTTTCGGTCAGTGTTGGTTTTGTCAGGGTCTCGCACGTCGGCGTCCGGGTCAACTCGTTCCCCGCGCTCAGCAGGGCGCACCCCGTTGGTATCACTACCGCCAAACTTATCACGAAACACTTTGCTAGGGTCGCTTTTAATTTCTTCACGACGTTTCTCCCGTTCGCGTTTGTCGTACGCCTTCAACACATAAACCGCTGCCTGTGCAGCGGCTTTTAGTGCATGAAACCAGCCTGTGATAGCCATGAGTCACCCGTTCCTGCCCTTGGGCTTGTGACTTACCTTGACCGCTTTTTTGTTCTCGGCGTTACCGCTGTTCTGACCGATCCAGTCAATCAGCTTACGCAACGTCGCAAACAACTCGTTGTCAAATTCCGTCTTCGTGTACTTAGCAATGATAGCGCCTGCGGCAACAATCAAGCCTAATACTTCAATTACGTCCCACCAGTTGGCGGTTATCCAGTCGATTAGTCCCATGAGAGATCTCCGGTTCGTTTTGGTATTGGGTTTTCTTACTCAGTCCATCCGTTAGACTCGGCTAGGCAGTACAAATCTGGCGCGGTCATTACGGATATGTTCAGTTTGTGCGTCCCTTCACCTAATTCTTCCAACAGTTCCATCATCGTTTCCGATGAATTACTCACACCCCACTTGCCCTTGTACGTAATAAACCGACGCCCGACGATAACACAACCCTCGCTGTGGTCGGCAATCACGCCCTCGTGCATGAGGATGTATGTTCTGTGAGCCTTGCCTGTCGGTGGGTTCTCATCCACTGCCAGTGCCGGGTTCTCAATTTTGAAACACCAACCTTTTGACGGGCTGTGGTGTTTCGTTATCGTGTACTGACCCTCGGGTATGCAACTGACTGACAGACGGTTGTTCGTCCACGCGGGTTCAACTGTCCGCGCCAGTTCTCGTCCTGTTGCATCGAACAGCACCGCGAAGGTGCCTATTCGTCCGGGCAGGTACGCCCTTTTCATGTAGAGGTTCATCATCGTTTCCTCAGCAATAATCCGTTCCGTCTGGATTGTTATCTGTCCCTGTCTGTTGGTTCCTCGTCTGCCCCGCTGTTCGCCCCGGTGCCTGAGTCTTGTTCTGGTGCTGTGTCGTCTGCGGTCTGACCCGTGTCCAGTGTTGCTGCGCCGTTTCCGCTGCGTGGTCTTGAGCATAAAAAGGCTGCATCGGCTGTGGCATCGGGCGTGGGTAGTACAATCGGTCGTCGTGTACTGCGACAGAAACCGCTAGGCTCTTTACCACTTCTTGGATCTGGTTAAGTTGTGCTTTGGTGTCCCGTTGGAAAGAACGACTCTCTTCCCGGAACGGGGTGAACTGTTCAAGGAACATTTCTCTGACGCGGGATTCATCCACTTGATGAGCTGTTGTCCGTTTCAGGTCTTCCAACTCCTGTCCTTGTCTCGAGACTTTACTGGTCAGTCTCTCGTCCACGGATTTGATTTGTTCTTTGGTTTCGTCAATTTTGTCGTTGGTGGCTTGGCTGTTCGATTCAATACTCTGACTGAATTGTTCCAATACTTTATTTAAAAGATAACGGATAACCCCCCACAACGTTCCTGCGGCTGCCAGTAAAACAACAACTATGACACTTATAATGGTGGCGATTGCGCCTGCGTCCCACTCCACAATGCTTTCTCCTACGTTGCTTTAAGACTGTGGTTGCTTTCTCGGGTTAGGGTCTTCAATCGCTAGGGAGTACCAAGGGCAGTCACACAAGCGAACACTATTCGAGCACATCATAGCTCTGTAAAGGATCACTCACAAGCACTCATCTGTCAAATATCCGGTTTAACAAGATTCTCTGCTTAGGTTTTTATACGAGTTTCTTGGCGTTCAAACACGAGCCTCTACAGATTCTGCTACGTAGGGTTTGCAAACTGCACAAGGGGTCAAACGTTAAACCGCTAAAAAATCTGTGAGCGAGAGATATACACATATACACACCGCCTCGCTTTGCCTACCCCCCGGTACTTGATCCCCCACCCCCTCCGAACCCGAATTAACTCGAGAAAAACCAAAACACCCCTGCCGCCGTCTTATAACTTTAGACCGTCTAATCTAATCCTTCTTATTCTCAATCGGTCTAACAATCCCGCTCATACCTTTTGCAATATGCACAACTATCACCCATACTGGGGGTCGTCTAATTGAGACGAACGAGAGACAGGAGTATTACCCATGAAAGCAATCATCCGATACAGCAGCGACTGGCAAGAGTTCCGCGTTGAGACGCCAGACGGCGGCACGTACTACACCGACGACAAAGCGGACGCAATAGGCACCGCCAAAATGCAGGGCGCAACAGAGATCGCTCATCGTCGCGCTACTCCAGCACAAAACGAAAACTGGTAAGGAGAGACACCATGAGAACTATCCAAACGAAACAGCAACAGAAAGAAACCATTGGTCATGCTGGGCATATTGCCTTAGTGCATAAGTGGTCAACCCGTGGTTACGGCTCAAGCCGCATCAGCTTTTTTGATAGCCGCGACCCCGAGACCAAGCACAAAGAATGCAAACGCGGTGGTTATGACCGCTTCGGTGCTGTACTGGGCGACGTTATAGAAGAGTTATTCCCTGCGGAGCTTAACAAGCTGGCGCGTAAAGTCTGCAAAGGCAAACGCCTAGACACACGTAAACAGTCCGAAACCTTTTGCGGCTTGTTTTACAACGCCAAAGAAAAACGCGCCTATGTTGATGGTGCTTGCGGTACTTCGTCGATGGGATGGATCTTAGCCGCCATAGGTTATGAGTTGATCAGCTGTGGCTCTGACGGCTCACGCGGCTACACAGGATCAGACTTCTATATCCTGCGACCTCTGACCAAAGGGTACATAAAAGACCGTATCCGCAAACTAAAACTATAAGGAGTTAAACCATGAAACGTATCAACCGCTTAGCCGCTCGCGCTTTCATCGACGGCAAACACTTCGCCAAGGGCGGCACAGTCGTCCATGTTAAACGCCGTAAAGTCATGCTGTTGAATAATGGTCGTTTGCTGGCGCACCGCCCTGAAGGCGGCATGAATGGCACAGTGATCCACTGGGCTAACGCGACCACCGATGATGACAACGCCCGTTTACAGGGCTTGCTAGACGAACTCAACGAAGACGGCCGCGAGTTAACCGCTCTCAGCGCTTCTCAGTACCTATAACAACCAACGGAGATCGACCCATGAAACTTTATTTTTATAACCCTGTTCATTACAGCAGTTTTACCGACGCCTACGAACATGGCGCAATCTATTCAACAGGGAGCGACATAGACGCGCTGGCTGATGATCATCAAGCGGCAATGCTTGACATTGAGTCCTGTCTAATAGCTCAGGTTAAATGCCTAGGACTCGAGTACGCCCCTGTCGTCGGCGTGTTAGTTAATAAACGCTTTGTAACCCTAGAAAAATACATCGGCTAAAGGAGACCCCTACTATGGCTTATACAAAACCGCCGCATGACACGGCATCCACTAAGACCCGTTCAGACCTGCGAAAGTGGCTGGTCGCGAACGGTGTTCAATCCAGCAAAGCCCGTATGCTAAGGCTCTCAGAGCTTCAGGCGTGCATTGATGATCCTGAAGCAATCGACAAGTTAACAGGTTTCGGCGCGGTAGAGCGTAAACCTCTAGAAGCTTCTGAGAAGCCCGTAGCGGCGTTAAAACAAGAGACCCTAGGCAACCCCCCTAGTAAAAACACCGATGAGGAACTGGGGCAACTACGTTCACTCCTACGACGTCTGGCTGGGTCATCGGTGGATGAACAGCGCGTCATTGAGTTGATTAAGAAGTACAGCAGCAGTCAGAAGATCGAGGTAACGATCAACGACGACAAAAGGATCGAACTTGAGGGACACGTTCACAGTGCCCTCGAATCGGTGCTGCCTATACTGGCGCAGGGCGTGAACGTCTACGCGGTTGGCCCTGCTGGCTCAGGTAAGACGACTATGGCACGTCAGGCAGCAACCGCAATGGATCTGGACTTCTACTTTCAAGGGGCTGTGCTGTCTAAATATGACCTGATTGGTTACATGGATGCGACCGGAGAGTACGTGGAGACTGACTTTCGGCGGTGGTACGAAAATGGCGGTCTCTTCCTGCTGGATGAGATAGACGGCTCAGAGCCTGAAGCTATCGTGGCTTTCAACGCCGCACTGGAAGACGGTTACTATTCTTTCCCCGACGGCAAAGTCAAGCGGCACGCGGCCTGTAGAGTCATCGCCGCAGCCAACACGTATGGATCAGGAAAAGATCGAATTTATGTCGGCCGGAATAAATTAGACGCTTCGTCCATTTCCCGCTTCTTTTTCATCGACATCAATTACGATAAAAAGTTAGAAAAATCAATAGCTTGCGCCTATTTAGGCGAAGAAACTGGTCTAAAAGTCTGCCACATATTCTGGTCATACCGCGACGCCGCCGCCGATCTGGGCTTACAGCTTATCTGCGGTACGCGGGAACTCGCCAACGGTGCCAAACTGGTCGCCTCTGGCCTGCCCATTAACACCGCCGTTCATGGACTCATACGCCGTGGCCTGTCCGCTGACCAGTGGGAACAATACAAAATGCAGGCCAAAGCCCTGTTCAACCAGAAGGGTATGCAACGATGAACCACTTACCCAACGCAAACGACATAACAATGGTTGCAGACAAGCACAACAACCTCGCGGTTGTCTACGACTCCGTACAAGCGATAGCCCGTTTTGCTAACGCTCGCTACAAAGACCCTGACGGCCTTATCCGTCAGTGGTCGGGGCGTATGCCCGACGGCAAACCGCTGGCTTTGTCCGTCAACAAAGACGAACATGATTCGGGTATAACAGCACCGCAAAGCCGCGACTGGGACAAAAACACAGGCTTAGCAGGTGCCATAGACTTAGCCAAAAAGGGCTGGGTAGAAGGCGTCAAAGATCTCAAAAAAGATTCGCTGTCCGCACTCCAACACACAGAAGAAGCGCACCGCAACAGCTTCAGTAATGACGTAACAGGTGCTTTTCCGGTCATCGGTGCTTTCCTGTCCGGTCGCCCCGACTGCATGAAGCGTTACCACAAACACAGCACAGACAGCCCGATAATTAGTCTGCTCATCCCGTCGGGCTGCGCCGCAGACACGAACGCACGAGACCTGATACGCCGTGGTCGTGCTGTACTGCGTTTAATAAACAACTTAGAAGCGGAGGGGTTTCAGGTTGGTCTTTATATGGGTGAACAACACTTAGCCAACGGTAACGCACGAGACCTATTCTGGCACTTCATTAGCCTGAAACACCCCGAAAGAGACTTACCGCTAACCGATACCGCTTTCGCCTTGGCTCATCCAGCCGCTGACCGCCGCCTGTTGATCACCTCTCTGGAGATCTTCAGACACGGACTGAAACCCGGCTACGGCATCGCAAAAAACATCCAGCTTGACAGTGACCACGCAATAAGAAACCACCTACCGAATGCTGTCACCTTACCCCACTACTACCGAAGCAGGGATTTTGCACGCCGCACAGAAGACGACTTTTACAAAGAAGCCTTGGCGGCGGTCGAACACTACGTCAAAAAATCCGGCTGATTTTGCTGTGCCGACGAGTCAAACGAAACAGAAGAAAAAGGGTACTTACTTCAAAATTCTACCCTAATTCGTTTGACTCGGGCTACAGGCCGCGTCCTATAAGGATTTTCCACTCGCTGTGCCGATTGTGCAATCTGCAATTTCGTCGGCACAGAAGTTCGACTCGGGCTAGACCCCGCATTCTTACAGGGTTTTTCCACTTTCTGTGCCGACGAGACATACAAAACGACATTCTTATATATAAATAAAATTATTTTTACTTTTTAAATTTTTTCTTTTCGCACGTAGAGATTTGTTTAAAAAAATAAAAATGAAAAAACTTTTTTTAGTTGTTGTTTTATATGGAGTTTTTTGCCTGTGCCGAAGTGTGTGCCGAACCTTGTGCAATGAGTACAAACGGACAGGCCGCGTCATCCGTGGCCTCCAGCCGAGTCAGACATTTGGAAAAAAACTTTTTGTTTGTCTCGGCACAGGGCACGATTCTTGCTTGACACTTGTAACAAATTTGTTAACTGCTCTACAGGCCGCGCCAGACGGCGGCTACAGAGACGCACCTGTTTTTTGCTAAAACCACCCTTTTTCTTCTGTTTTGTCTGACTCGCCGACAACAGTTTCAACCAATACATTTACAATTCCTAATCGGTTTTTTGAATAGGCTTATTTTTTACCAGAACCACCCCTTTTCTTCTGTTTCGTTTGTCACACCGACACATTTCACGCAAAATGACCAACTCCAATTTTTACACGAACCACCCTTTTTCTTCTGTTTCGTATGTCACACCGACAAAAAGCCGTCCCTACGGCAGCCAAAGAAGCCCCCGAAAAAACCTCAAAAACAGAAGCCACAGAAGCACAAACCCCTCGCCAGAATCTATCGAAGCTCGCAATCTGCACAATCTTTAGGCTCTCGTGAGACACATACATACACACGTACACACACACGTACAACCCGCCTATAAGGAACGCCGCCCACAAAAAACAAAAGAAAATAATCCGCACTAAAAACCCACGCAAATCAGACACATACGAAAAAACCCGTAAAAAACCTAACTTTTTATTGGTAAAGCGTTTGCAATCTGCAAAACCTTTGTCCATACTGCACAACATTGGTCGTCACCGACGGCTTTTAATAAACAGTACGAACTAACAATCAGTGGAGACCCGACCATGACACAACGTACAGACACCCAACCCCGTCTGAAGTCCGTGCGCCTTAATAAAGGCCACCGCATAGACATCCTCCGTGCCGTGATGGACGAATGGAAAGCACAGAACCCTGAACCCGTCTGCGTAGCAGAAACGGAAGAAGCCCTGCGTAAGAAAGTGGTACAGGCAATCAAAGCAAGTGCCTTCTATAAGCGCACAGTAACGCTGATGCAAACTGACCCGAAGTTCCTCCCTCACTGCCGCACGCGGTACGCGGTTGACCTCTATCGTGCGGACGACAGCGGCAACACCTATGTCAGTGAGTTCCGCCTTGCCGCAGAGAATTTCCCTGAGTTTGAGGGCATTCTGCCAAAAGACAGCGACGCGGACTTCCTTTTGGTGAACGCTAGTAAGCCTGTCATTATCTTTGGCAACAAAGACGCAATCTGGAATGAACGTCGTGCAGCGCAGACGACCCTAGCGAACTGGGAAAAAGAGCGCGACACGTTACGGGATGAAGTGAGCGATATGCTGGAGCAGTACAACGGCACCAACCAGCTACGTGAAGGCTGGCCTGACGTTGTGCCGTACTTGCCACCACACATTGCTGATCCAGACCGTGCAGTGACCCTGCCCGTACGCTCATGCGACCGCCTGAGTGAACGACTGGGTATTAAGCAGTAAGTAAAGCAACCGTAACTAAGGAAGGGGCACAGCCGTACGCCCCTAACCAATCTGAAACACATAGGTAAAGTGGAGACCCAAACCATGAGACAGGCAACCGAACGACTCACCGCCGCTGAGAAGCGTGCAAACCTACAGGCCGCCCTGAGTTTACTCACGGCAGCAAACATGGACGTACAGTATGTCCAGACCCAAGGTAATGACTTTGAAGCGCACCCGTTCTTTAACCAGAAGGGTGAGCCGGCAGTGTCCGACTGGGTAATACAAAACGAAGGCTCGCACACCAAAGACGTCGCCAAACGTCTTGATGTCAATGAAGACTTCTGGGTGCACGTTAATAACCGTCTGGCTTTCTTAGGGGATAGCCCGAACACGTTAGACGGCGACCATTTAGACATGGAAAGCCGTCAGCTATTAGCGCAGGTACGCTGCCAACTATTCATTCTGTTTGACAGCTTCAGCAGCATGGTCACACCACGCAGTCAGGAGACAGCACCGTGGATCGAGAAGCAACTACAGACGCTACTGAAACAAAAAGCACCACAACAGGTCGCCGCGATTGAACGGTTCCCTCTGTGGGACTCGTTGTGCACTAACTCAAGAGTTTTCGGACACCACGATGGTGTACTGGGTGCGCTGTTTGATAAGACGGATCTGCCCCACGCGCTGCGTGATGCACTACCAGCCTTATCACCCACGTTCAACCCGGCGTATAAGTATGAGCGACCTCTGGCACAGCTTATCAACGGTGCAAAACGTAAAGCGATAACGCGCCAGCTATTGAACGATGGTAACGCCGTCCATGAGCTTGAAGGCTGGCACCAGATCTATAAAGGCTGCCCTCTATACGACTGTCTTGCCCGTACCTTAGCCACAGTGACGGAAGAAGAAGCGGAGCGGGCACAGCAACGGGTGCGTAACCTTGAGACCTATGAAGAAGACGGGCACATTGACGCCAGCACCGGGTATCTGACCCACATCGTTGGCTGTTTGAGTAAGATCCTGATTGGGTTCCCGTCGCTGAACCACTTAGCAGCGGTCGTGACGGACTTGCGGGATAAAACGGGACACCCGGTAGAGGGACGCATACGCCCAACAGAAGACGCAATCATTCGCGAACTGGACGATGCGATCATCGGGCATTTAGAAAGTGACCTCTTGAACGTGGAGGATATGACGGTCGCCTTCCGCGAACGCTACGCGACAGGAACCAATAACGACCGTGATGTACTGGACGCACCGAGCATTGACGATCCAGTGTTCATCAACTGGGACGAAGCCGCAAAGGGCGAGGAGAACCCATACAAATTGCTTGCCCATGCACAGGCACTGGTTGCCCGTAAGCAGTTCGCGGTAGCGTCTACGCTGCCTGCCCTGACAGGTCTCGACCACATGGACATGCTGAACGCCGTCGTGCAACAGCAAGAGCGTGACGTGACGGAAATGTTAGTGCAGAACCAAGGCCGCGCCACTATGGCGATGACGGACTTGCACGGTGCATTAACCGAAATAGACCGCGAAGCCATGCCACTGACGATTGCATACATTCTTGGCACCGACGCCTTAGCAGGCGGGTCAGGCAACAACTACGCCAACCTGAGCCGACAGCTTATGCGCGGTATGAACAGTCACGTTATCCGTAAGGCACTGAATAAGCCCAGTCCGTTTGACGGGCAACTGAACGCTGACCAAACCTACCGTGCGATTGCTTCATCAATGGTCGTGCTGAGTACCTGTGAAGACCGGAACGTGAAAGGGTCATCATTGGCGCAGGTACTCACGGGGATAGACCGTGAAATGCAGAGTGAAGACTTGCTGGGGTTGATGTCCAGTGCGATACGGACGAACAGTCGAGAGATCAACCGTCTCGAGAACCCGGCTAAGATCCTACAGATCTGCTGTGCCATTCAGAACTGGTCTGCCCCGTTACATTCACAAGCGTCAGGCCACTCTATGGCTCTGTCTGACATAGAGGTTGCCCAATACGAGCGGCTGAAGGCCAGCGGTGTAGTCGGTGAAACGGTCAAAGGCGTGACCAACGTCTAAGCTGAGCGGCGAAGACGCGGATGATTTACCGCCGTCGGTTGCTAATGCCTTACGCGGTAATAACACGACACACTAAGTATTTTCAACAACCGCCCGGTGAAGGCCGGGCACTTTTACTAAAGCAGAAAGGAGAGACATTATGTCTACTGAAACTGAAGACAACAAAGAGCAAGCAGTAATGACAGGCAAAGGCAGTAAAGACTTCGGCACCACCTTGGGTGAATACGCGGTGACGGACGAGAACGCATCGCCCGACTGGGAAGTATCGGAAGAAGACGGGGCTGAATTGGATCGTATGTCCCAAGAGCTTATGGACTTCTGTGAAAAGAAAGGTCTGCCTATGGCAGCAATGGTTATCCGTGGTAACAGCACAGACGAAGACGGCAGTGTCTGTACTCACGCGATGACTATGTGTTATCAGGGTGTTGCCGGAAAACTAGGCGACCGTCGTCAGAATCCGACTCGCATTCAGGAGATCTCGACCGTACAGGAGCGCGGCCTGAGTCACATAATTGAGCAGTTCATGGCGTCGCAGTTAGGCGGTATGTTTGCGGGGATGTCAGGAGCGGAAGAAGACGGGGAGTGATCCTCGTCTTACCCATAACTTTTCAATCGGATAAGTAAGGAGATCCCGTGAGAATTTTTAGAGGGATGGATAAAGAGCAGGCCGAGAAGTTTCAGGGCGCAGCTAAGAAAGCCCTTGAAGCGGCTATCCAGAACGCAATCAATAACGAGTGGGAAGCGGTAACAGCAAACTTAATGGACGGCGGGATTCTGCTGCGTACTATCAGTGGCGTTGCCTGTCTCAATGAAGAGAACGTGTTGCTGTATAAGCGTCTGATCCGTGCGTCGTTATCACAAGCGGTGTTCCTAACACTGACCGCAGACAACGACGGTGAGTTCTCGGACGGTGACGATTGCGCTCACGGCGTATGGGTAGCGGTAGACCTGCTGGAAGTAGAGTTCAGCGATAAAGGTGCTCGTGTACCGAACGAAGACGCTGCGGTTGCAGCTAGTGGGGAGAGTAAAGAACTGATCCGCATTATACGGTCAACAAGCACTTGGATTTAACCCGTAACTTTTAACACAATTTTATTTTTCATTAAGCAGTACAAGTAAGAAAGAAAATAGCCAACCAAAGGAGACCCTAATCATGGCTAAATCATTAGATCAACTCGCAGGCGAAAGAACAGTACACAACACGACCGTCGTTCACCACGGTGAGAAACTTATCTTACCGGAGAACATGAAACCGATGGAAGCTGTTGAGTTTCTGGAGCGTTATGAGAACGAGCAGCAGCAGGTTGTCGCTGTGTCAGATTCGTTCGACGTGCTACCACAAGACGGCGCTTATGGTCTGGCTCGTGTGATTGCTAAAGTGTATGGCTTTGCACAGTCAATACCTACGCCGGGCTTCTTCGGCTCTGAGCCGCCGCGCATGATGAAGATTGCGGTCAGCGCCACAGAGCGTGTCGAAGTTCCTTGGGGTCGTATTGCCCTGCCTAACGTAGACGGTTTCATTGAGACGTCTATCACCCGCAGCCGCACAGGCCGTTTAGCGTTCGCCATTCAGGGTGAAGTGAAGCGTAAAGATCGCGGTGACATTGAGCGTCTGTTCACGGAACTCCATGCGTACCTGAAGGACAACTCAATTTACCGTGGTCGTGCGTTAAAAATTCGTTTCCGTGACGAAGACAATGACGTGTTACCAATGCCGGAGCCGGAGTTCATTGACACCGACCGCATTGACGACAGCAAACTGGTCTACGCACAGGACGTCCATGACGCAATCGACGCTAACCTGTTCACTCCGATCACTCGCATCGACGACTGCATTGCGAACAACATTGCAATCAAACGTGGTGTGTTACTGGGTGGCAAGTACGGCACAGGTAAAACACTGGCGGCGTCTGTTGCGTCTAAGCTGGCGGTTAAACACGGTGTCACCTATATCTACAGCCCTCGTGTTGCTGAGCTGCGTGACGCGATTGAGTTCGCTAAGCAGTACCAGACAGGCGGCTGTGTAGTGTTCTGTGAAGACATCGACCGTGAAGTCACGGGTGAGCGTTCCGTTGCAATGGATGACATCCTGAATATCCTTGATGGTATCGACACCAAAGGCCAGAACATCATTACGGTACTGACCACCAACCACCTTGAGAACATCAATAAGGCTATGCTCCGTCCGGGTCGTCTGGATGCGATCATCAACGTGACACCACCGGATGCGAAAGCCGTTGAGAAACTGGTACGTCTGTACGGTGGCGCAGCAATCAACGCTAACGAAGACCTGACGTCAGTCGGTCAGGTGTTAGACGGACAGATCCCGGCGGTCGTAGAAGAAGTGGTCAAGCGTGCGAAGCTGGTGCAGTTGAGTCTCACTGAGCGTGGCGGCAAGGTTGAGGGTATTACCTCAGAAGCCTTGGAGCGTGCGGCTAACACCATGAAGACGCAGATCGAACTGCTGAAAGACCCAGAGCCTGAGCAACCAGAATCTCTGTCGGCTGTAATGACGGACATGATGCAGGGTGCGGTTAAGACGGCAATGAATGGCTCTAAAGAAGCGATTGCAACGACCAATAAAAAGGTCAGCCAGATCCACGGTGCGGTTTGCTAATCACTAACCAAAACAAGTCGTCCTGCTGTCATAGGCAGGGCGCATTGGCGGCGGCTCTACTGGCTCCTACCTGCCTGTCTCTCCACGCTGCCCCTGCTGGGAGAGTCGCCACCAATGCGTAACAACAAACGTGAGGATAGAAGCATGATCAGTATAAGAAAAATCCTGTCTAAGCTGACAGGACACGGCTATCACTACCGAATACGGATGGAATACAGAGACCGTTTTAACCACTCGGTGGGCTACATAAACATAACCGTGATTGTCGCTGACCCTTCGGATATAGAGCAGCACCGTAAAATCAAACAGGCTCTTGCCCAAGAATTGTTGAAGGGTATACCGAAATTCCGCTTGAGTAACGGGGTTATTTTAGTAGAGCCACTTTGTTACTTAGGTTGGTTAAAAGAAGAACGGAGAGGAAGATCATGAGTACAAGAAGCAAGGCGGTGAGTGAGTTTAGTTACGGACGAACCAAGGAGAAAGACAATGATTGATAAAGACTTAGAAGTATTCATCGGCACGCTATTGGCCTTGGCCTTGCTGGTCGCGCTGGTTTTTCTGGGGGCAACACTGACCGCAAGGCTACGTTCAACGCGACGGTCTAAGACCAGTCTACGTTCTTTGTGGCGCGGTGTTCGGGTGAAGCTCGGTCTGCCGGAAGAGACCGGGCGGATCATAGAGCTGTGGTCTTACCCGTGTACAGAGCGGTACGAGTGTTTAGACTGGCTGAACTACCGCCAGCGTAAGATCTATTCACGCCTCTCACCACAGACCCAGCTCCGCCCCGGTGATCAGGTTCATGCCCGGATGGAAGACGAGAACGGCGACCGGGTAACGGCGGCCTTCATTGTGACGGCGGTCGGTAAGCCGGACACGATGGGTGGTGTAATAGTGAAAGTTGCTGACCACCGTGTTGTTAAGAAGCCACAGAGGAGTGACGTACATGAGCGAGTCTAGCCAACTGCCCGTACACAAAGGCCACCTGTTTAAAGTAACGGTGTGCGTCGGGGCGTCATACTATGTCATGGCGCAGTCTTTATCGCAGGCACTGGAGTTGTTTAATACCTACCAGCGTCAGCAGCACAGGCCGAGAAAGGCGCAGTCTATCGGTGCTGTCTGTTCGGCAGAGTATTTCATAACAGAAAGAGACGTGATACCTGATGAAGATTGGGACGAGAGCGCATTGGAAGACAGCGACTTTGTTCCTGTGGTAGATCCGGATGAGGAGGACAACTAATGTTTACCAGACTAAAGAAATGGTTTGCCCGTAACCAACAGTTCGCACAGGTCGAAGACTATCGGTCGGGTTTTTACGATGCGATAGAGAACGAGATCGAATCGAATATCGACCTGCGGTATGACTACGGTCAGGGAGAGATCATCGGTTACGACCAAGGCGTTCAGGACGTGGCTAACCTACTGGAGTACCGGGTTAAAGCCAAAGACCGTCTGTTGTTACTGAGCCGGGCAGCGAAGGCGTTAGGTGATGCCACGTTGAACACGTCTGAACAGCAGTATCGTTTGAGTATGCGAGACGCACCGTGTCACAACCACGCGGCTTATGGTATGGACGAGTGTTCTAACTGCCAACGAGAGTTGAAAGCCATTCGGATGCGTGAAGAGCTGATCAAGTACCTGCAAAAAGAACAGACGATAACGAGGTGACGTATGGGTGAGTTGATACCACACGAACCCGTTAGCCGTCTGTCACTGGAGGAATTGTGGGCAATGGCGGATCGCATAGGCCGTCTACGTATAGGCACTTTCGGGGCAGACAAACAAGCGGAGCTAAGGATCAACGCGGGTGGTGACAGCCTGTACATAAAGAGCCGCGAGACGTCGGATCTGAAGGCGAACCTTGCAGAAGTTATCGAGCGGGCGCAGGCGGTAAAAGATTTCTACCGTCAGGCCGGATATTTAGAATAAGGAGACGTCCAGTGAGTAATTACATAACGGTATTTACAGACGGCAGTTACTGCCCGCACACAAAGAGTGGCGGCTGGGCTTACTGGATCAAGTACGGACGGGGTGATGTCATCCGGGGCGCAGGATTCCTGAACGGCGCATCGAACCCAACGGTACTCGAAATGGAAGCGATCAACCAAGCTCTGTACCGCATTGTTAATAATGCGCCAGAGTCTTTGATCAGAAACTCACCCAAGTCTGTTGTAGGATCTATGGTGATTGTTCAGACCGATTGTATCCCGGCTATCCACGCGATAGAGAAGCACAGAGCACACAAAGCCTTTGTACGTACGCATAGGTTCTTAGGCGGCCTACAGTTCCGTCATGTCAAAGGCCACCGGGGTACAGAAGACCGACGTGCAGCCGTTAACACATGGTGTGACAAAGCCGCCGGAGAACAGATGAGAGAACAACGCCGCGTGGCTAAGCCTAATGGACGCCATGATGACTTGCCTCGAGACCGACCGGACTTTGTTAAGAACGCTTTAGCCCGGTGCCCGTTTCACTACCCGGAGCACATCGAGAAGTTAGTAGCACCGTACCAAACAACCCCTGCGGTACAAGGTCGTAGACCACCCGTGAGACGGTCTGTTGAGGACGACTTCGGGGGACTAGGGGTGGCTGACGTGTTTTTCGATGAGGCTCACTTGATAGACGAGCAGAGAGAAGAGGGTATTGACCCGGAGCCAGAGCCTGAAGAGCCTAAGCCGGATCAGTTTATTGAAGATGCTTTTAAATAGTATTTTAAGGAGACCCAAAATGAACACCGTAAAAGCCGCTGAGCTTATGAAAAAATACTGCGGACACGTTGGTGCCGCACAGAATATGGACTGCCTGAGTGAAGAAGACGTACACAACGGCGAAGTCTTAGGGCATATCCACTGGATGTGTAACGAGATCCTGACGTGTACGGTTGACGACGACAAGGCCAACCGCTGGATAGGTTTCATGCAGGGCGTGCTGGCGTCTCGCTTTCAGGTGCCTCTCGAGGAGTTCCGGGAGCTGAATAAAGAAGCGGGGGGCGAGAACCATGGCCTAGCCGAAGTGAGGGCGGAGGCGATAGAGTATTTTATTGGCTATGCCCTAAAAGAGACATCGAAATCTCTTCCTGCATCTAAGTCTAACAAGTGGACATACTATGAAGCCGCTTGTAGTGATATATCGGTACTAGCTAGTCGTTATGTCAATAAAGTAAGGAGTGTGAAATGAAATACATGGGAAGCAAGGCAAGAATAGCTAAGTACATACTTCCGATCATTTTAAGTGGTAGGAAAGATGGGCAATACTATGTCGAGCCGTTAGGTGGAGGAGCAAACACCATATCGCTGGTTAGTGGTAATAGAATTTATAATGACCACAATTACCCTCTTACTTTATGTTTAAGAGCCTTATCTAATGGTTGGATTCCGCCAAAAGAGATAAGTAGAGAATTATACTCTCACTTAAGAGCTAAGTGGCGCAGTGGTCAGTATACTGACGAAGAAGCTGTATTAATTGGGTACGTTGGAATTAACGGTAGTTACGGGGGAAGATGGTTTGATGGAGGTTATGCTGGAATAACAAAAACAAAAGATGGGAAGGAAAGGAATTACCCGCTAGAAGCGTATAGAAATGTAATGAATCAAGTAGATGGGCTGAGAGGTATAGAGTTTAGATCCATGGATTACAAAGAACTTATTACACCCCCAAGATCTATACTTTATAACGACCCTCCTTATTATGGTACTAAGGAATATGAATCGGCCAAAAAATCAGGATTTGATTCAGATGAGTTCTGGCAATGGTGCCGCGACAAGAAAGCGGAAGGACATACAGTTTTTGTTAGCGAGTACAGTGCCCCAGATGATTTTGTTTGCGCTTGGGAAAAAGGAAATATATCTAGTTCATTGAGAGCTAATTCTGTTATTTCAGGAGCAAAAAAGTCAACAGAGAGGCTTTTTACAATATGAAAACCAAATGCAATATTTCTACCGGGAAACACGCCCAACAAATCCGCAACGGTAAGGATGGTGAGTGATGATTAGAGCATGGCTAAAGAAACGCCGTGAGGCCAAAGAGAAAGAAGCCTTTGCAACGGGCTTCGGCTGGGCTATGGCGGCGTACCACATTGAGGACAAGACGATACCGGAGATCGAGTGTTACCTTGATTGGGAGCACACCGCGATAGATCACTTTGATCAAGGGGCGAAAGAAGCGGTTAGAAACATTGAGAGGGCAGAGCGGCTGCAAAGAGTAGAAGAGATCTTTAATGACAGTCCCGACCTAACATGGGGAGTCGCCCAGCGGTTGTTTGCTGAAGAGCTACGGGATGCAGAACGCGTCGCCGCCCGGCACGGGTATATCTGTGGGTGTCAAGACGTAGGTGAGAACGTCAACGCCACATACGACCGATCAGCGGACGAGTATATAAGCGATTGGCACCCACGTAAGGAGAAAAACGATGAGTGACTTTAAACGAGAAGAACGTTATATCGTGGTGAAGATCCGAGACATCAGCATCACACAGCTACGCCTGTTACGAGGAAAACTTGAAGGGTACAACATACCCACACAGGAGTGCGTTGTTGTAGAGCCAGACTGGCCTAACTATGAAGACACTTGGACAGCGATTGAGCGTGTCTATGACGGTGTGTACAAGTCGCCTTACGAAGTTATCCGGGATAAGCAGAATGAGATCGACAAACTGAAAGGGCAGAACGCGATCCTCCGGGACAAGCTCGGTGAGCCTGTAGATTTTACGGCGGTGATATACGACCTAAGCGACGTAGAAGAACGCGACAGTAAGATCCGGCAAGAGCTTATTCGTCAGGGGTGGACGCCGCCAAAGGAGAGTGATCATGAGTAGCAGACCCCTATTCGCAACGTGTTCCGTGGACGGTATTAAGTACCGGGGTGAGTTCATCAGGAACCGCCCGGTCAACCTATCCCTTTGTACAACCATAGATAAAGGTAAGTACGCATGGTATCCCGACAACACAGGGAAGCCGTCTATTGTTTTCAACGGGTGTGACTGCACATGGGCATACGACGATGAGGCGCTGAGAGATTTAGATTTTGAGAAAATTTCAAACAATGAATCTCCACGGTCAACCGTATCGAATGACGCCCCGGTGCAGGCCGCAGGTGAGGTCTTTTTCCAGCCTGAGAGAGACGTTAACAAATGTCCGCGTTGCGGCGGCGGTATCGCATGGAACACTCAGCAAGTCCTTACGTCCGATCCACCACAGTACCAAGGTCAGTGTATCCGGTGCAGCCGACTCACGACAGCACCGTGTTCTGAAGTAAGGGGTTAATCATGCCCTCGTATACGCACACGGTCGTACAGACACTAGCCGTTTACCACTACCCGGAGGAGAAGAAGAGTATTACCATAGGTCTTACACGCTCCGGATTGCTGTCTATGCGTGACGAGAAGGGCGACGTGCCGTATTGTAAAGCGATAGGCCAGCGGGTCAGTATGAGAGACGACACGCAGTTTCAACTCGACGTACCCGGCTATGAAGAAGTTGGTCTATTCTATGGGTACTCAATGGACAATTTAGGGTGGGGGTGATCCCATGAGTGGTTTTTATATCTGGCTCTACGGAGCTGTATTAGTAGCGTTGCTGATTTACGTGTTCGCACCGAAGCCCAGCAGCGTTGTTAAGTCTGTTACCATAGGCGCAGCGTGGCCTTTCATGCTGTTCTTCCTGTGCCTGACAGGCTTTGCTATGTTCATCTGGTGGATCTTAACAGGGGATTACTGTGAGAGACCACCTAAACGTAAGCGTAAGTAAGGAGACCTCAAATGTCTGACAAATTTAAAGAGCACGACAATAACATCAGCGCCGACTTTGAAACCATGGCGTTAGGTGACAACCCGGCAATCGTTCAAATGGCGTTCGTCCGTTTCAACTGCATGACCGGGGAAATCTTTGAGCGGTTTGAAGCCTGTATCCCTCTACAAAACGCCGCCCTTTACGGCGATGTCGATCCGGGAACGGTTGTCTGGTGGGCAGAACAAACACAGGAAGCGCGACAGGCAGCGAACCTTGAACCTATCAGTAAGCCCTTGTCGAAAGGCGAAGTAGCTAAATACCAAAAGCCTTTCACCAGTACGGAAGACGCACTGGCAGAGTTCTTTACGGGCGACCTGTACAACAACGCCAACCGTTTAGACTCCTGCTTCTGGGGGCACGAAGAGGCGGACTTTAAATGGTTCACCAACGTCGCCAAGAAAATCAGCGGCGAAGACGAAATGGGTCGCTGGCAGTCTCGCGGTATTCGCACGCTACAACAAATGGCAGTCTACGCGGGTATGGATATGAACGAAGCCCGCCACATTGACTACGCCGCCCACGGTGTACAGCATGACGCAATGACTGACGCCATAGCACAGGCCAAACACATCGCCAAGCTGTGTCGTTTTCTTCACGATCAGGGGGTACGAGCTAATGCCTGCCGAACCGAACACGGTGCCAGTTGAAGTCGAGACACTGGACAAAGTACGCAGTTCTTATGAGACCTTGCTGGTGGTTAGAAATAACCATCGGCATTTAGACAGTGCTGCCTACCAGTACGCTTTTGAAAATGCCGTTATGGCTTTACTAGAGGAGACCGAAACCGATGAGTAGAAATGTAATGAAAGACCCGCCTAAGAACTTGATTGCTGTCTTCGATTTAGACGGCACCCTGTCTAACCCGGCACACCGGGTACACCACATTACCGGAGAAGAGGCCGACTGGGATGCGTTCTTTGAAGCCTGCGACGGCGACACACCTTTGATGCACACGATAGGCATATTGTCTGCCCTTGCTTCTATGGGCGTTGAGATCATCATCCTGACCGGGCGCAGCTCTGCTGTCCGGGACAAGACGCGCAAGTGGCTGACCGACAACAAAGTGGTCTACCACAAGCTCATCATGCGAGACGCAGGTGATCACACACACGATGTTGAGCTGAAGAAACAGATCGCCGTGAACCACGGGTGGTTCCAGAATCCTGAGCGCGTGGTGGTCTTTGAAGATCGTCAGAGTGTTGTTGATATGTGGCGGGAGAATGGCTTGCAGTGTTATCAGGTTGCGCCGGGGGACTTCTAACGGCGTTCAAACACACGACAGAAATTAAAAAGGGGCATTGCGCCCCTTCTTTTTTATACCGCCTCACTAAAATCAGCGGCCTCTTCTGCTTCAGCCTGAAGCTCATGCAGTGTAGTAAACGCTTCCTTCGCTTCGTCATCGTTCTTATATTCTTTCGGGTTGTAGCGTAGACGATACTGACGTCCGTCTATTCTTACCCGAGCCGTACGGGTTAGATCAAACGGCGGCTCCGACAACACACGCCCTAAGATATTACGATTGGTACGCGGGTCGATGTCAACGGCGTCAGAATCTGAGCGCTGAACCAGTGCTTGTCGCAAATGGGCAATGCTCACCATGTCTTTGTTAATGCACGACAGGTCTTCATCTTCCATCATGGACAACACTTCGTCCGCGATAGCACTACGGTTGTATTCCGTTGCTTCACGTTTCGCTTCAGTCTCTGGTGGATCGTTCGGGTTGAAGGCTTCGTGTGGTACATAGTTCATCAGTAAGCTGAACATGGCGTCGAGGCAATCCTGATCGTTCAGGTCATCTTCAAACGCGGCACGAAAGCCCGACTCAACCATACCCCGGCGAGCTTCGTCACGGGTGTTGTACTCAGACATCAGCACAAACAAACGACGCTCACCCTCATCTACAGGTAGACCGTCTAACCGATTCGAGGCAAAGATATAGTCGCAGAAGTTAGGCACCCGGCGACCATCCTGACCTTTCGATACTTTACGAACCAGTGTCTCAGAAATGTGAGCACGTAGACGTTGAGCAATTTTCTCTTTATCCCGGCGGGTACTCAGGTCAATTTCATCCACGAAACTGAAACAGCCCTGAGCTGCCCAGCCTGTAAAACTCGACTCAACCTCAACGGGGTCAACGGCACCGATATTACGCAAGCCAAGGATAGCAACTAGCGTGGCATACAGAGACGTCTTACCCGAGCCTTTTGGCCCCACAAGGAACAGAGCATAGCGGCTCTTACGCCGTGGGTTTTGTATTTTATTTGCCAGCCACGACAACGCAATGTCACGCTCGAACTCGTGACCCTCACCGCCACAGACCGACAGGATCAGTTTCTTGAAACGCTCTACTGCGGCGCGTTGCTGCTTCGTCCACTTGGTTTCTGGGGGGCAATGCCTGTCTTGCCAGCTAATGTACTTGTTAACAAACGCCTGACCTTCGATGTAAATGATAGGCTCATCAATCGGGATGTAAATTTCACCCCGGACTTTTGGTATGTCTGCGACATAGGTAGCAAAGAAGCTCGGCTCAAAGACTTTTTGAAGGTGACGCTCAAACATAACGTAACGACTAGCGTCTTCTTCTGAAGCAAGCACGTCCATTTCGCGCTCGTACTTTTTATTAAACGAACGTTCAGTGACCTTGCCAAACACAGGGTGCACAAACATATCGTCGTCTTCAGACCACGCCCACCCCTCTAACCACGGGTGCTTAGCGAGGACTTCTTCTGAACTCATGGCCTTGCCGTTCTTGCTTTTAGGCCGCAAGGCTTTACGCACCTCGCCAATAGGCATTGACATACCTAGCTTAGTCGCACGTTTCTTAATGCTTTCCGCCAGAGCAACACGTTGTTTCTGGTCGAGCACTAAGTAGTCCTTGCGAATAGCAGGAACAATTTTCTCCATTAGATCACGGACGTGCTCTGACTGGTCAATCTCTTTTTTATAGTCTTCAAAGCGAGACCAGCGTTCATCACGGCGGGCTTCGTTTGCCAGCGCCAGCAGAGTACCGATGGTCGCCGGGGTGCTGTCGCCTGAACTCTCGAATGAATCCCACTTGTCGCGACGTGTGCCGTCATAATTATCCGCGTTCTGGCTCCACTCGTCCCAGAGTTCTAAGCCTTTATCATCGCCTTGGTACTGGTGGTATAAAGCCATGCCGACTTTGACCCACGTCTCGTACTCTCCGGAGCTGTCCTGCAACACTTCAAGGGCGTCGATGATCTCTTCGTCTGTCACGTTGCTGCGAGGGGGCTTGTAATTAGCCAGAGCACGCTCATCTTCATCCAGTGAGTCATCGGCAGTGTAACCGCCATAAGACGTACGAGAGCGTTTCTTAGGCTCCATGCCGTAGTCTTTAGCCAGCGACTCGAATTTCTCAACGATGTCGATAGCCTGTTCACGGGTGATAGTGGGTAGGTCATCGACCGCTACGTCTACCGGGGAGTCGCCCAGCCACTCATAAGGCTTGCGTGTGCCGGGGTGGATGTTAAAAGCGATCACCTGTTGACCGTCGCCTAAGATCTCAACCTTATGCTCCGTCTCTTCCCAGTCGAGCCATGTTCGTGATTGTACTTTTTTGAATGGCTTGTCTGTGCGGTATAAGAGCGCTTGCTTAGGTGCCTGTCCAACACGGGTGATAGAGTCGCCCAGAAGGTCAACAACATACTGGTGCATTGCTTGGGCTAAGCCTTCATCGCGTATGTCCAGATCGACAGCCGGGGTTTGTCTCGTAAGAATGGCGATGCCGCAATCAGAATTGCCTTGCTCGAGCCATTTATCAAGGGTCTTTTTATCAGCGCGTACCTGTTGCCAGCCGTCTTCAAATATCCCTTTTTGTAAGGGCTTAACCGGGTGGATCAAATAGCCATTGTCTATGAGAGAACTGCCGTGTTTCTCTAAGTACAAAGGGTACTTGCGCTTATTTGTTTTATTAGTCATACTTAACCTCAGTCATTGGTAACGGGGTCTCCGATGACGGGAGCCGCCTTAGTAACTCTCAGTTGCTTTGGCGGTTTTTCCTTTTAGCCTCAGAACGAACTTCACGATAGAACTCCTGCTTTAATTCAGGAATGATCTCAGCCAGCACCATAAGATAAGTCACCTCACCTTTGCCTGCTTTTACCATACCTGATATTAAGTCCTTACTCGGGACACGACGTAGAGCGGGGTTGTCACTAAGAAGGTTGTATCTTATGTAGTGTTTTGTAGTCCCCGCCCGTTCAGCAAAAGCCTTCTGCTCTTGAGGCGTTAGACTTAGATAAAAGTCTTTGAAGAAGGTCATTACGGTTTTCCTCTGGTGGATTTGGGTATAAAAAGGTACAGCAAACTATAGCCGCACGTTTAGCAGATTGCAACACATTAGACAAACAGAAATTATACAATAAAAATAACTCTTTGCTATTCAGTAACTTGAGCTAAAATAACCACATAAAAGTATTTACCTGCTTGCACAACAAAATAACCTGCCCTATAGTTAACGACGATTACTGGCTACCAAGCCTTTTACTTTGATTGTCCTTGAGACTGTCGAGATAACGAGATAACGAGAGAATAGAATGTATAAACCACACACCCACAAAGCCAGAGTTGCCGATCCTGCCTGTCCACCTACAGGCCGGGTCGGCTTTTTTATGTCTGAAGGAGACCTCTTATGTCATTAGAAAAAGCAATAAGCGAATTGGCGGAAGCCATTAAATACCACGGTGATAAGATGGTGGAAGCACGTACCGCCAATCAAGTCACGTACAGTGGCGACGGCAATGCCGATATGATGTCGGCTGATCAAGCGGAAGCTATCCGTAAGAAGAAAGAAGCCGCCGAGGCTGAGGCTAAGAAAAGAGCTGAGGCCGCTGAAGCGGAGAAGAAAGCGGAAGCTAAGAAGAAGGCTGACGCTAAGAAAAAAGCTGAAGCTGACGCTAAGAAGAAAGCCGAAGAGGAAGCTGCGGCAGAGGAAGAAGCAGATACCGAAGCTGTAGAGGAAGAGGCCGAAGAGGAAGCTGAAGTCGAGACCGAGAAAGAAGACAGCATCACCGAAGCTAAGCTCAAAGAGAAGATCAAAGGTCTGATCAAACTCACTGGCAGCACGAAAGCTCCGGTAGCCTTCTTACGCTCTAACGGCTATGAACGTATGAGTGACGTAGATGAAGAAGATTACGCCACTCTGTACGACAAAGTAACGGCTTTGCTGAAGAAGTCTAAAGCAGCCGCTAAGAAACAACTGGAGCTTTAATATGGCTGATCACGCTCTCTTATCAGCGTCGGGTGCTACTCGTTGGGTGTCATGCCCGGCGAGTATCCCGACCACAAAAGATATGCCGGATACCAGTGGGGCTGCGGCCTGCTATGGTACTGCCGGGCATAATCTGGGGGAGCGTGCTCTGCTCGATGGGGATCACCCGACTGAATACATGGGCATGACCTTTCCCGGTAAAGACAAAGACTGGGAAGTGGATGAAGAAATGGCTGAAGCCGTGGGTCACTACACGGACTACATACGGAACCTAGAAAAAGAAGTCAACGGGTTCCTGTGGTCTGGCGTAGAACTCCAGCTAGACTTCAGTCGCTGGGTGCCGGAAGGTTTCGGTACGTCAGACTTCACCTGCCTGTATATGGAAGACGGTGAACTGATCCTGCACATTGTCGATTTGAAAATGGGTGTCGGTGTAGAAGTTGATGCACACGAGAACTATCAGGGCTTGCTGTACGCTCTGGGCGCTCTCGAGGCCACTCAATGGATGTTCGACGAAGACATTGCTAAGGTACGGATCTCAATCGCCCAGACGCGCATACGTAAACAGCCGTCTGAGTATGAGGTCTCAGTAGATGAACTGGTAAACAAGTGGGGCGAGTTCTTTAAAGAGAAAGCCCTGATCGCTCTGAGCGATAACCCGCCGTTTAATCCCGGCAGCCAGTGCACCTTCTGTCGTGCCCGTAAGACGTGTCGTGCAAGAGCTGAGTACGCTCTGTCATTAGCAAAACTTGAGTTCGATGAAGCCATAGACATCGACGTCAAGGATGCAAAAACTTTGAAGGAGGACTTTGTTTTGCCTAGTCCTAGCACATTAACCAACGAAGAGATTGCACGTCTGTACCCACTGATGCCAATACTGATCAAGTGGGCTGAGGACGTGAAGAAGCACGGTCTCAAACTGGCGATGAACGGGGACAAGCTCCCTAACCTGAAGCTGGTTGCAGGCCGCAGTACCCGGTCATTCACCGATGAGCAGGAAGTTGAGAACATTTTACTCGATGACCTGAAGTTAACGCATGATGACCTTTACGAAGAGAAAATGTTGACCCTTGCCAAGCTGGAAAAACTGGTAGGCAAGAAAACATTTAACGAGTATTTGGGATCGTATGTTGAGAAGTCTACTGGCGCACCAACGCTGGTACTGGCCTCCGATAAACGACCTGAAGTAACGCCGCAAGGCAGTGTAGACGCCGACTTCGACGAAGACTTAGACGACGAATAGGCAATTAGATAACTAGACAATGAGGAATATCGTCATGGCTATGACAAAAGAACAGTTTTACCAAGCGCGTCGCATCGTAACAGGAATGGTACGAGGCAGTTACGTCAACGTGATCAACCCACGGTTCAACGAGAAGAAGAAAGCAGAAGAGTTTTCAATGGAATTACTCATCGACAAGAAAGATGAGAAGACCGTTGAGCGCTTTAAGAAAGCTCGTAAAGCCGTCATGGAGTACACCTTCAAAGGTAAGAAACCTCTGGGCAAAGGCTGGATAGACGGCTTCAAGGACGGGGACAAGATGACGAAAATCATCACTGATCCTCAGACGGAAGAAGAGAAAGAAGTTCTGTTGAGAACGCTGCGTCCAGAGATTGAAGGTAAGTACGTGGTGCGTGTTGCTACCAAAGAAAAACCTGCGGTAGTGGACTATCCTAACCGTAACCCAATCGACGACCCAAGTGCTATCAAGAGCGGTGACTTTTTCCGTGTCGCTGTTAACGCACACGGCTACGGCGGCAAGGGCACTGACCTCAAGGACGCGGGTATCACCTACTACCTTGACAACGTGCAGTTCCTGAAAGCTGGTGAAGGACTTGGCGGCGGGGTTACACCTGACCAAGACTTTGAAGAAGAGCTTGAAGAAGACTTGGGTGCCTTCGACGACGGCGAGGAAGAAGAAACTGACGGAGACGACTGGGAATAAGCAGTCTCTCGGTTATCAGCGCCTGCCTACGGGTGGGCGCTTTATCCCTAAGCCCTTTCACTGTGAGAGGGTTTAGCGATAGAGAGGAGTTCAACCATGATCAAGAATTACCAACGTAAACCGGAGTTCGTTCAGGCCATTCAATTTTGCGATACCGCTGAATGTATCACCGCGTTACAAGAGTTCATCGGTACAGAGGTTGTTACTGTCAGCTACGCTACGCCGGAAGAGCCGTATGTTCGGTTGAAGCTAAGCCCCGATGATGACTACGAGCGTTCTATCCGTATCGGTGACTTTATTGTCAAAGAGCCTGACGGACGGATCAAGATTGTACCAGAGTCGCAATTCACCACACGTTACGAGGAAACACCTAATGGATAATCAACACCGTAAGATCACAAACTACCGCGAACTCTCTGAAGAAGAGGTCGAGCTGATGAATCAACTGAAGCAGAAGGGGCAGGAGTTTTTAGACTTGCTCAAAAACGTCGAGGACATTCAGGGTCGTATGTTAGCAACCACACCAGAGACAAAAGGCACCGAAGAACGTATCGAAGCTATCCGTAAAGGCGGCTGTTTCCGTTGGCTGGCTATGGCGAAGACTGATGTACAGACAGCCACCATGTTTGCCTGCCGGGCGGTAGCACTCCCTAAAGGTATCTAACGCTAAGGAGACCCCCAATGACCAAACGCACCCGCAACCAAGTGGTGAGTAAGACTGACCCTGCACAGAAGAACTTGTGGCAGACCACGGATGAAGCCTACGCTGACGCACGGTTTCTTTGCGGTGTGCGTAACCAAGGGTTTCACAAAGACGTAGCGGCGAGCGAGAGCAACAAGCGCTGCCCGTTGTTTATTGACGAGAAAGCTAACGCTCTCAGCAATCAGGCTTGGCTGACACAGGATACAAACACAATCTGGTGTAACCCGCCTTTCGATTTGAAGCGCGGCTTTCTGGCTAAAGCCTATGATGAGGTGTGTCGCTTCAGCGGCTCTGGCCTCGTGTGTATGATGATCCCGTTCGAGCCAGCCACGGTATGGTGGGCACAATACGTAGACAAACGTGCTCACACGGTCTACGTGCCCGACGGTCGGTACTATTTCATCGACCCGGTAACACAGAAGCCTGTTAAAAACATCAATTTCCCCTCGGCGTTCGTCGTGTTTTCTACGCTGGCTACCGATAAAACTCAGTACGTCCACTTCAAGCGCGGCATTGGGAGCCATTTATTATGAAAAGCAAGCAACGCCTGCACATTGACTACGAAACGAAAAGCGAGGTAGACCTGACAAAGATCGGTGCCCCGGCCTACGCTATGCACCCGTCCACTGAAATGATCATGGTCGCATGGAAGTTCGTTGACGAAGAGACGCAGGAAGAAACCCCGGTGCGCCAGTGGGATGCGTCCGAAGGTGTGAACGAAACCCTGACAGACTTTCTCGATCTGGTTTTTGATACCGTCGATGTCATTAACGGCGAGCACTACGACACAAGGAAATACGCTCACAATGCTTTCTTTGAAATCTGTATATCTTTGTTTACATTACCTCGACAGTTTCCTGAGCTTTGCGATTTTGTTGACGTACCTACACACGAATGGTATGACGCGCCGACGGCTAAGAAAGCCAAGCGCCAGCGTGCACAGCTCTTCAACTGGCTGAGTGGCTGGCGTTGTACTCAACAGATGGGTATGGCCTTGTCCTTGCCTATGAGCCTGTTCCAGCAGGGTACTATTCTCGGGGCGAAACACCTGAAAGAAGCGACGGAAGGTAAGTCTCTGATCCGGCTGTTCAGTATGCCGCAGAAGAAAACTAAGAACCAACCGCACCGCTGGCGCGACTGGAACACTGACCCGGATCGCTGGGATTCTTTCAAGCACTACAACCGGGTAGACGTTGACGCTGAGTCGGATAACTACAAACGTATGCGCCCTTACTCACCGATGAATGCGCGAGAGTGGGAGAACTGGATCATCGACGTCATTATGAATCTGACGGGTGTTCCGGTTGATATGGAACTGGTAGACGCCGCGATAGATCTGGACACGCAGGTGCAGGATATTCTCATCAAGAAGATGAAAGACTTGACCGGGCTTGGTAATCCAAACTCTCGTGACCAGTTGTTAGCGTGGCTGAAAAAACGAGGTTTTAAACCGGGCAACCTCCAGAAGAAAACCGTTAGTAAAGAACTGGCGCTCATTGAGAAAAGAGAAGCAGCGTACAGCGAGCATTGGCAGGATCTGGTTGAAGCCCTTGAGCTGCGACAGATCACCAGTAAAACCAGTGTCAGTAAGTTCATGGCTTTGCGTCGGTGTATCTGCCCGGACGGAAGGCTACGGGGTATCCTACAGTTTTACGGTGCTTCACGTACCGGACGCTGGGCAGGCCGTATGTTCCAGCCACAGAACCTGCCACAGTCCATGTTTAAGGCGAAAGAAATCGAAGAGATCATCCGTCTCCACGAGGAGGCAATCGAGATCATTAAGACTCGAGACCTTGAACTGGCTGACTCTATGTACGATCTGGAAGAGTTACCCACCGTGCTGTCCTCGCTCATTCGCTGCGCTATCAACCACGGTACTGACGATAAATTCCAACGCCGCATCACAGTAGCGGATTTGTCCAGCATTGAGTCTATCGGACTGGGCGTCGCCGCTGCCAGTAAGGAAATGATCAGTGACTTTGCCAAAGGCATTGACCCGTACATCAAGTTCGCTACGGTCATCACAGGTAAGAAATATGACACGATCACCAAAGACGAGCGTAAAGAAGCGAAGCCAGCGACACTTGGCTGCGGCTATCGTCTCGGTGGCAAAGGCTTGGTCGAGTACGCCGAAGGCTATGGCGTTACGCTGAGCATCAAACGTGCCAGTCAGATTGTCCGGCTCTACCGTAAAAACCATGAAGACGTTACCGAGCTGTGGAAGTCTCTGGAGCGGGCGGCAATGCACACGATCCAACACGGCACCCCGGCTAAAGTCAACGGCTTTACGTTCCACAAGAAAGGCCCCGTGCTTTATATCCGACTGCCCAGTGGTCGCCGCTTGTCGTATGTCAAGAGCGGTATGCGCCCGGCACTGATCAAGTGGGAAGACCCGGAGACCGGAGAGGTCAAAGAGTTCGAGACTACTAATGTTACTTATAAAGGCATCGACCAATTCACTAAGAAGTGGACAACGCTCGACACGCACGGCGGTAAACTCACGGAGAACGTGGTGCAGGCGTGGGCAAGGGACGTACTGGCTACCGGATTGCGTGAAGTATTCTGGCGCGGTCAGAACGATGCTAAGATAGACATACGGGTATTCCACAGTTTGCTCCATGTTCACGATGAGATAGCCACGGCGTCGCCTAACAGCGGTCGTATGGACACTGAACAAGGCGAGGTAGCCGTAACAGAGTTTCTGGAGGAGTGTATGACCACCCCGGAAGAATGGTCGTCTCACGTCCCTCTGAGAGCGTCGAGCTTTGAATCACAGTTTTACCTGAAGGATTAAACGATGGACGCCAACGATAAAGCACTACTTAGGGCGGTTGACAAGACGGTTGATCGCCGCAAAGAACGAGACGTCGAGGAGACCTTTGGTAAACGATTGTTAAAGGTTTCTCAAGGACGTTTACTAAGCCGTAAGTTCACATCACCCTCACGCCGGGCAGACCCCGACCGCATCATTCTGTGTTCAAACAAAGAGGGTCGTGTTGCCTTCGTAGAAATGAAACGCTCCGGTGAAGAGCCTACCCCGGCACAAGCAAAGAAACACCGTGAGCTGCGACGCATGGGGTATCTGGTTCTGGTTTGTGCCGGGGACGAACAGATCGACGCCACTGTTAATGAGCTTATAGACTACTTTCTCTGGGATGACTAATGGAACGAGCTAACACAAAACGCGGGCTACTGAGCCGCAATGACTTTTTCTGGTATCAAAAACTCGCCCACCGTTTCGCGATGAAACGACTGGCTTGCGCTCTTTGGCTCGACATGGGCTTGGGTAAAACTGCAACGGTGCTGACCGTGATACAAGACTTAGCCCACGACTGGGGTCTGCATAAAGCATTGGTTATTGCGCCGCTACGTGTAGCCCGCTCGGTTTGGCAGGAAGAGACGGAAGAGTGGAAACACTTACAAGGCATGAAGGTGGTTAAGGTTCTGGGAACCCCGGCACAGCGGCGGGCAGCCTTGGCGCAGGATGCAGACGTCTACGTCATCAATTTTGAAAACCTGCTGTGGCTATTCAAAGAGTTCAAAGCGGACTGGCCTTTTGATTTTGTGTGCGTGGATGAAGCCAGTCGCTTACGTAGCCACGAGGCTAAAGCCTTCACGTTACTGAAGCTGTTACGTAAGCACAAAAAGATCCGCCGCTTCATCGAGCTAACAGGAACCCCAGCCCCTAAGAGCTACGAGAATATCTGGTCTCAAATGTATTTGCTCGATGAATGTAAAACGCTTAACGCGCCAACGCTCGGGGAGTTTCGTCGCCAACATTTCAACGCACGTAAGAATGCCCACGGTGGGTACGACTACACGCTGATCAAAGGCCGTGAGAAAAAGATTCAAGAGAAATTGAAACCGTTGGTACTGTCTATAAAAGTACAGCGAGAAAAAGAGTTCCGTAAAAATGTCATCAAGATACGGCTGAACGATAAAGACCAACAAGCCTATAATGAAATGCAGCGTGACTACATACTGGGTATCCTCGAGGAGCACGGCGTTACCGACATCGAAGCCGTGAACGCTGGGGTACTGAAAAATAAACTCCAGCAACTGGCCTCCGGCAATATCTACCACACGAATGAAGAGACCGGAGTACGCAGGGTCATCAAACTGCACGATAAAAAACTGGACGTGCTCGAGTCCGTGATGGAAGAACACCCCGGTGAGCAGATCCTGATTGCCTACAACTTCAACCATGAACGGGACGCAATTAAACGGCGCTTCCCTAACGTGGTGGATATGAACGACGTCGATGATATTGAGAACCGCTGGAACAAAGGGGAGTTCCAATACATGATGGGGCACCCGGCAAGTATCGGACACGGCCTAAACCTACACAAAGGCGGTGCTCGTATTCTATGCTGGTACGGTCTGACGTGGGATCTGGAGTTGTTCCTTCAGATGAATAAAAGACTTGACCGTACAGGGCAGGTTAACGAAGGCATCATCCACATACTGGCGATGGAAGGCACCGTCGATGAACAGATCATCAAGCGGCTGTTCGACCGGGACATAACGCAGGACGACCTAATGAAAGCCGTCATGCGTTTTGCGACCCGAGGATCAGTTTACCTTTAGTCGTCGTCTCCACCACGTAGACGGGTTATTGCCGTTTGCTCCGCTAAGTAGCGTAGACGCTGGTCTAACCGTAAGCCGTCTACTGTTTCCTGCGTGTACCGCATACGACTACGCAAGGACGTACGAAGGTCTTTGGCTTTCACTGATACTGCCGGGAACTTACGGTTGAACCGCTGTATCCGGGCGATGATGTTGTTCTTCTCCGCCTCGTCCCCGTCCAGATACGCTTGGTAGTAGCCGTCTAACAGTGACCGTCTCTCGTCTAAAATCTCTGTCTCATAACCCTTAATGGCGTTGTTGATCTCGTACTGTTTGATGACATCACCGTTTGCCAAGCCCAGTGACTGAAGCAATAGTGCTGAACCGGAAATGTTATCCGCAGACATCAATACATCACCGCGTAGATTCGTTGCACCCTCGGCCTGATAACGTTGAGCGACAGAAAGGTCTCGGGCAAACTTAGGAACCATCTTCTCGAGACCCCGCTGGATCTGCCCTTGGCGGAAAATAAGGTCATAGCCCTCGAAGAAGCTCGACGCGATACCCCCCATTACGGGGCCAGCTAACTGCTCTGCATAGAACGCCCAGCCTTCTTTACCCTCGAGGTCTCTATACGGTTCGTTGAGCCATAAGTTAGACAGACTGAGACGTTGCGACAATCCTGCACCGCCTGCGCCGAAGATCATAAAGTCCGCCACGTCCTCACCCAGCGTCTCGACTAACCAATTCCGCGTTTCAGTCTCTGCGTCCCACGGTTCTTCATCGTCACCCATGATAGCTTGCAAGCTATTCATAACGGTGTAAGCTGCCCAAGTCATCGGCATACCACTCAAGCCCGCCAAAGCCCCTGTGGTCAACAAGGTGCCTGCTAACTGACGGCCTGCTTCACGCTTTTCTTCTGCCGTCGCGTTCTTATCAAACGTCCACTTGTAGGCATTACGGAACAGATAATACGTCATTTGCTGACTGTACTGTTTAAACTGGAACAGAACCTTAGCGATACCTTTCTGCATAAATGGCGCACGATTCGCATTGGTGTAGTCAAAGTGTGACTGCCATGTAACGTCCGCTGCTTTTTTACTGGCCTCTTCCGGGTTCATGCCCTGCTTACGCATAGAACGATATGCAGCCAGAGCTGTTACCTGACGGTTCATAACCTCAGCACCGTGGAAAAACTTAGACACAAGCTCCATACCCCGGTGCCAGCGGTCGTTGTACTCCACCCCGTCTGTCTCGGCAATACCCATGAGGTCGTGTGCACGCGTGGTGTCAATGAGACCAGAGTCTTCCCATTGTTTGAGCGCGGTTTTTTCCTCCGCCGTAATAGAGTTCTCGATAGAACCTTTACCCCGGATGAAGTCTTTAGACGCTCGCATAACCTCGAAGGCCGCTGACGTGAATGAGCCTACGCCGCCACGGTTAGTGATAGCTGACGCAATAACCGGGATACCCACGTTTAGCGTCTGCATCAAGTTGACTGCGGCTGCCGCAGGCGAAACACCCAGCATATAAATAAAGCCTATCGCTGTGGCCTTACGTGCCCACGCAGAGTCGTCCGGGTTCATCACCCAGTCGTGGCGTTTCTTCATTTCATTGTAGACGTCGGCTGTCACCGGGTCGCCGTCACTCGACGCCTGCTGCTCCATTTCAAGCATAGAAGCATTCAAAGGCTCCTGATAGCGTAAGCGTGCGATCTGGTACGCATTCTTTATTGATGTCGAGGCGAAGGCACGTACTGCGTCATTGCTGTAGCCCTTGATACCTTGACGGTGGATCTGATTCTTACGAATAGAATTGTCCGGCAGGTGGCGTAAGTAGAGCTGATACGCTTCGTCTATCGCCCGGTTCTTTTGCTCGGGTGTGACATCGAGACCACTAATGTTAGCCACTAGATCCTCGAGAAACGCGTAGCTGGCACCATCCTCTTTGTAGTCCTTATCGGTACGCTTACCTTTTTTCACGATCTCGAGGTTAGCGTCTTTAAGGTTTGCTACCGCACGCTCGAACTCAGCGCGAGTTTCAAAGGACGTCACGTAGCGTTCGCCGTCTCGAGTCTTCGTCTCAAGATAGTAGTCACCGAAACGCGCTAAGGGAAAGTAAGGCCCTTTAACACGAGCGGCTTCCTGCTCAAACTTTATACGCGCCAGCATCTGATTCTTTTTGGTGCTGTTGATCTCTGACTTACGTACGCGATCATAGAGCAGATTAGAAACCTCGTTCGCATTTTCTGCGTGGTGGTCACGCATACGTACGTAGAAATCCTGCGCTTCCGGTGTCAACTGTGCCCAACGCTGTTGTAGCTGCTGGTGACGGTTGTACCGCTGGGTTTCATTTGCCATGTCCTGACGTAACGTACGTAGTTGCTCTTCCATTGACCGGATCTGTTCCGCGTCCGTCTCCGCTTCACGCAGAGCCTCCAGCTCAGAGATCCGCTGTTGCAGCACCGGGCGCATATTACGGTATTCTTTTGCCGGGTCAGCCGCCCACATTGTCGCGTCGTGCATTACGTCAGCTAATTTGTTTGCTTCAGGCTTGTTACGCGCTGCCCACTTAGTCATTTCACTGGCAATGTCAGAAGCGTTAGACGCCCGACGGTTACGGTCAGTCAGCATTTCCTGCACCGTATCGACATAGCCCTGTACCTGCGGCAACTTGCGTTTGAAAATGTCCGCTACCTGACGCAAGGTCAATACTTTAAGCGCCGCTTGCTTAACAGACTCACCAAGGGTAGACCCGTCGAGCATACGGTTAACGACACTCTCTGCTTGCGTGCGGTCTCGAGCCATGATCTGCTCCAGCTCGTGAACACGAGTAGACTCGAATGTCCCTGCCATTGGTTCAGAACGAAGGAACTGCGATCCTTGAGGGATGAAACCGCCAGATACCGGGGTTGACTCTGCGTCTGGTATGTCAGTAACACCGTCAGGGTTCCATGCGCGTGTAGCGCGTAGACCGTCAGCGATAGCTCTCAAATTATCTCGCATTTCTTCCGGAGAGATTTGCTGGGAGTCCATTAGACCTACCGCACGTAAAGCAGCTTTAACAGCGGCTACGATACGATTCCACGCGTCACCCAACGATCCAGTCTCAGTCTCAGCGGCTCGAGCAAATACCTCCTCAGCCAAAATGAAGTCATCTTGAACGTCGGGGTAGTCCCGCTCGACACTCCGCCACAGATCCTGCATACGCTTGTTACCGCTACGGCGTGAGTTAACCAGTCGTTGCATGATCTCGCTGTGCGCGTCGTGACCAATAATACTTCTCAGCCCATGGTGAGCTAAGATCTCATGGCGTAAAGTACGACGAGCTATGGCTTCATTCGGTATGTTATCGGCGAACAAAACCACCAGACCGTCTTTAGGGTAGTACCCCCCGTAGGTCAGGCTACCGTCCTCTGGACGACCACGTACCTGAATACGAACTTTAGCCGCCCCTCGATACTGGTCGAGGAAGTCTTCTGCCATTTTGTTAAGGCGTTCACGACCAATCGGCTTAGACGGACGACCTGCGTTAGCATCCTGTGGCTCAGAACGGGACTGAAACGCGTCATCTTCATTCAGTGTGTTCTGATCAGCTTCGGGTTCCGCCGCCGTGTCAGTATCTGCCGTTTGCTCGGTGTCTGGCTCAGGCTCAACGTCGGTTTCCGCTTCTGGCTCAACATCAGTCTCCGCCTCAACGTCCGGTTGAGTTTCTGTCGTTGTCTCGGTTTCTGTTGTCGCAGCAGGCTCGGTTGTGACCTCGGGTTGAGTCTCGGTCTGAGTGTCTGTTTCTGTCGTTGTCTCAGCTTGACGCCCCGGTGCAGGGTTCAAACGGAAGTGTGTACGAATAGCAGGAGCAATCGCTGTCGCGGCTTCTTGTGGCAAGTTCAGGGCGTCTAAAAGCTCCGGTGTTACACCCGTAGTCATAGGCGAATCAGGACGCACGTCACCTGCCTGTTCATAAGCAGTGGCTAGGACATCAGGATCTATGCCGTCAAGTGCTGAGTCGGTATCAGTGACCACTTCATTAACCCGGTCGAATAGCGCCTGATCAACACCGTCTATGTTGCTGTCCGGTGCAGGCACAGATTCGAGACCCAGTGACTCTGCTAAGACTGAATCCCGTGCACGATAAACGTCCGGGTAGGAGGTACGACGTCCGCCTACACGGTCGCCTTCCTGACGCTGGCGGACAATACTAAGTGGTACGTCCTGACCTGCCTCACGCGCCTGACGGTAGGCAGTCTCGGCTTGGTTAGTCCGGGCTATTGTCTCTACCATTCCGGTAGTACGTGCTGCCCACCCGGCAATTTGTTCAGCCGTTTCTCTTTTCTTCAGATTACCTTTTAAGCCGAGTTCTTTCTGAACTTCCCGAAGCTCTCTTACCGTGTTGTATTCCTGCTCAATTTGCTGCGGAGTCATGCCGTCTAACTCTTCCAGACGGCGGGTCAGGTCTTCAAAGCGTTTGCGCGTTTGGGTTTCATTCTCGCCCTGACGTTTTTTAGGCGTAGCGAACACCTGAGACAACTGGTCTAGCGTACGCTGGCGCACCGCAGGACGCTCCGCCCGGAGACCTTGATCAACAATCTGACGAACGCGCTGAACAGGCGGTGTAGTTACTTCTTCCGCCGCTCGCGCCGTTTGCGCTGGCGCTTCTTCTGTTTGTGTCGTTTCCTGATCAGTTTCTTGAGTCGGTTGCGTTCTCGCTCTTGCTGTTTCCAGTGGTTGTCCTGCATCAGTAGCCCCTTCCTGCTCAGTCGTTTCAAACTCTTGAGTACGGTCGCCCATAGGAATGAACGGGCGGTTAGGTAACTCACCCTGCACGTTATCGCTAATAGGCACTCGTCCATCAGGCAGCAGGCCAACGACAGCGCGGCGACGCGGCTCTTCTGGTGCAGTAATGACGTCGCCCTCGACAGGCTCACCCGCCATGATCCGGTCTATCTCCATAATGTCTACGTCATCCTGACTGTCCGCCAGAACTTGAGCACGGGCACGCGTGAACGCAGGCTCGTCTAAATCACCTCGATCACGGGTCTCTTGAGTGGGTTGCTGCTCTTCAGCTTCCTGCTCTAGCACAGGCACCGCTTGATAGCCGTAACCACCATCTTCCAGCTCGACCACGCGGACTTCAAAAGGCAGACCACTTTCTTCGACTTCTTTCACCGCGTCACGGAATCGTTTACTACTGCGTACAGACTTCTCGGAACCATAGGCTTCGCCGTTACTACGCATAGCCACCGGAGACGGACGGTATTGCTCTGGCCCCGGTACAGGCTGTGCAGGCTCTTCCTGCATACGTTGTTCAGTTTGTTGTGTGCTTGTTCCTGCGCGTCGTGACGCCGCCGGAATATCAAAACCTTCAGGCAGTTCAACAGGGCGGCCTTGTTGAGACGGACGTAATTCAGTTCCGTCTTCTGCCACGTCACCCCCACGGCGATTTTCTGCAACGGCAGCCGCTGCGGCGGCACGAGCAGTCTCGGTGGTGTTTTGATTAGCGGTCTCATCCAGTTCGCGTGCGGCTTGGTCAATAGTGTCATTACCTGTCATTTCTGACGGAGCCTTGGCTGTTAAGCCACCACCTACGATACCGCCCAGCAGACCTTCGGTAAGAGCGGCTTCAATAACGCCTTCGGAGGTGTCCAGATTAGGATCAGCGCGACGCTGTACCGCCTCGTTAGTGGATAGCTGCTGCGTGCCGCCTTGGATGGATTCAGTCACACCTTCGGCAGTAAAACCTTTACCGAATCGTGACAGGATATTCTGACCGATAGACTTGCCCAGTACGCGACCAATAACCGGGTCGCCCACCGCACTACCGACGAAGTTAGCTGCCAGTAGTTTAGGATCAGTCTTTATGTCACGGGAGACCTGACGAGCGACTAACTCACGGGCAACTTCGGCCTGTGTTTGTAAGTCCTGATCAGGGAGTTTTCCTTGCACCTCTTCGAGCTTAGACACAAAAAAGTCAGAGTCGATAAGGTTTTCAACAGGCGTGTTACGAACGATCTCTCGTCCTTGAAGCTCCGCTTGGCCTTGAGCAGAAGCACCGCCAAAGGCACCCATCGCGCCAATGTTAGCCACTTTGCGTCCGCCCTCACCCAGACGAGCTACCGTAGACAGCCCTCTAGCCGCAGCACCACCCGGAAGGATAGTCGGGGCTAACTGCCCTGTTACATTAGCAAGGTTTAACCACCACGAACGGATGTCACTAGCGGCGTCGCCAAATTGCAGCTCGCCTTCGGAATCCCGGTTGAAGAACTCTTTTTGCATTGACGCTTGCCCTTCAGGTGACATCGTTTGCAACTGTTCATCAGCCCATTGGTTGAGGGTTTCTGCGGTCTCGTCTGCCCCGACAAAATCAAAAAGACCGCTGGCACCTTGATAAGCACCCCGCTGGAAAGCGTCTACAGTGTCTCCGAGGATACCGGAGTTTCTTTCTAGAGGCTCCGACCCAGACTGTTGTTGATCAGTGGTTGGTGTCGCGCGACCGAACTCTCGGCGGCGTAGCTGTTCAAAACGGTTTTCTTGCGCCATGATGGAACCTTATTCGTCAGGGATTAGTACCCATATCCTAGCGGGTTTTTCTCCAGATCGGTAGTACGTTGTTGCGGCATAGCACCTTGAAGTAAACCGCCACGAGGGTTGACCGAGCGACCACCCGGCTGCGGTTGTCGGCCTTGACCGTCTAATTGGTCAGCAAGACCGGGTATATCCGCTCCTTGTGGCTGGCTTTGCTGCCCGGTGCCTTGACCGCCTTGCGGTTGATTCAGGTCTTCTAACGCCCCTTTAGCCTGTTGTACCGTGCCATAGATCCCCGCCCGTTGCAGAGGCTCTTGCCCATAGTCCACTTCGAGTTGTTGAAGGTCAGCAAGGTAGCTTTGTAGCAACTGGTCTTGTGCTTCAGGAGGCACCGGGCGAGGATTCCCGGAGATAGGATCAGTAGACAGAGCACTCTTACGCTCTTGGTAACGTTTTTCAATCATTTTATATCGTTCAAAAGCGCGGTCGGAAAGCTCGCCCTGACGTTCAGCCCCCATCTTCTGCTGCTCTACCTGCCCTTGTAAATCGGTTAGACGCGTTCTCAGATCTGCCGTAGCTGCTTGGCGTTGCTGTTCCAACTCCATACGAAATTTACGATCAGCCTGTGTTTCTTGTTGGCGAAACTGACGTGCTTCTTGCGCCATACCGCGTTGAAACTCTTGGTTTTGCTCCATCCGTTCATTCTGCATGTTATTCTGGATGTTGAGCATCGTGTAGTCCCGCAGCGCACGACCACCTTCTTTAGCGATTGAGCCAAGTAAACTCGCCATGTTACTGTCCCCCTGCCATGCTAAGGATCTCTCGGATACCACCCGCAGCCTCATTGCTCATCGCATTGATGCCTTCCGTTAACGTTCCTTCAGCTTGCATTTCATTTACGTTTTGTGCCGCCGATTCGGGGTCTAAAGGCTCCCCCATTTGCTCCCGCATCAAAGCGTACTCTTCTACCGTAGCGGTAGCTAACCGAGAAAAGAACTCTTCGTTAGCTTGTTCTTCTTTTACCAGCCCTACTTCCACCGCAAAAGCAACGATCTCAGGCACGAGGTTTTCACCCAAGGCCATTTTGATGTCGTCCGGTAGTTGCATTTTCTTTTCCGTGCGAACAATCGCTAGAGCCAATAGCTGTGCTAAAGCCCGTACGGGGGTGTTTGAGTTTTGGCGGAAAAGTTCTTCTACTCGATCACGCATCGCGTCCGAATAAAGAAATCGTGTCGCATACTCAAAAGCTTGCTCGAGCATTTGTTGCTCTTCAGGGGTCGCCTGAGTACCGTACTGAGAGCCTTGTCCTTGTTGCTGACGGGCTTGGTTCAGAAGCCCTCTCTGTGGCTGTAGCATAGTGTTAAGCTCCTCGAGAACGGTTGACCAGTTCGTCGAGCGTAGTCGGCTCGGCAACGGGCGTCATTGACCGTGTATCAATTTCGTTTCCTGTTTCAAAATCCGCTAGGTTGCCTCGCTGATCCATTCCATACCAGCCTGCTTTCTGGCGGCGTTTCTCTTCTTCTCTCTCCGCTCGGTAACTGCCATAGCCCTGTAGAGCGGCACTGGCTAGAAGGCCACCACCAGCGGATTTAAGTAGACCACCGCCTGCTGACGCAGCGGCTTGACCCGCAGACATAACGGCAGAGCCTGCATTAGCCCATTGGCCTTGTACAAGAGCACTGCCCGCATTGCCCAGCGAGGAGAAGAAACCGGGAGCGGCTGCGCCACCTCCAGCTAGTGATCCACCCGCACCGGACGCGGCGGCGGCATTAGCGGCTGCTGTTGTGCTACCTGCGGCACCTGCTGTTCCTGCGACAGTCCCCGCAGCACCTGCTCCGGCACCTGCTCCGGCACCTGCT
>CEGF01000329.1_pt1 | contig 48260 bp, 51 predicted proteins | sample 306341 | NCBI WGS metagenome assembly CEGF01 (sample SAMEA2755655, study PRJEB7226) | microbial mat metagenome | biome: microbial mat; feature: hypersaline; material: grass silage | place: USA | collected 2014-02-19 | depth 0 m
AAACGAAACTACTGGCTAGTGATGCAGCGTACTACGACCAATACGGCATTGCAGTATCCATCTCCGAGGATGGTACTACCGCCATCGTTGGTGGACGCTATAACGACGATAACGGCAGCGACTCCGGTAGCGCCTATGTCTACCAATATGACGGCAGTAGCTGGGTAGAAACGAAGCTACGGGCCAGGGAGACGGCACCCAGGGACACTTTTGGCCATGCCGTCTCTATCTCCAGCGACGGCACTACTGCCATCGTTGGTGCGAACAATGATGACAGTGCTTCCGGCAGTGCATACATCTACCAATACGATGGCAGTAGCTGGGTAGAGGCAGTGAAGCTCACCGCCAGTGATGCTGCTGCCGGTGACACTTTTGGCCATGCCGTCTCTATCTCCAGCGACGGCACTACTGCCATCGTTGGTGCGAACAATGATGACAGTGCTTCCGGCAGTGCATACATCTACCAATACGATGGCAGTAGCTGGGTAGAGGCAGTGAAGCTACTGGCCAGTGATGCTGCTGCCGCCGACCTTTTCGGTAACACCGTCTCTATCTCTGGGGATGGCACTACGGCCATCGTCGGTGCACCCTACGACGACGACGGTGGCAGTGCCTCCGGCTCAGTCTATATCTTTAATTAATGAGGTAGATTACAATGCAAGAATTTCTGAAGGAAAACGCTGAAGGCGATATCCTCGAATATCCGGTATACGAAGTCCATATCCGTAACCGCGGCCTTCGATTAGATATGTTTAAGATGGTGGCGGAGACTGAAAAGCCCCGTATCAACGACCTGAAGGACATGGTTGTAAAGGGCCGCCCCATCAAGTTGGACGATGGCACCTACAAACAGAACTGGCTGGTTAAACCGAAGTCTGAAGGCATGTTGCGTAACGATATGAAGGCCGAACTGGCTAATGTTCGCTGGCAGCATGAGGTGGGTGGTATCACACTGCCCGACGGCACTAAGATTAACACGGACCGTGAAGATCAGAACAACGTCAATAAAGCTTACACCACCCTTAAGGATGGTCTTCAGGATAACGCTGAGTTCAAGGCCGCCGAAGGCTGGGTGACGGTTGATTTGGCGGGTATTACGCCCATCGCCCGGGCGATTGCCCAGCACGTACAGTTGGCCTTTAAGGCTGAGCGTACTGTCAGTGAGCAGTTGGATGCACTGGATAATGACTCCCTCCGTCAGCTCAGCGTCTCCGCCGAGTACCAGCAGGCGTACGCCACCCACCTGGCGACTGCACTGGCAGGCTAACTAAACTATAATGTAGGGACAACCACACGCCTAACGGCGTGTGGTTCTTACAGAGGTATATGTACATGACTAATATAGTAGAAAGCTTAGCTCAGTTGAATGAGAACATTGATTTAGCGTTAGGTGGATTGAAGGGTAAAGTTAACGATCAGGCCGTTGCCGTTCAGCGGGAATCCAACGACCCGATCTACATGGGGGATGTGGTTCGCTATACATTGCCCAGCTATGATACTGTTACAGCCCCACAGCCCACCGCCAGTCATGGTTCAGTAACGATTGAATATACTGAAGTCATCGTAGCGGGACGGGGAACGGGCATATCTCAACATCACATGGAGTTTACTGCTCCATCGAACTATAGTGGCGAGGTAACTCTCTCCATTGGCAGTCGCGCGTGGAAGGTTAACGTTGAGACGCAGCGCATTGCTAAACCGGCGATCGTATCGTTGAACGATGGTCAAGTGGATGTGCCGGCTGGTTACAACATCACGGCGTCCCCCTTCGAATCCAAGCCCGCGGGGTTATTTCTCCATAGCTCAACCGATTGGGAGTTTGCCACAGACGCGGAATTCACAAATGTCGTGTGGTCCTATGTCGGTGAGGGTGAGGACCTCACAACCATCCCCGTTCCCGCTGTACTGGATGATGGGGAGACCTACCATGTCCGCGTACGGTATGTTGACAGTGGGGATATTAGCGGTCACTCCGCCGCAGCTGACTGGTCTGATGCTGTAGCCTTCTCTATCGCCCGCCCCTTTGTAGCGGGTAACGAGGTCCAGGCGCTGAGCGCTGCAACGACACGTTGGCCTGGGGATCAATTTGGATTTCATATATCCATAGATGGAAATCGAGCGGCAGTGTCATCGCCCAGCTCAGAACTGGCCGGCAACAATGCCGGTGCAGTGCACATCATTGAGCAGCAGGGTGGGACCTGGGTGGAAGTTGAGTGGACGGCATCCGGTACCCCTATCACCAACAGCGCCTTTGGCCACCAGGTCCTCTTAAAGGGCAATGCCTTATTTGTAGCGGCCCCGGGGCTATCGGATACTTATGTCGGTGGGGCTATGCACGTTTTTGCAGAGCAGCCCGATGGCAGTTTTATGGAAACCCAGAAGTTGGTTTCCAGCACGGGCATTGCGGGTTTTGGTAAGAGCATTGCCATTTCACCCAACGGTCAATGGTTGGCGGTGGGTGCGCCCTTTGCCGATCACCCCCATACAAACGCCGGTTCCGTTGTCCTGTTTGAAAACCAAAGTGGCACGTGGATTGAATCGACCACACTCTACCTTAACTACTACAGGCCAAACACGCAGATAGGGTTTTCGGTTGCCATGACGGACAGTCATGTCTTTGTTGGCTCCTCGCCCGCGAGCGGATGTGCGTGGGGTGGGTGCGTCGTGCGTTTTGACCTTACGGACGGCGCGTGGTCACTGGGCACCACTATCACCCCGAGTGACGGGCATGTAAATGATAAGTTCGGCAGCTCAATCGCGCTGGATGGCGATGATCTGATCGTGGGCGCTTGGGGTAACAGTACCCTGGGGAGCGATGCCGGGGCAGTCTATCACTATGGCAGTGTCACCACTGCACCGGTCGAGCTCAATAAGTATATGTCTGGGCTAGCCGCCCCGTCGAGTGATCGCTTTGGCGTGCAGGTCTCGACGGATGGCAACACCCTGGCGATTGGTGCACCGGGGTATAATGGGGCTAGGGGTGCCGTTTCCATCTACCATAAGCAGCCCGATGGTCTCTTTCTGCACATTGATGATGTTTGGAACGCCGATGTTGTAGGCTCCACCTGGTTCGGCTACAATGGCCTTGTGGTACAGGCGGGCATGCTATTGGTTGGCACGCCAGCTATTGGAGCCGGCTCAGTCTACGCCTTTACGTAACTAGCTACCTCCGGCTGGAGGTCCGTGATGATCGGATGATAATCATCTATATATTACCCTAATGATATGGTCAGTAATGTACCTGCAACATTGCACGAGTGTTCCCCACTCGGACCGCCTTTATTCATCTACTTTGCCTCACTCCTTCGGGGGTGGGGTCTTTTTTATACTCTGGTAAGGAGATTAACAGCATGAAAGGTCTAATTATATTTCGAGGTTTGCCGGGGTCAGGTAAGTCGACTCTGGCGCGTGCACTGGTAAACCGCCTGAAGGTCACCCGTAACCTTAAACTCACTCACAGTGAGATCGACCAATTTATGGTAGACAAGCAGGGACGCTATGCCTTTGAGCGTGAGCGGCTGCCCCATGCAATAAAGGCTGCCGAGGAACGGGCCCTCAAAGCTCTCCACTCAACAGGACGATGCGTTGTGTCGAATACCCACACCCGACATTTCGAGTTTACTGGGTTAGTGGATGCTGCCCGTGCTATGGGGCTACCTGTACTGGTCTTCCATATACAGGGGGAATTCGAAAACATTCACGGCGTGCCCACTGAGGCCCAGAGACTCATGGCCGAGCGCTGGATGTCCTATCCAGGTGAATTTCATGTTCCCGTGACGGAGGAAGAAAGCGGTTTGGATATCGTCCTCGCCGTTTGGGACGATGCCTATGCGGGTTGGAAGGAGGTGAATCATGAGTTCCATTAACGACATTGTTCAGGGCATTATGGAGCGCATCTCAGATTGGGATGCATCTAACGGCATTGTCTTCATCCGCACCCGCGATGACAACATGCGCCGTCGCCTCCATCGATGCCTCGGCTCGTATGGCATCCCCAATGTCAATATCTATACCCTGGGCAACCGACTGGAGGAACTCCTCGCCAAACATAAGTTGGTGATGGTGACTTCCACCATGCGCGACGCGGCTCGATTTGAAGAGCTCTCCGAATCAATGGCCGCTAGCTATGTGAGTCGTCGAGTATTTCGTCTTGCCCGCTCAGACGGAGAGGACGAATTAGAGCCGTATATTGGTGAGGTGGTAATCGAATACTGACCTAAAACAGTAAACTTTTACACGCTACAGTATGGTATAGAAGCGGAAGTTCCCTGACCCCCTCGCTGGGGTCATCGCCCGCTTATGCTGTGTATCGAACCTCCGGAGGGTAAGATGAAACGGAGTGAGCAACATATCTATGAGGACCTTGCACTGTTGGTTGTTGGAATATATTCGGCTAGAAGCCAGCAGGCTGTCTCTGAAGGCTATCCGCCGCCTGTCGACATTATCGGCAGCTTTCCACAAATAAGACGCTTATCGGGGTGGGAAAAGATAACCACCGCCCGAATCAGAAAGCTATGTGTGTCTCTAAAGCCGTACGGTCTGTATATTGGTCGAGGTCAGGGCGACCAATACCACATCCGGTACGTGGGACTGTTATAATGATAAAGGCTACCCACACCCACATGGGTGTGGGTAGCTGTATATCTTTTTTTCTTTTTACTCCCCCAACCATCTTGTAGGCACGAGTCAATTTGGATGGTATGTGGACAGAAAAAACCATCCTCAATGAATTCCACATACTGCCTCTGCGCCCCCGCGCAGGGGTTAAATATGTGCCCTCTATCAGGATTTTTGGAGTTGTAAATCGATGAATATTACGGTTACCAAGCGGTCAGGACGTACTGAACCTTTTAGCAACGATAAGGTGAATAAGCCTTGTGTATGGGCCTGTGAGGGCATTGAGGGTGCCTCGCCGTCCCTTATTTTGATGCGGGCGAAGGTCGCCATGGAGGATGGAATCCGCACCGAGGACATTCACGATGCCTTGATTAAGGCCGCCACGCACCTTATCGAACCGGAGACGCCGGAGTACGATATCCCTGCGGGTCGCCTGCTGGCCTTTCAGATCCGTAAACGGGCTTACGGTCAATATACACCACCCTCTGTGTACGACCATGTGGTTAAGATGGTACGGGAACGTCGTTATGATGCGCGCTTGACTGAGCGTTATACCGTCCATGACTTTGAATTGATGGAGCAGGCTATTAACCATGATGCCGATTTGAACCTCCATTACATTTCCGTAAAGCAATATGAAGAGAAGTACCTGGTGCAGAACCGGGTCACCGGTGAACTCTACGAGTCACCCCAAATGGCGCTGATGTTGATTGCAGCTACACTGTTCATCGACATGGATCCTGAGCGCCGCATGGACTATGTGACGCGTTTCTACCGTGCAACATCCAACGGTAAAATTTCTCTGCCCACACCCATCATGGCAGGCATACGCACACCGACACGTCAGTTCAGTTCCTGTGTGGTGGTGGATTCAGGCGATTCACTGGACTCCATCAATGCTACTGCCAGTGCCATTGTGAAGTACGTTTCCCAACGTGCGGGCATTGGTATTAACGCAGGCCGTATTCGGGCCATTGGGTCGGCCATTCGCAATGGGGAAGCCCGCCACACCGGTGTAATCCCCTTCATTAAGCACTTTGCAACGGCCGTTAAATCCTGCTCCCAGGGTGCTGTGCGTCCAGGCTCAGCCACCCTTTACTTCCCCATCTGGCATTATGAAGCGGAAGAGTTGCTGGTACTGAAGAATAACCGAGGTACCGAAGAAACACGCTGTCGGGTATTGGACTATGGCGTCCAGTTCAATGGCTATCTCTACGAGCGTCTGAAGAAGGGCCTTAACATTTCCCTCTTCTCCCCCTCTGAGGTACCGGGACTCTATGAAGCCTTCTTTTGTGACCAGGCTGAGTTTGCTCGCCTCTATGAGCAGTATGAAGCAGATCCGTCGATCCGCAAGAAGACCATGAAGGCGAAGGAGCTCTTTGGCATCTTTGGTGGCGAACGCGCCTCCACTGGCCGCATGTACGTGCAGAACGTTGACCACTGTAACGCAGGCCCCTTCAATCCGAAGAAGGCAACCATTTATCTGTCTAACCTGTGTCTGGAAATTGCACTCCCCACCAAGCCGTTGAACGACATAAAGGACCCTGAGGGTGAGATTGCACTCTGTACTTTGTCCGCCTTTAACGTGGGCGCGATCGAAGACTTGAGTGAGTTGGAAGAGCTCTCTGACATGGTTGTGCGGGCACTGGACGGGCTCTTGGATTACCAGGACTATCCGGTGCTGGCAGGCCGGAACGGCGGCCTGGAGCGCCGTGCGTTGGGTGTAGGGGTAACCGGATTTGCTACGTACCTTGCGCGTCGCGGTGCACGTTATTCGGATGGCAGCGGTAAGGTACCGACCCACGAACTCTTTGAAGCCATGCAGTATTACCTGCTGAAGGCATCGAATGTCTTGGCTAAAGAGAAGGGCGCATGTGCACGTTACGGGGACACCACTTACTCAGAAGGTGTTCTCCCTATTGACCGTATTCCCCAGGGCTTCAAAGATGCGGTGGGTGAGTTCGATCTCCACATGCCGTGGGAAACACTCCGCGCCGATATACGGGAGCACGGTCTGCGTAACTCAACGGTTACCGCCATCATGCCCTGTGAGACATCCTCGGCCATCACCAACTCGATTAATGGCATTGAACCACCACGTGGCCGTAAGTCCATCAAGGTAAATAAAGATGCCATCATGCCGCAGTTGGTGACGGACATCGAAACCCTCGGCGATCAATACGAGTATGTGTGGGAAATGTCAGGTAACCGCGGTTACTTGGACTTGGTGGCCATCATGCAATGTTTCGTGGATCAGTCGGTCTCAGCGAACACAAACTATGACCCTGCCAAATTCGAAAATGGCCGCGTGCCCGTCTCCCTCATTATGAAGGAAATGATCTACGCCCACAAAATCGGCGTCAAGACGCTCTACTACCATAACACCCGCGATGGGAATGAAGAGGCGGCTATCAACAGCATGGGTGACGGCTGTGAAGGCGGCGCCTGTAAACTTTAACGCAGTGAGGGGGTGTTCACCCACCCCCATTGTACAAGGTATGTGTAATGACAGATTCCATCCAAAACATCACTAACTTGGTGTCCGGACACTACGAGGACTTTGATGTGGTGGTTGCACCCGTCAATGGCACCATCCCCAGTACCCACGCACCCAACCACCGGTACAGTACCTTTGACAGCACACCGGTGAATGCCCTGGAAGAACCTATGTTCTTCGGTCATGGGGTGGGCGTTGCCCGCTTCGATCAGCAGAAATACAGTATCTTTGAAAAGCTGACTGAGAAACAACTTGGGTACTTCTGGCGACCGGAAGAAGTAGACCTGACCAAGGACCGCAGTGACTTCATGGACATGGCCGATCATGAGCGCCACATTTTCCTGAGTAACTTGAAGTACCAGACACTGCTTGACTCCGTACAAGGTCGCTCGCCGGCGGTTGCCTTTCTACCGATCGTCTCTCTACCGGAGCTTGAGAATTGGTTTGAGACCTGGACGTTCTCGGAGACCATCCACTCCCGCTCCTATACGCACATCATGCGCAATTGTCTACCAAACCCCACAGAGGTGTTGGACGACATTGTCATGACGCCGGAGATCATTGAACGTGCGCGTTCGGTCACCAAAGACTACGATGACTTCATTGAACTGTGTAATGTCTATTCCCTGGTAGGTCGTTGGGGTCACCACACGGTTAATGGCCATACGTACGACTGCACCGAGTATAACATGAAGCATCAGCTGATGCGTACCGTGATGTCAGTCTACATACTGGAGTCGATTCGTTTCTATGTGAGTTTTGCATGTTCCTTCGCCTTTGCCGAGCGCGGCTGCATGGAGGGCAATGCAAAGATTATCAAGCTCGTCTGCCGTTAATCCCGTGGCGGCTTCTGGGGGTGACCCCAGTCGAATAACCTCACTGTTCAGGGAACTCTCTCCGAGACAATCCTGATGGCAATGGTATTGTTAAATGGTGCTTATCTTACACATAGGTGCCGTATTATAACTACCATTGTCGGCAACGACTATCACAACCACGTCTGTTGGATGCTATTAAACCATTTTACCGACAGATGGAAAGGGAATGTGAGTAGGGTGACAAGCTAATGGTCATTCGAAACGTGAGGGGTCTGTGTGTGAATAGCATTGTGCACAGATCGTGATATAGTCTGTACCTCCGGCGACGGGGGGAAGTTCATAGATCAAATCTTGAGAACTGCTTTTGGGGTTGCGCCCTTAAGTGAAATAATGGACGAGCTTTTACATAAGACCGGCACCAAACATATTCTCCGCCTCTTGATCAGTGCCCGGGAAAACGATCCGGTTTTCCAGCAAATATGGCGTGATCATCAGGGTGAATACCGTCAGATGTTTAAAGAGGCCACAGATCAGGAATCGGATTGGGGCGATTACTTGTTCCGTGACGGCAGCATGATTGGTCTCAACGCCCCCATCCTTAAGAGTTTTCTGTACTACATCTGTGATGAATCAATGATCAATATTGACATTGAGCCTCTGGGCCTGGCACCTAAGTCCAACCCCCTCCCCTGGATGAAGGGATGGATGTCCAGCGACAACGTGCAACCCGCTCCACAAGAAACGGAACTCAGCTCTTACCTGGTAGGGCAGATTGATTCAGACCTTGATGACGTTAAAGAGTCCGATTGGGATAGTTTCTAATGCCAGTGCGCTACAAGCCTAAGCTGCGGTTACGGCTAGTGCGCCTCATCCTGTTAAGTCCAGGTGATGCGGACTGGCCATACCGTTTGTTGATGCTGTGGTTTGCGTGGGGGGTTTATCGAGTTGCCCTCCATCACTACCGTGAGCTACTGGCCGTGGAAAGTTACCATCGGCGGGGCCTTCACATCCGATCGTTTTACGATGTGGAAGGGTGCTCGGTGCTGCGCGGTGCAGGTGGGGTGGTGTATGGCGTAGTATTGGAATACATCAATCGCCCCCCAGTAACAATACTGGGACTCTACCCACCCCCCATGTTGAGTGTGTTCAGGGACCGAACCATTCGCTACCAATTTGTACCGTATGGGCAGCTAATTGCATAGTGCTTTCCCTCACCCCGGTTGGGGTGAGGGATACGCTATACGTTATTTCTTACCTATTTATCGAACGATAGTTTTACGAATCAACCGTGCATGTGACAGTCGATCCTGCATAATGGAAATCTTACGCCAGCGTGTATTGAGTAGCTCTTCATATTGCTCAAAGGCATCGGCGTAGTTATCAATAATGCTGCGCAGTCGACCGTCTACCTGACCGCCTGACATAGCGGTTATTGTCGTGTTAATCGCCAGCTTATTGTAAATGGCACCGCGGGCGGCTAAGACCGCCATCTTTCCAAACACCCGCATCGCACCCGGGTGGAAATTAGCCAACTGCGGGTCATTCATTAGGAGGCAGCGTAAGAAGCAATGGCCGAAGGTTAAGTTCAATGGCGTAAAGATAATATTCGGGCCGGACAAGTATACCTCGGTCGTCCCCGTGGAGCCGGGTTGCCCCTCCATAACGGCAGGTGGCTCACCGTTGCGCAGGGTTTGCTCAATGCTCAAGACAGAGTGTATTTGTCGACCTTGGGTGCGGCTGAGCGGTATTTCCACTCGGGTGCCGTCCTGAAAGAGTTGGTAGGGTAGGTCATCCAAACGGACGGTGGTTTCTTCACCTCCCACAATGTTACAGTCGGTGAGGAGGATCTTTTCGATGACCTCACCTCGAATCATCGCTTCTAGCGATAGACGTTCACCGAAAGCATTCCAGGCACGTTGTCCGAATGCCCGGTACAATAACTCCTCAGGCACCTCACGGAAGATTCGATCCAGCGCATAGGCTATGTAGTTCATATATCCACTCCCATAATAAAGGGCCAATTAAGACATAGGATTCTACCCAATAACAGGCATATATTACGTCATTGGCGGGTATATTTATTAACCCCCCGACAAATGCTATAGTGGGCCAACGCCTTGCTATATGAACTGATTAGGAGTAATATGATGAAATCAAGCACGTTGTCAATTTACGGTTGTGGTGGGTGCGGTGCCAATATCGTACAGCGTTATGTAAATCTGCCCGTTGTGGAAGACCGCCCCATCTTCCCGAAGTCCCGTCGTTATGTGGTGGATACATCAGCATCCAACATTCGCCACATGGATGACGACATCAACGTATTCCTGATTCCAGGCGTTGAAGGCGCTGGCAAGAAACGTGACTTTGCCTATGGCGCGGCGGTGGATAAGGTGGATAAGATCCTCCAAGACAACAAACCGTCTGAATTCAACCTGGTGATCTTCAGCGCTGCCGGTGGCTCTGGCAGTGTACTGGGTCCGCTGTTGGCCAGTGAGCTGCTCAAACGTGATGCGGCAACCCTCTGCATTGTGGTGGGGTCTACTCTGTCCCATAAAGAATGTCACAATACGATTGCGACGCTGCGTACCCTGCAGGGTCTGTGTAAGAACAGCACCAACGGCCATTCCATTACCATGGCGTATTTCGAAAACAGCACCAGCGGTGCACCGGGCCAGAGTCATGTCCTGGAGCGCCCGGATGTTGACCTGCGCATTGAAGAAGTCATTCGTCAGACCGGCCTGCTGGTGGGCGGCTCCCATCACGGACTGGATGCCGCTGACCTGCGCAACTGGCTGGGCTTCTCCAAGCATACGGGGATTCCCGCACAGCTGACTGAAGCCTTGGTTTTCCGTCAGGGCGAAGACGGTATCCGTAATGGACGCACAGAGATCAAGAGCATGAACGGTGTGGTTCAAGCACTCTGTTCCTTGATGGGCAGTGAGTCAGTACAACAACCTGCATTGGCGCAGCCTTACAGCTGTGAGGGCTATTACACCACCGACATGGATTTGCCGGACCTGCACTACGCTATAACAGCCAGCCGTCTGCCCATCATTATGGGTGCACTGAACGCCAAGATGGATGAGTTGAATGAAGTGAAGGAACAGCTCAGTACGGCCAACCTGGCGGTAGAGGCAGGTGAATCGGACGACGGCTTTACATTCTGATGTGTGCGGTGAGGGGGTCGCGCCCCTCACCGCTATTGTGATGGAGAACGCTAATGGCCCATAGACGTGTATTGGTGCCCTTTGACATTAAGCTGGAGTGTGAGATAAAGGCTCAAATCACTGAGAGCTTACAGACGCGGGACTTCTACATGCATCACCCCCAGCATCCCTCGGGCTGCTCGGTGCATGACCTCTATGTCTTTTGGATTGGCCATACCCTCTCGAGTTTGATGGGGAACCGCTACAATGCGACCACCCGCCTACCTCATGAGGACATATATGAGTTGGAGAGCACCCTGCGGGAATATGAGAGTGCGGTGTACGGCGTAATGCCCTCCCCACAACTCCATTATGAGTTAGCACTGGCCACGCGAGATGGATTTAAGGTAGACGTCTTGTCCCCAGGCACCATTCTTTTTACCATTCACCATGATGAGCCCCAGGCGCTCCCCCGCGCACTGCAATTTAACTGGCGCCACGTATCGGGAGTACGAAAATGAAGAAACGTATAATCCTTCCCCTGGAAGACTATGCGCAAGCGTTTGAGCGGGAGTTATCGGCACGACTGGCGTCTGTACCGGGCTTCTGCATAGACCCACGGGCTTGGATCATCGAGCTACTTATAGAGTCGGCTAAGGATGTTACGGCACGCTGCATTCACCAACGCCTAGGCATCGGACAAATCAACCACGTTGAGACGTACGTCGACCTTGTAGCCCGCGCTACACTGATTCGTGAGTGGGGTGGGGTGGCGCTGAAGCCGGTGAGCATCTGGTCAATTATTGAGGTGCTTAGAAAGAACCCCGATCACGACATTGCTGTGCCACATGCCATTGCCCGTGACTTGCCCAACATTGAGGAGGATTGGTGCCATAACCATCAGGTTCGCTCCCAATCCGATGCAGTTGATTATGTCATTGAGCTTTCAGACGCCCTACGGCAGCTGGAAACCTTAGAGCGGTGGGATAGTACCGTCAGTGAGTTCGCTGATAAGGAACCCTGGGCCCTCTGGTCACTCGAACACCGCGGCCCCATCCTTTTGATGGAGTCTTTAGGTGACTACCGCATCATTGAATGGGAGCAACACTTTATGGTCAATGGACGATATATCAATCATTAACATGGCGAGGTGGCTAACGTGCATAAGCCGATTGCTGTTCCTGATGAAAGTCCCAATCGGTACGGTAGACGTTATGTTCTAACGGTGCCGCCGACCAGGATAATGCTCAACCCCGATGAGTGGGAACAAGCCGAGTTTATCCTACCCTATGTCTTTACCCGATTAATGGATCTCGATTATATTTTAGGCTTCACACCTATGTATGGGGAAGAGGTCATCGAAGACGTGCTATCACGTCCCGAAGTCGAGGCCGTATTAAAAACCCTCGGCGCATGGCCATCGGTTGAAATGCAGGGTGACCTGGCGCAGATAGCAGACGAAGTTGCCTGTGCATTGTCCTATGCGGCCCGTGTGTTGCCCGGCGCACATCGGTCCGTGGGTAAAGTTATGGTTATAAATGGCTTCACCTTCATTGCAGAGGTGGTGCCTAAATCGTTAATGGGGTATTGATAAATGCGCATCGTTGTCGACCTGGCGTCCACCATCGAGGATGTTCGATCGAGGCTTATGATGTATCGTCACGAAGCTTCTGTTATAAACCTCATGGATGTGGTATTCCACGAAGTGGACTGCTGGTTTTTGGGGGATTTATACAAGGGGTTTTCAGATGACCAACTATCACTGACACAATTGTGTTTAAGTCTGAGACTGACACGCTATCAACGCGCAGATGTCACCCAATTTACGGAGGGTCTACTCTATGAGAGACTATATCGCTTGGTGGAGGCACGGGACGGCGCAGCGCCTGACGGATGGACGGTCGATGAACTGGGCGGCACCCTCATCGTCATCCGACCCGATTGGCGACCGAACATATCCCTCCCGAATCATAACCGCGCAACCGGTTGTCTCAGTCATATCGCCCCTGATAACGGATGAGGCGTTGCTGGAGATTGCCCGGTCAACCTTTGCGCTTGCCCCCCACACCGCTGGGATGCCCGAGTTGAACTACCAGCCGTGCTCCGGTATGCTGTTGGATTACTTCTACAGCAGCGAGTGGGCGGGACTGGCACCCAATAACCGATGCGGGTGCAGTGAACATCATTGTGATATTTGCAACCGCATTACAGCGTGGGAAAACCAGGCAACGCAAATTGTCGCTCTCATCGCCGAGAACATGTCAATGTGTGGACTTACCGATCTTATCGAGTACGATGGTGAGATCGAGACAACCATACACTGGCATAATGTCGTGGTCTATCAATTGCCTGCCCACTGATGTGGGTGGGCGTGGAGGTACTATGCGCGTCATCATTCATTTGGAAGGCATCAACCATCTATATCTACGTCCTCCAGATGGATTGGAGGCCTATCTAGCCCCTACTCTAGAAGCTATCTTCAATTCCGATGGCCCTATTTACGGGGATGAAATTGCGGCTTTATTGATGTCTGACGGTCATCTCTACAAACAGATGATGGACACTGGCCGATACGCGGACAGGCAGACGGTGCTGCGCTCACGCGGTGGCGTGGACATTGATGCTGAGCTCTACGATGCAATCGTCTGTATTGTGGATGCTGCCCTCCCCTATGTGAGTTCCCCGGTAGCGGGACAACTACGCTATGCCCGCATTACACACGCCGTCTTTATAGCACCTGGAACCCTGGCCATTGACCTAGGGTATTAGAGGGAACAATAATGCGACTGATAGAAACCTATGATCGACTAAAGGAACTCACGTCCTTATGCGATGCCGTGCTTCGTGAGCTATACAGCGACACCTTCCCACCCGACACCTCGTCACAAGAAATCGACGAGTTGATTGAACGACTGTGGGTATTTTGGAACAAAACCGGTGACGTAGAAAGCCTAGAATACGATGGGCTGGTGGGGCTGTTGTCGAATGATGTAGAGGAGGCCCTATGTCAGTTGGACACAGCCCTGCTACGTTATAGGGCGACCATTAAAATGCTGCAGCCTCGCACCCGTTCTGGCATTGTTATCATGTATTTTGAGGATACCCCATGTATACCACTCCCGATACCCTTCGGTTGAATGACGTTATTCGTCTGAATGTACTGTCCACAGTCTCACACCGCGCCAACCTGCGCGGCCGTGTGTTGGGTCGTGTCACTGTACACGCCATGCGACCCGGGAATACGGCGGCGACGGATCACGCTAACAACTACCGTCTCTTCTCGGAAGAAGACCGCGCCCGTTACGCAACCTACGATAGTTACGAATACATCATGCTTGAGTTAGACGACGGTCTGCAGGTGTATGTAGGTCTGCCGTGGATTGTCCCAGGCTCCCTGTATCTGGAAGACAGTCGACGTGTTAACATCGTTTTGAAGGATTTCCGTGACCCCACTCACGATCGTGTACGGAACATCTTGATGGAAAACGGCTACAGCATCGAAAGCACGACCGACTTCAATTGACCATCCCTCCCCGCAATGGGGAGGGTACTCCACTATGTTCTTTTTTTCTTACTGGCCACGTCGTTATCGGGTTTGTTGGCCGTCAAAAAATATTCCCGGCTCAATCACATGCGGTGCGAATCAACCATCATAGCGCACACCTCATTCACATTTGTCGATTAAAAAGGTCACCTCAATGAATGATCCATTTGTTCGAGATCCCTCTGAATATGTACGGGATCTAGATGTCCTTGAGAACTATAAGCGTGTGACCGCACAATACATTGCCGATATGACAGGTCATGACCTCGCAGCGGTCCGGGCGAAGTTAGACCGTAACCTAGCGCCTAAAGATCCCACCATGCGCATCTACGCTCGCCGCACTGGCGCCGATCGGGTTAAGGAACGCTGCAGCTTTACGAACTATCTCAAGGAAGCCCAGCACACGGGGCGACTAGTGGGCCCTAACCTCATTATGTACGAGAACCCTGACCGTAAGTTGGGGTTTCTGCCGAAGTTCATTAAAACAGGTCTGGAACGTCGTAAGGTAGTTAAGAAGCAGGGTCAAGCCGCAGCGATGGCCGGTGACATGGCTACCGCTGTCTTCTGCGATAACCAACAGGCCACGATCAAGATCCTGAATAACTCGATCTCCGGTGCCCATGCCTCACCCCATAACCCGGTGTATAATTCATCTGCACACACTACCCTGACAACCGTGTGTCGGTGCGCGACCAGTTACTCCAATGCGGTGGCTGAGCGCCTGTTGGGTGGCAACCGCCATTACTTTGAGGTCAATGTTGTATTAGAGGAAATGGCAGCCATCTCAGCCATACAGGACTTGGAGCGGGTTGAGCGTTGCATTGAGCGGTATGGCCTTGCTGTTCCTGACCCTGAGACAATCATGCAGTATATCCAACGCAGCACCAAACGGTACTGGCGCTCGGATATGGGCAATGACCTTATTCGAAAATACGTGTACCGCATGACGCCCGCGCACCGCGCTGCCTTTATGTATACGCTGGATTTGAATGCTGTACGTATATTGAACGATGACTTCATGCGAGGGTTTATCGGTGCATTGGCTGATAAACCCACACAGCCCACTGATGAGCCTGAGCTCTGGCACGGTCGTGCGGATGATGCGCTCACGGCGATGGTCGGATTGATTATGTCGGAGGAGTTGGATGGCCGTAGCGTTAAGGACATGATTAAGGAAAGTCCCGAACACTACCCCCTCTATGCCGCCGCCATTCGCAATGCCATGGAGAGTTTGGAGCATTATCGTGAATTCATCGATGTCTTCTTGCGTTCAGACTACATGCCACCACGTATTTACAACATACCAACAGTGCTGCGGGACATTGCAATTGTATCGGATACCGACTCAACGCTCTTTACCACTGAGGATTGGGTTACCTGGTACTTTGGCGTTAACCGCTTTGATCGCCCGGGGATGTCGGTGGCGGGGGTGATGGCCTATTTGGACTACCAGGCATTGAAGCATGTATTGGCTATGCTATCGCGTCACCTGGGGGTTAAGGACCGCGACCTGTTCATGCTGGCTATGAAGACCGAATTCTACCAGCCGGTATTGGGGGTGGCGAACCTTACCAAACATTACTTCTCCTACATTAAGGCCTGTGAGGGGGACGTATACCCGAAGCCTAAGTTGGACCTCAAGGGTGTTAACCTTAAGAACTCGCGTCTGCCAGATAAGGTGCGTCATGGTCTGGAGGATTTCATCCGTCACGTGATGGATAACGTCATGCACCAATCCCTCCCCACCACAATGGGACTGTTAGAGGGTCCGGTGCGCATGGCACATGAGATTCAACGCGTGGCCACTGAGGGTGAACCTGAGTTCTTGGCTTCCATGCAGGTGAAGGGCCCGAAGGCGTACCGTAAGCCACTGTCATCAAACTACATCTTTTATTTGATCTGGCAGGATGTCTTCGCCCCGCACTATGGGGATGTAGATGTGCCGCCCTTTGGCGGGATAAAGATTCCAGTGAAGCTCACCTCCAAACGCCTACTGTGTGATTGGATTGAGTCGCTGGATGAACCCATGCGCAGCAAGATGCGCCGCTGGACGCCGTACTATGAAGATGAGGCTGCAGGCGGCTTGACACTGGACAGTCTTCGGGATAATCCCATGTTGGACGCCGCGCTCCGTGAATATAAAGAAGACGAGGTAGATCTCGATGGTCAAGTGGTAGGGTCTAAAACGGTTGATATTCGCCGCAGCGGTTTTACCCAATTCATCATTCCCCGTGAATGTTTGCGGGACGGCCACATCCCGAAAGAGCTTATTCCCATTGTGGATACAGCACGCATTGAGGATGAGCTGATGGCGGGCTATCAAGTTATGTTAGAGACGTGCGGTATTTATTGGAAGAATAAATCCAGAAGCCGCTTGTTGTCTGATGAAATTCCACTATCTGAATACGTGTGACGGCATAGCCCCTCCCCCATACGGGGGAGGGGACTTATGTCATCTATAGACTATAAATGAAAGCGAGTTTATGCTCCAACTGTTCCCGAACGTAACCGTTGGTAATTTTGTCAAGGGGACGGCGTTGTCGGATACGGCGCTCCATAGCCCGACGTGACGATTCCAGATGATAACGCTGCCCCATGGCGGACGTACCCACTATGGCTAACAAGGTTATGTTAACATGTGCCAACAAACGATGGGGGTAGTTGGCAGTATGGTCCGTCACGTGGACTACCGGTCGCTGGTCAAACAGGGATTGATTCGCCTCAATCGCCGGGAGGTAAGCAAGATACTCCGAGGGCCTGAGGTCACGCGCTAACAGATTGGATTGGAGGTCATCCCATTCGTTGTAGATGTCTGACCAGTAATCGCGCAAGGAATTCAATCCCAAGCGGTTATCTTCCTTAGGGATGGAGAGCTCAAGGAAATCCTTGAGACCTAAATTCACCAAAGTAGCGTTCGTCTGACTGTAGAGCATATTCGGTAAAACATAGCGGCCTAAAAAATGCTCCGGGGTTTCTTGAAACGTTTGTGGCTTCGCACTGTTTTCCTTACTCCAAAAATACATCATCACCGCCAGAGCAGGTATGTCGACGCCAATCACCGAGTAGTGTTCGCCAGTATTGCCATTGCCCTCAGGGAAGTGGCTGAGTGGTTGGAGTGAGTTGTGGGACAACACTGTCACGGGGCGCAGGTGAATCCAGTTCGATGCAGTGGTCTCCAGCACATCACTGGGTTTCAGTCGGCTGTCCATCACCATATAGTCGTGGCTGTCGGGGTAATAGCAGCCCGCCGCTGCCGGTTTAAACATGCTGTCGCTGGTAATGCTGGCGCTGTTGGCCAGTGTACGGGCGTTAACCGTTGCCCATTCATAGGCGTCCAGTGCATCGGCATCCGGTGGGAAAGTGATGCTGGATAACAGCCGTGACAGGGGGTGGTTACTGCGAACGGCACGGTGCAGACTGCGATAATGGTCGATTGCTTTCTCAAGCTGTGCGCGCTGGTATTCCAATAGGCGATTTAGGGTCGGGTTTGTAAGCGTACCTCGACTATAGAGTGTCGTCGATAGTAGTTGATCCATAACACGTGCTCCTGGCACATCGGCAAAAGAGGTTGGGGTCACAGGATCCGGTATGGGTAAAACTATAAAAAAATATGTTGTACTGTATGGTATAGACCCGTACCCCGTAGCGAAAGCTGCGGCAGGGACCCAGTGCCCTGTGTTACCTTTTCGACGGTAGCCGGTGGAAACGGAGTAAAAAAACATATACCGTCCTCTCCTCTGAGGGGTAATCCGTTTCAAGGGAAAAACAACCCTATATTACCTCGATGGCTCATGGATTGTGAGTCATTCCGGAATGATTAACACTCTACTTTTCTTCTAGGAGAAGAACATGAAAGACCATAACCAGCAGAACACCCAGCAGCCCCAGCAGCAGGCCACTGAGGCACCGCGTGTTGAGCGTGCGGGCCTCAACCAGGCCTACGCCGGTGAACAGGGTCAGCAGCAGGCGCCACGCTATGCACCGACCTCACCGTTCGCGAAGCTGGGCATCGCAACCCGTGGTAATGCCACGGACTCTGAGGCCCTGGAGGAGTTGATCCGTTCTCTGACCGCACGTGCCAACGGTCCTGAGGAACGGGAAGTAATTGGTATCACCGTTGTGCCGGTGACCAGCAGCTCACTGCTGCTCCCGATCATCGCCATGGCGGCTCGTACCGCTGGCGGGGAGTGGGCCGTCTACCCAATCCTCATCGAGAGCATGCTGCAGCAGAAATTGGAGCCCAAGCACAATGTGCAGACTGGGCCCTATGGCACCATCGACACAATCATTGACATGCCGACGGTGCGCTGTTTCGACAGCACCGCCAAGGCGGCGGTAACAGCTGCGGTTTCACGTGCGGTGAATTGCGATCCGAAAGCGATCGCCATGCTCAACGCCTTCGTGGTGCCAGAAACCATGGACATCACAAAGACGGACAAGCAGGCTGACATCTTCTACAACGCCCTGATGGCGCTGGTGGATATGGCAGGTGGTAACCTGCACCGTGTTGCCCATGCAGATCTGGTCAACCCGGCTGTAGAGGTACAGCTGAAGACCAACCTGACGCCGCAGGAATGCCGTCGCAACCGCGTCGGCCGTGTAGTAGCCGCGGACTTCCATTCCACCGTAACACTGGTGGATATCACCCAGTCCCGTCGCCCGGTCACTGAGGTGCATGCGGCTGCTACGCAGTACCGTCTGGCTGAAGCCACGGGTTATGTTGACTTCACCATCATGGAGTCGGCTGGTCAGACCTTCAATCCGATGGCCATGCAGATGGGCCAGCAGGTTCAGCCGCAGCCTGGCTTCATTCCGACCATCGTCCTGACCGACATCAGCGCATCTGGTACCGGTGCTAACGCATCTGAAGACCTGGGCACTCAGCTGATGGCACTGGCCTCTACCCTGCCGATCAGCTACAACTTCGGTTGGACACGTCTGTGGGAAGATCAGCCGGGTCACCCGTCACCGAAGACCAGCCTGGGTTACCTGGGTGTGGAACATGATCCGCTGGGTCGTGGTCCGGACGCTATGGGTGTGGTGAAGGTACAGTCTGGTGCTGCACCGACCGAAGGTGTTGAAACGCCGCTGACCATGGCGATGAAGTGGTGCACTCAGGCCTGTGCGCTGGCACTGGACATTGAGCATGGCTCTCGTCTGGATTGGATCCAGTCCATCTTCCTGGATGCTGCTGAGCAGGTTGAGGGTGCGAATGCGGAAATTGTTCGTGAAGCCAACTCACTGGCCCCGGGCTTTGCTGACCTGTGGGCTGAGGCAAACGGTGGCGATCGCAACGCCAGTGTAATGGAGCCGCGTGTTGTGAACGTCCACCTCGGCTACTTCGAAGGTACCGATGGTCGTCTGCACGATATCCGTGAGCTGGATTACCTGTCCCTGGTTGCGCAGTTCGAGAAGGATCGCAACATGATCCCGAAAGCAACTGCAGCGAACGTACCGGGTGCTTGTACTGACCTCACACTGACCGATCGTCGTAAGGTGCTGACTGAAATCTCCGGTTGCACCATTGACGGCATGGCGACTCGTGTGTTCTTCAAGCCGAACTTCGTCGCGTGCTTCATCCGTGCGCTGGAACGCAGCAATGTGAACCTGCGTTCTAATGACCTGATGTTCTTCGGACACAACGGTCAGCGCGCCGGTATGTCTGCAGGCTACGCCGGTGTGATGGCACCGGGTAACCTGGTAACCCCGACCTACAGTCAGGGCGGTGGCTACGATGGACTGACTGGTTTCAACCACGGCGGCATGTGGCGTCGTTGATCCACTGTTAAGACAGGGACTCCCTACGGGGAGTCTCTTCTTTTTTTATGCACTAGAGGTGAAGCATGGACAATTTCCGTTTAGTAGGTGCGCACGTGGCAGGCAGAATCAAAGTGAGAACAGTAAGAGGTGGCTTAACTGTCGCGGAGTGCAATATTTTGGATCTGGCCACCGGGCGGATTACCGCCAACGGTAAGGTGTATCATTATCTGGGAACGCAGTCGATGTCCGCCATAGAAAAACATCGAGACTTTATCAATGTCCTGCGGGACTTCCCAGTTGACGGACCACTCAGCTATAGCGTTGATCAATAGGTATTAAGATAAAGACCGCACCATCTAATGACTATAGTCACACTCATAGGGAGAACGCATGGCTAAGACGTATGTCATTATTGATCTGGATAAGAAGTTCGAGGGGTTGACCTTTACCCCCGTAATCCTTAATGAAATCGAGGCCGTCACGCTGGAGGATCGTGAGGCGCTCAATAAGTTGATCATCACCACGTACGACAATGTGGACAAGCTGTCACCCGTGCCGAGCTGTACCTGTAACTACTTGCAGTTCGGCCACAACCTGCACCAGCTCTGCCCTAAATGTAATACTCGGGTAGAGCCTCCCTCTGAACTCTCCATTGAATCATCGGTGTGGTTCCGAACCCCTGATGACATTGATGGGTTCATTAACCCCACGGTGTACCTTATCCTGCGGGAGGCCTTTACCTTTAACCGGTTCAGCCTGTTGGATTGGCTCTTGTGTCCAGGATGGGAGAAGCCTAAGCCTAAGAACCGGTGGGCCTACACCAACGTCGAGCGACTGGTGGAGCTGGGTGTTCCACGTGGCCTGAACAACTTCATACGGCACTTTGACAAGATCTTCGATATATTGATGTCGATGATACCGCGCAGCAAGCGCACCGACCTCTATGAGTTTGTTCGGCAGTGGAAGGATAACTTCTTCCCACGCCACATCCCCATGCCGGCAAAGATAGCCTTTGTCATTGAAAAGACGTCTGTGGGTAACTACGCCGACTTGACCATGCGTGAGGCCATCGATGCGGCCCGTAACATGGCATCACTGACACCGGATGACTACCGTCAGATTTCCAGGCTGGAAAATAAGATGGTGAACATTGTCCGACTGATCGGTGAGTACAACGCCTACATGCTGGGTAAGCCACTCTCCCCCAAAGAGGGCTGGTACCGTCGCCATTGCTTCGGCATGCGGAAGGACTTCTCCCATCGCTCTGTAATCGTGTCCGACCCAGGGGTACACGACTACGAGTCGATCAAGATACCCTTCACCCAGGCCTGTGTGGTGCTCCGGCCCCAGCTACAGAACCTGCTGAAGAAACATCGTGGCATGACGACTCTGGAGTCCGGTGCCTTTATAGATGCCAACTGTCAAGAGCGCTATACTGAGAATGGACAATACCTGGAGCAACTGCTCCATGAATTGATGGCCTCCACCCACGGTGGGAATGGTATCTGGACACTCTGGATCCGATACCCCACTCTGGAGATGGCCTCCATCCAATGTATGCGTATAACGGGGCTACTTGACAGGGTCTCGAGCTTGTCACCCTTGGCCGTAAAAGGGCCGAATGCCGATTCGCCTATTCATTATTGAGTAGTAAACCATCGCCCCGAGCCAATTAACGGACGGTGGCGTAACTACTCAATAAGGTACCTCTGAGTACCTATAGGTGTGTCCCTCAGGCTCGAAAGGGTCTGATGTGAACTTCCCTAACTGCAGGAACCTCCTAAAGCCCATGACACCACAACGTAGTTGGAAACGACACGCGTGACGGTTGCGAAAGCAGAAAAAAGGCATGGGATGTGGCACGACGATAGTAAGTCTACCCCACGTGACAATGGACAACCCGCAACGAAGTCCCTACCCCACTCACCGAGTGGCAGGGGATGTGTTCAACGATCAACCGGTAGCGCGGTGTAGGCCCTAAGCAGGGTTCGAAATGGGAAGCACCCACACCCCTAAATAGGGACGGGTGATGAGATGATCTAGTATCCTAGTGAAAGCTAGGGCAGCCCCCGCTGAGGGGCGGGTAGAGTGTCGCGACTCTATCGAATGGAACGTACGATGGTGATAACCTGTCGGGCTTGATTGCAATATCGCGCCAGCAGGAGTTAGACTTTATGCATTATCGACCGCACTATGCCATCTTCAGCCACACCTACCCGCATCGCCTTAACGGTAACATGTCGTTGCCAGAAGTCGACGTGGGTATATTGGCACATTGGATTGAAGAAGAAGACTGGGCGATAGCTGGCGGGAATATAGATGCCCTTTAAACAGCAGAAGGAGGCTATATGGCCGTAATCTATGCCGATGCAAACTCGGCAGTGGCGGCCTTATTCGGTCGAACCACAGAAGCCACACAGAGCTACATTCAAAACAGTGTCAATCAATTCATGGGCAATATCGGGATGTCCCAGGCATCGGATTTTGTCCGCCAGCAATTGATGGACTCCTATGAAAACTTCAAGCACTCAACCGTCGGGCGTGCAGCCCAGGCTGTCCGTCAGCAGATGAATGCCTATTGGCAACGTGACGCCGTCTATGCACTTAATACCGTCGGTGAAGTACAGAATGCCCCTGCAGCCATGGTGCCCTATCTGATGGCGGTGCCTGAGATACGGCAGTCCTACCACCGAGGTGAGATCAATGGGTGGGATGACCGCTACAGTGATCCACAGCCTGGTGTTGTAGGTGATCACCATTATGAGTACCAGCGCATCATGGACGGGGTGTTGCAGTCGAACGGGCATGTCAAGCATTACCTGGGTGGCCTCCGGGCCGGTCTGGAGCGGTTGACGCCCGAGGAGAAACTGGCCGTCTTCAGCACGGCCAGGGTCACGCAGCGGGAATTAGATGAAGGCATTAATGATCCGACATCTAAATGGAACGATGTGTTGATCTAAACACTGCAGGGGACCCACGTCCCCTGCAACAAACACCAATGGAGGCAGCCATGTCCTCATACCCTGTAAATCCCAACAGCCTATCCCCTTACCCCAGTGAGGCACTAAATGACGTCTTGGTCAGTGGCGTACTGGATAAAGGTCGGTGTCGATGGATCAGTCACTCGACCCTGCCTGTGCAGGCAACCGAACCTGCCAAGCTGGCCTACACCCATCACCGCCGTGAGTTGGATTCTATGGTAGACCCCGCATTGCGGACACTGACCAGCTATATCCATGCCAGTCTCATGACGGATGCACTGGACCGCTGCCTTAACGGTGAGTCCTGATGGGTCGAGGGAGGTTTAAATATCTCCCTCTTTTTTTTTTCGAATGAACCATGCTTTCTTATAGGGGGAGCCAATGCCAGATACGTTACCGGTACTAGGGTCTGAGGGGTGGCTGCAAGACCCCAACCGTATTATGACCCGCTTGTTCACCGATATGTTTTTAACGGACTTCTCGCAGTCGAATATCTACTACGGGCAGGTCATGTCACTGCAGTATTACCTCACCACGATGGGCGCTGACCCCCTGCAGTTAACCACCGCGGTAGAGGACGCCATGACACGCTATTACTCCCGTTTCTTCAAGGCCCCCCGCTGCAGCTTCACCCATGTTCGAGATGAGGGCAGCGAGATGGTCTTTGACGTCATGGTAGAAGGGTACAAGGACGGCATTCGCTATGATCTTAACCGACGCTTGTTGACGGATACCTCCACCGGCACCCGACGTTTTATCGAAGCCTTTAACCATACCGGAGATGTGAAATGAGCTATATGGACGCAATTGACGATGCCATTAACGACTACCCTGTGGTCAGTGAGTCGCTCTTTAAGGAGTTTCTCCCCCTGTTCTTTGATGAGATGGAGCCCGCGGAGCGTTCAGCCCTAATGGACCGTTGGCTCGATTATGCGAAGGACCCCCGTGTCCCGGTCTGCGTGGCCGAGGACGGTAAACTGGAGAACATCCTCTTCCAGATTCCCCCGATGGTCCATGGACCTGATCTGGAGAAAAATGCAAACTTGATTTCCACCCTCCACATGTGGAACCTCACCATGCACCAGTCCCCTCTGCATGGACGTGCCTTTGCGCGTCAAAACCTACGGCGGGAGATGATGGTGGGTGAAATGTCCGATGCGGATCGGGCTAAATGGAAGGAAATCTACGAGCGGTATCGAGGTGCGGGGCCGAAGGCGAATGCCGGCGATGCGCCACTGATTACGGTAGATGATGACTGGTAAGGGACGATGGTAATGGGGTATGTGAAGGCGCGTTTGAACCAAGCAGCGATATCCGACATCCACCTGGGGAACGACAACGTCCCCACGCAAGATATTTGTGATCGACTGAGACAGGCATTTCCAGCCAACAAACGGCTGGCGGAGTTGGATATTATTTGGATACCCGGCGATGTATTCGATCGCCTTCACATGGCCTCATCGAATGACATTGCGGTAGCCAAGATATGGATCTGTGATTTCCTACGGGCATGTAAGGCCTGTAACGTCCGCGTGCGGGTGATGGAGGGTACACCACTGCACGATCGGGGTCAGGCACGCATGTTTGAAACCCTGAACATTTCTGCGCAAATTGAAGCGGATGTGCGCTATATTCCTAAACTCAGTATTGAGTATATGGAAGATTGGGGTATACATGTTCTCTATGTGCCCGATCAACATCGACCTGATCCCGAAGACACGTGGTTGGATGTGCAGTCACTGCTGGCCAGTCATGGGTTGAAGCAGGTGGACTATGCCCTTATGCATGGGTGCTTTGAATACCAGCTGCCTAAACAGATGGCGCATATTACCCATAAGTCGGAGCGCTATTTGTCCATCGTCAGGCGGTGGATCTTCAACGGCCATCACCATACCCACACGCGCTTTGACCGCATCATTGTACAGGGGTCCTTTGATCGACTCAAGTCAGGGGAGGAAGAGGCGAAGGGGTATGTCCGAGTGTATGAAGATCTATCCCTGCCTGCCACTGAAGCCAAGATTGAGTTCTGTGAAAACAAGGATGCAACGCCCTTTAAGCGGTTCATCCTGGATCCCACGGATTGTCAGGACACCACCGCCATACAGACGCTCATTGACACTATTGAGGCATTGGATCCCCGTGTGCGGGTTACGGTTAAATACCATGCGGCCCACCACCACCATGCGGTTGCACAACTCAGGGCTTTATCTCGAGCCGGCACGCACCGCATCAACCTGCAAGACATCAAACCCAAAGGGTCAGCCGTACAGCCTTCGGGGGAGTTGGTGACCTATGCAGGTGCTCGCCTTACCTTCGCCGATATTTGTGATGGATTAAAGCAACAGATGGATGTCGATGGGATTGATCCTGAGCGGCAAGCCACCTTACTGAAAGCCCTGGAGGACATGCATGGTGAATCGTGTACTGGGTGAGAAGCTCGCATTGTCGGTTCCCACCGCCATCCCCTTTGAGGAGCAGATTGTCGTTGAAAAGCCCCCCGTCGATTTGCTCTACATTAACCTATACACGCTGCTGCGGAACTACCATGGGGCATTAGAAGACCCCGATGCCGTTGACCGCCGCAGCATCGTAAACGGCCTGGTGGAAGAGATCAATATGCTGTTGGCATTGGTGCCGGAGAATATTGAGACTACCCTCTACTGCCCTGATCTAAGTACGTTGAAGGCCCGCTTTCCCCATGCAGCCTTACAAGTGGCCCATACCCCTAAGCAGATCGCCTACCAACGGCTTGAGAGTTGGTGTATTGAGCGGTTGGTGGATGAGGGTAAAGTGCCTATCCTGTCAATTGACCATGCGTTACCGGAACGTCTGGGGCGTGCGTGGATCCTCACCCACCATGCGGTGGACCTCCTCCACAACCGTTACCGTTTCTCGGACACCCAGTTGCTGGAGAGTCACACTGGGCGACTAAAGGCTCCGAGTGACTGGACAACGAAGCTATCCAGCTCCGATGCAGTGCGCTCCCTACCCTTTAATGCATTGACACTTCAAGTCTTTGGTGACAAGGGGACGCTGTTTAGAGGCATGCGGCCCTCCATTAAGAAGGTGTTACTGGAGCTTGCCAAATTACAGGGGTGGAGTCCTATTACCACCCGTAATAAAATACTCTCGGACCTAACGTATGTGACTGACGAGTCACTGCGTGATCTCTTCGAAGAGTTGATTTCGACCAAAATTTAATCGTAAGGATATCCCTCATGAGTGGACAACAGTTTAGTGGACCGCCGAAGAATGCAACTGACAACAACAAGCTGCAGTTGCAGGGTGATCCCTGGGAGCCCGGTAGCTGGGAAAAACCCGGTGGCCTGTTGCGTGTGGTGAACAACAACGTTTGGTTGACGGTCTATGCCAACCATCCACAGGACAAGGGTGCCAAGCCTATTAATGTCAAGATGGACGTGGTGCTGGCGGGCATTTTCCTGGAGCAGATCAAAGCGGCCATTGCAGACCCGAACTTTGAGGGTGAGGGTATTGAGAACAGCAACTACACCTACCCTGGCGGTAAGCGCTCCGACAAACCGGAAGTGCTGACCAAGCTGTGGGTACTGCGCAACAGCGCCGGTGAGATTGCAGTTCGCGTCGCCGAGCGCGGCCGCAAGTACCAGCCGGTACTCAAGTTCGCCCCGAGTCGTTGGTTTGCAATCATTGATAAGGATGGGAATGTACTGGACCCCGGCCGTGTGTCACAGCGCATTGCATCCGGCTGGGCGAACATGCTGAGCGAGATCATCCCCACGCAGTATGTCGGCATCTATGAGCACAAAGACGCGAAGAAAGACGGTAAGGGTGGCGGTAACGCACGTTCGAATAATGGCGGCGGTGGTAACTCCGGTGGCGGCTGGGATGACAGTGGCAGCGGTGACGTCTTCTCACAAACCGATGGTTTTTAAGTAACACGTACCCTCCCCCGATGGGGGAGGGTTCACGCGTTTATGATGCATATATTACCTGAGTGACTGTTGTACTGTGAATAATCACAACCCGTACAATAGAATGAGGTGACGACCTCTGACATGAAGTAGGGAGTAACGCATGCACATATCGATCGAGACAAATCCCAACACTATTATAGTGAGTCATGGGGGCGACATCACGGAAGAAGTGAGGTTGCCGTGGATTACCACCAACCTGTGGAACAAGCTGGGTAAGCTAGGTACCGTAAAGGTATTCGGCCCTCTTAACGAGTACTTTGAATCGCTCCCACCGCCCCACCAGGATGCGATCTTCAATATCTATGCGGAGGCACATGCCGTCTTTGACCGCAATCTGAGCTTTGATGAAAACACACAATTGCTCAAGCCTATCGTGGCGAAGCTGATTGCCTGTGTGGATCATGAGGCGATGCGCCACTGGCTGTTTAAGCATGGAAACATTGCCTATAACAGCGACATCCGCGAAACGTATACTGGTGAGTATCCGGAGCGTCAAACGTACTTGAAGGATGAGTACAATGAGCTGGTGGCACTGGCCATGATGTTTAAGTCACTGGTACCCATCTGGGCCATGTACCTGGCGGGGTACTCCGATGCCCGGGGTAAGGATTATCGCGACTCCAGTGCCTTCGGGTTGGTATCCGAATCCCTCCTGATGGATTTGCCCGCCATGGATCGACTGGCTGATTATTGTGAGGCTTTGGCTGAGAAGAACAGTAAGCTGTTTACCCCAGCCATTTGTCAAAGCATTGGCAGTGATGAGATTCCCCGCATGTTTCTGGCCATGGCGGCAGTGCGCCGATTGTCAGTGGGCGACATACGGGATCCGGACCGCACCTTGATTAAGGAGGTGTATAAGTACCTGGAATCCACCACCTTGAGTTTCTCTAAGGGGGTACGGGACAAACGGTCAACGCGAGGGGAGGGGGACGAGCAGGAGTCCGTCTCTGAGCGCTACCGTATCTCGGAGATGGTTCCCAGCATGACCTCAACGGAAGTCGAGGTGGACCTGATGGACTTGGAGCTGATGTGCCGGCGGTTGAGTGAGGGGGGTGCAATGGCGCTAGATCCTGAGCGGGTGCTGCAGCGTAAAGAGCGGTTGGAGAACGACCCACTCTTTACCATTGTTGATTACCACTTCACATTGACGGCCATTCCGCTGAAGCATCTGGTAAGTCCCATGATGCTGGTTCAAATCAATCGGGAGCCCTTGCTGCATGCTATTGCACTAGCCGCGACAGTGTATGAGGCCTATGGCCCCATCACACTTTGTGAGTTCCTGTTGGCCGGTCGACTGGAGCGGGACCCTGAGAGTGTTGGGGAGGTAAGCGGCTTCACCCTGCGTGAGTTGCCACAGGACCTGCACGATCAGATGGACGCCCTGTATCCCTATCGACAGATCGATAATGCGGGACGGCCTAAAACCTCACCAGGTGCTACGTTGATCCATAATGTGGTTCAGGAGATTAACCAGTTCGATTGGTTGGACGGCGGCGCCGTTCCCACCACCCTGCGATCAGACATTGCCACAGCGCTGATCCAGTATCTAGGCTAACACTCTTACTAGGAGAATGACCATGTCCGTAACACTCAAACGCATCGTGTTCATGTGGACACCGATCAACAACCCGATGCACCATCGTCCCTTTGAATCGGGACTGACGCCTCAGTCCATTAACATGATCGAAAACGCGACCCGGGGTGGCTTGAACACCGGTATTGAAAACCTGGCCCCGGTGGCCTCTCACGTCCTGCGCCCTGCAAACCAGTCCAAGGGTCTGGTTGAGATGCCCTATGGTTGGGGTGAGGGTCGCTATGCCGTGATGGCAATGTTCGAAACCAGCAATGCACTGGCCACTACCATTGATGTGTTGACGGGTTATACCAGCTACGCGGGCATCACCCCGTCAGGGGCTGTGGATACCCAGATGCAGATCTTTTTCAATGGCCATACGACAGCCCGCCCCACGCACAATGTGGTGGGGGGTCGACGTACCTCCACCATTGTGAGTGACGGCACGCGTCAGGTACTGAAGCCGATCATGGTGCGTGACCCCCACACACCCCACCATGTAAACGGTGAGGTTATGCTGCGTCCCGTGGACACTATGGCGTACTTGAACCGTGAGAGCGAGTTCATGTCCGGTGCTCTTCAACCCGGTGACATTGACACCCGCTCGACCATGAACCTTCCGTATGTGACCGCCAAGCGGGACAGTACCATCTCAACCCACTACCTCTCCTCTGTAATGGGGGCGCGTAAGGCCGCCGCGGTGCTGAACCAGGAAGCGGTGATGAATGACTACAATTCATCAGGGGATGGGTCGGCATATTTGGCAGGCTACATGGCCAGCAACGATAGCATCCGGGAGTTCGACGGTGCAGCCTCGGCCTTGGTGAACAAGCTGATCTCCCAATCATCATTCGGTGCGGGTATGCCTGTAACGGTCGGTGAGATGCAGGCGATCTGGCCAAACTTCTCGGATGATCGGGTGAAGGAGATTATCATGCCGCCTAAGGGTGCGATCACCTCCCGAACCGATACTGAGGGGTGGGGTGGCAGTACGTTGGAGACAACCGTCGCCTATAGCCTCTGTCACCTGGTGCCCGCTATTATGTCAAAGATGCTATTAACGCAGCTGTCGTTTGTCATGGATAACCGTACGTTGGATCGCCGTGTGAATCTGGGGATCACAGGCGCTATACCTATGGCCGATCTGTTGGACATGGAGTACCGACTGGAGTCAACACGTATGGCACTGATGAGTGAGCTCAGCGGCATGTTGGCCGGCATGGGGGTAGGTGACTACACCATCAAGGTACAGTGCAACACCATGTCAACCCTGGACATCACTCTGATGTTAAATGGAGCGACCTACGCCAGTGAGTTCTCAGCACCTGCGTACTGCGATGCTATTTACACACCAGTCATATCGACTACGGAAAGCTCCCTGAAAACTATCAGTAACGATTTGGGCCGTCTGTTGGATGATGTTTATCAGCACAGCGGCAATACCGTTCACTATTAATGACGATGGGGGGCGAAAGCCTCCCAATAGGAGATATGTATGAAACTACTAGCCCTCTACCAAAGCATCCTGGAAGATGTGGGTCTGATCGTTGATGGCGATGGGGCTGTCCTGGGTGAGAATAAAAAGCCCATCCAGCTGACCGTTGATGGGGTGAAGCGCCCCTTGGTGTTGCCAACCGCGGCGCAACTGAAGCGGGAGGACAGCAGCGATATCGTGTTCTTCCATCCCGCCTGTGAAAACCTCTACCGGGGACGCAGTGAGGTGCTGAATGCGCTGTGTATGTTGATGGCTCAACGCATCTGGCAAACCGGTCTCTTTACCGTCATGGGGATGTTGCACTTCGGTGCTGATAAAGATGCCCATGCCAAAGCCAAGCAGCGGGAGTGGGACCTGCTGGCTAAGATGGAAGGGGTCAGTAAGTCGACTCTGGCGGCCTGGTCAAGTTTGATGGGTACCCTCACCCCACCGGGTGAACAAGGTAAGCGTCCCCTGCTGCATCTGTCACTGATGCGTCAGGTGGAAATGGACGATGGAAGTAAGTTCAAACGTGCTTGCTTGATCACCTACCCACTTGTGCAGTCGGAAGACCTCTACGGACATAAGTTCACCGGCACCGCCCTGCGGACGGTGAAGACTGTGTTGGAAACAGTCTTCGGTGACAGTGACATCTTGGAAGGGTCTAATGGGATGGTGGCCCCGTACTTCCAGTCACTGTGCAAGTCCTACCATGCGGCGATGACGCAGATACACTCAGTGGCCAAACACCTCAAGCGGTATTTGACAGGTAAACTGGCTATTCGCCCCTTTAACGGTGACTGGCTGGAGACCCTGCCCAATATCGAGAAGTGGTACGGTGAAGAACTCAATCTGAGCCTGGATGGTAACCAAGGCGTAGGTGGGGAGGAGGATGTGCCGGCTGCATCTCCCAAACCGGCTGAAGCGAAACCTCGCATTGCACGTCATGGATCAGCGGTGCCTGCTCCGGTGCAACATGCACCGACCGTACCCGTCCCGCACCATACACCATCGAAACCGGCTACCAACCCGCAGGCGGATGATGCGCCGGGTGTTGGACGTGGTTTAGGGTTGCCCAAACGCGGCAGCGGTCCAGCCAAGGCATACACACCGCCCCCTGCCCCACAACCACACATGCATCAACCGGTGCCCCAACAGGCGTACTACGGCGCACCCGCCCAACCGCAATATGCCCAACCGCAATATGCGCAACCTGCTCAACCCCATGTCGATCAGTGGGGTCGGATGATTGACCCTCAACCCGGTATGCCCATGCCACCTGGACAGGGCTACCCCCAGCCATACCCGCAACAGACGCCACCGGCGTTTGACCCCCGTCGTCCAGGATATGGGCAAATGCAGCCGTATGGTCAACCGCAGTACCCACAGTACCCGGTAGATCAATACGGACGGCCGATCTACTAACCGCAGCATATCGCCATGCCCTCCCCCTAGGGGGAGGGTCTTGGCTTTATCTTTTTTTCTTCACCGGACATCAGAGTCGCGCCAGGGTGGACAGATGTCGATCCAGTAGATCACTGATAACGTTGACCTTCACCAACATTACAGGGCTTTCAATGCCCACCCAATCAATCGGACTGTGTAAGCCATTTAACCTTAGTGTCGCCCAGTGCATTTCCGCTGGGACATTGAGCTCAATCAGAAGACCATAGAAGTCACCTTGATATTTGTCATACTGACGCCCATTAATGGGCTCAACGCGGTCGACCCCCCGCTCCCGTATGATGGACATATGGTTTTCAATTACACGTCGCATAGCACGGGTGTAGTAGTAGGCATTACCCTTGGGCCGTTGCAACTTTAAGACTTTCATTGTCATGCGATGCCACCTTAAAAAACTATTGCCGCCTCTATTATAGAGACTGTGTGCGTCATAGGATCAAAGGGATTCTATCCATATATTACCTATCAGACACCTCACCTCCTAGTGTGTCTTTAAGGAGATAGCAATGTCCACTGTAAAGCAGAACTTACCCAATCCCGAGGAGTTTCCACTGCGACCTGAGTATCTAGGCTCAGCGGCACTGACAAGCCCCTTCGTGGATAAAGACTCAGGCTCCCGTATTCAGATGGCCACCACCCAGCTGAATCAGAGCTGCGTTATCCCTAACCCGGATGTACCGCGCAGCCTCACCGGGTTTGAAGACCAACTCAAACATTTTACATTCGGTGCACGGGCACCGGACGACTGCACAGTCTATGCGGTCATTGAAAAGTACGGCAGTGGCGTAGGGGCCAACCGTATTAAGCGCCACCCTCTCACAACGGTGATCTACATTTCAGACACCACCGGTGAATACGGCTGCTTCCACCTGGAGGCCTTCCAGTCCCAGAATGAACGCGTGCATGAGACCTTCACCTATCCCTTTCAGCTAACGCCGAAGGCAGCCAACCTACATCCCGGCATGCGCTTGGATAAGGGTGAAGTACTGACGCATACGCCGAATGTAAAGGATGGGCTGTGGGCCTCCGGCTTGAGTCTGAACGTGGCGTATTACTCATCCCACCCTACCATTGAAGATGGATTTGAGGTGGCTGATGACGTCGTTGAGCGCGCCAGTCCCTGGGCTTATGGCTCTCGCGTGGCCGAATGGGGACGTAAATACTTCCCGCGTAACCTCTATGGCGATGAAAATAACTACAAGCCGTTTCCTGATGCGGGCGATGCGATTCGTGCTGATGGATTGGTCATGGCGTTGGTGGAGTACAATGAGTTGTTCGATGCCATTACCATGACGGCTAAAGAACTCATGACGCCAGATATGGACAACGACGTTACCTACTACGGTAAGCCAGGTGCCATCGTTGAGGATGTAACGGTCCACACCACAACGAACGAAGGGCGGAGAACACCCCACACGCCAGCCGGTATGGAAGTGCAGGCAAAGAAATACCACTCGCACATTGAGCGCTACTATGAGCGCATCCTGGAGGTCTATCAGCGCATCAAGCGTGAAACTCGCAATAACTTCCACCTCAGCGGTGAACTCACCACGCTCATTGACCGTGCCTACAGTGAGCGTCCCAACACCCATGCCGGGCACTTAGAAGACCGCAAACCTCGCAGTGAGACCATTCACAAAACGTGGCGGGCAGAGGCCATTGACGAATGGCGGGTTGAGGTGTTTTACGTATACCCTATGCAAAATGGATTGGGTGGCAAATTGTCGAATTACCATGGTGGTTAATTATCATTGAAGCCGGCTGGTTCTTCAATGAGTTATAGCCACGGCTATCTGAAAGGGTAGCCTAGAACCTTCCTAATTGACGGGGAAGCCCTGAGAGCTCCACACACCAACCCAGCAACGAAAGACGCTGGAGGCCTGCGGTAATGCGTAGGGTATGGTAATAGAGGTGGAGATTGGGTGATCCGCAGCGAAGTCCCTACGGCCCAAAGGCTATGGGATGTGTTCAACGATCATGGGTATGTCACCCAGTAGAGGCGCAAGCGATTGGCGCCCCCAAATGGAGGCCCCTAACAGGTAAAGCTGAGGGTGAAGATATGATCTGCTCCCCACGCGAAAGCGGGGGCGGGTGTCTTAGCACACCGGCTGTAGAGTAGCGTCTACGGTGGACAATAGGAAAGGAGTTATATGTAAAGTGCGTCCTCGCGCTGAAATGCCGGTGACGGCCGATGGGCGCCCGGTGGACATCATGGTCTATGCTAAGGGCGCCGTGGCACGTTTGAACCCGGGCCAGTTCTATGAGCATTACATCAACGGTGTCTCCCACTACGTCAGTGAGGATATCCGTAAACTCATGGATGCGGGTAAAGATGAAGCCGCGTGGGCGATGTTTGAGGAGTACCTCAGCATTGTGGCACCGAACATGCGCGCTAACTGTAATCGCCTCAGACCCGAGCAGAAGGCACAGACGTTGGAGGGCATCTACAATAAAGGGATATACCTACAGATTCCGGCTGGGAGTCAGCACATCAATCTGGAAACCATGGCGCGGCTGCGGGAGTTCCGCCGTCCCGATAAAACGCCACTCACCTACCACAACCAGGTAGGGCGATTGGAGACATCGCGTGTTCCGGTGCTGGTAGCACCCATGCAGTACATGGTGCTAGATAAGTTGGACCATAAGCCAATGGCCATCTCCGGCGTACTGCGCCAGCATCATGGACTCCCTGCAACTCAGAACAAGTCAACGAAGTATCTCCGTCCCTCGAAGGAAACCCCTACACGTGTGTTGGGTGAGGGTGAGGTACGTTCGGGCTGTGCGGTCATGGGCGGTGAAGCTGTGGCTGAGTTGCGTGATCTGTCGGCTAATCCTGAGGCACACCGTGAGTCTATTCGTCGCATTGCACGGGCTGAAAACCCCATGCAAGTGGACGCGGTCTTTGACCGTCGACGGGATGGGACGGGTAACCTTCAAGCCGGTCGATCACTGCAATACGTCCGACATGTGGATGAGTGTGGCGGCCGAGCTGTGAAGGATGTACCGTCACGCGTAGGGTGGGGTGAAGACTACGAACTGGCTGACGGCACGGTATTACATCTGCGTGAAAATGAATGGGGACAGGAATGAAAACGTACGACATCAATGAGCTGATTCACATGAATCGCCTCACTATCATGCAACTGCCGAAGGGTAAAATTACCATTCGCTTTGCAGATGGCGATCTGGAGACCACGAGTCGACGCACAATCCTCTCGTGGTTTGTCTGGAAGCTGTTGCGGACGTTCCCCATTACTGTGGGGATTCCCAAAAGCCTCCACATTGGTAATGGCCGCTTGAAGAAGGGGGATGAGCTCAAGTTCTGTGAGCGGGTAATTTGGTTTGTGCATCGTCACTCCAAGTCATACCGTGAGGAGCTGGAACAGATGGAGTTGGGTAAAGAGCCGCTGGAGCGCGTTATTTGGCGCATTGCAGAGGCCAGTTACCAGGCCATCAACGATATCCACAACTTCACGGTAACCGACATCTCACATTACGGCACGACGTCGGATATGGAAGACCTCATGCAGATCTGCATGAGTCCAACCGTCCTTGATGTTAAAGCTCGACTGCTGCGAGGGGAGATTGATTTCCCGGAAGCGAACGAGATTGTGGCGGAGTACATCACCTCTGATCGGGAAGAGCTGCGCTACAATGGGATGGCGATGATGGCCCGTGCCCACCTGTTGTCCAGCAAGCAGCTTTACCAAATGGTATTGGCCCGCGCCCACGCAGAGGCGGTTAACGGTGAGGTCTACCCCAAACCTATCTACAATTCCTACACGGAGGGCATGAACAACCTCTACTACAGCATGACGGAAAGTCAATCCGCGTCCAAGGCACTGTACATGAACGACGGGCCCTTGAAGCAATCGGAGTACCTCAATCGCCGATTGCAGCTGTTGGTGTCCATTGTGCATTCTGTGCGAGGGCGTGATTGCGGTAACCGCCGCACCATGAGCTGGTTGGTTGATCCAGATGACCACAAGGCGCTTGAAGGTCGCTTCCACTTTGTGGATATGGGGGGCAATCCCTACTGTCCAGAGGGCGGTGAGGCATATCAGCTGATTGACACCTACCGCCCCGAAGGCATGCAGTCAGTGAACATGCATGGAGACAAACCGAGTTGTCAACTGGTGCCCTATGACGGTGACCCGCGGTGGGAGGGACAGGTTATTTACTTGCGATCCATTACGCATTGTATCAACCACGACCCCTCCACTGTGTGCGAGGTTTGCATGGGGCCCACGTCAAAGGCCTTTGCCCCCAGAACCAACATCGGTCACTTCTTGGCGATTGGCCCCATCTCACAGCTGTCCCAGTTGATACTCTCAACAAAGCATGTGGATACGTCAACGGGGTCTGATTACCTCTACCTGACGGATGCTGCGAAGGCATGGATTCGATTGGATACAAACAACCCATCGGAGGTCATGCTTAAGCGGACCAACACCACCGGTAACTATCGGTTACGGGTCGCCCGCCGTGAGTTCTATGGATTGAACACCGTGGTCCATGCCCAACACCCGGATGAGCTGATGCCCCAGCGCCTCAGCACCATCACGGAGCTCCAGCTCGCTGATCTGGATCCACAGGGTGCTGTTAAGCGGGATTATGTGACCATACCCACGGTTGTAGGCGGTGCCGGGGCGGCACTGTCGAAGGAAGTCATCCGAGCTGTTAAAACGGCAGGGTGGCGAGAGGTGGGAGATGCGGTTGAAATTGATCTCATAGATTTCAAAGGCAACTGCTTGCTCATTACCCCCTCCCGTACCGAGGACATGCTGACCTACCAGAGTCGTGTTAAGCGATTCTTGTTCGGCTCCGTCAGTAAGAAGGATGCGAAGGGTGACTGCATTGCAGCGTACGATGCAACGGGGCCGGCCGTCGCGGCACTGTTCCGTCTACTGAAGGAGAAGGTGAATAACCTCTCGTTACTGCAAGCGGAGATCTTTGTTAAATCCTGCATGACGGTTGACGGGCCACGGGGCAACTACAACCTGCCGTGTGGAGGTGACCCCTTCATCTTCATGCCGGTGCATCCGATTCTTACGAACCGTTGCATCTCAGCCGCACTGGCCTACCAGGGTCAGAAGAAGATGATCATGAGTCCCTCTACCTACATCAACCACAACCGGTTGGATCACGTATTGGATCCACTCATTTAACGCTGTTGAAGTTGGGGTGCATCGTGTGCCCCACTACCACCACTGAAGGAGCTTTACAATGACCACACATGGAACACCCACCACACTGGCCTTGCGCCTGACTGAAGTTATCCTGGATCGCATGGAAAAGCGCCACGGCGATGTAGAGTACCCCCGCACCGCCGAGGCGTTTAATGCACTCTTGGATGAAATCCGACCCGAGGGAGCAGGGCACCTTTGGCCACGCTGCCGTAAGGCTGTGGCTGACAAGATCGGCATCCGTCCGGACTCAACGTTTCACAATTGGTTTGATGTCATGACCCGTACGCGCTAAGCGTACGGTGTCACTGCTTATACTCTTTAAGGAGAATACAAATGGATCTAATGTCATTGGCCCTCGTGGTCGAGTTGATGAATGCTCGCACTGATGCTCGCACTCAGGCGGAACAGCATTGTTTGGTTGAAAGCGTCCTGCGCGAGGCGGTAGGTGAGGGTGAGTACGGCATGCGGTTGGTCATGGAGGTTAAGCTCCAACGCATGGCTTATCGCTACCGTAACAATGGCAGCGCCTGCGACCTGTTGTCCAACCCCACGCAATTCAGTTGGATGTTAACAGCTGAAGATGAGCGGCGGCCCTACACACTGCGCGAGTACGAGATGGCAGCTCAGGTTGTCTACACGTACCTCTATAATGAGCCTGAGCCCATCCTCCCCCCTAAGACCTTGCACTACCTCAACGTTAAGACAGCCACCGACCACAGCTGGTATGATCCCGACAAGGTGGTGGTGGTCTACAAGAATCACACCTTTCTACAGAACGTAAAATAACTCTCATAAGGAGAATATACCATGTCTAAGTTGATCACCCTGCACCTCAATGTTGCTGCACCTGCCGCTGAAGCCCTCATTGGCGACCATATGGCCTTTGCTAAGTCAGCCAGTCAACAAGCCGCTAATATCTTCAAGGCGGCGCTCACCGGCTCTACACTGGAGCACATCAACATTGAGCTCTATAAATGGCACCATCGTAACCTGAATCAAGACGACAATGCTACCCTGCAGGATGAGCCTTTCCGGCGTGCAGCTATCTTACAACATATCCTTGACATTATGAGTGATGTTATGGTAAATGCGGTCGCCGCGGGTTGTGTTGAGCGGTCTGAGGCGGCCGAGGAGCTTACAGTGTTGGCTGGCCGCCCTGAAGTACCATTGAGTCTGGTCGACCTCTCTACCCTGATGAAGAATGGGCAAGCCTTTTTGAGTGACCGCGATGGTACTCGCGATACGCAGGTGCGGTTGGAAAAACTGCTGTCGGCCGCTCATGGTGATGCTCTCTGCGTGCATGCGAAACTGCGTGAAGGCTGCAATAGCAATACAGCGCCTTACAGACTGGAGGTCCAACTGTTGCTAACGGATTAAAGGTGCATTGGCGATCCCTTCGGGGGTCGCCTCGCCCTTTATTTATTCATTTAATTCGGGATGGTATAGATAGGAGGGCTATTATGCAGCTTTTTGATATAGACGTTTATAGCCATGGCTTCTCGATACGCATTCGATATCCGAATGAGCGGGATGTCATGATGCGGTTCTGCCAAAGCCTTACGATTTATGAGATGGTGTGGATTCCTAAGGTACGCCGTAAGATTCGAAAACCCAAAACGGTCTTTGCAACCACCACCCCTGATCGACGTGAGTTTGGATTCCTCATCGGCGACTTGGAGCCCTTACTCACATACCTCCGTCAAAACGGATATCGGGATGAGCAATGGACCATTCAGCACCACCGACCCTCTACGGGTGTGCCAGTTGACATTAATGTAAGGGAAGGTGTCGGACCACGGGATGAAGAGCAGTGTAAAGTCATGGCCTTCAACACCCAAGACCGCCCCATTCGGGTAATGCCGTTGAGGACTGGCGGTGGGAAGACGGTAGCGGGATTAATGACCGCTGCCCATTGGCGTGTGCGGACTGCTCTAATTATGTCGGCCGGTTACATCAATAACTGGTTGAAGTCCATTGAATGGGTGCTGGACGTAAAGAAGTCGGATGTGGTGGTGGTGAAGGGCCGTAAACAGTTGGTGACGTTAGTGGAGTTGGCACAGGCAAACCAGTTAGAGTACAAGATCATTTTCTTGTCTATCAATACTCTACGGGACTTCCTAACCGACCACCTCAAGGAAGGGTACACGATTAACGGCGTGACGCCCCGTATGTTGTTCTCGACACTGGGCATAGGGTTTCGCATCATCGATGAGAGTCACGAAAACGTTCATGCGGTGGTGCGCAACACCATCCATACGCACGTTAACCGAACCCTCTACCTCTCCGCCACCATTGTATCTGATAATCCAATGATCAATGAGCGCTACGATAAGATCTTTCCTTATGAGGATCGATTTAAGGATGGGGTGAACAACGACCATTGCATTGGCTATTGGGTTCACTACGACCTGGCCTCCATGGACAAGATCAAGTACCAGGGGCCCCGGGGCTACAGCCACATGCTGTTCGAGCAGTCCATCCGGAAAGACCCTAAGCGGTTGGAGCGATTCATCGAACTGCACGTGCGGTATATCGACCAGTACTTCCTGGACGACTATCTTCCCGGTCAGAAGTGTTTGGTGTTCTGCGCGGAGGTGGAGATGTGTGAGGTGATGGCAGCGGCACTGAAGGCTGTCTACCGTAAGCGGGACCTCACCGTTACCTCCTACACCGCTAAAGAGGATGAAGAGATCCTATACACGCACGACATTGTGGTCTCCACCCCCGGCAGTGCGGGCACGGGTAAGGATATTCGGAATCTGAAGACGGGTGTAACGGCACTGAACATCGACTCTACGCAGAAAAACCTGCAAATGATCGGTCGCTTCCGTGTTATGCATGACTTCCCCGATATCCACCCCCGTTTCATCTTCATGAGCTGCCGCAGCGTTGACCGCCAGATGGAGTATGGATCTCGCAAGATGGAATACCTCCAACCCCATACCCATGACCTGGTGGTGGTGGACAGCGGTTTCACGATATAAGAGGGCTTTACCGCCCTCTTTTTTTTTGATAACAAAGAGGCTTAATAATGAAAATCATCAACCCAAGTGACCCAGGGTCACTGTACCTGGCGCTGAACGAACAGTTGACCAAGGCCCCAGATGAACGGATTGTTTTACAGTTGGGGGAAGGAGACCTGCATCCTTATCAGGCGCTGGCCATTCACGACATTCTGGACGGTTTCACGGCCCATTTGGACATCCACGTTGAGATGTTGTTTGACAGCTGTGCCTTTACCTGGTGTGCCATTAGCACTGTGCCGGTTGAGAAGCGCACCTGCCTCCCCAACACCACTCTGAGTTTCAGCAGTTTAGGTGGCTGGCATATGGGTGACGCCACCAACATGCTGATCAGCGGCAAGCACTTGGCCAACATTGAAGACCGACTGGTGGCCATCATTGTCAATGAAACTCAGATGGATCAGGCAACGCTGCGTTTGATGATGCAGGAACGCCGGCACTTGCACGCCAATGAGCTGATTGAAAATGGTTTCTTCGGAGGGGCGGTGCATGTCTAATCGTATTGTACTACTCTGTGATGAGGTTCGCCGTCCCAACGTACGCGCCATCATTAATAAGCTGCGGGAGCTGGACCGTATTTCGGATGAAGACATCCGTCTCATCATCCACACTCCGGGTGGGGACTTATCCGCAGCATGGGGTCTAATTGACGTTATGCGATCCCTTCGCTCTGACGTTATGACGGCTGGCTTTGGCACCATTGCATCAGCGGGTGCCGGTATCATCGCAGCGGGAACACCTGGGAAACGCATGATGGGCCCTAACGCGTACTTGATGACCCACCAGCCCCGTGGCATGATACCGCATGCCGCCGGTATGATGGATCACCTGTCCTGGGCCAAGGATCATTGGGCTGAGCTACTGGCTGAACTAACCAATAATTCCGTACTCCGGTTGGAAGAATTGAATGACCGTGATACCCACATGACCGCCGATCAAGCGTTGGCAAATGGTTTTGTGGATGTTATCTTAGGCCATGAACCTAAGGTGTGAGTAAAGAGCATAAACCCTACCCCACCCTAGGGTGGGGTAGGTTAACTATGCCGTTCATTTTTTCACAGCGTTGGTCTTCGGCGCCATGCCGACAGTGTGTGGATCAATCCCATTACCTGCTGTAACAGGTGGTGAGGGTCGTTCTCTCGACTGTTGTCGATGACATAGTCGCAATCCCCACGGGTAATGGTGAGGCTATCTTTGGATTCTGGAGGCTTGCGTGCCCCCGCATCTACCCAGATCGTCACATCCACTACATTTTGTCGACGCATTTCAATAAGCTCGTCTACGTTACGCAGGCCACAGTAAATGTTGGAGCGCGCGAAGATACATTTGCCCAATCGAGCCTTATCATCCGCGTTAAACTCAACGATCTTATCGAACCAGAGCTTGCGCTTGGTTACACGGTCCGCGTAACAGGCTTCCATGTCTGGATAGCCGTAGACGTCCTTAATATCATCGTACAGGAACGCATCCATGGCGATGTAAGACGACGATATGTAGGTGCAGTTGGCCAGATGAACCAACAACTCTGATACCGTGTCCTTACCATGGCGTGCCGAGCCCGTCGTGATGATGTTTAAATGACTGAGGTCCACAGCCGGAATGCGTCCTTCTGCAAGTTCTAAGACCTCACGAACAAACGGGTCCATTGACGGGTTGAGTGCAACTCCCATGTTGTTATCCCAGTGCATTGTTTAGCTCGTCAATATACGGGGAATGGTTATCCTGTATATGACGGAGCAAGATTATGAGTGCCGATAGATCAGCCGGCGGTAAATTTATCAGCTGAGCTAGTGACATGCCGGTACGTTGCGGTGCTCGGAGTAGGAGCAATCGCTGCATGATACGGACAGCACCTGTGTAATTATCCGGGTCTAACGAGACGGGGGTGTAGTTCATAGGGTTGAGCGCATCGGCTGTTTCCCCATGTAGCCCTAGGGTCACGGCGATCATATCCCGCATGAGCATTTGGTCGGTAATGGATGAGCCGGTTGGCTCGAAGTCCAATAACCAATCCACCATCTTTTGCCCCTCGTCTAACGTGGGGCGGTAGTCAAACCCGAGTGAGGCGTGCGGCGACGGGTAGTCCTCGAGCCAGCGTCCGGTGGACTTGGCCTCTGTGTTACAGTGAGGACATTTCTTACCCGCCACCGGCTGGCCATTGGCATTGTTCAGGGTGCCGCATTGACAGCGAACTTCTGGCTGGCTTAGATAATGTTGGCTACCGACCACTCCGTCACCGCGGTCATGAAAAAAAAGCTGACCAGGTTCAACGGGATGAGGTTATGCCGCGCATCCTTATTATCCACTTGTTTCTCACCGCACTTCGGACACACGTAGTTCATGATGCCGGTGAAGGTCAGGTAGGCATTCTCCTGATACTCAGTCACCTGTTCCAACATGGTTTTGTAGAGTGTCTCGTCCTCAGAGAACAAGGACAGCGCATCGAACACGTCTTCCGGATCTTCAACCAGGCTGACATCGTCACCGCCTTGTTTAATGAACTGGATGTTCTTGATCCAGGCGGCTTCCATCTGAGACTTCAATACCTTGCGGTATTGGAAGATGTAATCCGTGCGACGCTTGCGGCGCTCATTGACACTGCCTGAGAAACTGGAGAGCAGTTTATCCACATGGGAGTCGACTTCAGCGATCCAGCGTTCACCGGCTTCGATGTAGTCCCGGTAGTTGGGTACCGTGGGTAGTAAGCGAACATCATAGTCCTGGCCTGCGATGCGCATCTCAGAATACGGAATGGCATCCATGTAGGTTTGCTGGTATTCCTCGATCTGCTCACGGGTCCGGGAGCCAGCTTCCATGTGACGGATCATGGCTTTGGTCAAGCGACTGCGGTCTGTCCACGGCAATTTACTGAAGTCCACTAACGTGTCAGCCGTAAAGTCCACATCGCCCTTGGTCAGCTTCAACTCCGTCTTGTAGTCGCACTTACCAATCAAGGTGTTCTTACAGCGGCGCGTCAGCGGGTATTTGTTCGGGTAGATGGCCTGCAGACCGGCGCAAAGCAGATGGGGTATGTCAGTGACCTTCAAGAGTTGACCCAACATAATGTCGTTGCCGGGACTCCATTCAGCCACGGTACAGGTAATGACATGATCCAGCAGGAAGTCAACGATCTGACCCACCACCTTGTAGTTATCACCGGTGAAGAGTCGGCCATGGATGCCGGTGCCAATTTCACCGCCCAGCTCAATCAGACTGGCTTGCAGTGACGTCAGCTCTGACTTGCGGATGTTACCGATAGTAACCGTAAACCCGGAGGCATAGAGGGGAACGGAACGTGGGCGACCCAGACCAAAAACGTTCTCCAGTGCCAGAATCGCATTGCGCCCGGTCAAGTGACCACCCTCCATAGAAACAGCGGCAGGCTTAATGCGCATGGGACCGCGGTCACCGGTAATGGATTGTTGGAGTTCGGCCTCAGGGCGATCAAAGAATCCGAGGTATTCGTTGTTGCGCCACACCAGCCCGAAGTCTTGATGGAGCACTTCATTAAAGGCCTGTTGAATCTGGCGGCCGGTGGCTTCCTTCTCCAGGCTGCGCATGTGTGCCAGGAACTCACGGCCAAAGGCTTCCATACCCTCAGTATCGGATCGATCCATGGGCACCGAGAGTGACCATGAAGTGTGGGGCTTCTCTTTGCCTGTCACCGGCTCTTCCGGGTGACGGAAGTCACGGTACTGCATGAATTTGGGGAGCTCAGTGCGCACTGCGTCTTTCAGGGCCTCGGAAGGCACGTCGGCATTATCCACTGACGGAATAGCTTCCGGGGTGTTGTGATTCTCAGGCGTGTCGTTATGCATTCTCGTCTTCCTCGGTTGGGCAGAGGGTCAGGGTTAGATGGGTGATGGTGGGTACCACTTCATCTGTAATACGGGTAAAGAGTTGATCCGCCTCCATCATGCGGGCCAGGAAATTCGGATACGTTTCTTCCGTCACTGGGACATCCGTGGTGGGGACTTGCGCGGAGAGGTCGCCCAACTCACCCTGTATTGAGCGAAGGGTGTTGCTCGCTGCAATGACCTGCTGGGTGAGTTCAACCCCAATGGCTTCAGGGTTATTGGCTTGGGTATGTCGCACCAGTGCGGCAACACCGGCGGCGGCCGTGCGCACCAGTCCATTACAGTCGACCAATATGCCGTGGATATCCGTCCACTTGGCGCTGGCCAACAGCTCATTCTCGTGAAACTCTCGTTCTTTTTTAACGCGTTTTGCCTTACCCATGGCGGGCACTCCTCGAATATGTTGATTTAGCACTCACTCTATGGGATATTCATTAAAGTAATTATTAACCGCAATAATCCTATAGTTCACCTAATGACGGAGACACACATAATGGATATGCCCGACTGGCTGCATCGCAATGCCGGATTGTTCTCACCCCAGCGCTTAGAGCTGCTGGTAGCCACCATAATGTTCCTGGAACGCTTGGATTACATTGACCACCACAGTGCCCTGGAACAGGTAGACAGTGATAGTGGTGAGAGCGCCGAGATCACCGCCCGCATCGAGTTAATTCTGCAGGAGCACCTACGCATCGTTGCACGGCAGCACGGCGTTATACTGCGGGTAGATAACAACATTGCCCTACAACACGTCCTCAATATCCTGGAAGGGCTGGTCGACTTGGGAAACGATTTCAATGTCGACGTTTTAGTGACGACGTTCGACGACGATGCCGGGCCCGAGTGGATTCTAGCTACTTGGCTGCAGCAGGTTATAAAGGCACCCCTCGCGATTGCCACGATTGCATTAATGATTGACCGCGTCGAGTACAGTTTAATCGAAGCGATTAACCGCCGACTGGATCGGTTGGGGGATGCTGTGACCGAGACAACCATCGTGTCTCGCTATAAGCGGTTTATCGGTGAGCGCCGTGAGGGATTGGTCTATGACTTTATCCGCCGGCGCCGAGCCTTACCCCACTACTTTATCCACACGGCCCAGGCATTGGGTCCCGACATTGCCAATCTCCCCCTCAATGGCCAGATTGCCTGGGAGTGGGCGTCTCTTGCCTTGTCATCGGAGCGAACGGATGATACTCTGCTGGGTGCAGTGCGCGATGCCATGGAGGACAACCTGTTACCGGAGCAATACGCTCAGGCCTATCCCATAACCGTAAACCTGATCAGTGAGTACCTCCATGACCAAATATGAATACTTCCTCTGGGCCTATAAGCTTGATTTGATCTTCAAGCGGCGTTGGCTCTTGCGCGTGTTCTCACTCCCGATGCCCTCCACCACCCACCGTGAGGCCGTGGGGGAGTTCTTCTACGATGAACAGTCCGTTGCCCATTACATTGGGGAAGACGGCAAAGCCCATCCCATCACCGACGCTGAGGCTGGTAAGCCCCTCTACGGTGTAAGTGAACCCGTTACAGTTCGCGCCAGTGATTTCATTAGCTGTGCTAAAGATGTGGAGAGTTACTACTCTACACTGGTCACCAACGTCCTATTAATTGAGTACCCGTTTGAGGGTAAGATACCCTACCAAAACAAGCGTTTCTCGGGCAAGATGATGGACGGGCTGGTGGTGGAGGCCCTGCGCAGCGGGGAGGTTACCATTGAACAGCACCTGAAGGCCACGCGTGCCTTGGGCTACATGACCGTGTTGAATCAGGTCTGCGTGACATCGGCTACCTATAAGACCCTAGTGCCGCCTCCCGACATTAAAGAGCGACGCGACGCATTGATCGAGAAGTACAAGGATGACTTGGGGAACCCCGTCACGATCTCCCGTATTGAACAGGAGTTGGTTCAGTATTATAAGGAGTACATGGCCGATGACCCCGCGGCAGGTTTCTACCTGAAGGATAAAGACTACTCAGTATCTTTGAAGCGCAGTCACATCATGTTTGGCGGTGAACCAAAGCTTGAGAATCCTTCAGAGATGGACTTGATTATCCCATCTCTACGGGAAGGCTTATCGCTGGAGCATTTGCCCCAGATGGTGAACTCCCTGCGCATGGGCTCGTATAACCGCGGTGCATCGACCGCATTGGGAGGTGAAGCAGCTAAGATGTCAGCCCGTATCTTCCAAAACACGAACATCGAGGGGGATGATTGTGGCAGTACTATCTACTATCCAGTAGACGTGAGTGCCTACAACGTGGATAAATTGGCGGGCCGCTACTACAGCAAGGGTGGGAAACTGGAGCGATTGGAGCGCGGTCAGGTGAAGGTTGGTGAGCGCTACATGTTACGCTCACCCTTGACCTGTAAAACCCCCGGCGGTAACTTCTGTAAAACCTGTCTGGGGGATGCGGTGGGTAACTCAGGGATTGCATTGGGGCCACAGGCTTCAGCCATGGGCAGTGCGATACTCGAGCTCTTCCTATCCCTGTTCCACGGTCGGGCTCTGAAGACAAAGAAATACGATTTTAAACAAGCACTGCGATAACAGTGTGTAACTGTAGACTTACAGTAAGGCTATCGGATAAATTAGCTAAAGCTGTAGTGTAACTTTAAACAGATAGGGTGGTAAACAAACATGTATTTAGTGGAAATGGAAAACGACCTTCGTGATATTAATGATGCCCTGTTGGTGCTGGATAACTGTCAGGCGCGCCTGCTCTATGCCGAGGCTCGTTTGGATGGGGAACCAACTCCCGTCGATGCGGTCATGGGGGAAATGTTGGGGTGTGAGGGCATTGCGGATATCGCAGCAGCGGCCTGGCGCGGTATTAAAGCAATGCTTAAGAAGATCTATGATTTCTTTGCCAGTATCGTTGGCGCCATTGGCGGGTTATTCGGCCGTCGGTCGAGAGCTGAAGGGACCTTTAATAGGGCGGTAAGGGCCATTGACAGGGATAAGCTTGATGCAGATATCAAGAAGAATACGGTGACTGCTTATAGGGATGTTGGCATGGCTGCAGATCCAAAACTACAGCCGCCACAACCTGCCGCCCCACTGCTCGTGGCAGCAAAGCAAGGTGAATTAACGGCAAAGAAAATAGAGGATAAGCTTAAAACTCTACCTTCCCCTACTGATGTTGATGGTGGTAAAAATGCCCCCGCTCCCTTGGCAACCGCCGAGATGGAAAAAAATCGGAAGGACGTGGACGATCGCCTCAAGGCGTCGATGCAGGCGTACGCCGAAGAAGTCATGTCCGACTGTTATGGGTACGAGGGGCCTGGCCTAAAGCCCTTTATGGAATTAGACGTTACCCGTCACGACCGGCCCTGTGTTGAAAGCCGCTACCTTAAGTTCTGGGACCTTGATAACACGGACAATGTTACAAAGCTTCACTGTGTAGTCGTTACGCGTCGTAAAGATGACCCTACGTGGGTGGTTAGTACGGGCACCATCACTATCGATGACTCTAAGACGATTGAGAAGGCGAAGAAGCATTATGGAATAAAGATTCCCGCGAAAGTTGATGCGAAACAATTAATCGAGATACTCGAGAAGTCCGGTGAATTCACGGCAGGGTTAGATCCTAAGGAATTGAAATCTGCTAACAACTCGGTGCGCGGGGTCATTGATCAGTTTGAGCGCCTACGTGAGAATGCCATGGCAAAGGTTAAAGCCGGCGCCATAGCCCAGGTGCACTTCGACCAGATTGTGCGTGAAATTGACCTTACAGTTAAAAACTTAGCTACGGCCTTGTCGGTGGGAGCCAAGGACTCGGCTCGGGCAAGTCGAATGTATCTGCGCTCCACCATCATAGCAATGGAGCGTGTGACTAAGCTTATTGAAGACCGCAAGTAATATCACGGCGGGCGCATAAATTACCATACCCTCCCCGATTGGGGAGGGTATGTGTATGTCGGTTATTTAAACACGTGTGTCGCGCCACCCATGTTAATGGGAACGGGTGGAATTATTTAAAGATATAGGCACTGCCGGAATTACTGCCGTTATCATCGTCGCCGTACGCTCCAACGATGGCCGTGGTGCCATCTCCGGAGATGGATACTGCAAAGCCGAAAAAGTCTTCGGCGGCACCGTCACTAGGCAGTAGCTTGGATATCTCTACACCTATCATTCCTGAGACTATGGTTGTGAAGCTTACTGGGTCAGACCACTCGGAATATACGGGTTGAGTGGAATGTACGCGATCAACATAACGTACCCGAACAAAGTGCTCGACCTCCTCATCCAACCCTTCCGGTAGGGGAATCGCATCCAACGCATCGGTGGCACCTATGTTATCCCAGACAATGTCGGTGAACTCTATATCCGTCGCAATTTGCCAATCCGTCT
>CEGF01000929.1_pt1 | contig 42811 bp, 44 predicted proteins | sample 306341 | NCBI WGS metagenome assembly CEGF01 (sample SAMEA2755655, study PRJEB7226) | microbial mat metagenome | biome: microbial mat; feature: hypersaline; material: grass silage | place: USA | collected 2014-02-19 | depth 0 m
GTCGAGGGGGACCGGGGGGATCATATGTATAGTTGTGTAATGTAGGGGTTATGTTATTGGTATGTGATGTTATCAGGAGGTTATGTCATTTGAAGGTTATGTAATGTCATGTAAGGTAATGAGGTAATTGTGAGGGAGGTTATTTTCGAGGGTTATCCTCATTCGTCTACATAATACTATATACTGCGCATAATACTTAGTGCTTTATCTAGTACTTAGTGCCATGCATTAGCATGGTGCTTGCGCATTAAAGCAAATTGCGGCACCTTGACTAAATGTAGCTTTTTGTGGATAATGAACACTCATTCAACGCAACACCAAATACCCGCTAAACAACTCGACCTAAGTAGGTGATCAAAATGGCACAATTTAAATTGAAAGTAACCAAGACTGTCAACGGCAAGCGTGAAGAAGTAGGCGTCATCGCACTGTACTGCCCGACTCTGGAAGATATCCTGCCTGCAGTACAAGCAGCTAAAGTAACAGAGACCGATGAAGAAGGCTTGCCGGTATATGATAGCCATGAGGCTAATTGGGTCATGTCTGCACTGCGTGGCTCTGCTGCTGCAAGCGCACGTAACAAACTGGAAAAGGGTACTGTTGAACTGAAACCGGGTCTGTCAATTGCTACTTCTCTTGCAGAATTGGCTGAGCCTTCTACTGGCGGTGGCAATGCAGAATATCTGTCTGCAGTAGCCAAGCTGAATGCACTGTTCCGACAGTATGTTGATAGCCTGGGTAAAGCAGCCAAGACTTCTACTTTGATTGTAGAGTGCTTCCGCAGCCAGAAGGCACTGGCAATGCAGCCACAGGATCTGCGTGATAAGCTGAAACCTTACTTTGAAGGCTTCGCTCAATGGCTGGCTGACACTGGTGCAGAAGAAGAGATCAATGAATACGCCGCTGCTCATTACGGCAAGGTTATGTCTCTGCTGGAAGTAGAAGATGAAGAGGACGCATTTGGCGATCTGTAAAACAAGTTGGAGCTAGTGCTTTAGCTCCAGTTTGCTAAGAAGCCCTGCTAGAGCAATCTAGTGGGGCTTTTTTATGGGCGCTTGCTAGCAGTTCTGTTTCATAGATAGATAAACACACCAAGCTTAATGCACAGCGCCAGCGATACAAAAGATCAGCACCATGCAAAAAGATCAGCATTATTTAATGCATAGTGCTTGACTTATGTAATGGATTGCTCCATACTGAATGGGAAGCTAACGAAGAGGGCATGACTATGTACGACTTTGAACAAGCATTACTTAATGAGATTGTAGATCGCTACGCTGAGCGCATTAATAAAGACACGCCTTTTATGGATGCGTTCACTACCCTAGATCAGATGACTGTTGCTATAGGTGCGCACTGGCCAACAGAAAAGTATGTACATATACTGCAGCAGGCCATTAATTTATTTGAACAGAAACTTCTTAAAAAAGGCTTGCGTAAATTTTGGTAATGCACTAGACTAAGATTGTAGGGTTGATAAAGCGTAGTGCTGGCCCTACTTCCTAAACACATAAAAGAGCGCTAAGCGCTCAGGAGTTCTAAAGATGGCTATTAATTTGGATGTTAAATTCACTGCTGAAGTAACAAAAACAGTAGCTAAGAAGCGCGTGCGCGTGGGAGACATTGAAGTCTATATGCCTTCCTTGCAGCAGCTTGCTACTTACTTGGCTAGTGCTGACCTCACACCAAAGGCAGTAGATGAGCAAGGCGTACCGGAATACAAGTCAGACGTATTGGACTGGCTGCAGCGCACAATTAAAAGCGCAGCTTATATCAATGCACGTAACAAGTATGAAATTGGTACTACTACGTTGAAGGCTGGAGCTACTGTAGCCACTACACTTGAAGACTTGTGTACAGTAGGCACTCCGGGTGGCAATGGGGAAGCATTGAAGCAGCTTACTGAATTGCGCAATGCCTTCAACGCTTACATTGATGAGTTGGGTAAAGCGCCTAAAACTGCAGGGCTTATTAAACAAGCGTTCAAGGATGTTAAAGGCTTTAGCCTGCAGCCAAGTGAGATACAAGACAAGCTAATCCCTTACTTTAATGACTTCCACGGATTAGTTGCAGGGGAGCTTACTCCAGTGCAAGCTGCACACATTAACAAGCTGCTGGATGCAAGTGCAGCATCAGACGAAGATGACTTCGACGATTTATAAGCGCGTAGCATAAAATATAAGCTCTGTCAATAGATGGGGCTTTTTTATTTAATGGTCGATAGCCCCCCTATCGGCCTTTTTTGTTGCAGCGGCGGGCGGCTATTCATTGTAACCTCTCAGGAAATCGCACCAAATTTTTACATATCTGTCTAATAAAGCACCCTGTCTAATATGCAACCCATATCCAATATGCACAGAGTCATAGCAAACTATGCGTAAGCATATCACCTTGTGCGCACCCACACTTGTGTGTATAATTGAAAATAATAAAGCATCTAAAAATGCTCAGGAGTTTTCTATGCTCACTAAAAAAGAAAGAGCCGCGCAATTAGCTGCCCGTGGATATAAAGGGCAAGAGATAATTGATATGATCGGTGTCTCTAGAGTATGGCTTAACAGAATGACTGGGAGCGACGACGCAGCGCCAGACCCAGAGTTCGTAGCCTATCTACATGCGTACAGAGGTGATCCATTAGCGCCGGAAGAGCTAGAGTATATAGATATAGATGACCCTAAATGGGCTGCTGTGTCGCGTGCAGAGGAGCTGGAAGTATTAACAGACAAGTACAATAGGCTTGAGCACAGAGCAGTAGATGCGCTGCATGATTCGCTCGCACTGGCTATGGACCCCAAAGTGCTAATGGGCGTGCTCAATACTATAAGTTCTAGACAGGCCTCTTTGCAGAAAGCTGCGCCATTGGTGCAAATCAATCAGCAATTTAATAACGGCACTAAAATAGAACAAGTCACACTTACGCTTCCGAAGCATGCACTAGGTATGGATGCATTGCAGCTAAGCACCAATAACGAAGTCATGGCAATAGATGGGCGTAGCTTAAGCAGCTTGACAGCACAGGAAACAAGTGCAATAATTGAAGATAAGAGAGCAGAGAGAAATCAAGCTCATTCAGAGACAGTAGACATGGAAACAGAGTTCCCAGATTTATAGCAGCCTGAGTGCTGCAGGAGGTTACAATAATGACTACCAAGCAGCGACAGGCTAAAGTAGAGTACGAGAAAAGAGCCAAGAAAGCACAGTGCAAGAAAGAGCGTGCATTAGCTGGCGCACTCATTCACTTGATTGCAGGGAATAAAGCGGCATGAGTTCTCTAGTAGTATCAGTCTCTAAAGACTCAGCGTATGAGCGGGGAAAGGTTGATTTTAATTTCTTCTCCGCTCTAGTGCTGCCTGACGTATGCACAGAGCCGTGGCCTATGATGTACGTGGCTATGTGGTATATAATCACCACTCGTGATTCTAAGATGGTGGCTAAGATACTGCGCATAGCACTAGGATTGCCAAGGGGCTTTGCTAAGACCACTTTCCTTAAGCTAGTGATCTGCTGGCTTATAGCCTATGACAAAACTGAATATCTCCTTATAGTAGCAGCTAATGAAGAACTGGCTTCCAACATTCTATCTGACGTATCAGATATGATGGGCAGTGCTAATATGGAAGCCGTCTATGGTAGCTGGGTATCTAATCTAACCACAGACAACTCAAAAGAAAAGATTTGCGTGTATCATGGCAAGAAGCTTATTCTATATGCCCTTGGTGCATTGAGTGGTGTGCGTGGTATTGCTAAGGACAATAAGCGTCCGGACTTTATATTATGCGATGACGTTCAAACTAAGGAGAACGACCAGTCAGAAGCAGAGCGTAAGCGTCTCAAGAGCTGGCTAGTAATGACACTCTTCAAGTGTATAGCTCCAAAGGGTGATCGCGTAATAGCCTATCTCGGTAATATGTACTCCACTGAATGCATCCTGTATAAGCTTAAAGAGATGTCTGACTGGGTATCGCTTATCACTGGCGCTATTCTGCAAGATGGCCAAAGCTTATGGCCAGAGCTACATTCAGTAGAGGATATAATAGATAGCTTCTTCCACGATGAAGAGCTAGGCTTAGGAGAAGACTGGTACGCAGAGATAATGAATGACCCACAGGCTGCTAGCAAGCGTCTGCTTCCAGCTGACCTGCCTTCAGTAGCTAAAGACCTGCTTGATATAGAGCCAGATGCCGCATTTATAACGATCGACCCTGCAGGTATGTATGCGCACTCTGATGATAACGTAGTAGTAGTGCATGAGGTACGCAGCGGATATCCGGGTATCTCCTTTATGGGCGGCGGTAATTTAAATCCAGAGCAGCTTATACAGTTAGCAATAGAGAAGGCCATAGAGTTCCGCTGCACTGTAATAGCAGTAGAGAGCGTAGCTTATCAATCCACTTTATGTTTCTGGCTTGAGATGTATTTAACAGCTGCTGGGCTGCAGCACTACATACAGGTAGTAGAAGTCAAGCCGCACGGAAGGCACAAAGAGGCTAGGATAAAAGAGTTTATAGAAGAATGGCTGCACGGCAGATACCACTTCTTTGATGAAGAAGCTATGCTGACCTTTATTTGGTACGGGCGTAAATACAAGATAGGAGAGCCTAAAAACAAAGATGACTATCTTGATGCACCAGCTTATGGCCTAGATGTGCGCAGGGATTATGCTAAACTACTATCTATAATGCCAGATGATCCATATGCCGCTGCTGGTTACAATCGGCCAAAGATGCCCAGAGTAAATACCCCATTCTAATGTAGAGGTTATCATGTCAACAGTCAACGCTTATACACTATCCAATGCTACACAGAAAGCACTTGTACAGCTCAGTAACGGTACCTTTGATAAGGGCACTAATGCGCTACACGAGCTGCGTGTGAAAATGGGTGTCATTGATGTTATGTATGCTCGCTTTAGATCAAAGTCTGAGACTATGACAGAAGAGCAGGCTTATGAACAGTGCGCGAGTGAATTCAAAGAACTAGAGGATTCTTTTGTCAGTGTGGATATTCCGCTGCTGGTATCTCAAGTAGATACAGCTGTGGGCTATTTGGCTGAACTGTACCTTAGCGGCAGCCCTATCTTCCCTGTGGTTAGTGACCCTAGCTTCCGTAAGACTGCAGAATATATTGAGACGCTAGTAGATAACTACTCTAGAATGGGTGGATATCCTCGCCAGTTGCTTATGTTCTTTAAGGACTGCATTAAATACAATGTAGGCCCATTGCACACAGAATGGAATATTACTCCTGCATGGAGCTATAATCTAGACAACACTGATCTAGACAATGCTGGTACTCCCTCAATGAAAAGGGAATACCATGGGTATATGGCTATTGATAGACTAGATCCTTACAATACAATATTCGATACAGTAGTATCCCCAGGATCTGTTGCGCTGGAAGGCGAATACGCGGGCTTCGTAGAACTCTACACACCAAGCAAGCTGGCGTCCCTGATTGAGAAACTGCAGCGTAAAGACACTGGGTACCTTGTAAATAACGCTAAAGTCTTTAAAGCAGACGAAGCAGCTAAGACACAAACATATTATTATACACCTCCTGATATATCTAAGTACATTACCTCCAAGACTACGGATGCCTCAGATATAGACTGGGAAGCTTACATGAAGGAGCTTACAGGTGTCAGTAAGCGCAGAGAGCATAAATACAAAGGATTATACGAAGTGCAGACGCTGTACTCGCGCATTGATCCTAAAGACTATGGAATCAACTCGCCGGAAACGCAAGGCTTAACTAAGAACGCGCATCGCATTTATAAGACCATTGTAATTAATGGCGATATGCTGCTGTACTTGGAGCCAGTGTACTCCCCTAATGATATGCTACCAATTCTAATTGGCCACCCAAATGAAGATGGCATGAAGCTGCAGACACAGAGCGTAGCAGAGTCCACTATGCCAATGCAGGCAGCAGTTAGCACGCTCACTAATATCCGCTTCCACGCAGCGCGTCGTGCTATTAGTGACAGAGCACTGTATAACAGTCTTATGATTGATACTGCTGACGTAAATAATCCTAACCCTTCTGGTAAGATCCCAGTTAAGACTAACACGCTAACCAACAGTAGTCTGTCGGATGCTTATTACTCAATACCGTATGATCCGCGTGGCACTGATAGTGTAATACAAGATGCCCTTATGCTGGGTGAGTGGACTAATACTCTAAATGGTTTGAATAGAGCGCAGCAAGGCCAATTCCAGAAGGGCAATAAGACACGTGAGGAGTTTAATACAATCATGTCTAATGCTGAGATGCGTCAGCGCCTTCCAGCTATTATGCTTGAGTTCCAGGTATTTACCCCATTGAAGCAGTTTATTAAATTAAACATATCTCGCTTTAGCCAGGTCAATAAAATAAGATCTGCAGTATCTGGTGCAGAGCTAGAAATGGATATTAACAACTTGCGGAATGTAGTGTATGATTTCAAAATCGCAGATGGATATACACCTTCTAGCAAGTTGGCTTCAACTGATTTAATTATGGCAGGTATGCAATTAATAGGATCATCCGAACAGTTGCAGCTTGCTTATGGACCAATGCTTTCAGAGATGTTTGCACACATAATGTCTCTTGGAGGAGTTAAAGGATTAGAGAACTACGCTAAACCCGCACAGCCCGCAACAGGAGAACCAGCTAATGGCCCAAACACTCAGCAGCCTACAACCGGAGATAATGGAATGGGACAGTGATCATCAAGAAGCACTGGAAGCATTTGTAAAAGATGCTAGTATCTTCAGGCACTGGCTCCTTAACAAGGAAGCATTTGTAGCTACTCAGATAGCTTTAATGCCTGTTAACTTCAACGAATCAGAGTCTACGATCGCAATGAAGCGTGCTTATAATACCGGGCGCATGGAAATAATCCATGAGCTGCTTATCAGTTCTGGTATTAAGTCTAGTAAATGAAGTGGCTAATTTACTGTGGACTGCAAACTGTAGCGTCTGCGCGGCCTGCTTCCAAGGGGAACCCTTGGGGCAGGGTAAGCACCGCGCACAGTGTAGCAGAGGCTCCACAGTCAATTACGCCTAGCGCAATGAAAATTAAGTAATTACATTATAGTAAAGGTGAATATCATGGCTTGGAATTTTTTCGGTGGTAATAACACCAATGCACAGCAACAGCCTGCAGCAGATCAGCAGATTCCAGCAGGTCAGCAGCAACATCCTGCGGGTGACCCACAACAACAGCAGCAGGCTCCAAATGGGCAACAGCCTGCATCAAAAGAAGAACCTAATGTGGTTGACATTTACGCAGATTTGTTTAATAATAATGGAGATGACAAGGCTGATTTGCCACCTTCATTTAATCTGGGTGACGACGCTATCACCAAAGCTGCACAGTCTATTAACTTCGCTAATAATATTAGCACAGAAGATTTAGCAGCAATGCAGCAAGGTGATCAAGAAGCTATGATGCGTGTACTGCAATCTGTTGGGCAGAATGCCTATAGTGCTGCATTGAACCACTCATCTAAGCTTACTAATGAGTTTGTTTCACAGCGTTCAGAATATGAACGTAAGAACATCCCAGGTGCAATTAAGCGTGAGCTTACACAGTCTGCGTTCAATAATGAGACAACACCTCCACATGTTAAGTCTGAACTTATGCGTGTAGCTGATCAACTGCAGCGTAAACATCCAGATGCTTCACCTGAATGGATTGCGCGCAATGCAGAAGAATACATGTACCATAACATAGCTGCAATGCTTGGTATGGAGAAAGATGCTTTTAAAGCTACTGTTCAGCAACGTAATATGCAGGAGTCTGCTCAAAGTAAAGATCCAGAAAATATTGACTGGTCCAAAGAATTTCAAACTAACGGGTGATTGTCATGTCTATGACTCAAGGTATGTTTACCACTTATATGAATCCTGATGAGCTGAATCAAAAATCATTCAGCACTCAGATCATGCGCCATTTCCCTAATGGCAGTGCTCCGCTTTTTGCGCTTACTGGTTCTACTGGTAAGAGTAAAGCTAAATCAATCAAACATGGTTATTTCTCCAAGACTTGGCAGTTTGCTAAGCTTGTCATTAATGAGGCTGCCAATTATGCAGCTGGGGATACCACTCTTACTGTACAGTCTACTGCAGGCGTAGTACCGGGCATGGTATTCCACTGCACCCGTACACGTGAAAACATGCGCATTATTACTGTGCCGTCTGCTACGTCTGTGACAGTTACGCGTGAGTTCGGACGTGTGGCAGCGGGAACTCTGTTGCATGAAGAAGAACTTATTCATGTGGGTACTGCGCACGAGCAGGGGTCTAAGCGTCCTACTGCACGCAGCCAGACTACTGTATGGCGTGAGAACTATACGCAAATCTGGCGTAATGCTTGGGCTGTCACAGATACAGCTCGTGCGTCTTATTCTGAGGCTGGTTATTCCAATATCTCAGAAAACAAGATGGACAACATGATGGCCCATGCACAGGACATTGAAGCTTCAATGTTCTTTGGACAGGCTAGTATCGACACTGTGAATACTGGTGGTAATGGCAAGCCTATTACTTCTACGCAGGGTGTTATTGATGCAATGACTGAGTATGCGCCAACGCATGTTACTGCAGCAGGTGCTACTACTTCATTTGATCAGCTGGAAGATATGCTTGTTCCTGCTTTTGAATATTCCACTAATGGTGCGAATACAAAAGAGCGTGTAGCCTATACAGGTTCTGCAGGCATGAAAGTTGTGCAGCAGATTGGCCGTGCGCTGCAAGGCGGCAATGCTTCTATTGGCCTGAACGAAAGTAAGATCGGTATGGTCTTCACGTCTATCCGCACCTATAAAGGTGTTGTCCATGTAGTAGAACATCCTCTGTTTAACGGCCTGGGTAGTGACATTTCAAGCTCTATGGTTGTACTGGATAAGTCCAGTATCCGTATGGCGTACATGGATGGACGTGCTACTAAGCCTGAAACTTACGGTGTGGGTTCTACTCTGGAACAGGACGGTGGTGCAGTAGCCGGTGATCTTACTGCTGGTACTGACGCAGTAGGTGGCTCCTTGCTTACTGAGGGCGCAGTGGAATTCCTGAATCCGTACAGTGGTGTGCTCATCACTGGCCTTACTGCAGGCGCATAATAAGCGGCGGGTATTGGGGCTATTAAGTTAGCCCCCTTTTTATTCTAGGAGTGACTATTATGAGCACTAAAGCAGCAGATATACATGGCTTGTCTAGCAAACTCGCTGCTACTGCAGCTAAATCCTTTGAGGACAAGTTGGCTGTAGAAGGTACTAACAGTGTACAAGACCCAGTGGAAACCACTACCATGCAGACTGGCGCACAGTCTGTCGGCCAGAATGTGGCTGGAGCGCATAATGCGCAAGGTCGCTATGTAATGGATACACGCGCACCCGGTTATTACTCTATACACTGTGGTTGTGTGTACCTTACGAAACGCAGAGTACCGTGGCCTATGCACATGCCATTGGTGCCAGATGAAGATGATGAAGAGCTTATTGCTTATTTGGATCATCTGGTTAAAACAGGCAAGGCTACTAAAGTAGAAGCCCCCAAGAAATAAGGTGTCCTTATGCCACAATTCTCAGAGATTGTGGGGGATATCATGGCTGAAACTGGACGTAGAGATAAAGCGAGCCTTATTAAAGCACGTATTAATGATGCTATTATAAGGCTCTCTCAATATTATACTTTCAAGTATGATCTTCAGTATGTAGAGTATGCAATTCCTGCAGCTGACCAAAACCTCTATATCCACCTAATCCCCTACGCCAGTATCCCTCGCTACAGAAAAGCTGAAAGCATTCAAGGTGCTTCAGATATCCTTCCTTTAAATAAAGTAAACGCAGCGCAAGCTACTTGCCGTGGTGTAGCGCGTAAAGGTACTTATTATGAAAGTGCTTTAGGTTTACACATTTCCCTGCATAATCTAACTAGTATGGTTAAAGTAAGTTACTGGGCTAATCCCGAAAGATTGGTGCTTGATACTGATACTTGCTGGCATTTAGATCATGCGTATCACATAATCAAAGACCTAGCCTCTGCATACGTCTATCGCTCTATTGGAGATACCTCTGAGTACGATAGACTTATAGGCATTACGCAGTTGCAGATGCTAGAATTCAGGAATGATGCGGGTGGACTATGAACTTATGGCGCAGGGAGTTAGCGCCTCAACAAGCAGTTGGGGCTATTGCTAATGATCCATTGCTTTATGCTAAACTGGTTGCTTTGATAGAGGCTAAGCTATCTACTTCAGGTCAGTCTTATCCTCTATGGCATATAGTAATTAATGAAACCATTGAAGTTAAAGAGCGCCAACAGTACGTAGTGCACAATATATTTAAGCTGGACGGCACTCTGATATTGAATGATGAATCTGAATTGTGGGTGTTGTAATGAGTAGAATGCATTTCAAAGAGGCAGCACAAGCTCCAGATCCAGTAGCTGGATATTTAATTATTACTGTGCGTAATGGCGTCATGTATCTTATGAAAGATACTGGCGTGGAAGTAGCTATTGGTGGTAATATAGCAGGGTTGCCTAATGGTGGTATTGCTGGTGATCTGCTTGTTAAGCAGACTGCAGCAGATGGTGACGCATTATGGGCTAGCACGCTTAATAAGATCGCTTTGAATACGGCTGGAGCCTATGTAGCGCCATCTCAGGGCGAGCTTGTTTGGAATTCGGACGAGGGCACAATAGACGCAGGTCTTAATGGTGGTACGTCTGTATTGCAGTTAGGGCAAGAAGTTTTATACAGAGTGGAGAATGTAACTGGCAGCACTATAACTAACGGTACTCTGTGCGTATATGCGGGCACAGTAGGTGCGTCTGGCAAGTTGCGTGTAGCGCCTTGGACTGGTGCTGAACTGCCGTTTCTTATTATGGGTATAGCTACTGAGGATATAGCTGATGGTGCATTCGGTTATGTTACTCACTTTGGTAAAGTGCACGGCATAAATACAACAGGTTCTATTTATGGCGAAACTTGGAATATAGGTGACATACTGTGGGCAGATGCCAGTGGTGGATTGACCAACGTTGAACCTGAAGCCCCTGACCCTAAAACGCGTATTGCTATTGTAGTTAATAGCCATTCTACAGTTGGTACTCTGTTTGTAAAAGTAACTACAGGTAGTAGTCTAGCTAATGACGATCTTGTGGAACTAAGTGCTCTGTTAAATGGAGATGCCTTAGTATATAACGACAGCACAAATAGATTTGAAAATGCCAACTTACCCAATCTATATGAAAAGAAACGCAAGCACAATCTAACAGCTACTACTGATCCTGCTGGTGCAAATAATGCGTCAGAGGGTTATGAGCCTCTGTCCAAGTGGATTAATACAGTATCTGGTGAAATATTCATCTATGTATCTGAAACTGGTGGTGTTGCCGACTGGCAGCAGCATACGCTGACGATTGATGAATTAGGCAGTGCCGCTCTTGAAGATAGCAGTGCTTTTGATCCAGCAGGGTCTGCAGCTTCTGCACAAGCTTATGCACTACAGAGGGATAATCATACTGGAACACAGACACTTAGCACTATATCAGACGCCGGGACAGCTGCAGCTCAGGATATTGAATACTTTGTGCGCCCTACTGGTGACACTATTGATGACGTCACCATCACGGAGTATACAGAAACCGTAAACGCTGCGGCTGGAGCAACATTAGACCGTGGCACTGGCGGTATTCAGCGGCTGAATCTAACGGCTAACACAACACTAAACCTTTCTGGTCTATCAGCCGGTCAATCCGTTATGTACCGTGTTACTGGCGGCACAACTTACACGTTAGGGTATACCGGACTCGGCGCGTGGTCTAATGGTTTAGCACCGACACTATCAGCAACTCACTATTTAGAGTTTGTACATGATGGCGTTGAGGTTGTTGGTTTTGATTGCAGAGGGCGTTAATAATGCTACACCATAGATTGAGATCGGCGAGTGGTAGCACAGGTGGCGGTCCTGATATACCTCGCGACGGTTTAATCCTCGAATACACATTCGACGACCGCTCTGGCACTACTATTTTTGATGGATCGGACTCAGGACTTGATGCAACAGCGACAGCAAGTGTTAGTTATCCAACAGGAGCTGTTGGTGATTCGGCACTATTTGACAATACTACTGATTCTATAACTGTCGCTGACAACGCTATTTTGAGGCCAGCAATATTTAGCTTTTCATTCTGGATTAAGTTTACCACTACAGGAAATACTGTTGTTTTTGAGAAAGGAAGCAATAATACCGAGTGGTCTGTACAAACATCTTCATCAAATACATCTCAAGTTGGTTCCATTTCCGGACGTATCATGTTATTGGCCAGAGGGGGTCTATCTCTTTTATATGGCTCAACAGTTATCAATGACGACAGCTGGCACCATGTAGTATTAATTAATAACGGATCGGATGATAAATGTTACATAGATGGGTCTGATGTGACAGGATCACGAACAGAGAGTAACCCGCTATATACAACAGCACCAATTATACTGGGCCAAAGGTCTGGGGGTATTGCGAGATTTCCCGGACACCTTGATCAGTGGCGCATGTATAATCGAGCCTTGTCGCCGGTAGAGGTCATTTCACTATACGAAGAGGGTCTTTAAATGCCATACAAAAACAAATCAACAGAGCTACCAAATTTCCGCGCAGTGTGTGCTAAATATCCCAATCACTCGCTGCCGCGCAACCATCCAGAAAATTGGCCGGACGGCCCGTGGGAATGGGTTGATCCTGAGCCTGTACAGCTTACACCTGAGCAGGTATTATCAGTCAAGCAATCCGAGATCAGAATGTCCGCTAATGAGGCTTACACACAACCAGTGCTTGGTCCTAATGCGACTAAATGGAATGGTGGTTTTGATTCTGCTATTGCTATTAAAAGTGTAGTGGATATGGCAGAATTTGCAGGTTTGTCTACTGTATCTATATTTGATAATAGTAATATAGAACATGTACTATCACTAACAGAGGCTAAAATAGTAGCTTCCACAATAGGCATAGATTACCAAAAGAAATTTGCAGCCAAACAAAAGGCTATGCGCGATCTCGCAGCTATTGATCTAGACGTAGAAGATGCACGCGAACTAATAGCGGCAGTCACTATAGAAATCTAAGGAGGATTTATGGCTAGCGTGGATGAAGTGGCTCTAAAGACTAAAATCTTGGAGCGAGACTTTACTAAGCTGGAGGAAGACTTTGAACAGCTACGCGCTGATAATAGAGAGGCTCGAAAAGGTATCTATACAAGGTTAACAGAAATGGAAAAGATTACTGCACGGCTGCCATCGCCAGAGCAACAGGAGCTTATTAACCAAGCTACTAGCTATTATAAAGCTAAAAAGGATTTCTGGGAAAGTCTTTTAAGTGAGCTTGCTAAGAAAGGAATACTAGCTGCCTGTTTATTTGCTGGTGCCGCCTGTCTGTATTATGCTAAACATTTGCTGGAGAAGTGACATGGAAACTTTGAAACCTGTAATTAGCCCTATTGTGTATGGCGGTAAGGTATACTTTAAAGCTACAGAGCTTGGAGAAAACAATACTGTATATGGGCGGCTCGCGCCTGGGTTTGGTGATAAGCTTCTTGAATTACGCTTGTTGCTTAATAAACCTATGCATGTTAATTCTTGTGCGCGTTCTGCGGCATATAATACAGAAGTAGGAGGACACCCGCGCAGTTTACATGTGTATGACAATAATGCGCGCGGTATTAAAGGAGCCTGTGCCATTGACATAGATACATCCCGCTATGGTGAAGAATACAGAGCTGAACTTAAAAAGCTTGCTTGGCAGTTAGGCTGGTCTGTCGGAGAATACGATACGTTTCTGCATCTAGACAGACGTTCAGACTACACTGATCTTCCGCAAACTCAATTCTTTGGTTAGTGTATGGACTTCTTAGATAGATACAGAGTAGTCCGCAGACTTGTACTTATCTGGTGCTGTGGGCTTATTACTTACGGCACGCACCTGCATTTTACCGCTACTGAAGGTAAAGCTGATTCCTACAGTTATGTAGCGTTAGTAGGCATACTAAGTACAGTGATTGGCTTTTATGTCAAAAAGAGGTATGATGAAGATGCTAAATAAATATCTTATCCCTGTACTGCTCACTGCGTTAGCTTTATCTGGGGCTTATGCATGGTACAGTACAAAAGAAATTAAAAAGCAAGCGGCGCAGCTAGGCACTGCTAAGGCCAGTATCGAGTATCTTAATGGACAACGCGAAGCTGCAATTAGTCGCAATGCTGAAATATCTGACAGGCTCGCTAAAGTAAATGAATTAAATAAGGAGCGCAGCAATGTGCAGGCAGACGTCAACTCAGCAATACGTGAAGCACTGGATTCTATTCAGTCTGATTGTGTTCTTTCTCCTGAGCTTAATGGGGTGTTCTGGCAATCCTACGAAAGTGTCAGTGGACAACGAGCAGATAGGAAATGATAAGAACGTAGCTATATTAATGCTATACCCTGAAATACCACCAGCCCCTCCTAGCCCACCGTACTCTGAAGAGGTTATAGGTACTTTTGTGCATAGCTTGTACAACTCTATACAGCAATGTAATTACAGAATGGAGGACTATATAAATGTCATTTATAAATGATAACAGAAAGGCTTATCCATTCTCTGATTTGCACGGTAATTATATACCACATGAAGTAGCTCGCCCAGCCGCTCTTAGTATCTATAAGCTTAATTTCGGGGAGTTTGCATCCATAGTAGCGTCAGCTCCAGAAGTAGAAGTACTGGCTATATGGTCTAATGCTGACGTGTTAGTATTTTATGCAGACAGTGAGCCTGTGTGGGACTTCGATCAAGAGCTAACTGATTGCATATTCTGTCCGTCATATTCTACTACCACTATAGAAGCTAATAAGAATAGTGGTTTGTGGATTGTACCTATATCAGACGAATTGCCAGAAGGCACCTATACTGTCACTCTGCAAAAATTGCAGGCGTGGAAGTCCTTGGGTCAAGATGCACAGCTTAATATAGTAGGATAATAAAATGGCTAAGACAAGCAAATATATGGTGCCAGTAGAGCAGTCTGCAGTTATCACAGCTCCTGGCACCTTCACTCCTGAATCTACAACTGAAAATAAAAGTGAACGCTATAATTCAGTGTACCCCGTTCTTATTTATACAGGTAAGAACTATCTGCCTACTGCCTATGGATACAAGAGCTTCTTTGGAACTGACGGCGTTACTGCTTCTGGTATGCCTGACACGGAAGTAGTGCATGATATTTTTATGTATCAGATGCAAGATTTTACTACCTATCTTATTGCATTGACCGACTCTGGTATTTGGGTTGCTATTGAGCCTACAAGTGAACCACGTACTTGGACTAAGCTGCTTACATTGGATTTGCCGCCTGTACAAACTAGTCAGCTTTGGACATACACCACACTGGCTGGCAAGTTATTCTTGTACCGCCAAGACCAGAGCACTGTATTCTGGATAGAGGAATTTATAGGTGGTGCTGGTATCTATTTGGATGACTTCAATGGCTCTAAGGTAACGCCTACACAACGCGCTGCTATTCCAAATTGTAACATCCGTATATTTGAGTACACTCCTACTCTACTTAATATGGCTGGGCAGATTGGCATCTACCGCGCAGGGGCTAGCCTGGGCTTTTGGGACTCTGACAATTCTATTGCGTACTCTGCAATTAATGACCCAACAGATTTTGAACCTAGCCTAACCTCTTTGGCGAACCTTACTAAAGTAAATAGGCTCAATGGACGTATTACTCGCATACTGCCAAGTGGTAGGAACTTTGTTATTTATGCCACATCTTCCATTATTAGAATGGTGGAAACTACAAGTACCACTACACGCTTTATAGCAGATACGGTACTGGGTAATGTAGGCGTTTCTTATCCTAAAGAGATAGTTGCTTCCAACCCAGACACTGTGCATTTTGCATGGACTAACGCTGGGATTATGCGTATCTCAGAAAGCAATGCGGAAGTTATTATCCCAGGCATTGCTGACTATTTAGAGAGCATGGCTGGCCCTGTATATCTGCATTTAATAAATGCACGTTACCTTATGCTGCAGATACAGGATGCCAATTTCCTACAGGGTAATGCAGAGTTCTCTACTCAAACTATTGACCCGCCTGATTATGAATATCCAGGTAATGAGAGCAGTGGCTCAGAAGGGGAAGGCATTGTATTAGATGGAGGACAGGCCTGTTATGATGGTAGCGAAATAGGAGACACTAGCTCTGGTGTTAAACCTTATACTATAGTACCATTGTATAGACATTGGCCCTACTCTGGTGCTACTATGACAGTAGTAACTAAAACACTTAGTACTGGTCAACAAGTAGAAGTGCTGTCTGTTTTAGAAGGAGATATTACTGATAGCATAGGAGAAATCTACTATGACCCACGTAATGAAGTTGCCGATTTAGGTACTTTTGTTGATAGACAATTGGAGCGCTATATAGAAGAGCAAGCTGCAGTATATCAAGCTAAGTACAATGTAGGTACAGAGCATGTGGACACATGGCCAGAGGCTGCACAAGGTGGCTCTAACGCTGTCACTACATTAGAAATAGATGAGTATATACCACCACAAACTGTTGGTATGTTTGCAACAGAGCAATGGGCTAATAGAATGTGGGGCTTCGAGAATGGCTCGAATTGGATGAATGCTAGATTTGCTACATACGAAGGCGAGACATATTTATTATGCCAGTTATATACTAGCGGTGACGTAGGTTATGCGTATCTTGACGAATTGCTTACTCCGGAAATCCTGCAATGGGCAGGCTATAGTGGTAATAATGCTCCATTATGTTCGCTATTTAAAGTAGAAACTGTACCCTCACTTAATTTACAATACGGTGCGGAATATTACGAAGGTACTTTCACATACGTAGCGCCTGATGCACTGGATGGGCCTGCAGAAGGTGGTGAAATAGTAGGATATGGAGCCACGCAGCCAGACTACAGTGCTAACCTTGGCATCTATGCTACTGTTGGTAATCGCAATGCCTATCGTCTGCAGGACCCAACTGCTACTTTTCTGCGCTTAATAGAAGGAGGAGGGCAAGTATTTGTATTACGCGAAGTTCCTAGTTATGTAGAGTGTACTAGAACACACACTGGCTATTCTACTATCGATAACTTCCCGCTGCCCAGTCATATTGTGCCATATGGTCGTGTGAATATATCTGTTACAGATCCTGTTACTGAGGAAGTGCTTAGTAATCAGTTTATAGTAGAAAAATCACGTCCTGTAGGGGTGGATGAAAACTTCTCATATAGCTGCGATCCTAGTTTAGATTGGGTAGATAGAGTACTTGTATATAGTCCTTCCAGTGCTGGAACTATGGATAATTTCTATAATGCAATAAAGGCTAGCTGGAATGCAGAAGCAGAAGCTGCGTATGCCGAAGCACTAGCTGCTGCAACTTCATGGGCTGCTGGAACTGGGTTTGAAACTACTAATATAGATAGGTACAAAAGACTTATCAATGATGCATTGCAACCAGAAGTGTTTAGATTAGCTGATGGTAGCAGTACATGGGTAGGGCAAGGAGAGGATATACCTATTGCATATGATTACACATATGTTGAATCGAACGTACGTATGGCAGTTAAGCGCGTAGGCACTGCAGGTCTTATGATGGACGAAGTAGACGCTACAGAAATACTTTATGGCTATGAGCCTACAGCACAGTACCTTGAAAGCGCGCCTATGTACAATACGCGTGCTAAAGAACTGCGTGGTCTTATGGCCATTGATGAATGGTTCTATACGAATAACAGCAGCAAGACTGAACTGGACCCTACGTTTTTAATAGGTGCTGCTGGCCGCGTAGATGTTGAGCTTGGCATGACATTGGCTGAAGCTGATGCGTATGGACCGCCCTATGATGTAACAGCCCAAGCTGATTGGTCTAACCGTTACTTAAGCTATCCCGAACGAGCTGGCATAGAAGCTAGTAATGAGCAAGTGCAGGGTTTAGTATGTGGTATAACCACGGATGATGAAGCAGGTAGCCCAGAGGTACCTGCTATTGTATGGGAACCGTGGAAAATAGAAACACCTTCTATTACTTATGTAATGCAGAATGGGCAACGCGCTCCATATGATCCTACTTTCTATGGGGCTTATGTATTTGATACGCATCTGTCCAAATGGGGCCAGCTTGAGCATGAGTATAAGGTGCTTATAGATTATCAAGCTATTAACAATCAAACCATGGGGACATTGGATTTTCAAGGGTTCCAATTAGAAGGAGGTCTGCATAGAGTAGATGGTTCTAGTGTAGCTTTTGATCATCATCCAGCGGACAGCTTTGTACGCTATGGTAAATTTAAGCGTGTATCTTCTGAGTTCACACAGATACAGTATGTAGATATTAACTTCTTGTATCCTGCTACTGGATTATTAGGTGTACAATGGAGCCTAGATGGGCGCAATCCAGAGTATGGATACTCCGACTTTACAAGTTTTAAAGATGCATTGCGCCAAACCTTGCACTGTAGTAAGATAGGTAAATGGGGTACAATAACCGTGTCTGGTTATTATGATATTACAAGTATTAATATTCGCTATAACTCAGCGGGAGATAGATAATGGCTAGTCGATATGATACTCAATCTACTAACCTGCCGCAGTATTCAGGTACGTTCACTAATACTGCAGGGCAGTCCTCAAGTCAAAGCAGCACTAGTAGCTCATCTAGTGAAAGCGCAAGCAGTCAGAGCACAACGAAGTATAATATAGACACTATGTCTGGCGCAGGGCGTCAGGCATTGAATCAGTTGCTGGCTCAATTAGCGGCTGGTGGTACTGAAGAGCAGCGTGCTAACAAAAAGCTACTGCTTGATCAGATCAACAATCTCGAAGCATTAAGCCAAGACTACTCTAAAGCAAACGCTTTTGCAGATGCTCAAGGTTTAATGGCACAGGTGTTGCGCCAAGGAATGGAAAGCGCAATGCCTACTATTCTACAATCGCAAGCTGCAGCTGGTACTAGTGGAGATGCTCTTAGCGCATTACTTGCACAGGATGCAGCAACTCGTTCTAGTGAAGCAGCCTCTGCACAGGGACTGGCGGCAGCTGTGGATTATGGACAGATACTCGCTAGTTTGCAAGGGCAGAAAACTAATCTTGCGGGCAGCATGGAAGATACCGTAACTAATGCATTGCTGGATGCTCTTAACATTGATAAGGGCTCACGCAAAACTGGTACCGAAACTACGAAAGGCTCTAGCTCTGCATCGCGCACAAGTAGTAGCACAACTACAGAGTCTAAGCAGACTACAGGAAAAGGCTCAGAATTTAAGGCTGTAGATAATATTCCACAGTCTGTAATAGACTTTCAGAAAATGGTGGGTTAAATGGCTGATTACGATAAAGTGCTTAGTGATCTTACAGCCCGTGCTCAACAAGCAGCGCGCAGTCCAGATGAAAAAGATAAAGAAAAGTTTGAGGCTAGCTTATTACAGCTGGCTTCCTCTTCTAACACTAGTCCTGAATTGCGACAGGCTGCTATGCAGCTTCGATTGCCTGATGTAAATGTATCGCGTAATGAAGAAGGCAACCTGTCATTCAGTAGACCTATTACCACTAATCCACAACTACCAAGAGACTTTGCGGCTAAGACTACTGTAGTTGCTCCTGGAGAAACAGCTATAGTAGGCAATGAAGATAAAATGGCGATAATGCAGGGCGCTCCTATGCGCTCTACATTTGCAAATAAAACGCCAAACGACCTTAATGTAATTGGCAATTCTGCTGCTAGTCCTATGGTTAAGAGTGTTAGCGCACAGATTATGAAGATTAATGAATTAAGTAACCCTACAGAAAAACAAAGGGCATTCCTTAATTTGTCTGAGTCTATTAATTTAGCACGTACTACTCGGCAGATTGAGCTTATTAATCAGAAAGAACGTGAATTAGGCGTACCACAATTGGAACAGCAGCTCATTGCAGAAGAGGAAGCTGATCACGCTGATTCCAAGTGGCAACAGAATCAGGTTGATTCACCTATTACAGCACAGATTCGTCAAAGGCTTCGCGTAGCAAAAGCTGATGCTGCAACTTACGGTGAGCGCGATATTAAACTGGACCCTGTACTTACGCAGCTAGATGCAGAAGTGCGCAAGACGCAGGGTCTTATTGAGCTTGAAGCTACGCAACAAGGTTCTGCTACTGATATTGCATACTCTACAAGTTCTCCAGAAGAGCAGCGTATGGCTAAGATAGCTACTGCAGCTATTGCTAATAAGCCTGTAGATCAAGTCACCAATGAGGAAGCTACTAAATACCTAAACAACCCATTTGTGCAGAGTGCTCGCACTATGAGTGAGCCAGAGCTGTTGGCTAAGTCTATTGACCCTATGGATAGCAATGCCTCACAATATGGGGAAGTGCTTAAAAATCTAGGCACAATAGATGACGTTCCTTTGCTGCAAGAGCATATGAAAGCTATGCAGCAAATAGTGAACGTAAAAGGTAACATGGAAGATATGCCCACAGCTAACGCTAAAGTACGTGCGCTTGCTCAAGATCCACGAGTTAGGGAATTGGTAGCACAGTCTAATCAAAAGACACTGGCTGGTGCTACAGAAACTAAAGAAGAAAGAGCAGCCAGAGATGCATATACTCGCATGGTTATGGCTAAGACTGCTATTCAAATGTATATGGAAGATAAGATAAATGCCATAGAAAGCTCTGTAATGGAACTGCCTAAACCAAGTGACCCCGCACTTATTCCAGTGTGGCAGTCTGTAACAAGTAAAGGTGCTGGACTGGGCCAGTTTATGAATGACGAAGCTATTGATAATCTGCTAGATGTCACAGATGCAACTACTCTGCAGAATAATATCAATGCGATAATGCAGTATGTATTACCTATTTACCGCAGTAAGGCTCCTACTCCTGTAAGTGATGTAGATCCTATGGTAACTAAAGAACAGAAACTTAGAGTTCTATTGCAGACCAAAGCTGCTAGACTGGAAGAACGTGCTGTTAATATTGGCGGCAGCTTCTGGCAGCGTCCACGCGCAGGATTCTAATAAAGGAATATAATTATGTCTATACTCAATGCACCAGCCTTTGCTAGCTATGCGGCTAGTAATGATGTTGATATGTCAAATAACTTTGCACAAGATGCCCTAGCTGTAGCAGTAGGCTCTGTTGTAGACTTCGGGGTTAGTCTGCACAATAGCTTTAATTGGGCTTGGGGCGGAGAAGATGCTAGTACCTACGACGTACTTAATAGTATGGGTATGGATACTATGGCTTCTGGCTACTTAGAGCATAAAGGATTAATCAATACCCTGTCTTTTGTTGGAGGTATGTTTATTCCCGGCATGGCAGGTATTAAATTAAGCAGGATTGCGCGTGCTGGCATTAAAGGAACTACACTACTCAGTCCTACGCATTCCGCCACAAGCTTTGCAAAACTAGCCAAGCTCACCACTGAAGCTAAGAAAGGAACTAAAGCTTTCCGCTCTCTGCAAAGTGAGACCATGTATACTGCCATAGGGCAGGGTCTCGTTGATAACGCCGCTGCAGAATTGGCTATTGTTGCTAGTATGAATGCCCATCCATTTATGGAGGACTACATGGATGACTTTGGCACTAACTTTGCTAGCAGCTTATTGATTGGCTCTAGCCTTGGTGCTGCAGTGGACGCAGCTTCTACTTGGTATGGTATTAAACGCGCAGTAGGAGGTGCGGAATCTGTAGCACAACAAGCTGTAATAAACCAAATACCCACACGTAGTTTAGCCACTGATGGTATTGTGAATTTCCAAGAAACTCAGACACTTATCCGCAATATGGATAACCTTATTCAGAATCCTGAAGTCTCTGAACTGAGCAGGCAGATCGCTATTAAGACACGCACTACTGCAGTAGAGATGGCTGATACACAATTGCAGTCTGGCCTTACTGGACAGCTTGCTAAGGATATGACAAGCTCAGATGAGATGGCATCGCACCTGCGCAATGTATTTGGTGACGAAGCATTACTAGGTGTAGGTAAAGCAGATTATTATAAAGTAAAGTCATTAGCCCCTAGCCCTAAGGGAGGCATACGTAAATGGGCTGGTACGCTGCTGCGTAAAAATGTTGATCCTACTACTGGGGATGAAAGCTTTTCTGTGAAGGCTGTGTTCTCTCCGCGTGAGGGCTACGTAGTAAACGCAGATGACGCTAATGCATTAGCCGGTGCCGCCGATATTGTAACCGATAAAGACGTAGCTACGATGGCTAAGTCTATAAGTCCTTACAAATTGGATGATGTTGCACTAGATATGCAGGTAGAGAATCAGGCTTTTATTGAGTCTAAATATCTAGCTGCTATAAAAGCATATGACTCGATGAATATACCAAGGACTGGCGCTGTAATTCATGAATCTGATTTGCCAAGCGTGCATGGTCTCATGTTCCGTGCTGATAAATCTAAAGCACGGCTTGCTACTATCGAAGGAGATATAGAGCACTATACAGAACTATTGAAAACCGCTGATCCTTCTGAAGCAGCTAAGATTAACAAGACACTTAAAAGCCTACAGAAAGAAACTGAAGAATTAAACAGCCTGTTGGACACCCCTGTTAAGTTGATATCTGATGCTAACAGTCTATTCGGCACTAAGGTATTAACCAAGGCAGTGCAGAAGAGCACGGGTATTAAACCTACGCATCTACAGGATTTGGATAACATAACACGCAATGCGCCAGTCGTATTTGCATGGGAAGGTCTTAGTACTAATGCCCAACGCCAACTGCGTAGCTGGCAAGACGGTAATCTGCGTGAACTGCGTAAAGCAGTTGCTGACTACCGCAGGGGTGGAGGTGATGAATGGATCAAAGAAATAATGGAGCACCCTGAGCGTAAGAGACAACATGCTGAATTAAGAAAGCATGCTGATTCTGATGGATATATTTATCTGCGCAGAGGGCAGCATACTAAACCTAATGGTCATTTTGAAGTAGAGTCCTATACTACAAGCCCACAGATATCTAGGAAATTCGCAGGATCAGGAGGGCATGATTATGCATATCGTGTGCATGTAGATGATGTAATAGGCAACGTAGGATACACTCGTGGCTTTAATGAAGCTGAGTGGCTAGTAATGGCACCTACTCGTGAATATGGAGTAGACACTTCTAAGTTCAATAAAGTCATGACTAATGAGGCAGATAATACACTTGCTACATCTATCCCATCTGTCTCATTGCGTGATATTAAAAGCCATGCAGACGAAGCTACTGTAGATTTAGTAAAGCAGCTAGCTCTGAGGGAACAGGCTCCAGAAGAAATAGCGCGTAGAACTAATTTGGATACTGAGTCTGTTCTTAGTATCCTAGGCTCGCACGGATCTGCTAAGGAGCTTAAATACTTTTACTCTGACGCTGCTAAAATGTCTGAGTATTTGTCGCCAAAGAACAAGCTTATTTCACTCAGCGATAATGGTAATCTGACTACGTATGCTAAATACGTACAGCTAATGCAGAACCAAGCTGATCAAGCCATCCTTGATAAATGGAACACAGAAGCTACTATATCCCTGATGCAGACTTCTGGATCAGCTACAGTTAAAGACTTCATGGATAGTATTGGACTCGCCCCTTATAATAAGCGTGGGCGCAATGAGTTCTTTAATATGCATGATACACTGAAGTCTACGCTTGGAAATATTGCGGATGGGCTAGCAGGCAATCGGTTCTTGCAGTCTGCTGATATGTACAGTCGCCAAATGGATGATGCGGGCTTTATTATAAATCGAATGGGTGAACAACATGCACGTATAGCAAATAAAGCTATTGACCAATTGATAGGTCCAGCCAACGAATATCTGTCTGCTATTGCGCGCAGTGAGCCAGAGCTTGTTGCGCATAACGTAATTGTGCAGGCTGTACGCTCTTCTGGTAAAAAGCTGCGGCTTACAGATGACTTCGAACTTATGGAAGTGCATGGCCTTATTAAGAATGAAGTCGGGGAAATGGTAGAGGACTTGCGCCCATTGGTATATATGGGTAAAGAAATTGCTATTCCTGATTCTATGCCTAACGTACAGCAGTTGTTTAGCCAGTACGATAAGATAGGTAAAGAGTTGCAACAAATGCGTATCACGCAGTCTAAGGTGCTTGGCGCTGCACTACCGTCTGACAAAGGATTGTGGCTGCCTAGCTTTAATCCACGCACTAAGTACGTAGGCTTTGTACGTACTACTAAGCTCGATGAACTGGGAAATGCAATAGTCGATAATAAAATTGTCACAGGTAATACCCTTGAGGAGCTTAATGAAAAGCGCGGTATTTTGCAACAGCGTGCTAATACTTCTGGTGACCAGCTAGATTTTATCTGGCCTAAAGAACGTACAGCTAAGCAGTCTGTAGAATATGATAAACTTAAGCAGCAAGCATTGCGTGGGAAGCTACAGCTTGCAGATACAGCTGATCTGAAAATGGGCTATGCTGCTGAGGAGATTCCTAATGCCACGCTAGAGGAAGCACGCAACCTACTGCATGGATACAGTGCTTCTATATACGCGCATACTCAGGATATACAAGGACTGTTGATGAGTGATATAGTAGATAAACTGGACAGGCTCTCAGAGTTTTCTACTCGCGCATTAGATAATCAGGCAATGTCCAAGCTGACCAAGTTCTTTAAACAAGAAACACCGGCTGCTAGTATTATGAAAAGCACGCTATTGGGCAGCAAGGACTTAATGGACAATTACGTTCCAGCTAAAGTATTGAACGATGGATTTAGCAGTGCCGTAGATACTGCTATAACTAAAGTTAATAAAATAGCCGACACATTGAGTACTAACTTTGCTAACAAGAATGCTAAGGTTATAGAAAAGTGGGAAGAAGTAGATAAAGAACTAGCTGCAGCAGGAATACCAAATCCATTTGCGGGCCTCGATGCATTATACGTGGAACGCACATTTGCAACAGAAGTTTCTTCTGGGGATGCTCGCAGACTTGTATCAGTAGGTAACGCTTTTGCGTCTACCATGGCACTGCGCTTTATGGAAATTGCGCACCCTCTGGTAAATATGCTGTCTATGCCCATACTTGCACAATCTGCTTTAGGCGGCTCTGCTGCAAGCTTAATGGGTAGACACGCAGATGATGCTAAAGGATTGGGTATGTTCGCTATAGCTCGGCATATGGGTAACGGTGTGCGTTATATGAATAACCCACCTCCTGCTGCTATTAACTTGTACCGCAAAGCAGAAGCTAATGGTATATTTAAGGCTATTGTATCTGAAGCTACCGACGTTGTTAAGCTTACACGCCTGCGTGAAAAGGGCGGTATCGCAGTAGCTGAACGCTTGGTAGATAAGATTGACAACACACTAGGAGGGAAGCTTGTAGCTGCGTCTGACTGGTCTGAAACATTGTCCCGTAAGACTGCATTTGGTACTGGCGTATCAATAGCCATGGAGCGTTACGGATTAAAACTAGGCCTTGATGACGATAAGATATTCTTATTTGCAAGGGACTTTGTAGATCGTAGCATTGGTAACTATGCAGCACACCAACGTCCTGTAATGTTCCACGGTACACTAGGCGCAGCTGCTGGATTATTTCAAACCTATATGGTTACATTCGCACAGAATATATACCGTAACCTTGAAGCAAGAGACTTCGCTACATTAGCTAAGACAATGGCATGGCAGGGTAGCATCTTCGGTTTAAATTCGTTACCCGGCTATGATCTTATGAGCCGTTATATAGGAGAACACTATACAAATGATCATACAGATTTAATTAGTGGAGCATACAAGCATTTAGATGATGGGCTGGCTAATACACTAGTGTATGGCCTTCCGTCAAATATAGGGGCATTGTGGGGTGACTCCGGCGTAGGGCCAAACCTTAGCACCCGTGGCGCTGTGGACCCACGTATAGGCGTTCCAGCCGCGCAAATGTTATGGGACAGTGCTACAGCAATCTCGAACGTGGGCAGCCGTTTGGGCCTTGCAGGGGACACCAACGCCGCTCGCGGTATGCTTGAAGCTTTATCAGTGCAGTCTATCTCTAGGCCGATAGCTCGCATATCGGAGCTGTTCTTAGATTATTCTATAACAAGCCAAGGGCGCACTGTCTCAACTCCAGAAGAGGTATGGACACCGATAGGAGTAGGCGCACGCTTAATAGGCACAAGAACTACAGAGGAGTGGAGGACACGCACAGCACTGCACCTTAATACTTATTATGGGTCTAAGGACAGGGATAACAGGAAGAGCGCAATGGAAGACGTGCGTACCATGATAAGAGCAGGAGAATTTAATGACGCCACGCTTACTAAAGCATTCGATCGCTATCTAGAGAATGGAGGTACTGCACAGGGATTTAGGGCTGCATTAAATAACGCAGTGGAGTTTGAAGCGCAGTCTATGGACTACAGATTGTTTGAAGATATCAAACCGGATAGCCCTATACTGCATATGATAGACACCATGTAGAAATTAAAAAGCCTCAGCTTCCATTGCATTGCGCAGTAGAGGCTGAGGCTTTTCTTATTGTATGTCTTTAATTAATAGGGAGTGGCTATTTGAAACAGGGATGCAAGCATTAGTGTTTGCGCGGCGGCTTCCACAGCTCGGCTGTGGGGCCGACAAGTAACGCGCTATGCGTAGCATGGGGCCCTGTGTCAAATACGTCTAACGTACTTCTTTTTTAAAGTCAGCTCCACAATTACGACATTCAAAGAACAGAGTACCTTTCAGTATATCTTCACCCAGAGACCTGATACGCAAGGACTCGCATTCAGGACATACCATGGCTACAGTATTACCGTGCTTTAGCATTTCCCTTTTGCTCATTTCTTTCTTCATGTTGCTCATAGTGCTAGCACCTCTTCTGCTAATGCTTGCATTGCCTGCTTAGTGATACTGGGATCATCATACACTTTGCAAATGCCTACAAGCTTGCCATTAATCCACATCTCCATTTCGCGGCTTACTTGATTATGCCGCCAGCCAGAGAAACTACGTTCTCTTAATTCAGAGCTAGTAGCAAAATCATTGTGGTCACTTCGGCGTATATTCTCTGTTTTAATTTTACGCGGATCACCTATTGATTGTAAGCTGCGTAGAAATTCCTGATCAGTTGTTCTTTTCATTAGATGCCTCCCATTTATCTTTTATTACTTTAAACAGGTGTGGGCTAATGCTGAATCGACGACGGATATCAATCTCATGCTCACCCGCTTTCAATGCTTCGTGTATTTTAGGTAGCATTCGTTTTACGCGTAGTGTCAATTTCATACGATACCATCCTTTTTTAAAATATCAAAGAAACTAAATGCCAGCATACTAATGCGCGTAGATACTGTTGTCGCAGGGCTTGGCTCTGGGATGGCTTTAACTAGCTCATCACAGTGGATTTCCCACTTAGCCAAGACGCTATCTACTATTTCTGGTGAATGTAATGTAAGATCGCCACGCATAAACTTACTGGACATTCTGTGGAAGCGTTTTAAATTTCTAGCTGGGGAATAGGCTGAGCCATTCCATGCGTATACTCCGCTTATTGCATGGTTAATTGCACTGTATACTGTACGTTCCTCTGCTGGCATTGCTTTGAATCGCTCAGTGAATTGCTCATCTTTTACTGTGCGCATTATTCTAACTCCTCATCTTGCATAATAGAATCATCTATTAAACCAGAACCCCACTCAGTACGTTCTTGGTTTATTATAACAAATCCTTCGCCGTCTGCGGCTGCCTTTATTTTTCTAGCGTATATAAGATTCTTCATTATATCAGTAAGTTCTTGTTGCCTTGTTAAGTCTTGGCTAACAGCACGCCATATAGTAGGCAGACTAACTGGCTTGCTTGCATCACTTAGCAATGTAAGTATAGTACCTACAGAGCTTGTATGCTTGGCTTTACCAAACTCACTTAACGCTTTATGCATTTTGCGTTCGGCATAGTGCAGAATAGTATTAGCATTTACTATATGTTTTGCGTCTATGGTAGTGGTTAGATCCATTGCAGCCAACGCCATAGATATCTTTAGCATATGCGTATAACGTCGGCTATTGTAATACTTGAAATTGTAATCTTCTAACGGCGGAAATTCTTTATATATCCTTTCCATTACTACGTGAGCTTCTGCTGTGACGGTTGCTTCACCTTTTACGTTGCTCAGTATTTCTTTTATATAGTTTACTAATTCTTCTTCCAATTCTTTATTAGGCGGTCGGGGCAAGTAGAATCTCTTATGACTAGGATCAGACCATATAAGTAAGAGCCTGCTCATAAAGCCGTGACCTACCACTTCGGGTGGACATGCTGTATTAAGCCCAGTTGGTGTGGCACCAGCTAATATATTAACTGTGGGTTTACTTACTAATACATCTGCTCCATGTATCTTAGGGTGTTTATAATCAGGTTTGCAGTCCCATAATTTAGTAAGCATTGTTAAGAACTCTTGGTTAGCTGGACCTACCAGATCCAAGAATTCATCTGCTATTGTAAATATAGAACTCGAATCTAATTCCCCTGTCTTGCCTAGTGGGGTATCTAGTAATTCATTTAATATGTCCTCAATATCTTCGTCTGGTACTGCTTGCGTAGATTCGTGTGGCTTCATCATAGAGGCCAGAAACTGTTCTTTAGATTGCTTATCCGCAGCGAACTTAGTGTAGCCTACTTTCTTTGCCAGCTTTTCTACTACACCTATAGCACTAGATTTGCGTGCCCCGGCTTCGCCAGCTAGCATGATATATTGATTAGGGTATAAAGCTATATGCCCAAATGGGAAACTGAACTGCCTTTCTAATAGAGCACCTATCATACTTATTGCACACCAGCGATGATAAGTCAGAGGCGATTCAGTTTCTCCCACATACTCAAAATACTTCTGGAAGAATAAATCGGCCATGCTTTCTCTCCACTGGTACTAGTTCTTTATATGATCTAGTGCTGATTTCGAAGTCCACTTTTATTCGCATAGTCTCTTCTATAGTAGGGAAGTACAGTTGAGTTTCCATGCATTTATACTGCAGCTCTAAGGCTTCCGGCAAACGCTCAAGTATAGCTTGACTAATGATACTATCATGCACTTGTCCTTTTAGTCGATACTGCCCTAGCCAATTTTTAGCGCACACTATTCTATCATAGACATTGCGCATTGCCTTATTCAACAGGAATACGCTCAGGTTCTGCGGTTGATGAGCTACAGCACTACGCAGTACAGCATGATGCTTAGTAGGATCACCGAAGAAAATTCTGGTCCATCCCATTGCAGAAGTAAGCCGTCCCTGTGCTACTATAGTTCTAGCTGTTTCTTTGTACCATTCTCTAATCTCTGGGAATGGTCCATGATAAGTAGATATTAAGAAGTTAGCAAAGTCATATATCTTCATCCTGTCACTGCGTTGGCCCATTCTTAATTTGGGTGCAGAGTTATCAAGCGATATACCAAGAATAGCTGCACCTTTATGCATGTTCTCTACCCCCATATTCTCAGTGAATGTTTTAGCACCCATCATATAGTTAGTGCCATGCACTATCTTCTTCATTACCTTGTTGCGGAATTCGTCAGTAACATCTTCATACAATAAGTGGAAGAATATAACAGCTAGGTTTTTATAGAAGTCTTTCTCTTCATCCGTGACTGCTTTAATAAGTGCAGTACAGCAGGATATAAATGCAGTGCATACTGCTTCTGCTTTACTAAAGTCAGCGTTTATCCAAACAAATCCTTCATCTGGTACTAGCTGCGCTTTGCCGTACTTAGGTATATTCTGCACCTGTGTGCCACAGTTAAAATTACTAGACCTACTTGCCATACGGCCAGACTCAGTACCCCATGGATTTAATTCATACATGAGTCGTTCGTTACGCTGCAGGTATCTAAAGTAAGTACCAATAGCTTTATTATTTTTCTTGTATACTTTTATATGCTCTACAAATCTAGAAAGAATAGGATGCTGTTGTGCTACTGCGTCCAAATTCTTTTCGTCCGTGCAAGATTTAGACTTGCCTATCTTCGGTTTAGTAGCACCTATCACATTGTATATTAGATGCTCCACTTGTTGATAACTTCCGGGATTGAAAGAAGGATCTGCAGCAAGCACTCGTACATGTTTAAGGCTGTTATTCTTTAATGCTACTGCATCATTCAATACTTTCTCACGTACTATATTGTCTACCTTAGCCCCTTCAAAAGCTGAATACATACAAGGCATAACCACTTTAAAAGTCATGGCGTTGTTTGTAATAACGTATGGCTCTGTAGCTGCTATCTGCGCTATTGCAATAAGCAATGTCCAGTAGGTATCATCCATATTATAAGTCAGCAATCCATACTCATCACCATGCTTCGCTGCTTCCTTGGATTTGTATTTCCATTGTGAGTAATGCGGGAACCAGTAACTAGCAACAAAGTCCAATGACTTAGGTAGCTCTGCGTATTGTGCATGGGCGGCACCCATAGTATCCCACATGTAGTTATTTACCCATGCTCCATAGTTAATGAGGTGTAGTAAATCATAGACACCGTTATGGAATACTTTAGGCACGTCGGACTCTGCGGCTGCACGCAACCATGCTATTACTTGCTCTAACTCATTCACTGACCACACTTCATCTTTGAAACCAGTGAACAAAATAGCATATGATATTATGCTGCCGTCAGGCATTAAAGAAGATATTGAAATAGAGGTAATGTAGATAGGCTTTACTTCCAGTGGAATGTTACCTGCTTCCATTGCACGTTTAGTGGATGCTCTCCCGTAATACTTATCTATTTCTTCACCATTTGTTTCTATATCCCATGCACTTAGCACAGCTTTAGACATAGTCTCCAAGGCTGGTTGCAGCATACCAACACGATTTATTTTAATACGCTTGTGCTCTGGCGACTGCGTGTTGAACATATGGCACTTAGCCAGATCATTCTTTAGTAGCCACTTACCATGATTGACTGTTACCATATGACCCATAGCATTAATAACAAGTACAGGTACTTTATATTTGAGTACGCTGCCACGCCAATCGTCAAGCGACGCTTTCTCCTGCCCTGTTATATTGCGCAATGTCTGCGCATTAGCTACGATAACAAAGTCTACATTTGTGTGCGCTGCTAACTGCTCTATCTGAGATATAGTAAGAGTCTTACTGCTAGTCATAGCCTGCATATTAGCTTTAGAAAGCTCAACATTCATCATAGGTAGGAAATGCTTTTCTTGCATAGAGTAATTCAATAGAACTCTCATAGGTACTCCTTATTCTATAAGCATACTGAAACATATTAATGCTTTGGTATGCTTACAAAAAGCACAAATGAAAAAGGGCGGCAGCATTACGCTAACCGCCCTTTGGATGTTTAGGAACTTTGCAGGTTACAGATCAATCTTCCGTCTGGAATGGACGCACAGTAGTATTTTCATACCCCTGGGCATTTTTCTTTGTAACAACAGATGCACGAATCGACTCAATGCTTTGAAGCTCAATGAAGATGTCACGCATACTTACTGCATCAAGCTCAGTTTGCTCTACATTGAGCAGCTTAGCAGCCTGTCGTTTAAAGATAGCCAGACCCTTCTCTTCATACAGGTATGTATCAGAGAATACAGAGCCAGCAGATACTGGCACTGCATGTTCAGGATCTTCCAGCTCAACTACAGATTGCACGGCATAGTCAATGCGAATGCGCACTTGGTTAGGCTGGTCTGGCTGACCGTCTTTACCCTTCTTGGTATATACTTCAAACTTGGCTTCTTTAACGCCCAAGTCATAAATACCAGTAGGAGGTGTTACATAATCAGGCAGGTTTTCAACGTCAGCCAAGTTACCATCAAGCAAGCTATCCAGATCAAGTTCGTTCATTTTAATTCACCTTTTAAGCAATGGGAAAAGCACAGTTAATTTAAAGCACAGTTACTATAAAGCACAGTTTGTTGAGAGATGGGGTTAGCCAATTAAGGCTTAGTAGAATCTCTAATTTTATTCATTTTATTAATCCTAAGTTAATGCCTATATGGATACTATCGCAGACCAGTTAGCGCTGGTTACTAAATCCATACGAGCTTATTACGTACAAAGCGAAGTATTATCAGCCGATCGGTTGCGATCGACCGAGTACCATAATAAGGGTTTTTGAAAATTTTTTCAAGCCCTCAATTTTTGTTCAAAAGAGTTCGTTTCTTTAAAGTAGACGGAGCTGGCTCTTTAGCACCTTCATTATCCAGGTCAATATCAATGCTATCAAATATAGGGGCCAATGATAAAGTGGCGGCCTTCTCTAATTTGAGACCTCTTCGCGAGCCTGTGATAGCCTGCTTTGAATAAGTGGAACTAGAACCAGCAACATGCTTGCCTACTTTAATACCTAAGTGCGCCACTGTTCCAAAGTATTTACCAACCTTATAACAGAATGCGCGACTGCCACACATAGGAAAGAACTTTTCTATATCATCCTCATCCGGCAATAACACTTGGTGTGTAATGCAGATAAAATTACAATGGCGTGCCTGCTGCATAATAGACAGTATGTCACCAAGCTGCTTGCCTTGTGCAGCATAATCGTCCCATTCTGGTTTAATCGTACTGCGGTTAAGCATGATGGCAGCCATACTAGAATCCCCTAACTGACTAAGAGTATCCACTATTACTAGATCGCGCTTAGTCAATTTAGATAACTGGAATTCTAAAGTGTCATCATTCATAGGCTGTGGCTTTTGCGGTAGCAGCTTGCCGTCACTAAAGCGTACGTACACAGGAGCCTTAAGACTATTAGTTACGCGCAGCATAGTCTCTATTGCGTATGGCTCTTTTACAGAATCATTGATATTAATTATCTGTATCTTAGCTGCAGCTTTCTGGCTGAGCTTACCAGAGGCCAGCATCCACATTAATGTTTCCCATGAATTCTCATTATCAAAATAGAATACACGGTCGATGTTATCTGATTCTGCAGCAGTAGCAGCCAATGCAGTCTTACCTACTTTAGGAGGACCATACAAAAGAATGGCGTGTCCACGTGCAGCATTGTCTACGGAGTCTGCGTCCTTAATTGCTTGTGCTATCTGCAATAGATTCATAGTTTAATAGCCTCATCTTGGTATTTATAAGGGGACATATGAAAGCAGGGAGCCAAATTCAAGCGCACTTCTGCAGCATTAAATCCAGCTGGCTTCATTATCTTATCAGTGTCACCATGCAAGAATACTACGTAATCTGTATTACCCTTGCAGGTAACCATGTATACTGGAATCCTTTGTGCTGCGTACATATCGAATGTAGCACGTATCGCATTAAGATTATCAGCCCTAACAAACTTGCGATAGTTATCCTGAATAACCAATTCCATACCAAGTCGCGCATTGATACCCATTTCTTCCATAATAGCTAAGCCATCCAGTGCAATGCCCATTGCATGTTCATACGTGTAATCCCAGTGTTTGGCTTCTTCAATAATAGGACTAGGGTTAATTTGCTTATAATGCTGGGCTTTATAAGCTGTAACAAATACATCAAGCAGCCCATCCAATTGTAAGCCTATGGTCTTTGCTTCCATAAATTCTAGTAGCTCGGATTCTACAAAGCGTAATTGATTGCCAGCATCATAATTCAATTCACGATGCCCCATATTATTCCATTTGCTTATTTCCTGTATCCACATAGGTACATGTACATAAACAGTGAACATTAGTCGAACTCCTCTGCAAGATTTGGAAGGAACACCAAACTTTGGTATGCTTGTTTAGTATATGCGATCTGGTCCATACAGTCAAGCAGTGGATTATGCGTTGCTGCACGCACATTCTTAATGTATGCCTTTTTGTAATCAATGCCTGTCTTTTCTTTAGCAAGTGCAATTATAGTAGGCAGAGACATGAATGCACGATAGTGCCAAGGATATCCAGGATCGGTGTAATTAGCTTTATCGTATAACATTTCTAACATGACCTTATCAAAGTCTATGTCATTAGCAATAATAGCTCCTTTCTTCTCTGGGTCTCTAAGCAACTTATTAAACAAGTGTTTCATAATATTGCGACAGTCTATAACATCAGACCAGTCCAAGCGGAAGTATGTATCTGCATTAAATGCTAAACTTTCTTTTATTGTAACACGCAATGATCCATCGGGATCTATGCCATCCCAAAAGCGTGTATCCGATTTCATTTTAAGTGGTCCTGTCTGATATGCAGGATCAAGCACAATGCCCACTGAGTGCGTTTCATCATTAGTCCAATTAAAGAATACAAGTGAGATAGCCCACACTGGCGCGCCTCTATGCAAACCATATGTTTCTGTATCAAGCATAGAAGCGTCGTATTTAGTATCACTTGAAATAGCAGAGAGAATACTATCAAACTTATTCATTTTATATTACCTTGTTAATTGCATTACAGGTTAATCATTTCACTAGGCGTAATTGACAGTAGATACTAGGCTGCCTCATGCGCGGTATGCACGGCTCCCAACCGCTGTGCTCATGGAAGCCCGCGCACACATGCTATTCGTTGCCTTCTACTGTCAATTAGCCGTTCCATTTATTTATCAAATGCCCATCCAAAATAGCGCATATATGTACCATCCGCCATCAACCTATCTTTTACAGGCTTGAGTCTTGCTTGCACTGACTGCCTATTCCAGTCAGGTGAATCTAATCCACGGCTACGCTTCAATATATACTGCATGTCTATAAAGTCCGAAGTGTCGCCAAGATTAGATGCTTTAGCTATTGCAATGCCCGAGCGCTGCAATGCAGTAGTATCCACCGTATGGCCGAACACGTTGTAATCCAGAACTATAAAACCACCAGTATTATGCGCTAGCTCTGGTAGGCTATCCAGCTCAATGCGAGCTTTAGCTACTGCGTTAGCTATATCTATATTATATAGACGCATAAGACGACCTACATAGGTCTTTGGTACTATAGAAATAGCACCTTTAAATGGTTCAAGTAGCAGGTATTCTCCTGTTTTAAGCATAATCAAAGCTCCACTTCTTTGCCATATACGCGACGTACATGGTCCTGTATTACATCATTGACATTATATACAAACATGTATTCCTTTTCATCTGGCTCAAACTTACGCACTTTGTCCGCGCTTGTTAAGTGGCATATGCCGTACTGCCTGCACGTCTTATTAAACATGATGCAGCCGCCATTGCGCTTAGGGAAGTTCCCCAGTTCTATGCTTGTATGGATACGACGCACTTCTTGCAGCAATGTAAGAAACCATTGCAGGCGGTCCACTATTGTTTTGCTGAACGAAAATAATTCAGGACGCGTGGATTCCCCATAAGGCATACGTCCAATGCGACCACTCAGGTACATTGTATGGTAGTCTCCCTGTTCTTCACTAGCTATAGCGTCAAGTGCAATAGAGTAGCCTAGTACCTGACCACTGAACTTATACAGAGGTGCTATGTCTTCTAGCTGCAGTCCAGTAGTCTTTACATCCATTACTGCATATTTGCCAGTGCTTTTATTTCGCAGCACTACATCCATATAACCAACATAGAAGAATGTATCGTCTATGTTAATGCGGAATGGCAATTCTACAGCAGGCACTTCCTCGCTTCCACCCGGTGGCGTAAAGAATGCAAGCTCCCATTCTTCAAGCAGGGCATCCAGTGTAGCTTTAGTGCGGAAGCATAGTTCCGTATAGACATCTTGGTTCTTATTGCCTATCTCTACAATAGGCCAATACTCTAACCAACCCTCCAGCAAAGATATGTCAAAGCTTTCAGTTAATAGATAAGTCTGCACAAATGAGCCATATGCATGCCCGAAAGAGAAGTGCTCTGAGTCTTCCTGTGGTGCCCCCATTGTAAGCAGCTTCTCTATTTCAAATTTACGGTCACATTGATACAGAGTTTCTAAAGTGGAATGGGACAAGCGAATAAACGGCTCTGTTTCACCTGCCCATTCAGGCCGCTTAATGTAACTTAGCTCGTTCATTAGGTACCTCAAAGATTAAATATAACTGGTATTATTACCAGTGCTGCACCCACAAGCAGGATGTTACGCCTGAGTCTATATCTGTTCTGTGCAGCAGCAAAGAATATCACACCACATCCAAAGATATACAGAAACAATGGCCAGCTCATTAGAGATCTCCAAATTCATTCTGTATGTCTGCAGCAGAGATAGGCTTCTTAAGAATATTCTTAGCCTCTTTCTTTTCTGCTGCAGACTTGGCATTCTTAGCTTTTGCAGTACCAGCTATAGCTTCTGAGCGTGCGCTTGCGTGCTGCGCTTTAATAGTAGCTACAAGCTTACCAATATCTTCATCCAGCAAGCTCTGGCAAATAATAGGGTTAGCTTTAATTGCAGCTTTCAGTTGATTAGTTTCTGCCTTTAAGTCTACGCCTTCCTGTTCTTTGCTTTTCTCGTATACAAAGTTAATGCGCTCCTGCAACTCTTCAACTGTAATTCCCATAATGATTTCGTTGCTCATATCACAAGCCCTCTTCCATTACAGTTATATGTTCTACTTCTACATACTCGTCTTGTACTTGTTGCTTGCGCTCTACGCGCAGTGTAATAATACCACCGCAGGCTGAACGCCCAACTTCTTTTATACTGATACGCCAGTCTCTTTCTTTCATAGCATGCTTTACTTTAGACACTTTGTCAGAAAAGCCTATGAATGATTTAGTTGGCATCTCAATCATAACGCCTTGACTGTCTTTTACTTTCTCTATTAATTCAACAATGGATAGTCTCATTTGGCCACCTCAGTTTTACCAATCTGTCTAAGTGTGCGCAAGAATTCATGCTCACTGCGCTCACCTGTATAATTCTGCCATTCTACAAATATATTATAGAAGTTGCTATTGATTGTGCCTTTGCATATAGGGCAGGCTTTCCTTATCCTGCCACCATATGTAAGACCAAAAGTATTGCCGCAGCTTATGCAAATGTCAGGCAAGGATTCTGCTGCAACACACTCTGTAAAGTGCTTGCTTTTCTCAAACTTAGCCTGCTTTATTTTATAGCCTAGCCATTCTAGTATACAACGCTTGTCTAAAATACTGGAGTGCATAAGCAATACATTAAGGATTATTCTCTGTTCACTTCGCTCGGGCATACTGCTACCTCCTCAAGATTAGTAACACCTTGCGTAAACCAAGCGAGTTTTTCTGCAATAGTATCTCCTACTATACGCTGAGTCTTCATAGCCTGTGTTACTGAATATGGGTTGCACAGTAGAGTACAGTTTTGCTTAGTACGTGTAATAGCGGTATACAGCCATTCACGGCTAAGCAGCGTATGATGGGACTTATGCATTATGATATAAGTATTACGGAACTCAGAGCCTTGTGCTTTATGTCCTGTCAGTACATAACCCAGGCTGAATTTTTCACCATTGAAGTCTCCCTTTCTATCTAGCGTTACAGTCTGGCCAGACTCAAGCAATACTTCCACCCTAGAAGATGCAGCGTGCTTGGCTGCGTCATCATCGTTAAGCTCTTCTAAAGCTTCCAGACTAAAGTTAGCATAGTCGTCTAAATCTACTTCCGCATTACCTACAGCCTTTCCGCCTATAATGCGAATACCAAAGCGCGTTAGGTCAGTACCCGGTGGCTGGGGCATACTGCCCATGTATGCTGGGTTAGGTACTATCCTAGTTATTATGCCATCCTGTTTATCTACCATTACCTTATCACCTATAGCAAGGTAATGTTTTTCATAGCCACTATTTATTTCATGCACTTCTGCATTACGGGCAGCGCCTATGAATTGAGCAATGCACTTGTTAAGGTAGATACTCCCAAGCTCATGCTTATTAAATGGCGTGAGTATCATATCTTGTTCAGGGTCATATTCACCTTTATTGTACATAGCATTGAATAGCTTTTCATAGATAGCCGCCAGCTTAGCAGGTCCATAAGTCATTTCCCTGCCTTCTGCTTCTTTAGTAATACTACGCAATGTAGGCTTACCTGCTGCATTCTCCCAAGGCATATACAAACGCAGGCTCCCTGTATCGGCTTCCTCGAAAGTAGGCATAACCCCTTCAAGGATACTATGCGCACCATTAAGCACTGGCCCTATTTTAGTACGATAGATTTCATCTAGCTCTACTACTTGCAGCTTGTGCATAGCGTAGATAAGAATGGGTAGACCAAATACAGGTGGTAGCTGCGAAATATCACCCAGGAATATAATAACGCAATGCGGCGGTAATGCGCGAACTACCTTATCCCAGAGGTCTAGCCCCACCATGGAAGCTTCCTCAAGTATAAAGTAGTCTGCGTCAATTAGATTGCCTTCATCCTTCTGCGGGGCAAACCGCATTTTCTTAACTTCGTCGCCATCTTCATTGATGTCTATATAATATTCAGGCGCGTATTCTGCAGCGTTATGCAATGACTGGAAGCACCATTCAGTGCATTTAAGCTCTGGCATTGCTTGGATGCAAGAGTTCTTAATATTAATAACTGCGCGCTTAGTAAAACTGGCGACTATTATGCGCGGGTTATTCTTTACACGATCCTTAGTGCCTCCACCATTCTGTCTTTTAAAATCCGCAGTCATAGGCACACCATAACCACCTCGTTCTTCATGGGTTATAAGCCACTTAATAATTTCTCGTACGCTTGTAGTCTTACCACTACCTGCTTTACCTATTAGCACCATGCTTCCCTGTTTGGCTAAATCTACAGCCATGCGCTGTTTAGTATTCAGCCTTACTACTTTACGGTTATCCGCAACATTGCTGGCTTCCGCATTAAACAGTTCAATCCTTTTAACAGCCTCAGCCCCTAGTACACCGTCGTTCTTAATTTGAAAGTTGGTGTGCTCCTTAGGGTCTACTGCTGGCATCTTACTAGCGGCTTCCAATGCGCCGCTAACTACTTCCTTTTTTGCAGCTTCCTTTTGTTTACGCAGTAGCGCACGCTCTAGTAAGCTTAGTGGCCTACTTGGCTTTTCCTCTGGATGTTTATCTGCATTAAGATGACTATCCGAAGATTTAACTTCATCGGCAATAGCTTCGGAGCTTTTTTGTACTGCTGGCGTTTCCTCTTTGTGAGTGTTGATTTTATTGGCAAGCCCCGGTGCATTATTAGAGCCTGCTGCATTGTTATTTGGCTGTTGTACTTTACTGTCTGCCTTGCTAGATGCAGTCTCATTGGCCCTTTGTGCTGCGCGTAATGCAGCGCGTTCTGCAAGACTAAGGGCTTTCTGCGGCTGTTTACTTTCACTAGCTTGCGGCGGAGCATTATTAATTTCCTTCTCTGGTGCTTTAGCTGGCTCTTCTTTAACAGGCTCTTCTTTATTAACGACTGCACTCAGAGCACTAGCCGATTTATTTGCTACTGTAGAGGCTTCTGCAGCAGCTTTCTTATCTGCATTAATGCGCAACAAGCGTGCAAGCGGACTTTCCTGTTCAACTGCATTAGCAGATTTGGCTGTAGCTACAATGTCAGCTATATCTTCTTCTACATTGGTATCAGGCTTTGCAGGCTTAGCTGCTTCCTGTTCAACTTGTGCTTTACTTGCTGCCTCTTCCACAGCTTTAGCCTTATTACACATGGCTATGCGATCTTTAAGTAAAAAGCTCATATCGATTACCTATTTTAAATATGGATCAACTATTCTGGTATTGGGCACTGCTACATATTCATCTACATGCTTTTGAAAGCTAACACGTACTGCAATGCAGCCGGCTTTAGAATCTAGCACTAGACGCTTAAGTGTAGCTGAGACTATTAAAGTATAAATAATGCCTTCATGGTGTAGCGTATTGCTTTCTATATCCTTTAGATCTACATAAGCTACGTCTATAAAAGCACTTTGGATATGGTCCTGCAAGCGCCTAGTATCTGAATTATAGGGGGAGTATGTATATTGCTTATTCATTTTGCACTCCCTTTCCTAGATTGAATGCGCTCTAGTAATGTCATCTTAGCATTTGCTTTAACAGTGCTAGGCTCTACTGCTGTAGTCTCAATGCAGCTTGTATTATCCAAATCATCAAGCATACTTATTGTATTAGCCTTTTCTGCATCGAGTTTAATAAGCAGCTCAATTATACGAACCATATTAGCCATAGCTTCCGCATTGTCACTAGCCTGCATTTTAATGTACAATGTTTTAAGCTTAGCTGTTGGCATATATTCAAGTGAACGGCTAATGCCAAGCAATACAGAATTAGTCTTAGACGGAAGCAACTTAGTTGCTGCATTGCGTTCGCGGGTAAAGCTTGCGCATAGCTTCTTATGTATTGCAGTGCGAGGAATGGAAGGTGTGTTGATATGGGCTTCCACTAAACACATATCCGAATCTTCACTATAGAACAGGTCGCTTTTATGATAGCTACCTTTTGCTGCACTAGTTTCTAGTTTAGCCTTCTTAGCTGCACGCAATTTATCAGCCTTGGCCATTGCATCATTAAGCAATCTATTAGCTGATTCTTTACGTGCTGTAACTGCTTTGTCCATTAAATCAAGCTGCTGATTCATTGCAGCAGGAGACATAAAGCGTTTCTTCTCATTAGCATTAACTAGGCTACGCGCATAGTCCGCTAGATCATCATAATTTAAATGCTCTTCCATAATGGAAGTGACTACTGATTCAATCCAGCTGCGTGCATCATGGCTACTGGTAAAGCTGCCTTCCAGCCTAGACTTTACAAGCTTAGCTTTTGCTTTCCTATTGAATGAATGCACAGGTACTACATAATCAAGAAGTGCTTTAGTAGTGTGCAATAATGCACCTTTACCAGCTTTTTGCAATTCTACATTAAGGAATAATGAATCCTCTTTAGACTCTATCGCGTTGAGGTAGCGCAAAGTAGCAAGGAACATACCTGATAGGATATCTATGTCTAAACGGCGCATGTACTTAATGCCTTCTTCACTAACTTCCAGAAGGCTATCAACATGCGCTAATGGATGAGTGTAATGCAATACGGCCTTTCTGCCTTCTATAGCTGGCAGATCAATTAAGCCTTTTATTCCTGTAATGCGGCAAGATAATGTAAGCATTCTAGTATTCCTTTAAGTGTATAGGTATAAAGTAGCAAAAATTTACCACCACTCTCAATTATACCAGAAAATTCGAGAAAATTGGAAAAAATTTCGAGAAAAGTTTAATACTACTAGCCTTACACTGCGCATAAAAAAGCCCCGCTTAATGCGAGGCTAGTTCTTATTAAATGCGCAGTTGCGCCTTATTGTATTAAAGCTTTAAAAGCAGTAACAAGCATTGCCACTTCAATAACTACTGCACCTACTCCAATGCACATAACAAGACCTAAGCGATCAGGTCTGGCTACTGCAAATACATAGGTTATGCATATCGTTACTGCAAGTAGTGCAAACATACTTACGATGCTGCTTATATGGAATAAAAACATTACTGGCTTCCCCCAGGTTAAGTCAATTAATGCATTAACACATTGTTGTCCGCTGTGCATTGCGTTGTTTTGTGCGTATTGCGCGAGCTGGTTTGCGTTGCTCAGTCCTATGGAAGCCTTCGGCTACCAATCAAAGTCATCCGCACTAAATACTTTGTTGCTTAAATTAAGCAGCTCATCTTTTGCAGAATTAAGCTTAGAAGGATACAAAGCATCTAAGCCTACAGACTCCTTTAATTCTACGAACTCACTAATGTACTGCCATATGCCAATGGCTACCCCTTCTCCTTTAATAGCACTTGCATCTTGCAAAGCAAACAGCATGTCCTCTCTGTCTCCTTTAAAGATATCTTCTTCCAGCCACATAAATACTTCCCTTGGGCTAATACGCTCCTTTAATCCTGCTTGTATATTACGCTGCTTAGCTATAGCTTCTACTGCGCAAGCTCTAGTCTTTCTACACTTAACTATTCCATATTTAATAAGCGAGGACTCCAGTGCTTTAGCTATTGCATTAGCCATATCTTCGTCTGATATGCTTGTATCAGCTACTACTGAATTCGTAATATTAAGTAGCTCTTCCGCTTGCGCTCTGGTTGGTGGCTTCCCTTGTAGGTACTGTGTAAATCCTTTAAAGCTACGCAGTGTATACATTGTAGCTGTAAATTTATTGATTTCCGCTCTGGCTTCCTCGCTCACAGCATAGGTGCTTACATTAGCCACGTTTGCATTGTTTAAGCTATTAATAGAATCTGCTATGTTGTTTGTATTGTGTGCGTTGTTTGATGGAAGCACTTCGTGCTGCGCTGTCCAGTTATCCAATGCACTCAGGCTATGCTGTGTATCGTCTATGTCTTTCATTATTTGCTCTCCTTTTTATTAGCCTTGCTGTTGTCGTTAGCCTTGTTGCTATTGCTCTTAATCTCTGCCTTAATATGCATATCAATACCATTAATGGCCTTAGCTATTGTGCCTTTTGTTCCTTCTGGAAGCTGCTTTAGCTCTTCTTGTGGCCATATTGCTATATAATCCTCATCTAACCGCTTTTGTATTTCCGCTTCCAATGCTTTCATAAGCTGTGTTGTTGTAATCTCTTCCTTATAATAATTGTATGCAAGCTTCCTTACAATCTCTTCTTTAAAGTATTTATAGCTAGCCATAATTAAATCCCCTTGCGTCTAATTCCAACTTTTTACCTTTACCTCAGTATTTTACCTCACTCTCAAAAAATACATAACCTCCGATTTTTACCTTACTTTACATAACATAACTTATGCATAACATAACTTAAAAATAACACAACTATACATGTGATGTTTCCAAGTCTTCCCCATCCCCTCAAAGTATGATCCTCTATTACTGTGTATACTATTATATGCTATGCATACTATTATGCCCTGTGTATACACTCCCCCTCCCTTATTCTACACTCCTCCTCTATATATGTATGCCTACTCTCTATTATATCCTTATATG
>CEGF01000222.1_pt1 | contig 41454 bp, 44 predicted proteins | sample 306341 | NCBI WGS metagenome assembly CEGF01 (sample SAMEA2755655, study PRJEB7226) | microbial mat metagenome | biome: microbial mat; feature: hypersaline; material: grass silage | place: USA | collected 2014-02-19 | depth 0 m
CACCTTCGAGGCGTGAGCATGAGGAGGAGATGGCAGACAGGAACGAAGTTGAAACGGGGCGGCTTTCGGATTAAGTGTTCGCAAATACTAGGCGTTTCGAGGCTTGCCTCGTATTCGGCCGCGAAGCGGCCCATGTGCTTTTCGTGGCGTGCAAGAGTGGTCTCTCTGCAAGAATCATTTCACCATCTCTGCAAGCCACCTTGCCCAACTCAACGAAGTGACTTGGGGGCGGTTTTCCGGCATCGAATTTACCAAAACTAGGCATGTCGTGGCCTGCGTCGTTATCAGCCGCGAAGCGGCTCATGTGATCTCGTTGACTCGATGAATAACTGCAACGGTGAACACAGCAATAACACTCACTATGAACCACATATATTCATTCAGAAAGCGGTAAAGATGCGCAGAAAACGCGGTTCGCGAACGACAAAAATACCGCCTAATATTAGACGTTTATATGCAAACACAGGGAAGTCTGGAAGTTGACCGTTATTGAGATGACCGAATGGTGCTGGATAGATCGCACGTTCTAACTCGAACGGATCACGGCCTTATAATCAAATCAGGGTAGTTGGGGGGATGTTCCCTCTCCCTGGCTAACAGCTGTTCTTGACCACTACTCTCTCAAACCTGCTCCATGGCCCAAACGACACGCGCCTCGAAAGCAGCACGCTATCTTGGTAAGGGGAAGGCTATTCTTTCCTGGGGTATTCGCCCCTAAATTCATCCATGCCCTTCAGTAGGTCCAGGTAATCAATCCCGCCGGTAATCAGGCGTGTCTTTGTTGCGCGTTCATACATCCACACGCTCCATAATTTCATGTGCGTGGAGGCGTCGTCTAAGTCCTTGGGCATCATCCCACCCCATTCGGGATCATCAGCCATAAACTGCAGTGCCCGGTCGATGGCGCGATCCAGGTCATTTTGTGGCGAATAAAAATCCGCCAGATGTACCTGTTCAGCCAGGATCATAACGGCTAGAACCGGGTAGTTAAGCCACTCTGCAAACCTTTCAATTACATCTCGCCCCAGGCTACTGGCAACCCTTCGCCCAGTTTTCAGGTGGCTTAGCGTGCTCGGAGCAATGCCAAGGTGGTCTGCCAGGTCAGTGGAAGGCAGTCCTTCGCTAACCGCTCGCTCAAAGATTACTTGTACGAGCTTGTAGCCAGGAGTTTCCGGCCCTATTTGCAGGTAATCGGATCTAGGGCCTTTGGGCTTTCCCTTCTGGCCGTCCTTGGGGCCTGACCCACTCTTTCGTATACCTGCCTCTATGACCTTACTGAGGTCTTTATCTTCATTTCCCTGATCCAAGTCTCTCTCCCCATATGCCAATTGGCATGTCATCTAGTCAAATAGAACTATACCGGATAACAAATTCTAATACTTTTTGCCTATCCAGCGCCGCTTTATCAGCGGCAAGATTGCATCCGTACATCATAACCCAGGAGTAAGCAATGCTCATCGGCCGCATAGAGCACGATCCCAAAAAAACAGTTTCCCTGCACCTCCCAGAGTCAACGCTCGGTCGACTTGAGCAGTACAAGGAGCTGTACCAGCAGACTTTCGGCGAGAAGGTTACCAATAACGATCTGGTAGACCTGATGCTCACAAATGTCATGGACAGAGACCGCGAATTCAGGCGGTTCGTGAAGGAGGAAGAGCGCAAGAAAAAGCTGGAGGCGAAACAGCAGGAAGTGAAGCAGCCAGAAAGAAGCTCCGATCACAGCCCCTCGGCAGGCCAAGCTGAGGCAGGAAATCACGCTGAGGCTCAAAGCCATCAGCGTGAGCAACACCGGGCATAAGGGCTCTAGGTCTCGATATGCTGTGCTTGGATGATCTCACACATCTGTTCAACCAAGGGGACAACCCGTCTCCACTTGGTACGCAGAACACGGTGATTGCCCGTGGCCCAACTGCGCACCGAGGTAACAGCCTCGTCAGCAGCTACGGCTATCTGGCGTGGGGTCATCACTTCCATCCAGCGATCCACAGTCGCTTTGACTTCTTTGGAATCGACCCAAGCACCGCCTTCAATGGCGTCGTTCTCCTCCATGATTTTATCAATGGCATTGAGCACTTTGTCATAGGCCACCTTTCTCGGGATCGCTCCCCCTGTCCAGGTATGTATGGATGCCACAGAAATCGAGCAGTCGAGCTTCGCCGTCAAGAGCTTAGCTATCGTGGCCAATGTCATGCCGTAATCGTCTCGCAGAGTAGCAATACGTCGCGCCAAGTCACTGTCGGTGGTGCTGCGTACAACACGTCCTCGGGTTGTTGGAATGCTGACCTTGATCTCGCAACCATGCCTCTCAAGCGTGTTGATCAGATCGTTCAGGAGTGCGTCACGCATGACTAACCTCTATGAATATTTGGCAAGTCACCCGCCTTCTGAGATGCAGCGACTTGTTGGTTGGACGGCAGCCCGATTGCATATCCCCAGGCAATGGCAGGAGGACATGAAACAGGAAATTTATGTAGCCTGGTTCTCTAAGGAATATGACCCTTCGTATTCCCATGATGCGATCATGAAATATGCTGGTGAGGCGGCATTCCTCGCAGTCAGCACATGGCGCCGCCATACCATCCTACCAGTAACAGTTCACAAGGCCGGCCAGGCTGATAGCGAACCCAGGGCTGAGCAGTTTGATCTGATGGCTGAACAGATTCCTGGTTTCACTGAAGAGTTCAACGACGAAATCGACGTTGCCCCTGAGGCATACGTTGAGGCCACTACGATGGCTTCAGCGCATCTTATCGACCTACCCAAACGTTCAGCTCGATCCGAGCTATCTCATGAAAACCTGCTGGCTCTTCACTGCGAAGGCCTATCGCCTGCTGAGATAGCAGCCGCAGCGAACATGACCGAGCGCAGCGTATACCGCAGATTGGAACGCCTTAAACATGGAAATCGTAGTACAGTATAGTAAAATTGCAGCGTTATCGGTAGCGCTCTCAGGAGCTGCTTTATCTACGAACGCAATTGCCTCCGATCAGGATCTGGGTGTTCTAGGCCCTACCTGGAAAATCGTAGAGCCAGACATGCGGCTTGCGATAGTGGCCGAGGCCCATGGTGTCGACTGGGACGCCATTAATGAGCGCATGACAGGCCAGGCCCAGAATCACACTCAAGATATCCCTGATTGGTTCGTCCCGGTAGCCGAGCACACCGAAACCAACTTCATTGATCCCTCCTATACGCTGGGTGAAGACATCGAAGCCCTGAAGCGGCAACCCGATGGTTCATACCAGTGGGGGGTCATTTATGAGGCCGGTACCAAGGTCAACCCCCTCGAGCACATACAGCCTGATAACTGGCTCCTCGTAGTTGATCTACGAGCCGATGATCAGCGTGAGCTGGCCATGACCTTAAAGGCTCGTCATCCAGCCAACCTAACAGTGATCGTCACAGCCGGAGATCCGGGCAGTTTGGCCTCCGAGCTTGGCCATGCCGTGTACTTTGCCGAGGAATGGCATTTCGACCGGCTGGGCATCACGCACACCCCCTCTTTAGCCGGCGTTCGGGACAGTCAACCAGACGTAATCGAAGTGACCCATTTCGCCTATCCCTATGATGCCACCACCCTGGAGGAACACCTGCCATGAAGAGGTTACTACTCTCTGTTCTGACTGTTGCCGCCCTATCTTCGGGAAGCACATACAGTGCCTCCCCCTTATCGGGTTCAGCCGCATGTCAGGGGGAGATTTTCAATCCCATCAACGACGCAAACTGGAACAACATGTTCCCGGTTACGGTGGCTGGTATTGCCACGGGAGGCGGGTCCAATCCTCCCCTCATGCACATGGACCCAATCTGTATGTGTCCTGGCCCTTATGGCATCGACATGCCAGGTATCGGAATGACTTACTGGGAGCCAACGTTCCTCGCCGAAGTGGCGCGAACACCTGGCTGTATGTCGACTCTCGGAGGCGAGCAAGTCCTTACCGGATACGACTCCCTCACTTCCAACCAGACGTATGGCTCGGGACGTGGGGATAGCAGCGTTACCAGGATGCAAATCCACTGGTATATCTACCCGCTGTTTAGTGTTCTCAACATGATGAGTTCACTGGGATGCATGAACACATCAGGGTTTAACCTAGCTGACCTCACCGAGGTAGATGCCACTTGGCAAGATGACACTTGGACATCTATCGCATTCCCAGAGTCAGCTCTCTTCGCCAATCCAGTTGGTGCTCTATCGTGCATCCCTGACGCCGTAGCTTCTGCTGCAGGCCGCCCCCTAGACATGATGTTCTGGTGCCAAGGTTCGCAGGGCGTCGTCTATCCCCTTACTGGCTCAAGCACAACTCACAGCTCTCCCCAAGGAGGCAATCTCCACGTCCTTGGAAAGTACATGCAGCGAAAAACGCGCATGGCGGGCCTGTTATCAACTACCGGCCCATGGGCTGAATGCCAATCCGTTTATCTGCCGAACATGATTCGCAGCCAATACCGTATTGATCCGGTGGCGCCGGTTGCCAGTAACCAAACCGCAGTCCTTGGAATGTCCGAGTTCCGCTGGGGGATGCTGCCGCCCGCAAACACCGCCGTTCGTACCGATTCCGCATTCTTGATCTGGGTAGGTAAGCAATGCTGCGCACTCTGACCGTTATTACTCTGTCGCTAATCAGCACATCGGCGTTATGCCAACAATCACCCGTAGAAGCCGCTCAAGGTGCTTTCTCCGCTCTTCAAGGCTCTCAGGCGCCTAGTGGCCTGTTCACCGGACAGACGAGCCCAGAGGCCATCCTCGAGGCGATGGGAGACGGATCAGGCGGATCAGCTGCAGGCCAGGCAGCAGGCACGGAGATGCTTGATAACGTCCGGTCTCAAGGCGAAACGGGAGGAATTGCAGATCCGAAAATGGCCGCTGAATGGCAAGCACTGAGGGAATCGTTAGACCTTGGTGAGCAGGACCGGCTGTATTTCTTTATCTCTTTCTCCATGCCGGAGAGCCTGATTCGAGGCTATGCGCTTGATGCGGCCAGAGCTGGAGGCGAGCTAGTTCTGCGCGGAGTCGAGCCGGGTATGAATCTTCGTGACTTTACCAGGGAGCGCTTGCTGAAGGTGCTACGCCCTGGGGGCATGACAGCGCCAATTCAGATCGACCCGCGCCTGTTCGATACCTACGACATCGACACCGTACCCACGATTGTCCTTGCCAAGGAAGATCCCATGGGGGTGTGCCAGACCGCCAAGCGTCAAATCGGCGAAATCGATGGCCAGCAGCTTGAGTACCAGGGCTGCCCCAAGGGCAACCCAGAGGATTACTGGAAGGCAGAAGGGTCAGTAACTGCCCTATATGCCTTAGAGGAATTCAGCAAAGGCGGTGCCAGCAATGCCGAGGTCTATATCAACGCGCTCAAGGGCGAGGGCGCCGAAAGTGCCCCAGAGCAGAGCGGTATCGCGTCTGCACAGTGGGAGTCGTTGAGCGACGAACTTGCTGAACGCAACGCGGAACGCCTCAAGGAGAGGTATCAAGGCACCGACCGTGAAGTTTACGACACGCCTATGGGGCCGGCTGTTGGTCCCGCGGGTCAGAATATTGATCATCTCTGGGAGGAGTGACATGCCGAAGGGCACTAGCCTAAAACTGTTTGCCGTGGGGGCCGCATTTGCGGCCCTTGTGCCCTTGAGCGAAATGGCGATCGCCAGCTCTAAACAAGCGGGAATGAACGCTGGAGGGGCCTGGGCTCGAGATTTCAACCCAAACAGTGCATTCAGTTCTGCTACATCGAGTCTGGGGCTTGAGGATACGAAAACCTCTGGTGAGCTTGGAGGAGAGGTGGGGCTCCAGGTTAAGCAGCAACAGCAACGAAACTTCAGGTGTCGCGACGGGGCTCGACTCACTGCTGGCGGTATACGAGTTTCCATCGAAGAGTGTGAACAAAGCGATAGTGGTGAACTGGAGCGGATCAGCGTATCCGTATGCGACGCCCTAACTCAGGGAATACGGTGTAGAGAAGACCTCTATACCACCACCCGAGAGATTCCACTCGGAGGAGAGGCTAGCTTCAGCGGAGGTTTCCTGTACGGGGCATATCGCGTCGAGGCTGAATGCTCTTCATCATCTTGCACCATGACCATGCATCAACTCCACGGTGATGCATGGGGTGGTAATGATATGCGCGAGAAAGGGAATGATAGAGTCAACCAAGATCCCAATCACCCGTCCAATACAATAAGTGACGTTCGCGATAACCCTACCTTTGAGTCTGGAAGTGACTTTGCTGACAAACGCTCGGAGTGTCTTGGTGGGCAAATAAACCAGCTATTTAGTGAAGGCGACATCCCTGTATCTTGTGATCCCAACGATCCAAGGACAATTGATTTTCTTGACATCAATGCAGGGGGAGAATGTAAGCCAGATGAAATTACAACAGATTCATGTGTAGTCGATATACCAACAAGACTCGTTACATGTGAGCCTGAATCTCGGGAGTGCGAGGTAAAACGAGACTCCGAAGAGTTTAGTTGCGCTAGAAAACTTGAGGTGACGGGGATAAAAATACCGACATGTGAAAATGGGGATCACCTTTTAACTATAACAAGCGACCCATGCCCTAGCTGCGTCGATTACCTCAGGTATAACTTTTACTGCCAAGAGCAAGGCTACCGTGTGGTTTATGACACGGTACGCAAGTCAAATGGTCAACGTTATTCCGGCCCTCATTCAAACGTCGTCAGCGGCGGGTTAAACACTAATGTACCTAAAACAACTGTTATAGAGGACTTCAGCGGTAATAGCTGTTTTCGAGTAGCTTACAAACAGAACTGTAACGGCACTACCTGCAATGTCACAGCTTACTTTGAGAACCCATGCAGAAACATTGGCTATAGTGGTTCAAATAGCTTTCCAATACCAATGAGAATCGAATTCACAGATACAGTGGTCGATGAATGTACTGGTTTGGAAAGCAGACGGCCCGAGTTATAAAACATGAAATATATTTATCTAATAGCTTTAATAATCTATCTAATAATACCCCAATTTACTTTTGGGGCATTAAGCGACTACCAAGAGTGCTACAAGGTTGGAGAGAGATGTGTTGACTCTGCACCCAGAACAATAATGGGCGAGACGGTAAGACGAGAATGCTGGGAATATGCCGTAACATATAGATGTTACGGCGATCCATATAGCAATACCTGCAATCTGCAAGCACTACAGAATGATGATAATTGGGAGCTGGTTAACACTTTTGGTGAAACCTATCCAGCTACATATTCCGAATACTCACTCATTCTTCCTGACAGTTGGACCGAAGAATGGCAAAAGAGTGAGTCCACATGTAGTGCTGACACTTCGTTTGGATGTGGTCCAGATATAAGTAGCACAGATATAAAAGATGGTTCTGGGAATGTTGTCGGCCAGAAAGTAACTAAGCGCTGTTACATAGGCGAGACCCCACGTTGCAACAACGACCCTAACTGCAACATAACCAGCTACGACTGCACCAGGAAGCAAGACGGTTTATGCGTTCGGCAGGAACAGACGTATACATGCAGGGAGGATGGCAAATGCGATCCAAGCGACTACGAGATTATGCCTGAAGTTAGCGATGATGAAGGCGCCTTTTCAGACGCCATCGCAGCGGCAGGCATCATGGACATGATCGCTAAAGAAGGTGGGTTTGATGACAACATGCGCATCTTCTCGGGCATGGAGCGCGAATGTAAAGCAGTAACAAGCGACTTTCGCCGAATGATGGAGTTTAACACCTCTGTTGCAACTGTAATGGCTAGTTACTTCGGGGGGCCTCTTGGGGCAGCGCTTGCGGGAACTGCAACCGCAGACATTATGAACGCGATTGAACACATGAAGTGCTGCCAAGATGATCCAGAAGATGTCGTACTAACAAGCTCCTTTATCTCCATGGTTACCGACATCGGTGCAGATTATTGCGATCTTGAAGATGTAGAACTTGCAGCAGCTCGCATGGCGAAACGAGCCGTCCAAGTTACACCAGGCTTTGTGCCTACTAATAACACGCTATGCACATTCGCTGATTATGTTTACAACGCGCCGGCCAAAGGAGACATGTCGTACGCGAGGCAAATCTGCTCACACTGGACCAGAGCTTGGTCGATAGCGAATACCCAAACACAGGTGGACGAATACCAACGCTGGTGTGAGTTTGATTCGATGCTTGCCAGAATTATTCAAGAGCAGGGTCGAGAACAGCTTGCGGAGCTGGCTTCGCAAAACGCAGGTGGGGCTGTTACTAGGCGCATTGAATTTCCATTTTACAATTCGGGTGGGGGATGGTCGAACGAGTTAAATGTCAATGGTAATCGCGTGAGATTCTGGCAGTGGAAAGAGGAATGCTCCACCGATGAAGGCTTTACCAACTCCATGCTGTCTGGATACGACTGCCCATCCAGTCCAGACATTTATGCTGCAGTCTGCTCAGAATCGTCATGTGGGTCTCCGCCAGAGCACCCTGTTTATGGCTTTAGTCCAGGCTGGGAAACTCATCGCTTAAAAGCTGAAGATCATCATACCCGAGCGATCAACCGATATTCGGTTGTAGAAGGGGGATGTTTTGAAGATGGCAGTTGCGAATATGAGGTTCACGCATGGAAAGCTGGCGCTGGTGGCCAGATGCGCATCCCCGTAGATATGAAGTGGCCAATCAACTTCCCTGATGATGGATGGGGTGAGTTTTCTTGGGCACATAACAATGTTCACTTCGAGGCGTTTACCAATCCGTTAGGAACAGATTCCCCTACCAGAGGGCTGCGGATGTGTATCGGGTCATCGTATGAATGCAGTTCTGGTTCGGCGTGGAATGAAGTCGACATCCAGAATGACATAACCAATTTGAATCACTATGTCAGCAACAGCCCGCCAGTGACTCTCACTGGAGGCTGTTCCGCTGAGGAATGTGAGTTTAGAGCTTCAATTGAAGTCAATCTTACCGCTAAGCCGTGGTACACCTACTCAGAAAAGAAGTATGAGCCGTGCATGCTAGAGGTTTTGGGTAGTTGTGTAACAAAGGCCTCCACAACTTACGATCGGCAGTATCACCCCGACTGTACCGGGTTCACTATTGACGAGTTCCTAGCACTTGATCTCGGCGAAATGGATTTCTCGGAGTACGTGGAAACGTTGTCGGAAAAAGCACAATCGGAGTTCAACCAGACATGGGCAAGATAGCTTTTATTCAAGCTACTTGTGTGGTGATGGCATTGGCATCTACGGGCTCCTTCGGGAGCCCAGTAGACCGAATCACTACCCAAGCTGAAGCGCTAGCATCGGGAGCAGCCGGCTCTGAGGAAGTGGTACAGAATGCGGGGCAGAGGCCTTTCAAGTTCACGCCCAATAATGGGTATGTAGGCCTAGAAACCCAGCTTGATGTATCGCTCACTTACTCCTCCTTTGAGCACGGTGGGCAGAACGTAAGACGTGTTGAAAAAGCCGTTGTCGACTGGGGCGACGGCTCAAGTCCGACCACAGTGATTCCTGGCACTCCCGCCTACCATACGTATGGCCACCGCACTAAGGAGGGTGCCATTACACCCCATGGCAGTGTTGTCTATACCGGCAGGATTACCTTCGTGACTACATCAGGCAATGCATATACCGAGCAGTTTCGATACAGCATGTGGGATTCCTTTCTTGACTCGCTTGTTCCCGGCGGAAGATCGCTACCCAATACAATGCTACCAAGCGTTAGTGGGGCTGGTGGCAGTGATCGTTTGCCCAGTGGCTTCTATGATAGGAACAATAAATAATGAAAATTATTATTCAGTGTGCATTGGTAGTGATTTCAGCAACCATGCCTTTGATTGCCATCGGGCAAGAAGACCCAAACACCCCTCCTCATCAGCTGTACGGCGGTCATGACGCCGGAGCTTTACTTAGCAAATCGCTGATATTGAACAGTCAATTAGATTGGGTCAATGCCTGGTCGCGGAACCTGGGAGGCTCGCCACCAGAGGATTTGCCGCAAGGCCATATCGGAGTCCTAATCTTCGCATCGCACCCTGGCCATCTCCTCAGCCTTCACCCACAGGACGAAGGTTCATCTGTGACGATTCGCTGCCGTGAAATTCCGCTGCCCGATAGTCGTAGCTATACCGCCCCCGCTGCATGGGCAGCTGGAATATTCCAGGCTGATAGCGTGAAGTTGGTGGGTTGCCCATGATTGCCGGTAGAATGGACGCGCTGGCGCTTACAGCGATTGCAGCCGGCGTTGCGGCCGCTACCCCATGGGCTGCCGGTACGTTGCCTGCGTGGCCTGCTGGGGCCCTAGGATCGCTGGGCATGGCACAGCTCACTTGGAGCCAGGCTATGGCCAAGCTGCGCCAGTACGATGAAGACTCGCGTGAGGGGTTTGTGCTGCCTTCAGACGAACCAGTAGATGACAAAGGGCCATCCCTGCATATCGGCCTTACCACCGACAAGAATACGCGAATCAACATGCCCGACATCCTCGGGCAGCGACACACAGCGATCGTGGGTCAGTCTGGTGTGGGTAAGACCACTCTTGGTGAATACATCCTCTGGCAGCAAACAGCGCGGGGCCGCGGCTGGCTCTTCATAGATGCCAAGATCGATCGGGACACACGGGATCATCTAGCGTATATGGCCAAGGTGACAGGCCGCGAGGATGAACTCTACATTATCGACGTATCAGACCCCGAAAATGCCAACACCTATAACCCTGTTCTTCATGGCGATCCTGACGAGGTGGCGTCCAGGCTGATGAACCTTATACCATCAGCTGAGAACAACCCAGGTGCGGATCACTACCGACAATCCGCCAACCATGCACTAACTGTCATCATTGCCGCTCTGCAAGCCTCAGGGCAATTGTATCACTTCGGTGACCTGTCAATTCTGCTGCAGTCCGATCGAGCGCTTGAAAACCTGGAGCGAATGACGCCTCAAGGCCCAGAGAAGCGGGCGCTATCGATCTTCCTCGACCAATTCCGTACCCGTACCAAGGAAGGGACAAGAATCGACCTCAACCGCATGAAGCAAACGCTGGGCGGGATGGCAGGCCGGATTGCACTGTTTGCCCAGGGCAAGTTTGGTAAGGTCTTCAACGTCTACGCCCCAGAAATCGTGCTTACCGAGATCATTCGCAAAGGGCACATGCTGTATGTCTCCCTTCCGACGATGGGCAAAGACACCGCAGCTCTCAATCTTGGGAAAATGATAGTCTCCGATATTCGCTCGGCAGTTGCCTACATCCAGGATCTACCCAAGAACGAAAGGCCAGAGCACTTCATTGCACTCCTGGACGAGATGGGTGCTTATGTAATGGAAGGGGTAGGCCGTCTCTTCGAGCAGGCGCGATCGGCCAATATCGCACTGATTCCGGCATTCCAGTCCTTTAGCCAGCTCAATCGAGTCTCGCCCGACTTTGCAGACATCGTAATCCAGAACACATGGAACAAAATCTTCTTCAAATTCGGTGCGAAAGATAGCCCTGAAGAGGCCGCTGAAATACTAGGCAAAACCAAGCGATTCCAACGCACGGTATCCGTCTCGGCAAACCAGGGCGAGAGTGCGCAGTATCTGAGAACCACCCCACAATCCAGTATGTCCGATGGCGGTGGCATGGGTGAAAGCTGGCGTGAAGTTGAGGAATTTAGGGTTACGCCTGATCAGTTGCGAGCCATGGACATGGGGCAAGCGGTCATGATGATGGGCGCTCGCATGTATCATTTAAGAACACCAATGATTAACTACCCCAAACACATACCTTCTTTTAAAGTAATAAAGCGCAAGATGAAGATTCCTTCCGACAAGCAGGCGCTTAACTTTGAAGAACGGCTAAATGAGTTTCTTACAGCAACTGCTTAGGGTGAAACCATGATTACAGTATTGTTTTGGGCAACTATCGCCATCTTCGCAATGTTGCTTTTAGGTATTCTTCCAGGCGTAAAGGAAGTCTTTAGGCCACTCATGGATATTATATCGAAGGGAACCGTTGAGATATTGAAGTTCGCTGGGGGCTATATCCTTTGGCTTGCCAAGACGATAATTCATGCCCACATCGACCTTGTTACCCATTTATGTCATAAGCGCTCGTACTTTGACCCTGCAGAAAAGATGAGGAAATAGATGCTTCTTGTTTGACTTTGAAATCGTCGTACAGTAAAATTAAAAGACAGTACGGCAATTGCGTCGATCGCTCGGAGGTCGAAATGGCTAAGAAAAATCGCAAAGCTCGTCGCCAACGTGCGATCTCAGCACGCCAAAATGCCGCCCAGAACACTCAGGGCTCCTTCATTGCAAATGAGCTTAACCACCTGATCGGCGCTGACGAAGAAGATGTAGTTCGAGCGTACAAGTGGAGAGCTAAGCAGAACGTTATTTTCATCTACGCAGTAAATGCTGTTATCTGTGCGTTCTTGGTATTCTTCACTCTGTACACTTCTGGTACTGGTCTGAGCAAATTTGTTCCGTTTATCTGGGTAGGGTTTATAGCCTTATTCTTAGCCCAGCAAGCGATGTTGAAACGCTACAAGCGGCTTATCCGCAACGCCTGAAAATAAGCCCCTTCAACTGCAGGGGCTTTTCTTTTACCGCGTCGTCATAAACTCTCTTGGATCAATTTCCTCCCCTTGGCCAGGGGGGGTGCTTTCTCCACTTGGTGACCCTTCGTTGGAGCTGACTGAACGCACCTGAATTCTCGTTATTGAGGCTTCAGTTGCGTTCATGGTAGGACCATTATCTGCCTGTTGGTCGATTTGTGCTTGGCTCGGTGGAGACTCGACACTTACAGGCTCGAATGTACCATCACCTCCATACTGATAATATGCATGCCCACCCTCGCGCTCGACCGCATAGATAGCTTGGCCATGGCCACTCGCATCTTGTGTGTAAAGCGCAGGCACAAACGTGTCATTACCTACCTGGATATTAGTCCTCTCGCCACCTGTTATTAAGGCGTCGGCATTGCGGGAATCCGCTGCAGCTAGGTCTCTCCGATCGACAACAGTTAAGCTCTCTCCGGTATCCATTACATGATAGCTATCTGGACGAATTACAGGAGCTTGAGCATTTGACTGTATATCATTAAGACCCGATGACGTATCAACTGATAGTCCGCTAACGCCATGTTCACCTATAGGAGTAGTAGTTGCACCAGCATGGGTTGCTCTTTCGTCAACATTTGCCGTACTCGCCCCAACCACACCTGTGATAGCGCTACCTTGGCTTGATATGTGATCAGCATCCTCTTGCATCTGAACCCCTACCTTGCCTCGCACAGCATCTGCATCGTTTTGCATGCCATCTACCGTGTGTGGTGTTGCCGCAGTAGGTAATGAACCCGAGCGACTTGCGGTGTATTCCTCGCTCGCACGTTGCTGTGACTGCACAGCCTCTTGGTAATCACTTGATGCGGCGTACAGCATCGAGGCCCGATCTTCGCCAGCGCGACTTTCGAGAATCTGCCTTGATTCACCTTCAGAGAATTTCTGCGAGTACCGACTCCCATCCTGCCCAGTTACGCTTAATGTCCCATCTTCTCCGAAAACAAGTTTTCCCGAGTCTGACTGGGCTACACTGGTCGACTCCTCCTTCGAGTCTTGGCTTGAGTCAGAATAGCGTTCTCCAGCCTCAACAGACGCTGATCCTCGATAGTAGCCACTGACACCTGAATTGAGGCTAAGCCCCAGCTCACCTTTTACGCCCGCTTCACCAGCTACCTTTCCTGCAGCATGTAAGGTTAAATCGTTTATATCTTTTTCAGAGAGGCCTGCTTGATCCATTACTTGGCGTGTTGCCCCCAGTTCACTCATATACCTTTGACCCTGGCTGTCCTGACTCATTCGCGACCAATCAACAGAGCCATCCTGCATATAGCCGTTATTTTGCGCGTACTGAGTCGCACCTCGTAGGGTGTCGGTCATCATGCTTTGCGCTTGCTCCGAGAACGCCTCCTTTGTTTCTTGGGTGCGTTGCGTAGCTTCTGAGTAGGACTGGCTGGCTGAATAGCTCGCTCTGAAGTCGGCCGCACGAAGGCCAACGTTCATATCCTGGCCACTCATATTCGTTACTTGAGAAGCGCCAACTCCTACATGGTGTGCCGATACTTCTTCGCCGGAACTATAGCGGTGAGATGTCTGGTGAGCATTCATATTCGCGTTGTTCATGCTTACCTGGCCAGCCGATGCTGCACCTGTTGACATGTTGTTTGCTGCAGTCGCCGCTTGCTGGCTGCCAGACGCCCTGTCCAAGACAGAAGTGAAGGCATAACCACTGCCGGATACCAGCCCCCACATGATGGCGGGCACCAAGGTGGACATGAAACCCGACGCCATCACCATCTTGTCCGACATCTCGCTGACTGCGCTCATATTGGCCATGGTCAGCCCATCAGCGAGGTAGCCAGAAGTTTGTCCCTGGAAGTAGAGCATCATGATGTAGTTCACAATCGCGAGACCTGGCCACCATAAAATAAGCCAGGTCATCACCTGGGCATACGAGGTGCCCATCTTCTTGCCCAAGCCAGGCACCAGAACAGCAGCAAATACAATCGGCGCCAGCCCAATCACGAATGCTTGTAGTATCGCGAAGAAATAGCCCGCCATATCCCGGAAGAGAATGGCAGTGCTGTACCAGCCAGATTGCTGGGCGCGGCGAGCCTGCTCCATATTCAATGCCGAGATCAGCTCATTTGAGCCCGTGGCCATCGCAGCGTATTCATAGGTGCCAGAGTACATCTCTGCAATCGCGGCTTGTGTGGCAAGCCCGGTAGCGTCCTGAACAGCGCTCCCTCCTGAGGCCCAGCGAAACGAATCATCCAGGGCGGCTTGGGCCAACGCTGTTGACCCAGCTGCCTGCTGAAGCCAGAACGGGGATGCCTCCCTCATTCCGTTCAATAGTGCCGGCGCTGCAGCCTGCAAACGGTTGTCGATACTCGCGTAGGCTTCATCGCAAGCCTGCATACCACCATTGGGATCGGTAGAGTCATAAACGACGGTATAAACTGCTTGGTTCAGGTTGTTGCCTAATACCCCCCATGCGTTTTGTGAGGTAATCAGCGTCACTGGAGAAACTTTGCCGCTAAAAATATTCGGCAAGGCGCAATCATTTATGAAACTTTGAATGCTCGATCGCAAGTAGGGATCAGTCAGGCGGATCTTCTTCATGTCATTCAACATGCTTGCCGCCATCCCAACAGGAGCCCCCTCTGAAAGGCGTAGACTCTCAAAGTTTGGCGTCGTGAAGTTGGTTTCTATGCCGCTTGTCGCCCACATGCCGATCTCTGAGATGACAACAGCAGGAAGACCTATGGCAGCTGGTACGCCTTCAATCCTTTGAATGAATTGTGGTGCCCCAGCGCCATCCCACACCATGTCCTCTATGAGAATATCGATCTTCAATGAGAACAGCATGTAGACAGTCAGGATCATGCCGGCAAAATACATGGCCACCTTTTGCAGGCTCCCGCCGAGTATTCCCGTAAAGCACATTGCAAGGAAACCCGCCATTGCCAGGAACAGCGCCAAATTCCTGAATCCAGGGTTGGAGGCAGGGTCAGTTAGGCGCTTGATCGCTTCAAGAATCTGCGCCAGCGCATAACCATTGCCATAGCCATAAAACGTCCAAGTATCGCCACTCGCAGGCGCCATTGTCTCTGCGATCGCGAGTCCAGGCACAGCGACCAACGCAATAGCTATCATTAAAGGAATAAACCATTTCATCAATCGACCTCCCTAGCCATATCACGGGCGAAATCCATGCCGGATAGACCCATAGCGTGAAGGTTTCGCAAAGTGGAGCGGTTAATCTTATCCACTTGGCTCATGATATTTTCCTGAGTCTCTGCCATGAGGTTAATTTGCTGCGCCTTCTGGGAAGTCATGACGACAAGCTCATTCTGGGCCTCCCGGAATTCGCGCAAGATTTCACCCGGTACAGATGACGTCATCGAGGTCTTAGCCGTTGCCTGGACGGCATGGCGGATGTACTCAATGGAGATCATGTAGGAAAGAATGGTCGAGTTACCAACTACCAGATCGTAGGCAAGATCAGGGTAGGTCGCTGCAACATTCACTGCCTGATACAGCGGGAAGGGCGCTGCAGCTATGAGGGCCTTCTGAGATGCGGTCAGCGGTGTGCCACTGGCAACGTTCTCAACAGCACCTTCCAGCTCCATGATTACGGTGGTCAAAAAACCGTGGCCAAGTGAGATGTCCTCAACATTTACCCTGTTCGGGTTCCAACAGTCTCTCAAATCACTGTTGTTACACGTATAAATCTCTGTGGCCTGGCCTGAGCCGCCTGACCATACTTTGTCCTCGCAAAAACCGTTCACGAAGTCAGCGTATTCAATGACTGTCGGGGAGGCTTTCTCACTTCCGCACAAGAAGATGTCCAACATCGCATCGGCAGTTTCGATGGTAGGAGCAAAGGTATTCGAGTCACCGCTCCCCCCTTTGTTGCGAACCTCCGTACCAATCCAGCTCATCAGCAGCTCGGCGAATATCTTGTTCTCTGCTCCCATGTTGTTGCTGCCGTCTCGCCCAGGGGCAATACCTGCTTCTTGAAGGCCTAGCCATGTGCGGTTGCCATCAAGCTCTAAGGCCAGTGCGCGGTCCCCGGGATTGTTGCTGAGGTGGTCGCGGACTTCACGGCCCGAATCTGATTTGCTTTCGCATGTGTCATGCTGGGCGGCCAGCCAGTCGCTTTCCACACCTTCAAACATCCCGACTGAACTACACCAGAGATTGCCTAATTCAGCCGTGTAATCTGGGAACCCCTCAACCAGTGCGGTAGCAGCTTCACAGCTGTCCTGTGATAGTTTCGCAGCCTCTTGTGCCATGCGTTGGGCAAACTCAAGCACATCTCCACAAATAGGGCAGAGCTGCTTGAGCGCGAGCTGGAAGGAGAGGGCCACGACCCCTTGGGCGATCTGCTCCAACATCTGCTGGATTTGTTCACTGTCGATATAGGAGAAGCCACCAAAATGCGCATCGATGCCATTGCAGCCTACGTCTAGCCGCGGGGGGTCGATGTTGACGAGCGAGTAGCGGTTCTGGGAAAAACGCATGGTCAATCCCCCGGCCGTGTACCCGTGCCGTGTTCGGGTCTCAAACGACGCCGAACTGCTCGAGCTGCTGAAGCCGCCCCCGGCACTGGATAGCCGGTCAAACGCATTTTCGAGTGCGTTGGCTTCAGCTTGACCTGTGGTGGCCGTTATCGACATACCGCTGATCACGGCCGTCGCTACCATGGTTACCAATTTATTTCGGGAGAACATTACTCTACTCCTTGGGGAATGCCGGCGCCGAGGCCACCGGATGACCGTTCCAGCATGTCGGGGACACTGAAATCAACGGGAGGGCTCCTACCATCACCAACCGCCTCAAGGCCCTTTTCTGCAGCTCGCTGGATAGCACCAAAGAAGACCTCAATCCTCGAAGTAATTCGCTGCGCTGCTTCCACACCACTGGAAACGCGGAACCAAAGGTCATCCTGGGGGAGGTAGAGCCAGAGATCCGGCACCGCTTCTACGGCTAGGTGACCGGCAGCTTCGACTGAGCGACCAGAGGTATCGCAGCTGTTCGAGAACTCTGGCATGCACCCCCCATCAAGCGGCGCGTTGTAAATGGTCAGCCCAGTACGCCTGCCGAGCTGCTTCATAACTGGCTGCATGTCATGACAGAACTGGCAGCTTGACCGGGTAAACCAGACGAGAAAGCCATCCTGGTCGTTGATCTCTTCCATGACCGCGTTGCGCTTGCCATCCCGTGATCGTGAAGCTGCGCGAAGCCCAAAGGACGACACAGGGCTATGTACGAGGGGGTTGAGGTCTTGGTTTTGGATCTGATTCCACTCCCACATCCTCGACATTGTGATGGCCTGGTCGACGGCCCATCGCATGTATCGCTGAAAGGCCTCGACCGTTTCTGGATTGTTGGGATTCATCACCGATTGGTTCAGCAGCATGTCGCGCTGCTTGGCCTGAAACTCGAAACTACCCTCGGGGTCGACAAAACCGCACGAGGGCTCCCACTGATCTGGGTCGGTACAATCCAGCTCTTCTTCAGGCGCCTTGATCATCGGTACCTCGACTGGGGGCTCTTCAGGCTCCTCCTCGTCCTCCTCATCATCATTTAGGTGTCCCCAGAACCAACCGCACTCGCGAGGATTATTGCTATCAAGGCAAGCTTGCCCCCGATCCTCGCTGGGCTGGGCTATGGCGGTCGAACTCAGCGTTATTAACAGCGCCAGCATTAGCAGCAGCGTTGTCGCCGGCAATGGGCCGGCGGTCAGGTGTTTCATAGCACAAGGCTCCGTATCAAAATCGCGGCGATGACCCAGGCCAACAGGACGGGCCAAAATTCCGAGGTACCACCATCCCAAAGCCTCATGGAATGGCGTTTGGCGGGGTGCCACACAGGCACTCCCGAGGGTGTGCCTGCATCCCCAATTACATGAGAGAGCCCACCAACCGAGAAGCCGAAGAGGAGGGCGGCTAGCAAAGACGCATCAGGTAGCCAAGCGGCCGATACCCCTACTAGCCCCAGCCAAGGGAGCAGCCAGTGCGTCACGGTCCTATGGGGGATGAGCGTGGCGGGTCCAATGCGAATTTCCAGCCAGTCCGGTGCCGTTGATCCAGGCAGCGCCATCGCCGCTACTGCCAGGCCAGGCATCACGCCATAGAAAAGTGTAATAATCGCTCCAGCCGATGCGCCAAACGCCAGGCCGAATAGTCGATGAGCGTTCCCGGTCAAGGGGCCTCCATTAACCTGTTTCATGCACGCGAAAAAGCCCCAATACCTCAAAGGAAAGGGGCTATGGAACGTCAAGCATGTTGGGGTTGCTGTCGCTGGATAATTCGGCGTCGCTGCGCGATCGCTCCCTTGTACCGAGCTGACAGGTGTGCGTCCAGTTGAGCGCTATGGACCCAGCGTTCTGCTGAATTCAGGCGTTCAACATCCGAGTTTTCAATCTCCGCTAGAATCGCCTCGGGCGATGCCAGGCGGTGACCGTTTATTTCTGGCTGCTCTGGTGGCTCAGGTTCTCCCTGGGGGAGAAGCGCTGAGGTTTGCACAGCAGCGTTCTTGGCAGCATTACCATCGTCGTCAGGGCCTTTAGCAAGACCGAGAAGAGCCATCACCCCCTCTCTACGTGCATACGTCTGGGCTGAGGCTACTCCATGGCAATCAGAGGTCTCCACTGGCATCTCGCAGTACGAGCCAACATATTCCCCCGATGGGCCATGAATGAGCATGGTTTCCATCACCACAGCTCCTACCGATCCCGGTATAGGAGCCTGAATGAGCGCAATCTCATATTTATTCAAGACTCCGCGAATGCTGCCGATTACCTGGGGCAGGCTTGCGTAGCGGCTGTCGTACATCGGATTCGTAGAATCCGTTGCGATCAGACCACCTAGCTCAGCCTGGACCGAAGCCAGGGCTTTGCCGATACTGGCGATTGAGTCACTACGATTCATAATGTGCTCTCCTCTCATCCCCCTGGTGTCGGGGTCTCATGAGAGGTAGGGGCGTCACTGACAGACAAAATCGGAGGTGGTGTTGAGAAATTTACAGGTGTGGTAACGCCCCTGTGGTGACACGATACAGCGGGGATACAAACAAACGTTTAATAGAATCGACGTAGGGAGCAGTGATGCAGAACGTAAGGGAACTAGAATCAACCCCTAGGCCCCATACAACCTTGGTCTCACCGATAACAACATCTATAAAAAGCAAGACAGGTTATGGAATGACAGATCCAGCTATTAATGTGGACCCTGTGCTAAGAGCCTTAAGCGCCGAAGCACCGCCAGGTGGCATGCTATCCACGCTTAAAAGCGCAAACGCCACAGGTATGCGCTTAAAGCGGGGAAGGGGCATGACCTAAGCGAACTGTTCTAACCTGTCCGAAAAATTCAGCAAATAGATAAAAATGCATCCCTTCATCCCGTCATCCCGTCATCCCGAATCCCGAATCCCGAATCCCGAATCCTTAAATGCTGAACGTGAAAAAACCCTCCTAACAACGGATGTTAGGAGGGTTTGAAGGACTAAGCAGCTTCACTCTTGCGGGGGAACCCCGTGAGCCCACTACTGATGTACACATCAGCCCAATCTACGCTCATATCAGCTGAGCTGGGTGCATCAGGGATCATGATCGACACTTGAATCCCTTTCTCTAAAAGCCGAGCCTGGAGCGCTTCCGCTGCGTCCTGACCAGCTTTGCGTCCTTTCCTGTCGGGTAGGTCACGATCAGCCCAAATAACGACTTCCGTGACACCCTCAGGCGGCTCGAACGACCTCATTAGGGAAGCTGACAGTACCGGCCAGACAGGCATTCCCGTAGCAGCCCGAATAGCTAGCGAGGTCTCAATACCCTCAGCCACACCGATAACGCCGGCTGTAGCTGTGCCTAGGCGAATAGCACCACCGTGGACATCACCATCCTTCACCACAGGGAACAGCTTTTTAGCCTTGCTTACAGGCGCCTTCTCTACCACACCATTTTCTGTGCGGTTGAGATACGTCCTATGCATCGTGACAGGCTTTCCAGCCGCATCCCTGACAATGGTTATCAGTGCAGGGTAGTAGCTAACTACTTTGCCTTTCTCGATGTAGGCCATCCTAGGGTGGAGGCGTGCCTCCGTCTCGAGCACGCTAAGCATCGGCTTTACAGGCAACCCGCGGAACTGCAAGTAGCTCGCCAGCATGAAGCGACCTTCGCCCCTTCCCAGGGGTAGAGCTTCTTCCCAGCGCTTGCGCAGCGTTGGCCGTATGTCTTGCTTTTCCTCAACCGTCCGTGGGGGTGGCCGAGATACTGTAGGCGCCAGCGGCTCAACGGATTGTTCACCGAGAGCCCCCATAACCTGCTCCAGTATTTCGGGAAGAGACCAGCCTTTCAGCTCTTTGAGCAGGCTAAAACCATCCCAGTTACCGCAAGTGCAAATGGCCGTGCCACGTTGCTTGAAGCCGCGATCGAGGCGGAAATCTTCCTTGCCACCATGAATCGGGCAATCGATGTGATGTCCCGGGTGGGCAATTGCATGCTCCAGCTCGGGGCACAGTGCCTGAAAGACCGTATCCCATTGACCTTCCGCTACACGCTTCACATCAGCAATTTCGTACTTGTTGCTATTCCTCATGATCTGCTCCTCTCTCATTTCCGGTCACCCGGATCTCACAAGTAGATAGGGCGACCAGTGACGGCTATGAAGAGGTAGGGGAGACACTGCCACCAAATAAAAATGTTCCGCATGCGAAACAATGGCAGCCGGAAGTCCTAGACAGAGAAAAGCCCCTCCCGATTAATCGGAGAGGGGCTTGAAGGGTGCCTAGTCGTTCAGTGTGTGGCTAAGCCGCGGAATGCGTCTTAAGCCACTTCTGTTGCCAGGCAGCTTTGTCCTGCTCACTAATACTACGCAAGCAGTTGCCAATGAGGCGGCCCACTGCGCGAAATGCACAATGCACCGCTCCTTGGCCCAGCAGTTCGTGGCTGACAGTCTCAGACAGCCCTTGAACAAGCATTTCCGGGACAGTTTTGACTCGGGCATGCTCTGCCTTGGTCAATAGTCGCGACTGGCCAGAATCGTCGGGGTGACGCAGAAACGGCTCTGTTGAGCGCGCCTTCGAGTACCCACGCCCTATGGTGCCGAGGCTTGCCTCTGAACCATCGAGCAGCTGACGACGAAAGCCCTTTCCCGCGGCCAGATCCCTGGCTTCCTTGTCGGCAAGGTAGCTGTAAGGCTTGAAGCGATCCTGAACTACCTGAAACGGCTCCAACACCTCGGCGATTGATGCTTCACGCTGACGTACAGGCTCCAGCGCTTCGAGATCGACCTCAATGCCCTTGCTCACTGCGAGCATGCAAAGCCGATCGCGCCGCTCCAGTGACCCCATCGCGTACCCATCCAGAATGGTCTCATACACGTCATAGCCAATGCTCGCCAATACGCTGCGAATGACCGTCATGCTGGCGGTCGTCTGGTACTGCGGAACATTCTCCAGTAGCACCATAGCCGGCCGCAAAGTCTGGATTGCATTCATGAAGGCGATGAAGAGACTACCTGCTGTCTCATGCGCTTCTGCCCGGTCCAGCCTATTCTTAGCTCGTCCTGACAGGCTAGCCCCGGTACACGGCAAACCTGCGCAAAGGAGGTGGATGAACGGCAACTTGTGCCACTCCACTTCCTCCATTGGGCCTTGGATCGCAATGCTATCCTCGTCCCACACAGGGTTGTTCGCCAATGATGCCTCCAGATAAGCACCTTCCAGCTCATTGGCGAAGGCCAGGCGCGAGGGCATTCCGACATCAGCAAGGCCAGCATGTATCGCGTGATCAAGAACCCCGCCGCCGTGGGCAATCGAACCGATTTCAAGAGGCTCACCCTTGGTCAGGGACTGCAGTAGCCGACCCATACGATCCGATTCAGCGAGATCATGGTGATGAATCGTGATGTCGACACGGTTCCCCCTGACGAGGACACGCACCCGCTCTACCTTGCCTAACGCTTGCGCCAGCTCAGCTGCCGTAATATCGATGACCGGCAACTCGACCTCACCACGCTTTCTGCGCGACACCTTGTAAGCACCATTTTCTGCAAATTGCAGGGTCAGGCTCTTACGGCCGGCAACGAGGTTGAAGCGCTGCCCTGGTGTGATCCCAGTACGCGCCAGCCGATTGCCTTCCAGCCACAGACGCTGCTTACCCCTGTGCTCACCAATCTTGGTGTAAATCACAGTGCTCTTGCTCATGATCAATCTCCTCTCTCATTCCTGCGGAATACAGGTCTCGAAAGGAGGTAGGGGGCCTGGTGACCCATAGCCGGGTCCGGTGGGAATACTGCACACAAAGAAAATTGGCGCCTGGTCTCAGGCCTAGGACAGGAGGGGGGATGTTGCACAGGTAGTGGCGATGCCTTGTCATTGTCATCAACGCACTAGGGGGGATACTGCATAGATAACCCCAGAAATCCGCTTACCGGATGTCCGAGACTGAGGGGGAATGTTGCACAGCAGTGATCGGTTCAGCCTGAATGTGAAAGACCCTTCACAAGTGAAGGGTCTGTTGAATGTATTACGCAGCAGTCTTGATCTGTTCCACAATCTCTATTCCCCGCTCAAGAGCATCCTGAGCAAGTTCACGAGCATGAACGTCAAGGTGAGCATTATTTTCTGTCTTGTTGACCTCAATACCCCCCAGTACAGTTGCCACATCGTCCAAAAGAACAGATTGGCTACCTACTTTCAGTTCGACCTTGGTCTTGAGTACACCGAAAAACCACCTATTCTCTGCCCAGGTTTCCTTATCGGAATCTGAATAAGTATCAAAGCAGTGCGGTGTCACATCTGGATCATGGTCGAGCAACACTGTGATCGTGAAGTCGCCATGTGAACCTGTCACGGTGTCACTACAGATTGCAAAGCAGTCGAATTTAGTCAGTTCCATGATCGTTTATCTCTCTCATTCCTGCTGAATTGCAGGTCTCAGGGGGAGATAGGGAAGCCACTGACACAATATATAAGACTCCGTGGTACCAGAACGGGGGAAGGGCTCCTACTCCCTTGCATCGGTATGGCCATGCAACTCAATAAGAGTGCGTTGCGAGGGACCGGATATACGTGAGCGATTGATAACTGTAGGCCAGAGGTAGGATGGTGCTAAACGAGGGGAAGTCCTTTAACCGTGACAGCCATTTTTGATTAGGATACTGTCAACTTAAGAATTATGAGAAATCTCGATTGTCCGATAACGACCGAGGCTGTGTGAAAACGTTCGAAGAGTCCCGGGCCGGTCAAAAAGTGATCAAAAATGTCGCTCTCTCGCTCATTCTGAGGCTTCTCCTTTATAAAACTTTTCTAGTTTTCGCGTACGGCAACTATATTCTGTATCGCTCGGGAGTTTTCACACAGCCTCGACCCAAAGCGGAAGTTGCGGCCAATTAGGCATGTTGGTTCGACAGTGTTATGCAGCCGGTACGATATTGATGCTTTGCTGCCGAGCTGTATTTAGTTTCACGTGATTTCAAGGGTATAGATCGTGAATGAAATGCGGTATAACCCAAATGAACGTGCCAGCGGGTCAACTCAATAAATGAGTTGGCAGTCTTATACCTGTTAAGCATACGACACTATGAATCTTGAGAGGGCGTTGAAAAGTCAGCTGGCATTGTTCACACCTTGCACAGTCATTGCATTTCGTTCAACAAGCTGCACCAGATCGCAGTGCGGCTATTTATCGACGTGGGCGGCGGTTAATTTGCGTTAGCCGATGATCTTCTCAAACTTGGCTATCAGAATTTTAGTGTTCTAGGTATTTCAAACGAAGCAATCCAAGCAACCAAGCAACGTTTCGAGACAGTCTCAAACACTGTGGAATAATTGTTCGTGGATATTACCACTCATACAACTCTGCCCAAACAGCGCTACGTTGTTTGGCATGATTGCGCAGTATTCCACTTTCTAGTTGTGCCAGGAACAGCTGTTTTAGCACGTAAACATAAACCTTGAGCAGGGTAAGTACATTACTCAGCGGACTGAAAGTCGCTGGGGGGAGGTGTAGCGCGCAGAAATAAACTCCGCTCTCTTAACAAAGGAGAGCAGAGAGTTGATTTGGCATGTACATTTCGGCCCTGCCCACTGAGGGTAGGACTTGCTTGGCCTGATGAGCATTCGCTTAGATAAGCGAATGCGTTCTTAACGTTCTACTCTGTCCAGCACTTCGTACATACGATCACGTGGGCTGGCTGGCGGAGTACTTTCTAGGTGGGAAAAGTCTCCACGTAATGCTTTAAGCGCATAGCGTTCTTGATCGATTTCTTTTGAAGTGCGTACACCACGTTTTCGAAAGATAATGATGGGTGGGCACCAGCCCTGCAATGCGTGTTGCAGAAGAAAACCGGTAACCGCCGCAGGCAACAGGAGCCAACGCTTATCGACCAAGCCCCCAAGAGCCACACCAGCCAGGCTCAGGGCTGACGCGTTCGCTTCCAGAGTGCGTTCAATGTCCCACTCATTGTCGAGCTCTTGTAGACGGCGTTCAATTTCATGGCGATGTTGGGCAAAGTACGCGATGTTGTCTTCGGTGCGCCGCCGGATATGCTGATTGATGCTGTCGGCAGTGTTCTGCTCAACGCGTGAAGTCGTTGAAGGGAGCATGTGACCTCCTTTTCCTAATTTAATTTGTCCAACGTCATCCTTTCTTCAGACACTAGTTATCTTTCGTTAACCTAAAACTACACTTCGAAACCTGTACTTCAATCGTAGCAAACAATGGTTGAAGCTCAAGCGCCGATCAGCGGCTGCCTGAGAACCGCTTTGCTAACCACCAACCGCCAATCATAGCCACAAGCATTGCGACGAGAGGCATGGTCAGTCCAGCGACCGAGGCAATGGCGGGACCTGGACAGTAGCCCGAAAGCCCCCAGCCAATACCAAAGAGTGCCGCCCCACCGAGCAAGCGGCCATCGAGTTCACGCTTGGTAGGTAATTGAAATTTATCACCGAAAAATGGGCTGCTCCGACGCAATACCAGCCGGTAGCCAATGAAGGTAGTGAGGACGGCCCCGCCCAGTACGAAGGCCAAGGTAGGATCCCATTCGCCAGCGATATCCAGAAAGCCGAGAACACGCGCCGGATCGGTCATGCCTGAAATGGCGAGGCCGAGTCCGAACAAGAGCCCTGCGGCGTAAGCCATTAAGGTTCTCATGCCCCACCTCCTATCACATGTCGGGTGATATAGACGGTCGCCATGGCACTCAGCAAAAACGTGACGGTAGCCGCCATCGAACGCGGCGATAGACGTGACAAACCACATACACCATGACCACTGGTACAGCCGCTGCCGAGCCCTGTCCCGACACCCACCAACAGCCCCGCAATCAACATCAGTATCACGCCACCGGCGGGATCACCAATAACCTCATTGGGCTGTCCCGCAACGTTTCCTAGACCGCCTCCCGCCAGAACGAGCACAGCAGGCCCGGTGACCAAGCCAACCAAGAACGCGGCCCGCCAAGCGCTGTCGCCCTTGGGGCGCGTCGTCACCAGCGTACCGGCGATGCCGCTGATCCCGGCAATACGCCCAAGGGTGGTCATCAACCAAGTGGCGGAAATACCGATGAGTATACCGCCGGCCAATCCTTGCAGATTTGAAGTCCAATCCACTTCGCTTACTCCTTAGTTTGGTGAACCTGTTGGGTGTTGGTTGCCTGAGCCAACGACGTTTCCTCTTGATGCAGACTGCGCCAAGCATCGTAGGTGCTGAGGAAGACCTCGCCGCCGAGCGCTTTCATAAAATCGGATCCACGAAGCTTGTCCATAACCGGCCCCTTGACCTCGGCCAGATGCAGCACCACGTCGGCATCCTTCAACCGAGCGTTGATCTCCTCCAGGCTTTCCAAGGCCGAGGCGTCGATGGTATTAACTGCCTGACACGCCAGCACGATATGCTGTAATTCGAAGTCTCGGGAAATCAAGGCCATCACGGTATCCTCAAGGTAACGGGCGTTGGCGAAATAAAGGCTTTCGTCGATGCGGAGTATGACCAGACGCTTATCGGTCTCAACGTCGTGGCGCAGGACATTTCGGAAATGCTCGCTGCCCGGAACTCGGCCAACCACGGCGCTATGGGGACGGCTGGTACGGTAGAGATGCAAGGCGAGCGACAGCCCTACGCCAGCCAGGATGCCGCTTTCCACCCCATGGCCCAGGGTGGCGATGATGGTTACCAACATGGCTACGCCATCACTACGGGAATAGGCCCAGTTTTTTTTCACCGCGCCGGGATCCACCAATGACAGGACGGCGACGATAATGGTTGCGGCGAGCGTGACGATGGGGAGATAGGCGATCAACGGTGTCAGCAGCAACGCGGCCAGTGTAATGCCTATGGCCGTGAACGCACCTGCCGCTGGAGTCTGAGCGCCGGCATCGAAATTGACCACCGAACGGGCAAAGCCACCCGTCACCGGCATGCCGCCAGAGAAGGAAGCCGCGATATTCGAAGTGCCAAGACCGATCAGTTCCTGGTTTGGCTCGATGCGTTGTCGACGCTTGGCGGCCAAGGTCTGACCTACCGATACTGACTCCACGAAACCGACCACGCTTATCAGCAAGGCAGCTACTAACAGTTCACGCCATAGCCCAAGGTCCAAACCTGGTAAGGTAAGCGGAGGTAGGCCGGCCGGTACTTCTCCCACGACGGCTACGCCGTGCTGGTCGAGCTGCCAGGCCCAGCTCGCTAGGGTGGTCAGCGCCACGGCAAGAATCGGTGCTGCCTTGGACAGCATATCCGCTGAGCGTGACGGCAGACCTAGCGACAGGAGCCCTGGCTTCAACCAACGCCGAGCAGCATAAAGAAAGACCAGCACACCTAAACCGATGGCAAGAGTAATCCCATGGAGGCTTCCCACGTTTTCCCACAGGTCGTCCAGCAATTCGATCATGTTGTGACTCGAGGCTTCCACCCCCAGCAAGTGGCGGGCCTGACCGGTCGCGATGAGCAGCCCCGAGGCGGTGATGAATCCGGAGATCACGGGATGACTGAGGAAATTGGCCAAGAAGCCCAGTCGCGCCACCCCCATGAGGATGAGAAGCAAACCAGACATCAGTGCCAGTACCAGTGCAGCACCCAAGTATTCCGGCGACCCTTGCGGGGCGACACGACCGATGGCCACCGCTGTCATCAGTGAGACTACTGCCACTGGCCCTACGGCAAGGGTGCGGCTGGTCCCGAAAATCGCATAAACGAACAGCGGAGCGATGCTTGCATAAAGCCCCACCTCGGGGGGAAGGCCCGCCAGCATGGCGTATGCCAGCGACTGTGGGATCAGCATGACGGTCACGATTACCGCTGCCAACAGGTCACTGGCCAGCGTATCGCGTCCATAGCCGGGCAGCCACTGGAGGATGGGCAGATAATGCTTCAGGCTGGCCATTGCACGCTCACGACCCAGAATCACCCTTTGCCTGATGGGCTTGTTGTTCAAGCCTGCCGCGCAAGGGCTCCAAGTCATAACCAGCCGCATTGGCTGAGGCGATCAGCTCGGATACCGGACGCTGCGGGGCGAGTGATAATGCCCACAAATGGGCCACGCGTTTTCCCGTTCGGCAGAAGCCGAGCACGGGGGCCTTTGCAGAATGCAGCACATCTGAATAGGCGTCGATGTCCGCCTTTGCGTATTCCCCAGGCTTTACGGGAACTTCATGCCAGGCCATGCCCAGTGATTTGGCCTTAGCCTTGAGGGCATCGGGATCCGGCTGGTCATCACTTTCCCCGCGCGGGCGATTGGAGATAATGGTGCGGAACCCTTGTTCGGCAAGCTGTTCAAGTTCGTCGAGGCGAGGCTGTGCTGCCACGTAAAGGCGATCATCGAGTGGTTTGATATCCATAGGTTACCTCCTTGGTCGCTTTAGGAACGCGCCTCATCATCCCAGGCGGCCCCCGGTAGAGCATCGAGGGGAATCTTCAGGTAACGACGACCATTATCCTCTGGCTCTGGCAGGTCGCCGCCCCGAATATTGACTTGCAAAGCGTGCAAGATCAGTTTTGGCATGGGCAACTTAGCGTCACGCTCGTTACGCAAAGCGATGAAGCTTTCCACTGTCGGGCTGTCTTGTAGATGAATATTGGTTTCGCGCTGGACACTCACCGTGCTTTCCCACTCTGGCTCGCGATCGCCGGGCATGTAGTCGTGACCGGTAAAGAGCCGAGTGTCGTCCGGCAGTGCCAGGATGGCCTGAATGGAATCCCACAGTTTGTGAGCATTGCCCCCAGGGAAATCGGCACGGGCCGTACCACCATCCGGCTGAAACAGCGTGTCGTGCACGAACGCCGCATCGCCGATGACGTAGGTGATCGACGCCTTGGTATGGCCGGGCGAGAACATAATCCGGCCTTCTATCTCGCCCACGTGGAAAGTATCGCCCTCTACAAAAAGGTGGTCCCACTGGCCGCCGTCATCCGGAAAGTCGGGCCAGTTGTATATATCCTTCCATAGCGCTTGCACTTGCGTAACGTAAGCTCCTATAGCCGTTGGTGCCCCTGTCTTTTCCTTAAGATACTGTGCTGCCGAAAAATGGTCGGCGTGTGGATGCGTATCGAGTATCCAGTCAACGATGAGCCCCTCCCGTGCGACGTAATCTAGTAACTCATCAGCATGGTGGGTTGCAGTGGTCCCTGACTTCTCATCAAAGTCCAAGACAGGGTCAAGGATGGCACAGCGCCGTGTCGCAGGGTCACTGATAATATATTGAACGCTTGAGGTTCTTTGATCGTAAAAGCCGGCCACGTCCGGCCTGCCTGGTGAGTGTCGGAAATTACGCATATTCTTCCTCATTCTCCATTTTAGTTACAAGCCTAGACCATATTGGAATAACAAGAAAACAATGAAACATGTTTATACAAACATCAAGTAAAAGTGACATCTCCCCCTCTGATTGGGTTGCGCTACACTTTAGATTTCGATCCTACTAGCAAGGAGAACGGACATGCATGCGCGTTAGCACACAACAGTTCATAGGTCTCTTGGGTGAAGCAGATGCGGGGCTGCCTATTGATGAGCCATACCGTCGGCATGGTTTCTCGGAAGCAAGTTATTACTTATGGTGCAGCGAATTGGGTGGAATGAGCTAGCCAGATTCCAAGCGACTCAACGAACTCGAAGTCGCGGAGACAAGATTAAAGAAGCTTTTCGCTGAATCGCTACTGGAGAGGGTGGGTCACTTGCGAGGCGTTGAGAAAAGTGGGAGTACGCCGAGACGTGATGCGTTTTTATGATGTCGCGTGGACTGAGTGATCGTCGACCGCTCCGCGTCTCTCTCGTGCCGCCAATCAGGTCAAATCAATGGATTGTGTATTTGACCTTACCGCTGAAGGACGAATGATAAAGAACCTAATCGCAGTTGATTACGGTACTCATTAAGCAGTGTCCATCGTGCCCGAGTGAGCTATTGCTGAGCTGGCTACTGCGACGCCTCTAAGGCTTTCCAGCGTGCGGCTCGTCCAAGGTGTCGTTCAAAAACTGGCCATCCATAGCCCAGAGTTTGCCGATCCTTTCAAACCTCCTAAATCAAAAAATGAGAGTGTACCTTGTGAAGCCTTCGTGCTTAATGCATTTAGCAAAGTTGGGATTATATGCGATGACCTGGCTTAAAACCTGGGTTTAACTAACCAACTGCAAAGAGTTTCGCGCTGGTTACCGCCCGACTATAGCGCTGAATATTGCTTACCACTATACTTTATTCCCTTTGTATGCTCCATTTATCCCTTAAGAGCGCCGTAAACGATGACTTGCATGGAGGACTGGGGAATAGGGCGCAATTCACCTGGAGATGGACATGACGGCATCACTCGTGAAAGTAATTGGCCACATTTGAGCCCATCACAACCGCTAGATTTTACTAAAAAGCGGGCTAAATTAACGGCTCTATACGTCCACTACCCCTTTTAAGCGCTTTCTGCATCACTTCATAATCAATGTTTGAGCGCGTTGTTTCCGGCAATTCGTCAGCATTATCAACGATACCCAGCAAGTCGCTCATGCTTGTTTCTTGTTCATTAAGCGACGTAAATGCCTGCAAGTGCGGCAAGTGGTCGATGTCCCAGCCAAGCTTGATCGGCTCATCGATAATATTGACCTGGGTACCGTTGGGTATTTGCTCAAATACGGCTTTAATATCGTCGGGGTGCATACGGATACAACCTCGACTGGCGCGCATACCAATGCCATCTGGTTGATTAGTGCCGTGGATTAAATAGCCAGGAATATCCAATAAAATGGCGTGCTGACCGAGGGGGTTGTCGGGCCCTGGCGGAACAACGTCAGGCGGTGGATCGCCGCGTTCAGCAGCTTCCTGGCGAATGGATTCGGGAGGATACCAAGCGGGGTCCTCAAGGCGCATGGTGGTTTTGGTAATCCCCAATGGTGTATCGAATCCATCGCGGCCGATGCCAATGGGGTAGGTTTCGACGCGAGGTGTTTCTCCATCTTGCACCTCGGGATAGTAGTAAAGCCGCAGCTCCGCGATATTGATAACCACTCCTTTACGCTCTACATCCGGCAGTATGTGTTGCCCCGGAATCTGAACCTGCGTTCCTTTCCCAGGAACCCAAAGACTAGTGTCGGGATTGGCCCGTCGAATTTCTTCGTAGCCAACACCATGTGCGTGAGCAATATCGAGCAGGGTATCCTCTTCGTCCTCTACACTGACGGTATAGGCCTCGCCCACGATGTTACCGGTTTCAGGCAAAGTATAATGTCCTAGTGGCAGCGATGCCTCGGCAAAAGCCGAAAATGAAACAATCCACAATGCCATCATGAATACGTAGCGAAGCAGACGACCACCGCATGTAGTTTTTGCAAAGCAAGAGCTCATAAGAAACGTTACTCACTATACGACTAAAAGCTCATTAGGCATGATGAACATTAACTGAAAATGAAGTCCTGATAATGGCGGCTGTTGGCGTTGAGTGATGCCGTCTAGTTGATGGTTTGAACAGTTTCGATCTGTCGGCTGTAAAATGGAGGCTGCCTCATATTAACTTCATCCCCGAATGGCATACTGCTGATAGAAAACACTTTCTAAGCCTTTGCGGAGTAAGTATGCGGGTATTACTGGTCGAAGATGATGCCCCGGTAGCGGCTGGCGTCGAAGCAGGATTGGCGCTGAGCGGCTTTGTGGTTGATACCGTCACCACCCTGGATGCTGCGAAAGGTGCGCTAGCCACAATTAACTACGATGCTGTTATTCTCGACCGTCGGTTGCCCGATGGAGATGGCTTGACGTTATTGAAGCATTGGCGTCATGCGAGCGTGGCGACGCCAGTGCTGATGCTAACGGCTCGAGATGCGGTAGCGAACCGCGTCGAAGGCCTTCAGGGAGGCGCAGACGACTATTTGATCAAGCCGTTTGATCTTGACGAGTTAACAGCCCGGCTCCAATCGTTATTACGCCGTACGGCAGGGCAAGTGGATCACGCCATTCGTCACGGCAGCCTGGCATTAGACCCCGTTACACGTAGCGTCACGTTGGATGGAGAACCCGTAGTCCTGTTACGACGCGAGTTAATGCTGCTGGAAGCACTAATTCGAGCTCGCGGGCGAATTCTGAGCGCCGATCAATTGAAGGACTGCCTTTACGGTATTGATGATGAGATCGAAAGCAATGCGCTTAATGTGCACATCTACCAACTGCGTCGCAAGCTGGGGCGCAACGTGATCGAAACCGTGCGAGGTGTGGGTTATCGACTTGGCAAATACAACAGTGATGCGACCTCATGAATCTGCGCTTACGTCTGGTTGCTACACTTGGAATTACGTTAACGCTGCTGTGGGGTATTACGGCAGCATGGTCAATGCGCGACCTGTCGACCCAGCTTGAGCATTCACTTGACCAGCGTCTGGCGCAATCGGCGCGAATGGTGGCTGGTTTGTTGGATCGCGTGCCTACAACGTCTTGGAACAGTGAAGAAGATGGAACGTCAGCTATTCCCTCACTCGATGGTCTTGCTTGTCGGGTATCGTCACTTCGTGGCCAAGTGGTGGCGGGTACGCACCCTGAGATGAACGATGTACTTGCTGTCGAGGCTGAGGGGTATCGTTATCGCGAGCACAACGGGCAGCGCTGGCGAGTTTACACGTTAGTTGATAACGACAAGCGTATTACGGTGGCAGATCGTCTGAAAGAGAGAGAAGCACTGCTGCAGCAGGTTCGCCGGGCCGCGCTTTACCCATTTCTACTGGCGCTGGTGGGCAGTCTTGTTGCGCTATGGTGGGGGGTAACACGAGGACTTTCGCCGCTTGCCAAGTTACAACAACGACTTATCCTGCGCGAACACAATGACCTTTCGGCACTACCTCTTCATGGGTTGCCTGGTGAAATCCGCCCGCTGATCGATAGTTTCAATACGCTACTGGCACGAACGCGTCGTATGCTCGAATTGGAGCAGCGCTTTACCGACGATGCCGCCCACGAACTTCGAACACCGTTAACTGCCATTCGCACACATCTGCAAATCGCGAGGCGTGTTGACGGTCACCAGCAGTACGAAGCGATGCAGCAAGCTGAAGCTGGGGTAGATCGACTAACGAAAACGCTTGGTCAGCTTTTGCTATTGGCGAGAATGGAAAGTGAGGACATCACACTTGCCCGTCGTCCTGACCCTACTCCTCTTGGGGGGGCACTGGTGACTGCGATGACTGAAACCGGTAGCCGTGATCATTGTCATTATCCCCAAGGCGTTAACCAAGTACATGTCGCCCTAACTGAGTCGCTTCTAGTGACGGTTCTACGCAACCTGCTCGAAAATGCGATGCGTCACGGCGCACTCGGTGCGCCGATAGAGATTTCCGTACAGGAATCAGAGGGAATGGCAGTCATCGATATTACTAGTCAAGGTGAAACCATTGCTTCCGAACACCTCTCTCGACTGACGGAGCGCTTTCACCGGGGAGATCATCCTAAAGGCAGTGGTTTGGGTCTTTCGATCGTCGAGGCGATTGTCACCCGGGCAGGAGGCCGGGTGACGTTCGCGTCTGGCAATGGTGTTGGGCTAAAGGTGACGCTTCAATTGCCTTCGGGTTGAACCGTTTAGGTCAAGGTGTGTCACTCCCCATAATGGCTCGAAGCTTTTCTGGCGAGGGAGCACCCATCACACTGTGCACGTCACCGTTATCATCCTGATAAAAGGTCGCTGGCGTTGCGAAGAGTTGGCCATCGCGCATTAGCTGGGTGTTTTCACTAACCCACTGCTCGCTTTGGTCATCACCTTGATTTTCGGGCATGGCACCGTTGCGGTAATGCTCAGCCAGCGCTTCGCCAGGATTATCCGCATTGAGTATCGCGGCTGCCTTTTCAGGGCTGTCTGCTTTGAGAATACCTACCATCAAATGACGAATCTGAACTTCGCCACTTTCTACCCAGGGTTGGGCGTCTTCCCACAGTTGTCGGCAGTAAGGACAGTTGGGGTCACTAAATGTATATACGATGCGGGGTGCCTCTTTATCGCCATCGCGCACCCAGTGTTGATCAGCCATTTCTTGCCATAGCTCGGCGTTTCTTGGGCCGTTGACGAGCTGCTCTAGCCGCTCAGCTGATACGTCCTGACCCTCGGCATTAATCAGCGTACCTATTACAGCATGCTCGCCTCCTGAGGTGAGGTATGCTGCGACAGTCTGACCACGAGCACTACCGGCATACCCAGTAAGTCCGTCAGGTGCATCGAATTCACCATGAATCGTAAGGCCTTGCTGTTCGAGCTCTTGAATAGGGGCAGGCCACTCATCCGCAGTCGCATGCAGGCTTGTTGCCAGAGCGACGCTAGCCCCAAGAGTTAGTGTAAGGCGTAGCGTTGTCATACAGGGGTAGAAAGCGAACATGTGTGTCATCTCCGTAGTGAGTCAGTTAGGGGCTGAAACGCTCAAGGCTGCGGTTGAGGGTGGCGCGAGAGAGCTCACCAAAGTGAGTATCTATAAGCGTGCCATCGGCGTTGTAATAAAGCGTTGTGGGCATGGCCATAGCGCCCACTTCGTGGCCGAGCGCATTGTTCCGATCAAGGTAGACATTATCGAGCGCGAGTGACTCTTGCTGTAAAAAGGCGTTAACGGTGCTGAGGTTCTCGCCCTGATTGACGAACACGAACGTCACGTCGTCTCGCTCTTGTTGAGCCTGCTCAAATACAGGCATTTCGCGACGACACGGCGGGCACCAGCTGGCCCAAAGATTGACCACCATGGGGCGATCAGCTTCGCTTAGCATAGTGGGAAGTGTCACTTCGTCATTCTCAAGCGTGGTTAACGGCGTCGGAGGAATGCTAGCACCTTGAGATACCATGAGTGCCAGTGCCCCCGCCGTCAGCGACCAGGTCAGCGCCCCTGATATTACGGCTATCCCGAGCGGTCTACGCTCACGAGGTTGGCGCCATAGCCGCCAGACAAGATAAACCAAGGCGACGACAAGGCCCGCTAGCGGCTCGAAACCGCGATCGCGTATGTCGAGCCACGACCAGAACGTGTCGTAGATTTCACCATATTGGACGATAAAAACGAGTCGCGCCCCGATTACACCGAAGAACACGGCATTGAAGATGCCATCGCCCACGCTGACATTTCGACGGCGGCCTATCAAACCTCCGACGATCAGTGCGACAACTATCGAAAGCAATAGCAAAAGTTGCCCCACGCTTAGGCCTAACGGGCCGATGGCGAGGCTGCGATCCAGGGGACTCATGAACCACCTCCAGTGGTACTACTGCCGGTTTGTTTGGCTTGATCGAAGCGCTCCAGAAATGTGTCAGCGTCTAGCTCGCCGATAATGCGCGCACTGCGCCGCTCGTGGCCGTCAGAGCCGAACCACATTAGCGTTGGCGGCCCAACGATGCCAAAGTGCTCCATGATCTCCTTGTCAGATGCGTCGTAGTTAGTTACGTCGATGCTCAATCGTTGCACATTCTCCAGTTCGGCTTGAACAGTGGGGTCAGCGAAAACTTCCTGTTCGATCACCTTACAAGAGATGCACCAGTCGGCCGTAAATTCGACGAGCGTCATCTGGCCGCTAACCCCGGTCTGGGCAATACGGGCGTCTAGCGTGGCTAGATCTTCAACCTCATCAAAGGTAAGCGGTTGTTCATCGTTTAACACCGAATCTGCTGTGTTTGAACCTCCATTAGTGGATGTAAAAATCGCTAGCGGACGCCAGGGATCAGAGGCACCGCCGGCAGCACCGATTAACATTAGCGCGCTCCATATGGCTATGCTCGCTGCACTGGCGGTCAAGATTTGAGGCGTGATGCTACTATGGCCGTTGTTACGAGCAAGCGTCATGAGGGTTATCGCAAAGCTAAGTGCTAGGGCGCCCCAAAGGCCGAGAATGATGGCATCAGGTATTACGCGAGCCACAAACCAAATCGCCATCCCCAGTAATACAAAGCCGAAAAGCGCTCTGATGCGAATCATCCAGGCACCCGGCTTAGGTAGAAGCTGGCTACCCACGGTGCCGATCAGGATTAGTGGTAGGCCCATTCCGAGTCCAAGCGATAACAGGGCTGCGCCGCCCAACCAGGGGTTGCCACTATCAGCGATGAACAGTAGCGCTCCCGCTAACGGCGCGGTCATGCAGGGACCCACCAGCAGTGCAGAGAGCACGCCCATGATGGCAACCCCTTTCAAGCGACCACCACGTTGACGCGACATGCCTGAATCAAGCCGCTGGCGAAGCGCTCTCGGCAGCTCTAATTCGAATAAGCCGAACATGGCCAAGGCGAGAACGATAAACAGTAGCGAGAACAGGCCGATAAACCAGACGTTCTGAAACAGCATCTGTAGATTGGCGCCTGCCATGGCAGCGGCCACGCCGAGTAACGCATAGGTGGCCGCCATGGGCAGGACGAAGGCAGTAGACATCACGAAGCCTGCCGCTCGGTGGCTCTCGCCCACCTCTCGTCGCCCCGCGATCAAGCTCGAAAGGATCGGTATCATCGGCAACACACAAGGCGTGAACGTCAGTAACAGCCCCATGCCGAAGAATGCCGCCAGCGTCCAGAACAAATTACCTCCGGCCAGTTGCGCCGCCAGTTGCTGGTCTTCTGCCATCGTAATTTCTGGGTCAGAAGTAGGGTTTTCTTCAAATGAGGATTCGTTCGTGGCATCCGATGGTTCGTCGGTTTTGGATATGTCCTGGCCAGCAGACGCTAAGTCAAAGGTCTGTTCCTGAGGTGGATAGCAAAGGCCCGCATCGGCGCAGCCCTGCCAGCGAAGAGTGATCGTCTCAACGTTGCCAGGCTGAGTAGTCATACTCAACGAATGACGATAGACCTCAGAGCGACCAAAATACTCGTCCTCAATAGTTTCCCCGTCAGGGATATTCAGCGATAGCTCACGCCCTTCGGCTTCGGCAGAAAAACGGTGGCGGTAAAGGTAGTAGTCGGGCTCGATTTGCCAATCAATCTCCAGAGATTCGCCATCATGGCTAAGTGTTGGCTTGAAGACTTGCTCTGGAGGAAGAACGCTCTCCTGCTGGCCAAAAAAAGATTGTGCAGTGGCTACTGTGGTAACGCTTAGCAACCCCAGTAATAGTACCCACTGCACCAGCCTAAAGCACATGGCCTCTTGTATCGGCCTGTTCATAGCTCGCATTTCCAGCACTCCTGATTCGATGCTGGATAGGATGGCTTATGGGGATTAACTGAAAATGAAGGTTTTCCTGCCTAGTGGCTTGGCTGGCGTACAGACGGCCCTACCTGATACTCGGGCAGTGACCGACGCACTGCTTTCAGCGGCCCGGAGCAGGGTCCCATGACGCCCTTCTCCGCCGTCAACGATGTTAGTTCAACACGAGAAGCGAGGTTACAGGATGGGTGCGAGTACAATTTTTGTGGTGCTGGCGGCGCTTTTCTGGGGGTTATCTGGCGGGATCGGCGGAATCCTTATAGCCGACGGTTGGGACGCGTTCGTGGTTTCCTTCTACCGGGTGCGATCGGACTACTGTGCGTCCTCATCTGGCTAATACTGCGTCCACACAGTAGTGGCCTGACAAAACGCCGGTTATGGTTCTGGTCAGTCATCGCCGGTGTCGGCGTAGGGGGTAACTTCTCGTTCTATTTCTTAAGCATTGCGCACGGTAGCGTTGCTGTTGCGGCTACATTGATGTACAGCGCCCCAGTCTTCGTATATCTCGTATCCTTCGCTCTAAGGCTCGAAAGTCCCACGCCGCTGAAGTGGGCCGCGATCGCAGTAGTGATTCTTGGTGTCGTATTGCTTGACGTCGGTGCGAGTGGCGTTACGGCGATGGGTGTAGGTGCTGGTCTGCTTGCCGGACTGTCCTACGCAATATTCATTTACGGCTTCAAGTATGCGGCGCCACACGGTAGCCCGCAGGCTATTCTCTCTATCGCGCTTATGGTACTTGCCAGTATTCTTATCTGGCCGAGTGATGTTGGCCAGACGGTTGCTGTCCTGAGCACGCCGGATTGGCCGCTATTCGAAGTACTCGGTGTACTCGGCGCAGGTTTGTCTTTTGTTCTTTATATCATTGGTTAAAAACATACTGCCCCGGCCGTGGCCTCCGTTGTCGCAATGGTCGAACCGGTCACCGCGACGCTGTTCGGCGTCGTGGTGTTAAGCGAAACCCTGGTAGGGCCGCAAATTCTGGGTATGGGACTGATATTAGTCACAGTGACCGCGCTGAGCGTCTTTTCAAGCTCTGGACGGCCACCCTCCGGATAGAATCACTAGCTAGTTATCGTTCTGATCTAGGATCCAACGCTGTGATTACAGCTATCTGTAGGTATTGACGACTTGCGAAGGGTGAGCAGAGAAAGGTAACGAGTTTTTTCTTGGCTTATTTGATATTTGCCTAACTAAATATTACAGAAGGCGCGGAGTAGCCAAACCGCTCAAGCTATCCATTATATCAAAATTGACTAAATTTCCGCTATTGGCCGAAAGCTGAAGTAAGCAGGAGTAGGGGTGAGCTCTTCGTAACATTTAGCACCATTTTATGTAACAGCAGTAACAGTGCTTACAACTAGACCTTATTTAAATCGAAAACACGGAACTTTCCAAGCGTCCTGATAAACATGCAACAAAGAGGAGTGGTTACCCCACTGAATGCAGAACTCACCGGCTGTCCCACCGTCGATATGGTACAACCCGATAAAAATCCGCTCAGTGATTCCTTCTGTGAGTCTAACTCCATCCATACTGCTGTTGACTTAAAGCAGCCCTCGAACTCTTTCATACGATCTCCTTAGTCATTCCTACCCTGTGCAGGTCTCATCATTGGTAGGGCGCAGAGTGACCCTGGAGAGAGGAAGTGCTGGATGGCCGCCACCAGTCGATAGGCTACAGTATAAATTATGGGCAGGACGCATTAGGGGCTGAGTGTTTACGCTGCCGTCCGGTCAAGTAGAGAGCGAACGTGCGGATTGGCATCCCGACCATCACCCTCGACCCCTTGGGCAGGCCGATTGAGTGAGGCGCCGGCCCAAAGAGCCACTGCAGCAGACCGGCTCACACCGGCAGTGCAGTGAATAACAAGTTTCACCGGCCGGCGATCGTTGGCCCACTGCCGAATCCAGCTAGAAATCATCCGCGCATCAGCAAGCGTCATAGGCTCTTCGCAGCCGAAGCCTTCTCCGGGAACAACATCATCAAACTGCATTAGGAGAACGTCAGCCCATCCCTTTGCCAAGCGAGTTGAACGCTCGTCCACCCCCCGAATGGACAAGACGACAGTATCGGCTCTTGCTTGCCGGCGCTCGATGTCGCGCCGACTTGTATATTCGATGCTAGTGATCATTGGTTTTCTCATTCTGGTTGGTTAGGGCATGGAGTGCTTGCTGGCGAACTCGCCCTGCGAGGTGAATCCTCATCGCGTACTCGGAGGCCGCAGATCGAGATCGCTTACGAGAAGTCTGGCGATTGATATGCTGCTGGGTATCGATCACTAGAGCCTGAGCAGCAGCGACATATCGCAGCAGTGTTTCGCGCTCGGGGTACTTAGGATGGGTGCTATCCCATGACAGGCGAACACACGCCTCTCCAATCACGGACGACCGAGTAAAGGGGTTATCTAAGTAGTGCTTCACCAGCGTCTCGCCAGCCTGGGCCAGCTGCCCATCAGTTTGCTGCATGTGGTTTCCCCTTATCGTCCCCCGGCACATAAGTGGCTGGTAATAAGGAGATAGGGCGGGTAATGACACAGAACGAGAAAGCCCCAACTAGCGAACTAGAAGGGGCTTGAAGGTTAAGCATTGAATCTGTTCAGCTGAGAGCTGCAGATTTGCTGTGTTTAACAGCTTACCCTGAACCGAAAAGCTACAGGGATGCCTCAAGGAGGTTATCAGGACTGCTGACGTAAGCGCCCTTGCGTGATAGCCGAATAGCCCGCGGGCCTTGTCGAAACAACCTGACTACCAACCTAAAAGGTTATCGTGATTAGAAATTTTCTTATCCCATACCGTTCTTTGAACGGCCTCGCCAATAAGATAGGGGCCTGGGTGACATCTGGGAAGTTAATATTGGAAAAAATAATACCCTCAAGACGCTCTCGGTCAGCTGAGGGGTGGCTAGATTGAGTGGTTTTGGCCACCATAATTTTGTGTCGAGCTGTCAGTAGTAGAATCTACTTGCCGAGCGTTCAGAGTACCCGGGGCCAGCGGTCGAAGGTAACGCTTTAGCGTCTCGCGATCGGTAATCGTAGGGTCCAGCCATGCCTCAGCGCCAGCAGCGACTACCACAGGCATGCGTCGACTGATCTCCTTGGCTTTCCCTCTGGCGGGCTCCGTTACGATCGCACATCCTTGACCGCCTTCAGCTAGCCGAGTGAATATTCCGGCTAGGTAAAGGCGCGGACGCTCCTGGACACTGAAGTAAAAGGGCAGTTGCTCGTCACCCTCATACTTCCATTCGTACCAGCCATTCACCGGCACAAGACAACGATGCCGCGTAAAGGCACCTTTAAAATATCGTTTGCTGGCCAAGCTCTCAGCTCGTGCGACATGGGTAGAGGGAGTGTCATTCGGCGCCCAGCGTGGCTTATACCCCCAGCGCATTGCCGTCACCTGTATTTCATCTCCAACGGCGCCGATGGCTATGATGGGCGCACCAGGCGAAATATTGAAATGCGGTGGGGGGAATGTTGCACCGGAATCCAACGGATAGCCTGTCAGTGATGTCACGTCAGCCACATCATCGAAGAGCGCGAAACTACGACACATTGCTATCCTCCTGCCTGGTTGGCTACCCCACCAGTTTAACTATAGAAACGCCCCTTGGAGACCTGTATCGACGGGTGTCGAAAAGAAGGGCCTAGTGTTTTAATTGAAGTAGGGCTTTTAGTGAAGCAGCTGGTGAGCCCTAGTCAGACAAACTAACCGATGAGGTAGCACCGTGATTGAGTGCGAAGGCATGAAGGATGATGAGACGCCATGTGAGCGAGAAGCAGTTCACGATATAACAGTCGTAGTGTTCGGCCAGGAACGCCAATTATTGCTTTGTAATGACTGCGTGCCAAAATATGTAGAGGAGGAAGACGACCTCTAATTACGTGCTATTACCTGCTACGTTCGCATGAATGGGTAAGCAGATTTTTCATAATGGCCAATATTTTAACCTTGAGACCCGGCAATAAGCCGGGTTTTTGCGTCTCAATTACCGAGGCTAATTGGATACAAAAAAACCCAACGTCGCGGTACGTTGGGTTTTTCTGAATTAATATCTTACTAATTCAACCAGCTGCAAATCTTTCAATATGGTTCTGTTCTTTATGCTCGGCATGCCAAAGCTCATAGTTTGCCTGCATCGTTAGCCAGTGCTTGGCGTTGCCAATTCCGCCGTGCTCTAACTTAACGGCCAAATCGGGGGAAATAGCGGCATGTTCATGTAATACGCGTGAAACTGCTGCACGAGACATGCCTAACTTTTTGGAAAATTCAGTGACGTTCAGCCCCAGCGCTGGCACGATCCGACGGCGCAATAAGCTACCTGGGTGCGGCGGGTTCATCAT
>CEGF01000581.1_pt1 | contig 41153 bp, 35 predicted proteins | sample 306341 | NCBI WGS metagenome assembly CEGF01 (sample SAMEA2755655, study PRJEB7226) | microbial mat metagenome | biome: microbial mat; feature: hypersaline; material: grass silage | place: USA | collected 2014-02-19 | depth 0 m
TCGTCGATGAACTGGCCGTGTACCGCAATGCCCAAACCAAGATGTGGAAGGCGGCCAACCGGATCTGCAACCAGCAGCACCCACGTAGTGTGTGGGGTTTGACGGGCACACCGATACCGAACTCACCAACCGATGCGTTCGGCCAGATCAGGCTGGTTACCCCCAACCAAGTGCCCAAGTATTTCAACCGCTTCAGAGACATGCTGATGCGGCAGGTTAACCAGTTCATCTGGGTACCTCGACACGACGCAGTGGATCAGGTGCACTCCCTGATGCAGCCGAGCATCCGGTTCTCACTCGATGAGTGTACTGACTTGCCCCCGCAGGTTGTGGTGCAGCGGCAGGCTGAGCTGAGTCCCGAGCAGAAGCGGGCGTACAAGGACATGTTCGACAAGCTCAAGGCCGAGCATGAAGGCGGTGAGATCATGGCCGTCAACGAGGCGGTCAAGGCAGGCAAGCTGCTGCAGATCTGCTGCGGTGTGGTGTACGACGTGAACGGCGCCGACGTGGTGCTGCCCATGCCCAACCGACTGGCGATCGTGGATGAGTTGATCGAGGAGTCAGAGGGCAAGGTCATTATATTCGTGCCATTCACCGGTGCACTCAACGCCGTAGCCGAGCATGTAGCCAAGACCCTGAGCGCTACACCCGAGCACAAGTCGCAGCTGTCAGCGGCCCGCATGAAAGGCGAGCGGGTAATCAACGAGACCACTGCTGTCGTCGACGGGTCCGTATCCAAGAACAAGCGAGACCAGATCTTCGGGGACTTCCAGAAAGCGCAGTACCCCCGAGTGCTGGTGGCCCAGCCTGCGACCATGAGCCACGGCCTGACACTCACGGCAGGCACAACCATCATCTGGTTCGCACCGACCCACAGCAACGAGACATTCGAGCAGGCCAATGCCCGAGTACGGCGGCCGGGGCAGACACGATCCACCGTGATCGCCTGCATATCTGGCTCAGCCATTGAGGACAAGTGCTACACCCGACTGAAGAACCGCCAGTCAACCCAGGGTGTGCTACTTGATATGTTTAAATCCACTTGACAAGTGGTTAACACCTGTTAACCTATTAACACCACCACAAGGAGACACACCATGAGTATGCGAGTCGATGACCTCGTAGCCAAGTACGTTGAGCTACGGGATAAGAAGTCTGCCATGAAGAAGCAGTTCGATGAGAAGATGAAGCCGTTGAACAAAGCGATGGAGCAGATCGAAGCGGCCCTGTTGAAGACCTCGATCGCCACCGGTATCGAGAGCTTCAAGACTGGCTCAGGCACAGCCTACGTAGCCACCCAGACCAGCGCATCCATCGCTGATTGGGATTCATACCGCGACTTCCTTGACTCCCTGCCGGAGGAAGAACGCTGGTACTACGTGGACAAGCGAGCCAACAAAACCGCCATTGAGCAGTACAAGCAAGACAACAGCGACCTGCCTCCGGGCATCAACTGGTCGGAACGTCGCACTATCAACGTGAGGAGATCGTAATGAGCGCTGAACATGACAAAGAAGCACAGGCCCTGATGGATGCCCACCAAGCTGAGATCAGTCAGCTGATCGACGGGCTGAATACCTTGTACGAAGGCCACGATATCCGTGCCGTGGTCGCCGCCTCTGAAGTAGGCTTCGCTGCCACCCTGTCGCAGTTCATCTGCACCGTGGCCGAGTCCAATCAGGAACGGCAGGAGCTGCTGGAACAGGTGGTGGGTGACCTCGTTGGTAACATCGCCCGCCACATCTTCGACGAACCACAGATTGCACAGCCGCAGTCTGACATCATTCTGAAAGCGTAAGGAGCTACATCATGAGCAACATCATTCCATTCTCTGAGTCAGCACTGCCGGCTCACCTGCGTAAAGACAGCAACGAGACCTTGGCTGATGACCTGATCGTCAGTGGCGGTGGGTTCCCTGTCATGTCCATCAAGGGCAAGGTGTTCACCATCAAGCGCGGTGATGAGGACACCATCCTGATGCGCCCGGATGACGACGAGACCCCGGCCTCCGGTATCGAAGTTGTGCTGCTGCGCGCTCAGAAGGCTGTGACCAAGACCTTCTACTCCACCGGCTACACTGATGGCGCTGATGCCAAGCCGACCTGCTACTCGAACGACGGCATCGCCCCGGCGACTGACGCTGAGGACCCGCAGTGTAACAAGTGCGCCATCTGCCCGCACAACCAGTGGGGTTCCCGCATCACTGACAACGGCAAAGAAGCCAAGGCTTGTCAGGATAACAAGCGTATCGCCATCGCAGCTCCCGGCACCATCAATGACCCGATGCTGCTGCGCATCCCGCCGGGATCGTTCAAGGCGCTGACCGAGTACGCCAAGCTGCTGAAGACCCGTGGCCTTGACTACAACATGGTGCTGACCCGTGTGTCCTTCGAGGCAGCGGCAGCGGTACCGCAGCTGAAGTTTAAGCCGATGGGATTCCTCGACGCTGCGACCTACGAGAAGGTCAAGGCTGAGTTCAATTCGGATCTGGTGCAGGACATCATCGGTATCACCGGTGCACCGGTACCGCCCGTTGCTGAGGACACCCCCGCCGGCGACGCTGATGACAGCGAGGCTGCACGCAAGGCCAAGCAGGACGCCATTGCCAAGGCCAAGGCTGAGGACGCCAAGGCCAAGGCTGAGGAAGCCAAGGCTGAGGAAGCCAAGGCCCCGGCTAAGCAGCGTGCTCCGGCTAAGAAGCGTGCTCCGGCTAAGACAACTGAGGCGCCGAAGCGTGAGCTGAAGCTGACCCAGGCAGCCATCGACGAAGGCTACACACTCAAGGACTTCAAGGATGCTGAGTGGCACGATGACGACATCGTGGCTGAAGGTTGGGCCGAGTGGGTTGAGGTAGAGGCCAAGGCACCGCCGAAGAAACGCGCGCCTGCCAAGAAAGCCCTGGCCAAGAAAGAGCCTGAGGCTGAGCCGGAAGTTGCCGAGACCAAACAGGCAGACCCGCTGGTGGATGTGCCGGTCGATGACGCCCTGGCCGACGCACTGGCTGAGCTGGACGACCTGAACTTCGACGACTAATCACCCCGATGGGGGGCTGCGCATCCCTTACCACGCAGACCGGAGGACTTATGGAATACTCAAGCGAAGATATGGACCGGATCATGGCAGCGTCAAAGCTGGGCCAGTCCGACGTAGCCCGCTTGCTGGGGGTATCACGCATCACCGTATACAACTGGCTGAAAGGCGGCGAACCACACAAACTACTCCGCAATAAGGTGTACAAACTGTTCGGTGCGCTGGACCGTGCGACCGAAGCCGGAGACCTACCGATCCTCGACCGAAAGCTGGACGAGCGCAACACGAAACTTGTTGCTATAGTCCGCCGGCATCTATGATGGCAGTTTAATCGGGGTTATTAGCGGGGTGATGTAATGAAAACGAGGGAATTTTTGTCTCGGGTCGTCCCGACCGCTGGCATCAAGTACCTCGCTGAACTCAAGTCCTTTCAAAAAGACGGCAAAGACATATCCTACTTCAAGCACTACCCATACGAAAGCGTAGGTGCCATGGCAGGCGCTGCGCTGGAGCTGGATGAGGAAGGTTGTGCTGTTTATTTTGCACTGGCTGGGTTCAGCGATCCGGTCGAGACTACCAACAAGAAAACCGGCAAGCCCAAGACACTGTACCGTACTCAGTCGCAGGCCGTTGCAGTCAAGGCATTCTGGGCTGACATCGACTGCGGTGAAGCCAAGGCCGAGACCGGTCAGGGGTATGCCACCAAGCAGGAGGCGGCGCAAGCAGTTAAGCGGTTCTGCCAAGCCACACAACTGCCGGTCCCACTGATAGTAGACTCAGGCTCAGGCCTACACTGCTACTGGACGCTGGCTTCCGAGATCCCAGGGGATCAATGGATCAGAGTTGCGCCCTACTGGCGCGCTGTGCTGAACCACTTCCACTTGAGATCGGACCCGGCCCGTGACATGGACGTGGCCAGTGTCCTCCGCCCAGTCGGCACCACCAACCGCAAGGCGGGGGTGGATCGCACAGTCAAGGCTGTGGTTGTTGGGCAGGAGAACATCCCACCCGGTGAGTTCATCAAGCAGCTGATCCGCCTGATCAAGAGCAGCGAGATCCCAGTGGCGCCGCGCAAGACACAGCTCCCGGCGCACCTGCAGGGTCCCAGTCTGAACGACGACCTCGCGGTTACTCGGGAGTACCCACCCAGCTCAGCAACACTGGTGATTGAGAAGTGCGCGCAGATGCGCGAGTTTGTCGATATGCGGGGCGATGTCAGTGAACCTATCTGGCGGCTGGCCTTGGGGTTGATCAAGCACACAGTGGAAGGTGAGGACCTTGCGCACGACCTCAGCTCAGGGCACCCGGACTACGATGCCGACGAGACTCAGGAAAAGCTGGACCGTTGGGAGGTAGGACCCCCGAGTTGTGCCGCATTCAGCAGCCACAACTGCAGCCACTGCGACGACTGCCCATATAATGGCAAGATCACCTCGCCAATACAGCTGGGTGTGCAGAAGTCAGAGGAATCCACTACAAAAACAATCGAGACCGAGAACGAGTCCATCGCGTTGGAGCTGCCGCCTGGCTTTTCTATCATGAATATGCAGTTGCACCGGGCGTTGGAGGATTCCGACGGGCTGGTGTACCACGTACCCGTGGTATCCAACGTCTTTCACGTTGTCGAGCGGGTGTTCCACGTAGCCACGGGGACATTCGATATGGTGTGCCGAGTAATCAAGGCACGGGGGAAAATCAAGACGTTCACACTGCCCACCAGTATGGTGCAGTCCAGCAAACTGGCTGAGACATTGGCAGGATATGAGGTATTCGTCATGAGCAAAGCAATGGAGCACGTTCGAGAGTTCCTGCGCTTATCCAATGAGATGCTGGCAGCGCAGACCGACGAGAGCCGCAGCGTACCCTGCATGGGGTGGAGCAGCGACATGTCTGAGTTCGTATTCGGCACCGATGTGTACAGAACAGACGGCACCGTGGGTTCAGTGGTGCCCGACTCGCAATCCCTGACCGATGCGGCCGCTGTCGACATCAATCGTGGGAATGTCGAAGGCTGGTCCGAGGGGGTGAATCTGGTGTACGCCCGCCCGGGTATGGAAGTTATGCAGTATGCCATCTGCAGTGCGTTCGGCTCCACGCTGGCTCCGCTGGTAGGCAGCTCCACCTACAAGGGTGTGCTGCTGGCGCTGTCATCGGTCGAGTCCGGCCTTGGCAAGACCACAGTGGCACACTTCGCACTCAGTGCGTTCGGTGATCCCGATGCACTGACCGTTGATGGCAAGGACGGGGCCACAGCCAATGCCCTGTTCGCCCGCATGGCCACGCTGAACAACCTCCCGCTTCTGCTGGACGAGTTCTCTGACGTGGACCCGAAGTTCCTGTCAGTGTTGGCCTATTCCACCATCAATGGCCGTGAGCGCCGCCGACTGAAACAGAGTGGTGAGCTGCGTGAGGAACGCACCTGGGCCATGAGCCCCTTCGTTACCAGCAACACCAACCTCGGGCGTGTACTCATGGCTGAGGGTGTGAACAACGAGGCGCAGGCTGTGCGTATCATGGAGTTCTCACTGGATCGCTGCCGCATACCGAAGCTGACCCCGCACCAGATGCTGGAAGCGGAGCAGTTGGTGCGAGACAACGTTGGTGTGGCCGGCCGCGCGTTCATGGCAGCCGTTACGCAAGACCTTGACGGTATGGAGGAGCGTGTTGCCAAGTGGTTCACCCGTATCATCGAGCACGACCCCCGGTTCACCGAGAGCAAGTTCCGGTTCTACCGTGGGCACATGGCCACGACCCTGGCTGCCGGCGAGCTGCTGGTTGAGATGGGTCTGGTCAGGTTCAACATCGAGGCGGTGTTCAAGTGGGTCAGCGACTACCTACTGGGTGTCATGGAGACAATTACCGAGACCTTCCAATCCCTGACAGACGACGCTATCAGTCGCATGATCGACAGCTTCAGCCCGAACCTGATCGTGACGCGAGGCTTCAGTGACGGCAAGAAGGGTGTGGAAACTCCACTGCGCCCGGTGCATGGTGAACCGATGGGCCGCTGCATTATGGGCGGCGATCAGGTACCACGCGAGCTGCATCAGGTGTTGATGATCCCGCGTCAGCGAGTCCGTGCATGGTGTGTCGCCCACCGGGTCGACTACGATTCCATGATTGCCAACGGGCGCAACGAGGGGATGGTCATCGACTCACCGTTCCACGGCGAGGAGCGTGTCAGTATCAGTAAGGGCACTGACGTGGTAGCAGGGCGAGTACGGTGTGACTTCTTCGATCTGGCGCGGATCTCAGGCGGTGTTCGCCTGATACCAGTGTCTAACAAGAAGGGTAAAGCCGAGGACTTGGCGGTATAAAAATTCCCCCCATCCCTGGGGGGTCAATCACCACGCAAAGCACATCATCAACGGACTAAAGGCTCGACAAATCCTGCAGCAGAGTCGGTGGTACGGACACCACCGACGACCTTCTGCTCCTCCCGCTTTCTTGCAAAGGGGGCTCGCCTCAGGTCACTGATCGGCTGTCGAGCAAACCCATTATTGACCCTGACGGCTTGAAGTTCAAGCCAATCCCGCTCCACCTCCCGCTTCTTGGCTGCGTCGTTGTCCTTGTAGGCCTCGATGAAGTCTCGTTTCAGCTGGCTCGACCGGCTGCTGAAGTGATCCTCGTACGTGCGCTTGAGCGTATTCACGTCCCTCGGGCGCGTCGTCGTCAACGTCGGCGCACCGATCCCCATCATCACTGAGTCATAGAACGACAGCAGTTCAGGGTCCAGCAGGGTCCTGCCTGCTCGGTCTTTGATCCCCTCGTTACTGGCTTCGTATGCCCGGATCGCATCGCGCGCTCCCTTCGGCATCAACTGAGCCATACCTTGTGCAAACTCCCCTTGCCTCATCCGGTTGATACCATCCAGTGCCTGCGGCAGTGTGCCTGACAGGAACGGGCCGGCAGCGGCGGCCAGCATCTTCTCGTAGCTGTTGCGATCCAGCCCGTAGTCCGCGAACGGGAGCGGGTCGAGCATCCGTCCCGCCCCGATACGACCGCTGAAGTTGATACCCAGTGCGGTAGGTGCACCGTACAGCAGGAAGTCGGCCATCTTGTTGTCGCCCAGCGCCCGGCGTACCACCACCTCGAACTCGCGCGGGTCGTCATCGTCACCACCCGTTGCCCACATGATCAGCGGCCAGATCAGACCCGCTGCAGGGATGCCCATGGCACCGGCGAACAGTGCGTGGGTACCGAACATGTTGATCATCGTGGCGCGGGCGACGGCCCGTTCCTCCTTCGTTGCCCCGGCCAGAGCCTTGTGCATCTGGCGGGCGAACAGGCTGACTTGGATCACCTGGAACTTACGGAACTGCGTCATGATCCGTGGCAGGTACCGGATCGCCGTCGGCGCGTTGGCGTTGGAGTAGTCACCGTGGGTCTCGACGGTCACGCGGTCAGCATACTTCAGTGCCGCAGCGTACTGTTCCTCCGGTGTCAGCGCCGGGTCCGCATTCTCCATGGCCATACGGAACCCGGCCAGCGCCGTGCCCATACGGTTGATCACTTCCAATTTTCGCACCGCCATGCTGCTGTTGCGCATGACCTTGTTGATCATCTTGGATGTCGGCCCGGTGTTCTCCCAGTACCCCAGCTCAGCACTGATACCGAAGTCCAATGTGCCTCGGTTCTGCAGCTCCTCCAGCATGCGCTTCTCTGCGGCGGTACCCTTGAACGCGTCGAGGTTCGCGGCCTCCTGCCATGACGACATGGCCAAGGTCTTGCCCGCATCCTGGGTACCACGCAGGAGTTCCTTGGCGGCCTTGAACCGGCCGAATTTACCTGCCAGCACGGGCAGCGACATGATCCACGGCTGGAATGCGTTCTGCATGTAGTAGGATGGGCTGGTTACCAGCATCCAGAAGGAGTTGCCCGCCAGTATCTTGTCCTGCACCGGGCTGTCCCGGTAGTCGAGGTCCATAATCTGACGCTTCAGCAGCTCGTTGCGCAGTGCTGTCCGGGCGATGGTGTCCCGGTGTGTGTCACCTTCACGGCGCTGCTTCGACTCCTCGCGCATCATGGTGGTGGCCTGCACGATCTGGTCGCCGTACTCCATGGATGCCAGCAGGTGAGCGTCAGCGCGCCCCTGCGTGGCGAACGCCGCGGTCATGTCCTGGCTTGCACCGGTAACCCTGCGTCGCTTCTGGGCGGCGTGGCGGGCGTTCTGCTCGGTCAGGGTTGAGATGTATAGATCCACCAGCAGCTTGTCGATGACCCGCTTGGCTTTCTCGCTGCCTTCAAACTGCTCAGCAAACCGGGCTCGCAGCTGTCGGATGGCGTCGAAGCTGGTCTCACTGAAGTGGGTACCTGCCTCTTCTTTCTGCCCAGCCCACACACCTTCACGCCCGAACTGCGCTTCCAGCTCTTTGGCGCGGGCTTCGGCCTGCCGTTGGTTCTGAACGAACTCAACCACGTAATGGTTTGAGTCTGCCTCCATACCCCGGGTTGATTCGTTGTTCGCCTGTGCCTGGCGGAACGCATCGGACTTGGCAACCACCACGTAGTTGCCGTAGCGGCGCAGCGGTGCGTACGGACCCTGCAGCTGACCGATCAGCTCACCAGACTCACGCAGCTTGGCCGCCCGCTCCCGCTCGATACGGCGCAGCTCAGCCGGGTCGGTTGTTTGTGCGGCCAGGGCGTCATACTCACCGGCCACCACGCGCTGGAGCTGCGCGATCTTGGCGCGGTAGATCCGGTCGGAGTACCGGAACGCTTCGACCAGTGCTTCCTGCCCTTCCTGCGGCAGTCGCCTGAAGGCCGCGGCCATCTCCGGGTCAATTACTGCATCGTCCCGCCAGTCAGGCTCGAACCCCCACTTACCTTCCACCGTCATGCGGTAGATCAGGCGCTCGGTCTGGGTGCGTACCGCTTGTGGCAGGGTACCCAGCCGGGTAACCACCTCGTCCACTTCCAGCTGCAGCTCGTTAACGCGGGTGGCCTTGCGGCGGCTCGCTGCTTCCAGTCGTTCGGCGGAATCCAGGCCCAGCTCCTTGGCTGACTGCACAAGGTCTGAGGTAAATGACAACCCGTTGGTCACCCAGCGGGTGAACTGGTCCGCTACCGGGCGAACCGTGGCGAACAGCTCGCTGCCCAGTCGGTTGAAGTCACCCCGGTTGGCGTTACTGTTGTCGCCTACTGTGTCGACCTGCTGCGAGACACCCTCAACCTGCATCGACAACCCGACCTCATTCCCTACATCCACCAGGTCCAAGGCATCACTGTTCAGGACACCTTCGATGGCAGCCAGTGTGCGGGCCAGCGCATTCTCAGACCCAGCGTCAATGCCAAGGAATCGGCCCACCGCATTCACAATGGCGTCCCACATTGTCTGCCACTTGGACTTCGGCATGGGGATGCTGCGCAGGTAGTCCTGCATGTCCCGGTTGGTCAGCGCCCATGCGATGAACTCGTCGAGGTCAGCCCACGCGTTGTTATAGCCTTTGGCCGAACGCGTCTCGAAATCAGTGAGCGTCCCTCCCGCGTATTTGGCGTTGCGTATCCGGGCGTTTATGTAATCCACAGCGTAGTTGCGCACGGCGTTCAGCTCGCTGATAAGCTGCCCGACCTCAGTATTCTGAGCAGCTTGAAGCAGCCCGATCTTTACGGCAGACCTGGTGGCAAGGTGGGCTGCTTCATGCAGTACAGTCTCAAAACTGGTACCCACCTTGCCGGTTACGTCTGGGCCGTTCAGCATCATGAACGATGTCTCGCCGCCCGAGGACGCGATAGCTCGGGCACCAATCAGTTCTACTGGTACGCGGTCGCCCACTTTCACCACCCGCACTGGCTCGAACACCACACCCACACTCTCAAGCTCTCGGATGCGCATGGCCAGCTGCTCAGCAATGATCGCTTGGTCTTCGTACTGCGTGTTCTCTGCGATCCAATCGAGGGCGTCGGCCACCGACTTCCCGGCCACATTTTCTGCTACCAGCTGGGCTTCTTCCGGTGTCGGGTCAAGGTTATCGAGGCGGTCGCCTTGATTGAACGACTGCTTCACGATGCGGCGTTTCTTCTTGACCTTGATCTTCGCGGTGCCTTTGGGCGGCAGCGGAGGCGGCAGCGAGTCAGCCGGCACAAACAGATCGTCCGCCTCAGCAGCAGTCTGACCGACCTCGCCTATTTCTGTGTCCTCCATATACAGATCGTCGTTCTCAGCAGCAGTCTGGTTGGCCTCGACTGTTTCGGTACTCTCAATATCCGCTTTCTGCGACTCAATGAGCGCGTCTAATTCGGCATCTGGACTTGCAAGAAGGAGAGTAGATCTATTGGCTCGGGCTGTGCTGCGATCCTGTCGAGTAAGTCGGCTCGTCGTAGTTCTCTGGACTTCTGTGAGTCGGGCAAGCTCTTGTCTGAGTTCACGTACTCGCGTGTCAACCGAGCCAGTTGTTCTGCGTCCATCGGTAAAGTCCTCGTTAATTGTCTCCATCTCCAGCTGGACCTCAGCAGGAGTCATTTGGTTATTCGGGTCGGCCGCCGCAGATGCCAATAAGTAGAAATCCAGTAGGGCCTGAGTATCCAGCTGACTACCCATCACCCAACCAGGGCCGCGCCGCTGGTCCCAAACAACACGCAATGATTCGACCACGGTGTCGCCCAAGGTTTGCAGCTGTTCTTCCTGGGCCGCGGCCAGCTTCTCCGCGTGGGCGATGGCGACCTCGGTCTTGCTCAACTGGTCGTTTGTCTCCTCAAGGAGCTTCATGTCTTGGGTCAAGACTGGGGCAGGGACCGCCCCCGGGCCACCACTATTTGATGATGGGGTGTCGATCACGTTCAGGTTACCGGATACCAGCTCAGCGACATCCAGTTCGTTACCCGCTGCGTCCGATCGCGCAGCCACCGGCACGGTGCCCGCCACGTTTTCGTATGCCTCGACTTTACGCTTGGCCCGCCCACTCTCACGCAGCTGGTCGCGCACTGTTTCCGGGTCGTACCCCAATTCTGCCGTCAACGCATCAGTGATACGATCACGCGCCTTATCTACTGCCTGTCGACTGATACCGAACCGGCTACCAATCTCATTCAGCATTAGCTGGCCCTTGGTGTCGAGGATGTCTATGCCGTTGGTGATCGCGGTGACGATGTAGTCGTACATCATGGCGATTTGTGGTGCCCCGGCCTTGCCACCTTGCTTGCCCAGTGTGCGGTGCGCGCTATACGTTTCCAGCACCTCAGCCACCGGTCGGCCGGTCAGCCGTTCAATCGCTGTCGTGATAGCTGACTTGTTGATCTTGCTCGCGCCGTCGTAGGCACCCACCAACGCAGCAACCGCTTGGCTAGTGGTTTGGGCTTTATTCAGCGCGTTAACCAGCGGCTTGTGTTTCAGCCCGGCGGTCTCTACTTCCTCAGCGATGTTCACGTCACCGAGTGGTACGTCCAACTCAGCCCGGATCGGGGCGTTGCTAGCCAACATCGTCGGCGCTGCGGCTACATCAGGCGCTGCGGCGGCAGGGGTAGCGGGGGTACCGGGGGTAGCAGCCTCAGCCGCAGCCTCAGCCGGTAATACCTCAGCCTCAGCCGGTAATACCTCAGCCTCAGTCGCAGCGGGTGCTTGCTCGGCGGGGTTCCCACCAATCGGATATCCGGTGATCTCCTGATACATCGTATCCAGTACAGCGGTGGTACGCGCACTACTTGTCGACTCGTACAAATCCTCCATCGTCTGCAGCAGCTCGCCAGTGGTGGCGGCTTTACTCAACCGCGTGGCGATGCGGTCATCCGGGCGGCCGGCGTTCTCAGGCAATGCAGCGCCCACTTCACGTACGCGTTTACGCAGTGCAGCCACGTCGGTGAATGGACTCGGCGCGGCTGGGTCTACTACAGGCGCTGCCGCTGGCTCAACCGGCGCAGCCGCCGGAGCCGCCGGAGCCGCCGGAGCCGCCGGAGCCGGGGTAGTAGTGATCAAGGGCACCAACTCGGCACGCTCATTCTGGCGTGCGCGAATGGTAGCGAAGATTTCCGCTGCCGCCTCGGGGTTGCTGTCGATCTGGCGGCTGGCTTTCTGCTGGAGCTTGGTCACCTCAGTGTCGATGGCTTTGATCCGGGACTCGGCAGCCTTCGGGGTCATCTGACTTGGACGCACACCCAGCTCGACCAGCCGCTGGCGGGCTATATCAGCCTGTTTGGCCAGCTCGCTGGCGGTAGTGTAATTGCCCCGTTCCGCTTCCTCGGCCGCCATCTGGGTAAGCGCCGACATCTGGGCACGTACCGTTGGGATGGTGCGTGGGTCCGGCTCCGTAGTGCGCGGGGGCAGGTTGTTCAGGATCTCATTGACATCAGTCGGATCAGACTGTGTCGACTCAGCCGACCCAGCCTGTGTTAGATCAACCGGTGCAGCAGGTGGTGTGACCTCAGCAGCAGGCGCTGGCGCGGCGATCGGGGACGCACCATACAAGAACCCTTCGAGTTTGTATCGGTCCTCCTGCAGGCTCTGCAGCGACTTCAGCGTAGTCGAAGCAGCCTCGGGGTCGTTGATCAGCTGTTTCTCCAAGTCTTTCTGGAGCTTGGCGGCGCGCTTCTGGTTGGCCTCAAGGTCCTTACGGGCCGCATCCTGAGACAGCATGTTGATGTTGACCCCGTTCTGCTCAGCCTCTTGGCGGAGCTTGGCCATCTCATTGGCGTAGTATGCCGCACGCTCAGGGTCGCGCCCTGCTTCAGCTTTGGCAATCTCCGACATCGAGGTGTACCGGGTGCGGGCCGCATTCAGATCATACTCCGGGGGCAAGTTCGGCAGCAGAGGGGTGTCCTCGGTACCGGTAGTTTGGGGCGCTGTGTCGATGTCAGTGCTGTCAGTGTTGCCACCGCTGGCCGGGCGTTTGGGAGGCATAAGGTTGATCGCACCACCCATCATGCCGCCGACCACCAAACCAGTGGCAGCGTTTTTGCCCAGGTTCTGATCCCACTCATCGCCACGGGCCACGTTGCCGATGATGGTCTCGGCCATCGTCTGCGGCATCTCCTCAAACAAACCTTCCGTCACCACACCGCCGGCGACACGACCAGCAGTACGCGTCGCCGCTGCCCGAATACCGGGCTGCAGTGTGTCAGCGGCCGCATCGGTTGCGCCTCGACCCAGGCCACCCACCAATATGTCGGGGTCAGTCAGCCCCATGCGTCGGGACGCAGCTCCACCGGCTACACCCAAGGTACCACCAAGCAAACCGATCCCCGTACTTGCCAGAGCGGCCTTGCGAGGGTCGACGCCGTCGCCAACCAGATCGCCCATCGCCTGACCGGCCATGACCGCACCTTCACCGGCACCGAGACTGGTCAACCCCTTCAACCCCGCAGCGCCACGCAATGCCTTCCCGTACACACCGCCCAATGCCATACCGGGCAAGGATTCAGCCCCCATGGAAAGGGCGTAAGTCGGGTTACGCAGCAGCGCCATGGCACTGTCACCGAAGCCCTGAGCTTGTTGGAACTCCCGCTCCCCCTGCTGGTGTGTCTGCGAGAAATCGCGCTGCGCGGCTTCGTTGGCCCACGTATCGAAGTCCAGACCGGTCAGGTCCCCGATCGCGTCCCATCCTTCAGACACCATAGGTCGGCCGGTTACGGCGGCAACGGGTATATCGAGGAGGCCAGTCACGGCGGAGGGGGCGCGGAGTACGCCGACCTTCAAGGCGGTGCCGAGGTCGCCGAGGGCGCCCTTGTTACGTTCTGAGTCGAGGCGGCGTTGTTCGCGGGCAGCGGCCCGATCCGCGAGGGCCTGCCGCTGCTGTTCGTAGAAGTTGTTAGGGCCGGAAGCCATAGGGTTACTCCTGTGGCGACGCCCCCTTCTGCTGCCGGGCGGCGTCAATCATCTTATTGAGCTTGTCGGTGCCGAAGTGCATGACTACGTCGGCCGGGATCACAAACTCACCGCTATCTAGTTTGGCCGGGCGCTGCCCGTCAATGACCGCAGGGATGGAGTCAATAGGCGCCTGCGGGTCAGGGTCCACCACAACTTTACCACCGACGCTACGCGGGTCGCCATCTTCCGGCACCAAACCGCCATTTGCGAAAGCCAATGCGCCTGCCGGCTGTTGCATTGCCCGACCACCGTCACCCACGTTAAGGAACTGCTCCAACGAGATCACCGGCAGTCCCAGGGACTTAGCCCCTATAGCGTACTGGCGGTAGCGGTTGACCTCGTCCAAGACGGCGGGCCCTGCCGGGGCGCCGCCGTAACCGGCGCCACGAACCAAACCGCCTTCCGCGTATCGGTCCTCGGGAGCGGCCTGCCCCGACTGGAACCGCGACTCCAGTGCACTCAGACGGTCCCCATAGAGCCGATCGAGCGCCACCCAAGCGGGGTCGTCCTCGGTGTAGCCCTTGGCCAGGAGATCCGCCTGGGCATTTGCGAACCAGTCCGCCAGCTGCTGCTGCTGCGCGGGCTCGGAGTTCTGCAGATCGTAAGCAAACTGCGCCCGATCCCGCGCCCCTTGGTTTGTCAGTGCCGTGCTAGCGAGTTGGTTCGCGCCCTGGAGACGTGTGCTCGCGAGTTGGTTCGCGCCCTGGAGACGTGTGTTCGCGAGTTGGTTCTGGCCTTGTCCCTGCAAGTACTCCAACTGGTTCTGGCCCTGCAGCTCAGTGTTGCGCAGACCATACTCGCCACGCAGGCGTGCCAGATCCAAGGCGCCGCCTGCTTGGTCGGCGTTGCTCTGCATCCCGAAGTAGCCCTGCATGGCCGCACGGATCAGTTCGTTGTTGTATTGCTGGTCCGCCCGGATGGACCGAGCGTTCCGGGGCCGCCCGTCGATCTCGGTCTGAACGTCGAGCAGCGGGAGGGATGAGATCAACTTGTTTAAATTTTGGGGCACGTCGCCCACGCCCACGCCACCGCCGCCACGAGTACGGCCCCCGCCAACGCCGCCCGAGGTGTAAGTGCCCGGTTCGACGCCGTCCATCATCTCCATACGCATCAGCCGGGTCTGTGCGCGGATCGCGTTGGCTCGTCGCATCGCATCGTTTACAGCGGCCATGTCGCCCGCAGAGTTGACCCGGATGCCCGTAGTGTTCCGAGCATTCCGGCGCTCCGGTGACTCATAGTACACGCGTCCGCCCGCAAGCCCCTCATTGCCGGGAGCCGTATCGGTGCTACCTGAACCCCGATTACCGTACCCGGCCCACGCCTCTGATACCATTCGCTGCGCGATCTCGGGCGTAACAGCATTGGCCTTGTCCGCATCGCTAAGGACCTCAAACGAACCGACGGTGCGCGGGACCGATCGAGACCCAGGGCGCCGAGTACGGTTAGGCATTTGTTCCGGGGTGTAACCGGCGGGAACGTCGGTCGTCGGCAGCTCTTTGGGTGCAAACTTGCGCAGGAAGTCCCACTGCGACCCCGCGACGTGCGGCTCTGCGTTAGTGAATGCGTCACCGACTCGGTTCATCGCAGACACAAACGCGGTCGGTTCCTGGGCCGGTCTCCCCAAAGCCACCTCACGCTGGGTTTTAACTGTCGACGGCGTAGTGGGTGCGTTAACTGCAGCCCTGCGAGAAGCCGCCAGCTGCTCAGAGCGCTGTTGCTGGGAGGCGAGGTTGGGGTCAATCGGGTTTCTGCTACCATCATCCCGATAGCTACTCATTGAACCCAATGCACCAGCCGGGTCAGGATAAAGCGCCATGGTTATCTCCCTTTCAGCGTCCAGTTAACGGTAGCCCTTGGGTGTGGCCCCGTGTTCAATTGATAAATGTCACGCTTCATATCCCGCAGTGACAGGCGCCACTGGGTGTTCAAGTCGTTGGCGGCGGCCATGTTCAACTGTTCTGGATCGTTCGCCCGCAGTGCGCGGTAGGCCGCCCAATCAACCAACGCCAGGCGCCACTGCACTGGCACTTCAGGTTCACCCCCCTGAGCCATAAACTCGAGCGGGTCGCGGGCTACCCGCAGGCGCAGGGTGTAGATGTTGTCCGGTACGGGGAATACCAACAGCTCCCCCGCGTTGTCGATCGACGCGCGGTAAGCCCGCGGAGACCCCTGCCCCGCCGCGAACGGGGCGTAGGCTGCCGGGTTCAGCTCGCGTCGCGTCTCTTCACAGTACACCGCAGAAACGTGAAGGACCGCCGGATGTAGCGGGTATGCGCCCACCTCGGCAGCCGTCGTGATCTGACTGGCATCCCCGGTCGTGGAGACTAGGCAGTGCGTGAAGCGGGCCATAATCCGCTGGGCGTCGTCGAGATAAGCCAGCAACTCCTCGTCGCTCCACAGGGGTGGCACCGCCTCGTCCCGCAAGATGTTAATCCGCAGGTGTTCGAGGAGTTCCTGGGTGGTCATTACTCAGCCTCGTCGCCGCCAGTACCTAGATCACCCAGCAAGTCATCCGCGGCTGCTGCGTCTGCTGCCGGAGCCGGCTCTACTGCGGGTTTGGCCGGGACTTTCTTGGCCGGGGCTTTCTTGGCCGGGGCCTTACGGGCCGGTTTCTTGTCGTCCAACTCGACCTCAACCATGTCGTGGCGGCGGGCCAGGTCAACGTTATATGGGTACATCTGGCCAGTGCCAGTATGCTTCAATGCTTTCATGTGCTAACTCCAGTGGTGTAGGGGGAAGGCGGGTTGCCCCGCCCACCATTAACCCATGTGTACGACAGCAGCCGACACGCGCACGCGCAGGGTTGTGTACTCCATAGTGGCCGGGCACTCGATAACGAGTTTGTCAGCGGTAGCGTAGAATTTGCCAGCGGCAGTAGCTGCGCCCATCAGGCGAGTACCAGTGGTCGATACATCACCAGCAGCCACAAAGGCATCAGGGTCAGCCACATCACCCACGTTCATGGTCTGCGCTGCTTCGCCTGCCAGAACCTCGACGAATACTTTATGTACGAAAGTACCGGCCGGGATCTCCATCAGCTCAACGGTGTCAGCGGCAGCCAGGTTCTGGCGACCCGCATCGAACTCGTTGGTGATGATGGTGTATGCCGGGGCACTGGCAGCGTTGGAGCCTGCGCTACGGGCGACCGGCGTACCATCGGTATAAGCAGTAAAGTTAGCCATTATCTCATCCTCTCAGTGTTCAGAGTGTGAGGGGGACAACCCCCTCACCCTTAGGCCTTGGTAACGTAGCCCGCAGTCAGGCATTCGCCACGCAGCACTTCATGACCATAGACCATCAGACCACGCATGATGTTGCCGAAGGTAGACTCGGCGCGCAGCTGCTCAGTCTTGGTCAACTGGGTAGCGAAGGTCAGACCTTTGTTGGTACCGGCCAGGATGTGGGTAGTCGGAGTACCACCATCGCTGTAGCGCGGCAGCAGGTTGCTGTTGTAGATGGTGAAGCGGTCAATCACACCGACACGACCGTTACGCAGCGCAGATGTGCTGTCGCCCATCATTGAAGCGTTCTGGATATCGGACATCTTCAGCAGCGTGGTCGCCCAGTACGGCAGGAGCAGGAATCGACCGGTCTCCTCCACGTTCTGTTCATCCAGCACCTGGCCCATGTACAGGATCAGGTCGAGGATGTTGGCCTTGGTCAGACCGATCGGGGAGCCGATGGAACCCAGGTCGATGTTGCCAGAGATGCGACCGGCAGTGGCACCCTGGTTTTCGGGCGCGATGTCAGGAACGATGGAACCCAGCACGCGGGTGTCGAGCTTGATCTTCATCTGCTCGGCGGCGTCCTCAGCCCACTTGTTCATCTGATCCACGTCCTGCTGCTTCTCGACGATGTCGTCGATGATGGCGGACCAGTAGAAACCCTTGTCGATCAGCAGCTCCTTGGTGTCGCCGTTCGGGCGCTGGTGCTGCAGGGTCTGACCGATCTTGTACTCATGGATATCCAGAGTAGGCAGAGTGCGGATGATTACCTTGTCACCCTGGTTGCGGATCTCACCTTCGTAATCGGTATTCGAGATCTGCGACAACACCGTGGAGTCGTAGTACTTGTCGATCAGTTTGGACGACCAGATCTCAGGAATAAAAACACCAGAGTATTCCGGCTGGCCAGCTACCTTAGGATAAGCCATGATTGCTTCCTCACATTACTTTGAGTAGTCGACACGGCCTTCGCGCTGCGCAGCCATGATGTCCTTCTCGAGTTTAGCAAACTCTTCGGGCTTCATCGCCTTGCGGTTGGCATAAGCCTGCGCGATTTCAGTACGTGTCCACTGTTTCTTTTCGTTCGGGTCATCAACGACCGGGGCCGGAGCCGCCTTCGTCTTGCCCGGGGCTAATTGTCGTTCCAGTTTGGCACGGTTCGCTTCAACCGCAGCCTGCGCCTGTGTCGCCGGCTTGGCCTGCTTGCCATCCCATTCATTATAAAACTCCGCCAGTGTCACTGCATCCAGTGATTGCGCTGCGGTACCGAACACCCTAGCGCGGGCGCCCGAAGACTTCAGCCAATCAATGAACGCCGGATCGGCGTCGGTTTTCTGCCAGTTCGGGGCGAGGCGTCCCAGCTCTTGCTGGAACCGTTCCTGCTGGGTCTCCTGCACAGACTGCTGGGTCTGGGTAAGGTTACCCTCCAGCTGTTTGATTCGGTTCTCCATGGCGTTGATCAAGTCTGCCTGTTCTTCCCGAGCTGCGCGGCGGGCGAGATCAATCAAGTCCGCACCAAACGCGTCAACATCCTTTTCCGAGATCAATGCAGAGGGGGCGGGTTCAGGCTCAGTAGGCTTGGCGGGGCCAGCCTGTGCCAGGGATGCCAACATATCCTGCAACTGCTCGATCTGACGATCGCGGGCCTTGATCATGCCATCAAGACTGCGCCAGCGCTGCTCCCACTTGGCTGCCTCATCGCGGGCTTTGGCCAGTGGGTCGTCATCTCCGAAATCCAACTGCTGCTGTTGACCACCCTCGGGTGCAGGCACACCTGGATCGGCCTCAGGGGGAGTATCATCTGCCGGCACTGCCGGATCTGTACCCTCTGAAGTATCCAGCTCTGCCTCCGGGGTCTGTTGTTCCCCCGCAGCCATGCGGCGGATCATCTCATCAGCAGCTTCAGCGTTCTTTCGGATTGCTTGGGGACTTGCCATCTCTATCTCCTTCACGGTGCCGCCTACCGGCGCTTTCCGTTTCTCTGATTACGGGCGGATAAGCCCAAGGTATTTACGAAGCAACCGCGCCTGCCCCTGGAGGATGCGCACGTCGGTCTCTTCGCGCTGGTTAACAAGCATTTCTTTTATCTCATCGAATTGAGATTGCAGGTACTTCTCTACCTCGGTTCCCCGTAGGTGTAGGAAGGCCTGCTGTTGTTCTGGTGTAGGGTCGAGTCGGCTCATGTAGCCCTCTGCCTGTGGTGTATGTCCTTAACTATCATAGCACTTTTTCAGGTGTCAAGGAGTTAACGCATTGGGTGAAAAGTTATCCGTCACCGCGGCGCCATTCGCCAGCTGCTCGTCGCTCCCGACCTGGGGCTGCTGTTGTTGTTGTTGTTGTTGCGCGGCAGCCTTAGCCTGCATCTGTTGCGCTTCCATCGCTTCAGATGGCGGTACAATTTTCGACACATCCATCTCCAAGCCTTTCGCCACTTCGCGCAGTACTTCTGCACGGCCCCGGGGGCCGATGATCTGCGAGTCGAGCGGGTTGGCTGTAACCTGCAGGAACTCATTGCGCCGCAGCTGCAGGGATTCGAGCTGCATGAGACTGACCGCGCCGCGGGCTATAACCTGAGCGTCGCCCTTAACTGCCGGGTCTTCTGAATAAATCATGTTGTGTGCGTACAGTTTCTCAAGCAGCGGCTTGATCACACCCAGGTCGATGTTGGACACCACGCCCTTCAGCCCTTTGTTGGCCGCGTCCATCAGCATGGATAAGCCTGAGGCAGTACGACCAGCGCCGGCCACCCGGTCGGAACCGGCCATGTAGCGGGGGATCAGAGAGAAGTCGTCCGCAAACTGGTAGAACTTCTCGAGCACCGCCAAGAGTTCGTGGACGTTCATGTTCGGCTGGAAGAAGTCGATCGCTGGTGCTTGGTTGCCGCCCATTTCAGGGTCGCGCACCTGCCAGATCTTCCATGGGTGTAGGTTGGTGATGTCCTCACCCGGGGGGAGGCGGTCGACGTTGACCGCAACCTGTGGTCCCGAGGCCAATCCCATGTTGTTGACCAACGCACGCACCGTAGCGTTGGCTACACCTTGCACATCATCCAGGATGTCCGGGAGCGACATGCCCCAGAACTGTCCGGGCAGCTCCTCGTATGAGGTTTTGTAGTAGGGGCGCATGCCCAGCGGGTCGTAGTTCAGCTGAGCCTTGATCACCCACCGGTCGATCATCCATACCGTGGATTCATAGGTAGCCTCGGGGTCGTCGATGTCTTCCTCCACCCCCCATTCCAGCAGGTCACGTCCTTTGATCGGGCCGTGGAACTCCAGGCAGTCGTAACTGAATACCTTGTCCTTGAGGGAGTGCGGGATCTGATCTTCCTCACTGGCGTCCTCGGTGCGCAGACCCAGCCAGCTGTCTCCACCACACCCTTCGCGGAGCACGGCACGAATCGCGTCCTCGTCGAACCCCGGTGACCCAATCAAATCATAGAGGTCTTGATAGCTGAACGTCAGGTGCTCGATGAAGTACCCATCCTGCGGAGTGAGCGCGCCCGGTGCAGGGTATGCGCGGAACGGATCAACAGCCTCAAACTCCGGGGCGATTGAGTTCTCTACATTCGGAGCCATGTTCCCAGTGGCATCGGTCGCCCACTTCAGGGTCTTGCGTCGGCGCAGCACCGGACCTTTCATGATGGCTGCCGGGTAGGTGGTAAGGTATGCCAGGAACTCTGCCACTGCCGCGGTAAACCCACCCTGCAGAAGCTGGTCTGACATCAAGCGTTCCATACGGGCGGTTGTTTCTCGTGACTGCTCACGCAGGCGCTCCTCAGCGATATCATACTGAGTCGCGTGGATCTTGCGGACCATATCCGGCGGCGGCATTTGCTGGGTCTGGCGGAACAGGACCGCCACTTCCATCGCAATCTCGCGCTCGATGTCGTTTTGGACATCAGGCGGAAACGTCGGTACCGGAGTAGGGTTCAGGGTCCAGGGTTTCTCGGTCTGCCCGAGGAACACGTCACGCAGCCACGACTCGACAGTGCGGCACTTGTTGGCAGTGATCCGGCAGTACTCCTCAGACCCACCAAACTGCTTAATGCTTGCCAGCTTGGCGTCGTCGTACTCACCAAGTCGCGCCCGCCGCGCTCTACGCAGTCGCGGCAGAACCGCGTTCTTCGCGTCCCGCGCGTCCCGCCAACACTCCATGACGTGACCCGCCAAGCCTTGGAGTAGGGGGCGGTTGTTGGATTCTTCGGCGGCCTGCTGCGCTTCTTGCTCTGATTTCTCCCGAGCCACTAGCTCGGCGTTTGACTGCACGCGAATTAACCCTAATGCACTTGCCATTCGTGGTTCTCCTCACCATCCAGAAGGGTAGGCGCCGCCGCCTTCGACCTCGAAGGTCGCCTGATAGTTTTTAGATCGCTGTTCGATGTCCGTGTTCTGGTTAGACCCGCTCGCGCTGAGCTGGCCACTACCCGACAACGTCGCCCCAATGTGCATACCGGCCATCGCACCGGCCGCTATGGTGGATGAGATTTGGCCGGTACTACGCAAGGACTCGAGTTGGATCTGAGCCTTACGTATCAACATCTCAGTATCCGCCTCGTATTGCTTCACCTTCGCCTCGAACAGCGCGATCGCTGTTCGTGTTTCCGCTTCGTGCCCGGCCAGCTCTACCCGGTGTTTGGTGCCTTGCGCCTCGGCGGTTGCGGTAAACCGCTGCGTGTCCGCCATGTACGCATCCGCAGAAGCCTTGATCGCGGCTACCTGGGCCGACATCTCCGCTTTGGCAGCTTCCAACCGGCCAAGGTACTCTTGCAGACTCTGCTCGTTTTGGCGGACCACGAGGTCAGCGCGCTTGGCGTGCACGTCTGCCACCGACGCCTGTCCAGACACATACGCCGCATACGCGCGGGCTTCAGCGTCCAAGATCTGCGCCTTACCCAGCTCCCCACGGACCCGTGCCTCATACGCCTCGAAGCGGGTTTTGTCCGCGCTGATCTGCTGGGCGTAGGCGTTAACTTCTTCGCGGAACTGGCTGATCAGGTTCTGGTTCAACTCCGACTCAACCTTAGCCCCCTCCATCTCGGCCCGATAGATCTCAACGCGGGACAGTAGCGCGCGCACTTGCTCGCTGAAAGCACGTACTTTCAGCTCGTTCAGCGCACCGCGGGCCTGTGCCCCTTCCAGCGACATCCGCAGGACTTGGAGTTCCCCGTCGAGCTGGGACTTCCACACCTCGGCACGGGTGGCGTAAGCCTGTTGCTTCGCGCGGAACAACTCCACGCGCAAACCGTAGGCGGTCATCTGGGCTTCAAGCTGGGCCTTAGCAACCTCGAAGGCCCGCGCCGCGATGTTGTTCCAGATGTTGAAGTACACGTTCTCAGCGGCAACCCCTTGCTCACACGCAAAGCGCACGTTGTCGACGTGTATCTCGGCCATCTTGATGGCGAAGTCCCGGCTCGCAGTCTGCTTTCGCAGCATCGCTTCCTCGCGAAGTGCCTGCTTGCGGGCCGCCAATACGCCCGGGGGCTGCGTAAACCCGCGACTGGCGTACTCCACGTCCAGCTCGGACAGCTGGCGGCGCAGGTCCAGGTCTTCACGTTCCGCGGCGCGCTCCCAAAGGGCCTGCTCCACAGCCGCCGGTATACCGTTGCCACCACCCCAGATGTTGCGCAGTTGGGCAACCACATCATCGAGAACTTCGGGGCGGTACGGTTGCTCACCCCACTGAAGTACGTCAACTACCGCCCCGCCATCGAAGTCCGCAAGCTCCGCGTCAAACGCAGGTAGCGAAGTGAAGTCGAACTCGGGGATGGTTATCTGCTCCAATACGGGGAGCAAGGGGAAATCGAGGGCGGGCGCGTCCGGTATGTTTACCGGAGACAGCGTCGGCGCAACGGGCGTCGTGAATGTCCGTAGTTCCGGGGCGTCAGGAATCACCAACTGCTGGATGCTAGGGTTGTAGTCCCGCAAATCGATATTAGGCAGCGTTGGGACTGCCGCATACTGGGGGCGCGAGGGTGCTTGGAAGTACACGCTGCCGAAACCGGTCGGCGTGATCTCCGGCAGCTCAAACTCTCCCGGGGTGTACGGGGTCAGCGGCGGAAGTTCTGGCGGTGCCACCGACGTGTAGTTGGGGTTAAATTCCCCCAACAACCCCAGCACACTCTGCGCGTGCTGCTGCGCCTGGCGCGCCCAATCTCGGGCGTCCGTTAGTTGGTCTGTTACGAACTCGCGAACCCCACTCACATGCGCGTATGCTTCCGAGTACGGGTTAGGTCTGGTTGTTGTGGCCGGCTTGATCATACGGGCACTCCTTGGGTTCGCCACGTCTTACTTGTATACCATGATACGGTTCGTGTGCACGCCCGTCTATCAGGTAGGCGAAAAGTCTTGGGTGGCACTACCTCCAGCGGCGTCCAGTTGCGTGAATCGAATACGGCATCGGTTACGAAGGTGCGGACATTGCTTACATGGTTATACGCTTCCGCGTAGACGTTGGTTGGCGTGCTCATACCGAAGCCCTTTGACTGAATCTAAGGCAACGGTATGTCTCCGATTGGGGTTAGGGAAGATTGCGCTCAATCCTCTTTCGCCCACAACACCTCCCGCGCAAACTCCACATCTCTCTGATAGCTCGACCGGCAGTGATTCTCCTGCCAGAAGAAAAACCCATTGATCAGCAGATACCCAATGCGCCAGCCAGGGTGGTGCCGATTCACCCAGCAGCGCGCACTGACGGTCTGATCATGATGCCCGAGCAAAAGCCAGACGTTCACCGTCTGACTGGCCCAGGCAGCGATCCGCAGCAGCTGCTGCTTTACGCGATCCATTCCAGATCACCCAGATCAACCAAGGTGCCGGCTTTGATCTGCGCCGCATACTCCCCTTCCTTGGCAATCAGCGCCATCCGCCGCAGACCGATTGCGCTCAGTGCCTCATGAACATCAGCAACTGGGTGGTTCGGGTGGTATGCGCCATCACTGTCTTTCCAACTTGTGAATACCGTCAGGCCATACTCAGCCGCTGCATTCAGCACCCCCTGTAGTGCCTGCCGGTTGCCCTGTGCGCCCGAATAGCGAACACCGTTCACGGTAACGCCACGATCCTCCTCCGCTTTACGTAACCCTTCCAGTTCGGTCAGCAAAGGCGCGTACTGCTTTTCAGGATCAATAGGCGGCTCTGGCATCCAGTCATTGCCGGCGTTCAGCCATTCCTGGACCTGATCCCACAGCTCGTTGACTGGCGGCACGATTGCGCCTTCTTTGATATCGCCATAGTCTTGCAGACACAAAGCACTACCGTTATCTAGTTTTGCAAACATATTTTTATTCTCCACTTACAGGGTCATGTGGCCACAGGACGCCCGGGCCGAAATGTTGCCGGCCGAGTAGCCCGGCGCAACGCCCCAATACGAGGCCCGAGAGCCGGAGTAGGACGCGATGCTCCAGTCGACACCGAGTAGCACGGCGCGAATACTGTGCGTGTAGATACCACCGCGCCCGTCTGTAATATCCTGCCACGACACAGCGCCGGTCGCATTCGTGCCGTTTATGTCCTCGCCCCACTGCCACATGCAGCCGGTGGCCTGCTCCATACCGCAGGCTGAACGATGGCCCACTTGGTATTTCGTGGTAACAGGATCGGTGCCAACAGACTGACGCTCGACAACGCCAAATGCCGCTGCCGTGAACACGGCGTAGGTCAACAGGCGCTTGCCCGCCGCAGCTGCCAGATCGACAGCTTCAAACCACGTCAGTGATCCGTAGGTTGTAGTACCGTTGCCGCCGTAGATCGCGGGTATTTTAGGCGGACTACTGCCGTCAGCAATTGTCACACCGCCACGGCTGAAGCCGTTGATACCGTAGTCCACGTCCATCAGGTAGATATCGACCCAGTCACCAGTGGGGCACTGGGTCATGCCCCGTGGATTCGCTACAGGGCGATAACCGAGATCCCAGATGCTGTTCGGGTTGACGGTGGCGGTTGTGTGGTAGACATGGAAGCCGCCAACTGCGCGACTATTGGCCGGTGCTGCGTTATCCCACGGCTGTGCAGACAGTGCGCCGGTAGTGCTGCAATACACCATGTAGTCGGTATGGGATGCGAGCGTCGGCAGCGTTACTGCTACATCAGCCGCCAGCGTGACAATGGTGCCGCCCACGTCCAGCGATACCGGCTGGGCTGTTTGCAGCGTAGAGCCAGACAGCTCGAACAAGCGTGCGGCTCGGTCCTGTTTGTTGAATGAGTGGGGCAATGCCTGCAGAGCGGTATCAGCCTTGGCGCCTTGGGCGGCTGTTGCCTTGCCGTCCAGAGCTGTCTGCAGTGCTTTCACATCCGTACCTACCGCCTCCGCCAATGCGGTCAGCTTGGCTTCAAGCGTCATGGATTACACCGCATCCCGTGCCGTGGTGTAGGCTCCGGCAAGATCCGCCTCGGGATCACCTACACCGATGTTGGTACAGGCCTGTAGTTTCTGGCCAGTCGTCAATGTCTGCGTCTGATCGAACCGAACACGGTTGTTCAGTTCGCCTGCAATCGTGGTTGCAAAGTATGGATCATCACCCAATGCTGCAGCCAGCTCGTTGAGCGTGTCGAGTGCGGCGCCAGCACCGTCAACAAGCGAATTGGTAACCGCTTGCTTGGCGGCTTCAATGCTGTCGAAAATCTTGTCGGCTGACCAAGTAACCAGCGTATCCCCGTCACCGGCAAGGTCATCAATCGACGCACCCGCGCCGCCAATGGATGAATACAGTTCATTGATAGCTGCAACCAGGTTCGACTTGGCAGTGGTTGAAAGCGCGGTCAGATCGCCCTGCTTGTCTGTCAGGGTTTTAACGTCTGCGCCGATAGCTTGAGCGAGTGCAACAAGTTTGGTTTCAAGAGACATGGCTTATCCTCGTGCAATTATGTAATAAGCGAGTGGGTCGGGGTTCAGATCGTCAGAGACATAAATACCGCCATCAGATCCGGTTGCGGCTCGGTTGTTCGGGTCGGTGCTGACTGCAGCGTCAGTGAGCGGATACCATTTGGATACACGGCGCGCATAGGTGCGGCCATCGGACGGGGCTTCAGGTATGCCGCTTGCCTTCACATGGGTAACGCGGTGGCTACCCTGCCGATCCGGCACCACGGTCGTCATCCCTTCATGGGTAATGACAGTGCGGTACGCCTTATGGATGATCTGCGTCTTCATCGGGTCTGGTCGCCCTCGCAACGAATACGGAAATCATCGGTGGACTGAATCTCGCCGTCGGGGAATGTGTACTGCACATCGCAGATCAGATCACCCAACGGGCACAGCGAGGTATCGCCGGCGTCCAGGTCGTAGGTGAATGATCCTTTAGTGACGGCGAACTCAAACGCCAGCTTGTCGCGCGGCGTGCGCACCTGAGAGCGGATCTGGATGCTGTCCAGCAATACGGGCTGATCGTTATCATCCAGCAACTGAATGCCGGTCAGCTTGAGCGTGTCGCCACGTTTGAAGGTAATCATGCTGGCACCTTGGAAGTATAGGTTCGACCCCTGAAGTATATGTCTCCAATCAGGGAGCGCAAGCCGCTATCGCCATCTGGCCGTTGCCGCTACATCCGCCGACGCGCCGGATAATGTAAAGTCGCCGCCGTAGGTGTTGCGAATGGTGACACCCCACCACTTGGACTTGAGCCCCTTGCCCACACTAACCTTCATGTTGCCTGTATCATCCAGAGGCCGCAGCGACTTGTAGTGGAAAGGCTCACCGCCCTGATCGTATGAGCGCACACCAACAGCCATTTCCGTCTGCGAATCAGCATCCAGCCATACCGCCTCCACCCGCTTGCGTTCCGGTGATCGGGATATCTGGCCCTGCCGGTCTGGTCGTCCCAGCGTCAAGCCCGGCAGATCAATCAAAGCGCTTATGTCGTCGCCGTTGTCACTATCGTTATCTATGCGCATTAGACCTTCAGGCCCGATCATAAACGCCCCGGCTATACCGGTTATAGGGTGATTGGTATAGTTCGACAGAGCCGCCGTTTCTGGATTCAGAACCCACGCAATCGCGTTTGGATCTTGGTGCAGATAATCGCTGAAAACCTCAGCAAATTCACCCACCAGCATGACTGACTGCCGCCAGTGCTCCAGATCGGTAAAGCCGAAAGCGGTTGCTTCAACCAGCGTACCATCATCCAGCTGGATCATCTCGACTGCAGATTCAGCCTGTGCTTCAGTCTCTACGGTCTGGGCGGTAACTGCCTGCAGCTCAATACTCGCCTGTGCATCCTCTGTAACCACAGCATAGCCGGTACTGATTGTAGTATCAGAGGCGGTCGCCGTACTGGTCAGGGTAAGGGTTACATCGGAGTAATGCGCTATCGCGTTATCAGCGGTCGCCAGTTCGGTAACGCCAGGCTGCAGGCTTTTATGGCTATAGGCATCCAATGCATCAGCTGCAGATTCAACCTGTGCAACCGTGCTGTGCTGGAGCGCGTCAGACGCCTTTCCGGTTTCTGTCCAGCGATCAGAGCGGAATACGATAAACTCATCGGATACCAGTACCGTATCAATCAGGTTTCGCGCTGTAACATACTCGCCCTCATTGAATGCAAAGCCGTACTCGACAACCTTTGTACCCAGGAACACTTCATGCGTGATCGCTGGCAGTATGATGCTAAACCTTGCTCCAGTCGGTACACGCTGGCCGGAGGAGTACACCAGCATTGGCTCCATGCTTGCATAGACGCCGGTGTATTCTTCCAGGTACGCACCCACAGCGGGCGGCTCAAACTCAACGGTAGCTGTCGGTTCAAACCAAGGATAGCCAGAGGCCAGCATATCCATTGGCTCCATTACCATTACAGCGCCATCACCTACAGACAGCTCACCCGCCATGCTTGCAGATACCTGCATCGGCTCAAACTGCACCGTTGCAAAAGCGACACCTTCCTGAGTCAGCAGGGCATCCACTTCAAGCGGCTGAAATGCCACGGTCGCCTCGCCTGAGCGATGGACGCCTGACTGCAGCAACATAGGTTCAAACGTGACCTTGGCAGAAGTGCCCGTAGCCGCGACGACCTCCATCGGCTCAAAACTGATCTCAATACCTGCGATGTTCAGGTTGAGCACTTCGCCATTGATGATCGAGTCACCCGGCGACAACAGAGAAGCGGCGCCTTCGACTACAGCAGGACCGATAAAATCGGCCTCATGGAAGATCGTGCCGGGCACGATATCGCCAGACGTGGCCGCATCCGTTTCGCCACCTTCTTCACTTTCCACCGAGTAGATCACACGATCAGTCAGCCGGGTTACATGGTAACGCGCCAAAGCATCAGGCGTGCCGTACCAGCCTGTTTTTGCATCGCCCAACTCAACGACACGGTAACGCCCAGCCGACACCTGAATGCCATGCAGTATCTGCGCGGGGCGCGTAACCTGCGACTCAGCCGTCAGACCGATAACCGCACCGGTAACACCCTGCGGTATCGTGCCGGATACGCGCAGCGATCCCTGTGCAGGATTGCCAATATTTACGTTGTGGGCACCTGCGTCCCAAACTGGTTGCGTCATGGTCGGTCTGCTCTATATTACATACTTCGGGGCCTCAGGAAGACCCGCTCTTGATGGGTCTCTGAAAGAGTCCCTGCCTTGGTACCGGTCACTATTATCCTCAAGATCCCTAAAGTCCTTGAAGTAATAAACATTCTCTATAGGAATCCTGACCAATTGGCATGTAATACCGTTGTCAAAGCCTGTGTTAAGCCCGTCGTAACTACAGACCCGACTGAGTATAAAGTCACCCTTCACCACGGTTCCACCTGTGGGCTGGAATGGTGAGTCGCTCGAAATAGGTTGTGGCGGCCTATAGTCTGAAGGGTAACTACTCGTTACTGGCGGCGCCGGAGGCGGTAAGGGTTCAGGCGCTGGAAGGCTAATACCCGTCATGTCGCCAGTTCTGAAAAGATAGTGCCCTGCGGCCCCAGTATCTTCACCCGTACTGAACATTCCAGAGGTATTGAAAGTAATAACAGCATAGTCATAATACCCAACAGTCGGTGGAAAGTGCGAGCGATCAATCGTTTGGATGCCAGCAGACACATCATTGCCATCGGCATCCATTAGCCGCAGCTCTACCTCCATTGTCAGTGGATCTTCCTCACCCCAGCCGCATCCAATTTCGATATCAATTGAGTCAGGCACCGACTCAAAAAGCTCGACCCATGCCTTCGTCTCTTGGTCCTCAAACGCTACAGGGATTTCTACTGCGTGATATCTGAGCTCACTTTCCACTAACGACGGATCATCAGGCGATATATAAGCACTCGTAGTTCCTGACTGGCCGTGCACGTCAGACAGTCCGGTGGGTGTTACGATTACTGCAACACGGTCAAAAGAGTCCCATTTTACCTTGCTCATAAACCCACCGTTTCGATCAGACTGTTGGCAACACTACTGTGAAGTAGTTAAGCGTAAACTCTTCAGTTGCAGTCAGCGTGGTGTTCGCCATAAGCATGTCGGTACCTGCGACACCGATCGTTCCCTGGACGCGAGCCTCAGTGTTGGACTGAGCCCCCGTGTCACCTGAAGCAACAAATCGAAACCATGTGGCTGCATCTGTTGCCTGAATAACGCCCTTCCAGAGTTCTGACGTGTCTTTACCGAGCGCGCCATTTTCAGCCGTTGCCGTAAAGTGGAGTCCTCCACCAGTTCCGTCAACAGAAAGCGTCAGAATTGGGGTTGCGCCCGACACGCTATCATCAGCGGTAGCGGGTGGTGTGCCTGCGTAGATGTTGATCAGACCACCATCCATTGTTGATTTGAAGGACTGACCGGTAAGCATCGCATTGCGCAGCCCTGTTGAGAATTTAGCCATTGCTTATACCTCGCTTGATGGAAAATAAAGCAGGAAGTCATCAATCACTTCATGCGTGTGTGGTGTGATTTGGAGGTTGCCGATCTGTAGGCTTTCACCCACGGTGCCGTCAATTTTCGGTCGATTAGCGTCATAACCTTGTACCGTGTAGCCAGTCTCAACGAATCGCCACCATCCGGCATATCCAGTCGAGACCCCCTTGAGAACCCAATTGCCACGCTTAACCAAACGGTCACCGTATTCGCCCATCTGCATCAATAGGCCGCCTGCAGTTGAGCCTGGTTGCGGCATAACGCCATCGGTTGAAACGATTGCAAGCAGATCCCCGGTTGCTTCTGCGTTTGCGCTGACAGGCTGCACACCTGAATAGATGCGTATATGCCCGAATCGCATCATGCGTTCCAGACCAAAGTCGGTCAGCATGGCGGCCCTTAACCCGGTGCTTAATTGAATAGCCATACGTCCTCAGTTAGTCATTATGTCGCGTATAAGCGTGTGTGCTATATGGATAGAGCCAGAATCAGGCCCTATAGCTGCATCTATCAAGAGTCTTATGAATACGCCTTCATAGTTGCGGAATTCAAAATATGGTCCAGAGTACATGACCAAGATGGCGAAACATTCCGGCACAATCACACCTTCTGCGCTGAATATAGGTACTATAGCCAAGGTGAAGCCATCACTTGGAGACGAAAGGGATTGAACCCCGTTATCAATCCCGTTGTCTTGGCTTGTTGCGCTCAAAACTTTGACGCTAACTGCGCTTAAGCTCGCGGATGCGATAGCAGCAGGATTCTGAATACCTGGCGTTTCGACCCTAATCATAATATCGGGCAGCGTTTCGTAGAACTGGCCAAAGTATCTCGGCAAGTACCCGGTGCCGTACTGATGGATCATGTCGTCATCTTCGGATGCGGGGTTCAATGCCCCCCAGCCAACCAATTCAAGTTCGCTTGTATCGGTTTTGCGAATTCCGCCGATCAGGTTTCGGTCGTCTGTTGAAGGTATTACCGAGAAATAGTCGTCAAGATACCGCTGGACGGTTATCAGTGCGCCATTTGAATCTGTGGGCCGGTATATACCTTTCTGTGCGTTCTGGTCTGATACATGCCAATGGTGATGGTAAGCACGGCTACTTGAGTAGCTATATCCGGCATCGGCCATATTCATGTGGTACACATGAGATACACGGAATGGTGCAGGGCCACCATCTTCAACCTCTATCACATCAGTGTTATGCAGTCGGTTCCACTTCGCTTGATCGGCCATCATGCAATCCCTATGTTTCCAATATCGTCAAACTGATCCACGCCCATAGCATCAGCAAGCCCGTCAATACTGGACTGCCAAAAGGCTTCATTCGTCCGCTCAACCAGTGGACAGCCTGTGATCACTGAAGCCTTTAGCGCCATCAGGTATTCATCCTTGTAGCTCACCACCTGCCCGTAGACTTCCTTCATCTTCTCGATACGGATCAGCTCCACCGGCTCCAGTATCGGATAGGTAGGCGGGGCCATATCACGCGCCACAATGCAGCGAGGCGCAAGCCGCCAACTGCCTTCGTAAGGATTGCCAGACGGGCCTTGGCCTGCAATCGTCCGGTAACTTGCACCCTCGTTCAGATCAGGCGACAGTACCGCCATAAACGGCTCTGCAGGGATGCCCATCTCGACATTATTGCTATCCTTCGGGGTGAAATTGATCGCCACACGGAAGTCACTTAGGTACTTCTCATTGATCAGATCGTCCGGGTAGCCAGGCTGGTATCTGAAGTGGTCTTCACCCGGGATAACAAACACACGGCCCACGCCTTGGCGAATAACGCCGCCGGCGACCATTGGAGGAATGAAGCGCGGAACGCCGAGGAAGTTGTCAGGGTGGATGTAGCTGTTCTCCACCGCTTCGCCCACTTCCTGCCCGCCGTATTCCCATACCTCGCGGCACTGGCCGTTGGCAAACTCAGACTTGTACAACAGGGTTTGTGACAGGTTGCGAATATCCAGATGAGATACAAGGCGGGTGAAGCCGGCGCCAACACCCCAGTGTTCGGTATTCTCATAGTCAGCCATCACCACTACATCAGACCCCACGCGCAACTCCATGCGCTCAGCGTGCAGATATACCGCGTCATCAGGCGGTGGGTAGTTGCGGCTGTCTGGTATCTTGATCTCTTTATACTGAGTGACAAAGTTGTAATTAAACTCACCGTCTGCTGGCCTGCGCCCGGTGCCAAGTACCGATACCAACGGGAGGTCATCGGTATTGGAATCCAGTGCAAACGACCCAGCAAGGTCGGTTTCCACCTTCACATAGATGCGGCCTTCGATCTCGCTGCCGTTCGCGTCATAGTCCACGTAGGCAAGGTATTCACCCTCACACGCAGCCGCATACCGGTTGAACCGAATCGTTGAGCCTGTCGGGAATTTGCCTTGGTCTGCAGTAGTACGCTCCCTGTCCACGCTTTCAATCGTGGGTGTCACCGTGATTGTCTGCGGAATGCTCAGATCCAGCGCTTCGTTTTCATATCGCGCGATCTGAGCTGACGTACCCGGATTTACAGCCACGCCATCGTCCGCATCGGCTGCCAGTATCGTGCGATACACGCTCAAGGCGCGGCCAGTGTATGGCTCGGTCTGTGAATAGACAGTTGCTGCCCCCTTGCTGCCGTCAGGCGCAAAGTTGAAGCGGCTGACACGGGTCTTGGCCGGTAGCGTTATGGCTGTCTCACTGATCGGTTGGGACTCATCTCGCGGCAGTTCTTGCAGTGCCCACGTTTCAACACTCAGCGTCAGGTCATGCTCGCCGCCGAATGCGTCAGCCGTCAGCACCGCTACGCGCACAGCCTCAAGCTGGTTGCCGTCATGCTCCACCCTGCCGCACAAGGCCGCACCAAGGATAATGGCATCGCTGTCACGGTAGCGCGGGATCTGCACACGGCCCGCCATCAACAAAAGCTGCGGCCCTCGGTATGTGCCCGGTACTGCGCTTGTAGTCGGTATCGTGCTGCAGTGATAACGGTTGGTGGTGTTCTCGCTTGACCAGCCGACAACGCCATATTCACCAGCGTGGTGTGCCACCTTGGGCCAGAGCCACGCGTCCGTCCGGTCAAATAGCTGTGCAGCATAGGTAAAACCAACAGACTCACCTGCTAATTCAGCAGCACCAGAACCGAACGCTATCGGTGCAGCAGCATAGGATTGCTCTGGGTCGTCTTCGGTCGGCCAGCTGTTGATGATGTTATCGTAATGCGCTGGCGAGTTGGCCCAGGATTCAACCATTGCCTCGCCCATTGTCATGCCGTCCGGCACACTACCAGGAGGCACCATCACAATGTTCTCGTTGGCTCGGTCTTTCAGCGTCCTGCGCACACGCTCAGCGTAACCCTGATAGCCGTCACGATACCCGCCCGACTCATGCAGTGGCGGCACAGCGCCCAATCGGGTTGCTTCGGTTATGATCTGGTCAGCCAGTGCGCTGTATGATCCGCGCAATGGCATGTTTGGTATTGGCTGCTTGCCCGAACCTTCGCGCAAACTGTTCACGCCATCCATAATGTCAGCGATCACATCGTTCACCACAATGCAGCGAGACAAGTCGGCCATCATTGCTGCGGCCTCGTCCTTATCCATGCTGGCTACATCCCGAGTGCGCATCAATTCAATCGGCTGTGCCTTGTGTACAAACCAGCTGCTCGATTCAGGCTCAGTCAGCAGCGGCAACGTCCTGTACTGCGATAGACGCGCGCGCATTGCCACTTCGAGCGGCAGTAGTGGATCAACATACACTGCCCACTCTTCAGGCCACGCCTCCATCTCAGGATCAATGCGGGGGTCGCTGATACCAATCGGCTGCTCACCTGTGAACTCGGCAAGCCCGGCTTCGTAGTCCATGTACAATCCTGGGGCTGTGATCCACTCCATTGCAGCCTTGACGGTTTCATTATCTGTACGGCGAATGAATAGCTCATGCGCATTCAGCATCCGAAACACGACATCAGGGTAATTGTTGTGCAAGTATTGGTTGATCAGCACCTGCGGCAATGCGCCACCCGGTTCACCGTCAGGAATGCCCCAGCCCTTGGGGGCAACTGTCCGGCTTCTCGGTGTACAGGTAATGCCTTGCGGAACCCACAGCAGCCGTGAAAGGAACGCCACTACGCGCTCGGTCGGATTGTCTTTCTTCAGCGGGTTTTCTGCGCTGTCACTGGTGTAACAGTCGATCACATTGATTGCGCCGATCTTGGCGGCACGCACAACACTGCCATCATCAAGCTGCGCCCACAGCGCATACACGGGCACACCGGCTGCGTCAGCAACCTGGTGAACCCGCATTAACAGGTTATTGGCTACACCGATAAGGGATTGAGCACCCTCACCGTACAGCCGAACCCTTGGCTTGACCGGCAGGCGCATCGTTAGCTGCTCTGCAGTCTCAGGCGGTAACCGAGCTGGTACACGTTACCGTTGTACTCGGTACGCTCATGGTTGAAGCGCGATGCCGAGATCAGGACGCCAGATGTTGAGCCTTTGCCAAAGTCAGACAGCAAAGCCGCACCACGGATAACGACTTCGCTGCCGGTCACGATATTAAACTCGGCTTTGTTGTCGTAGTTGTCGATGGCGCCACTGGACGGGTTGCCAGGCTGCCACTGAGGCCGCTGGGTTTCGGCATACCCTTCACTTGCGCTCACGATCTCGCCAGCCGTTGCAGCGAACTGTGCCGCCGTCAAGGTTGAGGTCGGGGTGAAGTTGTTACTGTAGAGCGCAAGGTAGAACTGACCTTTCTTCAACTCATCGGACAGGGCTACATCAAGCATATGATTCAGACCTTCGATGGTGATCAGGTTGGTTTCAATACCGTACCGGTCCTCGTATTCACCAAAGGCTACTGCCTTCGCCTCCGGGAACAGGATGCCTTCGTCGGTCTGCTCGTATTGGCCGTTACGCAGGTATCGCCCAAACTCGCGCCCATGTTTTACCAGATCGGTTTCAATCATAGCTGCCTCTCTTTGTGTTACAGCGCCGTCAGTGTGATTACCTGAGTCGTGCCGTGGATATCGGTAAGGACTGTTTTGCCACGCCCGCTTACATCAATGCGGGCACGCTTTGAATTGATACATTCTGTCTCCGCTGTTTCCGTTGCAACCATGTAGCCATCACTTGATAGCCAGATCACTGCTGCCGATGCGAGACTTGTGCGCAATGAAGTAGATGCGGGCAGGCGGATAGAAGACCCGGCCATTACCGGCGTTGGGCTGATCAGCCGAAGCCGCGCCGATACCGGGTCGTCGCCTTCCACCAACCAGACGCCGCGACTGTCGGCCACCAGTAGACCAGTAGTGATCGGCTCGATGAACCGGATATCACCCGTGAACTGTATATACCCATGCGCGGCATCGCAAAGATGCGGACGCATCGGGTTGGAGAACCAAAGAGTGTTGCCTTGCGCTACGTATAGGCGCCCGGCACGGCCTCGAATGTACTGCCCGCCTGGCAGTGGTTTTAGGTGCTGGGTTTCGGCTATGGCGCCGTCCGGGAAGGTGCCAACAAGATATTGGCTGAATGCCGCAGAAAACTTCTCAGCCAGGTAATACGCCCCGCCGCTCTCTTGTGTTAGGTACACGTTAATGGAGTAATCAATCTCCATACCTGAAATGCCAGACAGCATGATGCCGCCACCTGATTCAAGCGCCACCTGTCCCAACGGCAGTAATGGTGATTCTTCACCCCATGGCGAAACAACGGACATAGCCACGGCATAATGACCAGCAGGCAGCGCGCCGTTTTCATGCGCTGAAATGGCAGGTTTGGTGTCCGGCAGGCTCACGCCGCACGGCAAAAGAGTGTCGTGTTCGGCCGGTATCCACCAGACGCCTGAAGCGCCTGCAATATAGGTGTTACCGTTGTATCCGGTGAAGTCGAGCGGCTGGTACTGGTTTTCGATGAAGCCCAGCAGTTCCGGCGCACCGCTATCCGGGTGGATACGGAACAGACCGTTGCCTTTACCAACCAAAATGCCGTGGTCGGTTTCGGCAATGCTATGGAAGCCGTAGCCCGGCCGAACGACTGCGCGGCCTTTGCGGCGACTGAATACCCCGTTCGATGAGATAACGATATTCTCAACGCGTCGTGCAAAACCGGCCGGAATGGCAAGATCATCACTTATCTGATCAATGCCCCCGGTTGGTAATGGAATCGGGGATCGGTACATTCAGATCACCAGTAGTCGGAGTTCATGCGCACATTATGGCGGCGATTGTCGGCGCGGTTGTCTTTCGGTTTATACATCGTCGTTGCTCCTATCAGCGAGGCCGAACCCGAATGCCGAGCCTGCGCCCGTTGTTGCAATGAGTCGTGGCGCCCCGTCCTTAAAGACCAATGCGCTTTGTCCTACCAGTGTAGCATCAATCAGCACTCTGTCAGCATGTATCGCACAAACAACCCAGCGGCGGTCGCCCGTATGGTGGCTTACATATCGAACGGGCCTCCGCACAGCTCGTCCAACATTCCCTCCATCTCGAGCGCCCAGTCTACCAGCAACCCCTCACGGTCGCGTAGGATAGTGAAGCGATGCGGCCCGATTAAATCCCACAGCTCTCCAGCATCAACTGTCGGGAGGTGAGGACGAGGAGGAGGATAGCACTGAACCTGAGCCGGTGCCACTGTCTGAGGACTGCAGCCGGCTGTCGCCAAAGTCGCCAGTAGGGCGAGTATCCACCAAGGTAGGTTGCGCATTACGGTGATCCTCTGATTCCTTACGTGCACGTTGCTGGGCCTCGTTGACCTTTCGCTCAGTGCTGCGGACATTCTCTACTTCGTGCACAGCGCGGCGGGCCTCGTCACGCTGCTTACGCGCCCGACTACCTGCTACGCCGACACCGCCCAGGGCGGCCAGTAGCGCCACTATGATTCCGATCAGTATCTCAATCATTTCAGGTTCTGCTTCCAGACACGGAGCACCGGTATCACCAACGCCAACCCGATGGTCGCCCAAGGAGGCAGCGTTAACGTGTGCATGCTCTGCAAGGCTTCGAGGAACGCGAGCAGCATGGCCGCTTGCACCGAGGTGAACTTGTACCAGTTGCGGGCGTCATCAACAATTGGAGGTCTTGGCCATTTCATTAGTAGCTCCACACGGCTTTTCGATTGGGGTTGATGTCCAGATGGATGAAGCGGGGGTATCCGTTCCGCTGGCTTATCCCAATACCAGTGAACCCCATCTGCATTGCCAGCTGAACAATGCGGTACGCGTCCAGCCCCGGACCCACACGCAGATCGGCAGCGATCCCCATGTTGTGCGTGCCGGGCTTTGACTTCTTCGCCTCGGCAGGGTGCGTCGCGTGCCGCCATCCAGAATTAACAATCAGTGCTCCACCAAAGGCCTCGCGCAGGTTGTTCAGTTTTCGGATGAACTCTTCCTGCATGTGGTTCTCGCCTGTGTGTTTGCAGTCGAACTCCCACGCGTCAAAGTGCTCGTACTTGTCCCACCATGGGGGGTCATTTCTATCCACAACTCACCTCGTCCGATGCGGCGTGTCTCAACTATAGCACAGGGCGCGAACACAAATTACCGCGCCTGCGCCACGCCTTGGCGTGGTTGGTGACTGTCCTCCGACTTACGCCAAGCTGTTGCGCTATGGTCTCGCTTGGATGTTCAAGCCAAAGATCTCGCAGTATCCGATCATGCCGTGTGGTCCACTTCACTCCATCCCCCTCAGCCAAACTGTGAGCAGCGTTATCAAATCGGGCGACTGGCCAGGATTCACTGCTCATTTTTTACCTTGGTGTCAGTTTCGCCATCCTGAAACTTGATGCTGATGCTGGCTTCATCAATGCCCAATTTCTTGGCTGAGAATTTGAATACGATGTTGGACGCGGCCAGGGCGATGGACCCGGATATGCCGGAGAAGAACCCGACCAACAAGGCATCCTCAAGCGTCGTGACGTGTAGCCCTGGGATGAAAGGCGAGGCTACAAATACACCGAAAGCAACACCGCCTCCCACCGTCATATAGGCCAGGAGGACCGCCAGGCTGCGCCCAGGGCGTTTTATGAAGTGACGACCGCCCACGATCCCCCCTCCAACGCCGCCGCTCAGAAGCGCGGAGAACGCGAGCACGGCGCGTATCATGTCATGTAGGTTCTGTGGGTCGCGGTAAGGCATGTCGTGCTCTCCATTGTGAAGGCAGCGCATATATCTCACCCTCATCGTGAGCTGGCGCCAGCTGGCGCCAGTATAACATCTGTTTCAGGTCCAGCCAGCAGTGGAGATCCGCTGGATAGCCCGCCGTTGTGGACGCTGGTCAACACCAAAAGCCGTGGCGGTCGTGTGCAGAGCTGCGTATTGATGGGCGTCACTCAAGTGAGAATACTCGTTCTTCTCCGGTTTGTCCTCCATGTCCCCCGCCTTGCGCAGTTTGTATCGGTAACCATTGGTCAATGCCTTGATCAATGTACGGCAGCTGGGGTCGATCAGATGCCGCGCCCCGCCGTCGATCTGACCGCCCAGCAGTTCCTCGACCGCCGCGATCCTCGCTGCGATGTTGTTCGTCCTGGCCGGCATGACCTGGTACCCGGCCTTCTTGATCACCTCGAACACGGATCGCTCGTCCGTCTGTGCCCGCTGCGCCCCCGCCGGGTCACCGATGATGATCACCGGGTGGCCAGGGAAGCGCTGCTTGAGCAACGGAGTGAGCTTCTCAGCGAGGAAACGCGTAATCCCCATGTTGGATGAGGTCAGCTCCGCAAACGTCAGGAACCGGCCTCGAGGGTCCAGCTGGCTGATCGTACAGGCCGGGGTCAGTCCGAAGTCCATGCCGATGATCAGCGGATGGTTCACGCTGATGTACGGGGTTAGTGGGGACTTACTGACGTGGAAGCCCCGGTTGAACGTGGGGAACACCGGTTTACCTGACAGGGATTTACCGAACTCCGACCGCACATACACGTCGATCCAGTCGTCGGACTTACCCTTCATCAGGTTCTCGTAGTAGTCATCCGGCAGGTACTGCAGCCAGTCAGCGTCGGGGCTCAGGCCGGAGGGCTGGATAAAGATCGCCGCGTTCTCCGGTGGGCTGGTCATCAACTCTTCCCAGAACGACTCCGCATCGGGCGGGTTGGTCGCCCCCCACACCTTGAATATCGGCTTGCCGTTGTCGTCGCAGCAACCCACACCGTTCATCGACTTGTCGGGGTAACGCCCCAGGCGCCCGGTCAGCGCCTCGAAGATGTCACGGTGGATCTCTCGATACTCGTCCATCACACCAAACGAGAGCTGCAGGGAGAGGAGTCGACGCACGTCGTTGGCATCGTCCAGACCACGGAACAGCACCTCGCACTCCACGTCGTTGAACCGCATGAGGAACTTGCGGTTGGTGCGCTCGAAGTGCCCGGCCTGGCCATCAGGGAACCACTTGAAGAAGTCCGGCAGGAAGGCGTCTGTGAGCATCTGGTTCGTGTTTCGGATCACGGCACAGCGAGACCGGCGTATCCCGTCCGGGCAGGCTGCCACCCGCGACGCCTCGTACGCGATCTTGATGATCGACGCCGTTGTCTTGGTGCTGTTGCCTGTGATGAACACGCAGTTGTTGTGGCGCAGGATCAGGTAGCTGCTGGGCACCTCGAAGCAGTATTTGTGCCCATCGGTGGTCGGCACCAGGGTGATGTTGCTGCTCTGGCTGCCATCTTTCCGACGCCCCGCGATGCCGATGTGGTCGGCCTTGCGCGCGGATACGAGCACCTGCCACACGAGCCCCGTGTGGTTGAGTGCTGTCTTGTAGCCACAGGTCACGAATGCGTACTGTACGAAGTCAGCCGAGGCCTTGTCTGTGGTGCGATAGACGCCCAGCCCCTTGGCTGTGTGCCCGCCGTCCCAGTGGGTAACCTCGTCACAGATGATCTGCAGCTGTCCGGCAGATGCCTGCCACCATTCAGGGCCGAACACCTTGTCGCGGTTGGGGGTCGTGAAGTAGAACCGAGTGTAGCCCGGTGCTGCCCGGTGCTCAGTGTATGACACCTGCGCGTTGTCCAGCAGCATCTTCAGGCGGGCTTTTTTGCGGGCTTTCTTCAGGTTCATCGTGACCGCCTTGCGCCCGGCCGGGGCGTACCCGTCGGCCTGTACGGCAACCGCGAGTCGCAGCTGGTGCTCGTCAAGCGGCAGCCCCATTGTGCGTGGGGCTGCGAATGTCACCGGGATGCGGATCATGTCAGCACCGTTCCGCCAATGCCACTGTGCGACCTCCAGAGCGGTCTTCTCGCGGACTTTGTCCCCTTTCCTGCGTAACCGGTAGACCACGCGGTGCTCGGCGCTGAGGACCTGTGAGAGCCCTTCTCGGTGGTGGAAGTGCAGGAGCTGCTCGCAGGGGGCCTTGATGTAGCACGTAGGTGTGACGAACTCGGCCTGGCCTGTGGCGGCATTCCACTGGGCGATCTGCGGGTGTGCGTCCGCTGAGTACGCTGCGATCGGCACCCAACCGTGGGGGGTCAGGAACTCAGTCTCACCCGACACGCAGCCAACGGGGCCCGACACCAGGTTGATAAACTCATCCGAGGTCAGGTACCCCACCAGGGAGGACGGGGGCGTGTACTCGCGCGCCTCCACAGTCGCCGTCTTGGCGCCGATCATTCCGCGCAGGTCAGCCATGCTCAAGCTCCTCGTAATCGGTCTCAAGGTCCGATGGGTCCCCGCCAATGGACTGCAGCTGGATGCTGCCACCCCCCGGCAGGTTGATGTTGATAGCGAACTTCGGACCACCGGTGTTGAGGCCGGCACCTTTCGGGTTCAGGCGATCACGCCGGCGGGCAATCATCTTGTCCACCTGCTCCACGATCTTCATGCGTTGGTCGAGCGTGGTGCGGGCGTTGTGGTAGGACTGCAGCATGGTGGCAATTAGACTGGGCTGGGCCTCCTGCAGCTGCAGCAGCTCCGCGTATTCCGGGGAGTACCCGTTCTCACTCAACTCTTTCTCGGCTTGCGCCAGGGCAGAACGAAACGGCAGCGTGTCCTTGATCCGATCATAGTCCGACGCGTGCATGCCACAGTAAGCCGCAAGGTCGTACGGATCGCCAAGTTCCGCGGCAATCAGAGAGGGGAGTCGTGGGTCAAAAGGTACTGTATCCATGGCGTGCAGTATGGTTGTGGCCGTTTAACAGGTCAAGATTTTCGGGGGAAATTTTGTGTGCGAGGTAGGCGGAATGGGGGTAGTGGGCGAGGTGTATAATGATTAACAAGTGAGTATTTTGGGGTGGGGGCGTTGTGCGGGTTACGTAAAAAAGGTACCCCCCGCCCCCACCCCCCTGGTC
>CEGF01000655.1_pt1 | contig 35029 bp, 29 predicted proteins | sample 306341 | NCBI WGS metagenome assembly CEGF01 (sample SAMEA2755655, study PRJEB7226) | microbial mat metagenome | biome: microbial mat; feature: hypersaline; material: grass silage | place: USA | collected 2014-02-19 | depth 0 m
GTTGAACTGGTCTTCCCAGCGGAACTCGAAGCGCGCCTTGGACAGCACGTTGTCACGCAACTGGGCGCCCGGGTGCCCCTTGGCCAGGTCGGCGGCGTGGGCGGCGATCTTGTAGGCGATGATGCCTTCCTTGACGTCTTCCCGGTTGGGCAGCCCCAGGTGCTCCTTGGGCGTCACGTAGCACAGCATGGCGGTGCCGAACCAGCCGATCATGGCGGCGCCGATGGCGCTGCTGATGTGATCGTAGCCCGGAGAAATATCCAGGGTCAGCGGCCCCAGGGTATAGAAGGGCGCCTCGTGGCAATGCTTGAGCTGCTCTTCCATGTTTTCCTTGATCATGTGCATGGGCACGTGACCGGGGCCTTCGATCATCACCTGAACGTCATGTTTCCAGGCGATCTTGGTCAGCTCGCCCAGAGTGCGCAGCTCGGAGAACTGGGCCTCGTCGTTGGCGTCAGCGATGGAGCCGGGACGCAGACCATCACCGAGACTGAAGGTCACGTCGTAGGCCTTCATGATCTCGCAGATGTCTTCAAAATGGGTGTAAAGGAAATTTTCCTCATGGTGCGCCAGACACCACTTGGCCATGATCGAGCCACCGCGGGAGACGATGCCGGTCACCCGGTTGGCGGTGAGCGGCACATAACGCAGCAACACGCCGGCGTGAATGGTGAAGTAATCCACGCCCTGCTCGGCCTGTTCGATCAGCGTGTCGCGGAAAATTTCCCAGGTCAGGTCCTCGGCAATACCGTTGACCTTCTCAAGCGCCTGATAAATCGGTACCGTGCCGATGGGCACCGGCGAGTTGCGCAGGATCCATTCCCTGGTTTCGTGAATGTTCTGCCCGGTGGAGAGATCCATCACGGTGTCGCCGCCCCAGCGAGTGGCCCAGGTCATCTTCGCCACTTCCTCCTCGATGGAGGAGGTCACCGCGGAGTTGCCGATGTTGGCGTTGACCTTGGTGAGGAAGTTGCGGCCGATGATCATCGGCTCGATTTCCGGGTGGTTGATATTGGCGGGGATCACGGCACGGCCGCGGGCGACTTCATCGCGGACGAATTCCGGGGTGATCTCGTCCGGAATGGCGGCGCCGAAACTGCGGCCCGGATGCTGCGCCACCGGCAAGCCGGCTTCGCGATGCTCGCGCAGGCGCTGGCTTTCGCGGATGGCGATGAATTCCATCTCCGGGGTGACAATACCCTGGCGCGCGTAGTGCATTTGCGAGACATTGGCGCCCTGGCGCGCGCGGCGCGGCGCGCGGATATGCGGAAAACGCAAACCGGCGGTGGCCACGTCGGCGGCGCGGCGGCGGCCGTAGTCGCTGGTCAGGCCGGCAAGCTGTTCGCTGTCACCGCGCTCCTCGATCCAGGCGTCGCGCAAAGGCGGCAGGCCCTGGCGGATGTCGATACGCGCGTCGGGGTCGGTATAAGGGCCGGAAGTGTCGTACACCGACAAGGGGGGATTCTGCTCCAGTTCCCCGTTGGCCAGGGGGGTTGGATCCTGGCGGATTTCACGCATCGGGACGCGGATATCCGAGCGGCTGCCGGAGACATACACCTTCCGCGAACCCATGATGGGTTGGCAGGCCTCGTCGATGGCATTGGGTGCGGCATTACGTTGCTCGTCTGGCACGATCGGCCTCCAGGGCTACACAAACATGGGGGAGGCGAACACTATACGCAGCGACCCATTTACGAACAACCGAGGGCGCGACGAAGGGTGTGTCAATCCGTCTCGCTTGCCATTACCATACTGGCCAGTTCACCATTTCACCGTTACCTGTCGGTGGGGATCGAGCGCCAGCCCCGGCCGGGACAAGATGCCCGGCATGGCGGGCGCGAGACACAAGCCGGAACAAAAGAATGAGGAAGGAAACGCATATGAAGCGGAGCCCGCTGAAACCTCTGGCCCTGGCCATCACCCTGCTGTCCATGGGCGCCCAGGCCGCCGACCTGAAACAGGTCGCCAATGCCGCCTGGGATTACGACAGCACCTGGCGCGCCGAGCGGCAAACCTGGGAAGCGGAGCAGGAAACGCTGGTGCAGGGCCGGGCGGCGCTGCTCCCCACCATCGATGCCCGCTACGGCCGCTACCGCACCGACCGGGACATCGAGGAAGGTAATTTCAACCAGAAGTACGACTCGGAAGCCACCACGGTAACGCTGTCGCAACCGCTGTTCCGTCTGGACGCCTGGTATGGCTTCAAGGAAGCCAAGGCCGTGGTCTCCACCGCCGAGGCTGAATTCCAGCAAGCGCGTCAGGATTTCGTATTGCGCGTGGCTCAGGGCTACTTCGGCGTGCTGCGGGCCTGGGACACCCTGGTGTCGGCCCAGGCCGAGGAAAAGGCCATCTCCCGGCAACTGGAGCAAACCAACGAACGCTTCGAAGTGGGCCTGGTACCGGCCACCGAAGTGGAAGAGGCGCAAGCCGCCTATGACCTGACCAGGGTGAACCTGATCGTCGCCGAGCAGGACTTCGCCATCGCCCGCGACCAGTTGGAAACCCTTACCGGTCAGCGTTGGGAAACGCTGGCGGAACTGCGTGAGCAATTGCCAATGGAAGGGCCGCAACCGGCGGCGATGCAGGACTGGCTGGACAAAGCCTCGGTACAGAATCCCCAGGTGCTGGTGGCTCATGGGAACGCCACGGCGGCCGGCTTCACCGCCGACCGTCAGTTCGGCGCGATGATGCCGCAGGTGGCTTTGGTGGGCACTTACTCCCATACCCACACCTCTCCGCGAGGCGACAGCGCGGTGGGCACCACGTCTTCCGGCATTACCCCGGATAATCACGGTACGGAAGTAGGCATCGAAATTTCCATGCCGCTGTTCCGTGGCGGTGGCCTCAACAGTCAACGCAAACAGGCCGCCCTGCGCGCCGATGCCGCCGACCAGCTGTACCAGCAGGCGATCCGTGACGTCACCCAGCAAACCCGCACCTTCTACCGCACGGTGGAGGCCGATGCGCTGCGTGTGAGTGCCCGCAAACAAGCGATCCGTTCCGCCCGCGCGGCCCTGGAAGCAACCCAGTCCGGTTACGAGGTGGGCACCCGTAACGTGGTCGACCTGCTCAACGCGCAACAGGCCTTGTATGGCGCGTTGCGTGACTACGCCAATGCCCGCTACGACTACATCCTCAACACCCTGAACCTGAAAGCCGCCACTGGCGAGCTGGATGTGGAGGACCTGGCGTCACTGAATGACTGGCTGTCCGATCAGGAAAGTCTGGATCTCTACGATCCGGACCTGGAAGGCCAGAGCGAAGCGCAAATGGTGATCCCGCGCTGAAGCGCCCCGCGGTTGGCGGCCACCACGGCCGCCGCCGCTTCCCCACGCCGCCGGCACTCATCGGCGTCGGCGAACAAAGCCGCTACCGCGCGCGCCAGCGCTTCGCTGTCCGCCACCAGCTCCAGGGCCCCGGCCTGATCCAGCAAATCGGCGATGGCGGTGAAATTATGCAGATGGGAGCCGCTCAGCACCGGCAACGACCAGGCCGCCGGTTCCAACAGGTTGTGTCCGCCCACCGGCACCAGGGAGCCGCCCACGAACGCCACGTCGCTGACGCCGAACAGCATCAGTAATTCCCCCATGGTGTCCGCCAGGTAAACCTGCGTCTGCTCATCCACCGTATCGTGCCGACTGCGCCGGGCGAGGCCAAATCCACGCCGGCGGGCCAGCCCGGCCACTTCATCAAAACGCTCCGGGTGGCGCGGCACCAGCACCAGCAACGCTTGTGGTTGATCAGCCAGAATCTGGCGATGGGCGGCAAGCACCATCTCGTCCTCGCCGGGGTGGGTGCTGGCGGCGATCCACACCGGCCGTTGCGTGAACTCCGCCCTCAATGCCGAGGCCGCCGTTTTCACCGGGTCGTCCAGGGTCAGGTCGAATTTGACGCTGCCATTGACCTTGATCCGTTGCGGATCGGCGCCCAACTGGCGAAACCGTTCCGCCTCCGCTTCGGTCTGCACCGCCAGCACCTGGAAACGGCCCAGCATCGGGCGCACCAGGGCACCGAGCCTGGCATAGCCGCGATAGCTCTTCTCCGACAGCCGGCCATTCATCAGCATCAGTTTGGCGCCACGGGCCGTGGCGGCGGCGCACAGATTCGGCCACAGCTCGGTTTCCAGCACGATTACCAGCCGCGGATCGAAGGCACGGAAAAAGCGCCGATAGGCGCCGGGCAATTCCCACGGACAGTAGACATGAGTAACCCGGTCGCCGAACAACGCCCGCACCCGCTCCGAGCCGGTGGGCGTGGTGGTGGTCACGATCAATGGCGTTTCCGGGAAGCGCGCCAGCAGGGCTTCGATCAACGGCGCCGCCGCCAGGGTCTCCCCCACCGATACCGCGTGGATCCAAACGCTGTGTTTCAGCGTACCGGGGCGATATCCCAGAGCCATGCGCTCACGCCAGCGTTGCCGGTAGGCTGGCGCCCGCCGTCCCCGCCACCACAGACGCACGAACAGCAACGGCAGCAACAGATACCAAAGCAAGGTGTAGAAAAAACGCATAGAACGATCCAAACGGTGGCACGGGCGAGACGGTTGACCTTGAGGTCGCCGGCTATCATCCCCAGAGATGATCCACATCGGCATCCTTGACGGCGGCCTATGCTAGCATAGCCGCAACTTTTTCCGGCGGTGAGCCATGACTACCCAGACCCTAGAACCGGACGTTCTCATTTTCGGCGGCGGCGTCGCCGGCCTGTGGTTGATCAACCAATTGCAGAATCAGGGCTACCAATGCCTGCTGCTGGAAACCGGCACCCTGGGCGGGGCCCAGACCCTGGCCAGCCAGGGCATTATTCATGGCGGGCTCAAGTACGCCCTCGGCGGCGCCCTGTCCAACGAATCCGAGGCCATCGCCGGCATGCCGGAGCGCTGGCGCGCCGCCATGGGCGGCCAGGGTCCGGTGCCGCTGAATGGTCTTGATGTGCTCTCGGACACCCAGCATCTGTGGTCCGCCGGTTCCGTGGCCAGCCGCATGACCACCTTCTTCGCCAGTAAAATGCTGCGCGGCCGTATCGAGCGTTTGCGCCGCGGCGACTACCCTTCCGCTCTTGCCAACGCCCGTTTCAAAGGCCAGGTTTACCGGCTCGACGACCTGGTGGTGGATACCGAGAGCCTGCTCGATGTGCTGACCGCGCCGGTGCGGCCCCGCCTGTTGCGGGCGCCGGATTTAAACGGCCGGCTGACCTGGGATGAGCGGGGCATTCGCGAGGTGCGGCTCGATGGCGCCGTGATCCGACCGAAGTTGTCGGTGCTGGCCGCCGGCGAGGGGAACGCGGCCCTGCTGGACGGCGCCCACGCCCGGCATCTCTTCACCCAGGATGAGAGCCAGAGCCGGCCACTGAAAATGGTGCTGGTGCGCCACCGTCTCGGCCATTCGCTCTATGCTCACTGCGTCGGCGCCAGCAGCAAGCCACGCCTGACCGTCACCACCCACCCTCTGCCGGACGGCTCCCTGGTCTGGTATCTCGGTGGTGACCTGGCGGAACGGGGCGTGGAGCGCAGCGACGCCGAACAGATCGCCGCGGCCCGGACGGAACTCGACCAGTTGTTCCCCTGGCTGGACTTCAGCGGCGCCGATTGGGCCACCCTGGACGTAAGCCGGGCCGAGCCGCGCCAGAACAGCCTGGCCAAACCCGACAACGCCTATGCCCGCCGCGATGGCGACCTGATCCTGACCTGGCCCACCAAATTGACGCTGGCGCCGGATCTGGGCGATCGGGTCGAAGCCCTGATTCGCGAACACGGCCTGCAACCGGGCCCCGCCATGGCGCCGCCCGACAACCTGCCGCAGGCCCCTCTGGGGCAACCGTACTGGCACCACTGCTTCGCGCGGGAGAATCACTGATGGCGTTTCTGCGCCCGCTCGGCGACACCGGGCTGACCGTCAGCGCCCTCGGCCTCGGCACGGTGAAGATCGGCCGCGACCAGGGCGTGAAATACCCCAACGCCTTCACCATCCCCGATGACCAGGCGGTGCGTGAACTGCTGGCGCTGGCCCGGGAGTTGGACATCAATCTGATCGACACCGCGCCAGCTTACGGACGCAGCGAGGAACGGCTGGGACAGCTGCTGAGTGGCCGACAGGACTGGGTGATCGTTTCCAAGGTCGGCGAAGAGTTTGAGAATGGCGAGAGCCGTTTCGACTTTACCCCCGAGCACGCCATTGCCTCGGTGGAGCGCAGCTTGCGCCGCCTCAACACCGACTATCTGGATTGCGTGCTGATTCATTCCGACGGCAACGATCTGGAAGTGCTGCGTCAGGGCACGCTGGAAGCCCTGGCGGAGCTGAAGCGCAAGGGCCTGATCCGTGCCATCGGTGTTTCCACCAAGACCGTGGAAGGCGGGCTGGAAACCCTGCGGCGGGCGGACGTGGCCATGGTCACCTACAATCTGGCCCACGATGAGGAAAGACCAGTAATCGATTACGCCGCCGAACACGACAAAGGTATTTTGATCAAGAAGGCGTTCGCCAGTGGCCATCTTGATGCCGGCCACGCCGACCCGGTTCAAGCCAGTCTCGACCGGGTCCTGGGCACACCGGGCGTCGGCGCCGTGATCGCCGGCACGGTCAACCCGAAACACCTGCGGGAAAACGTGGAGAAAGCCCGCAGGGCAGTGGGGGATCTCTGACGCTGGTATTCGTATTCGCCGCCAAGGCAGCTCCCACAGCGGCTTCGTAGCGATACTGCCGTGGGAGCTGCCTTGGCAGCGAATAGTCTCGAAAGGCGTGTCAGGCCGTCACCGGCTCCGCCTGGCGGTGTCTCTCCGCCACTTTTTCCCAGCGATAAACGGACTCGTCCAGGGAGCGGGTCTTCAGCCAGTAGCGCCAGGTGGAGTAAGGCCAGATCGCCACATTGCGGCCATCCGCCTGCTGATACCAACTGGAACAGCCGCCGCTCTGCCACACCGTGCCCTTGAGATCCTTCTGCAACCGGTCGTTGAAGGCGTCCATATCCGAGCGCTTCACGTCCAGATAGTCCACGCCGCGCCGCGCCACCGTGCTGATGGCGTCGACGATATAACGGGCCTGGCACTCGATCATGAAGATAATGGAGTTGTGGCCGAGCCCGGTGTTGGGGCCAACCATCTGGAACATATTCGGATAACCGGCCACGCTGACCCCCAGGTAGGCTTCGGAAGCGTTGCGCCAGTCGTCCTGCAGACGATGGCCCGGCAGCCCTGTGATCTCGAAATCCTTCATATAGATGCGCGGATCCACCACGAAGCCGGTACCGAGTACCAGGCAGTCCATCTCCCGCTCGCTACCGTCACCGAACACAATGCTGTGTTCCCGTATTTCCTTCACCCCTTCGGTGACCAGCTCCACGTTGGGCCGGTTGAAGGTAGGATAATAGCGATTGGAGATCATGATCCGCTTGCAGCCCAACCGATAGTTGGGCGTCAACTTGCGGGCGGTGTCCTTGTCCTTCACCTGATAGCGGATGAACTGCTTCACCAACGGTTCCAGCAGCGACGCCAGGCGCGGATGAAAGATCGGCAGTACCCGGGACTCGTTGCTCCAGTACAAGCGCGCCCGATGCAGTTTGCGCAACAGCGGGAAACGACGGAACCAGTTCTTGTCCCGCTGTGAATAAGCCCTCTCATCACGGGGGACGATCCAGCCCGGGGTACGCTGCACCACGGTCAATTGATCCACCTTCGGCGCGATCTCCGGCACGTACTGAATGGCACTGGCGCCGGTGCCGACGGACACCACTTTTTTGCCACCGAGATCGTAGTCGTGATCCCACTGGGAAGAATGGAACACTTTGCCTTTGAAGTTTTCCAGCCCTGGGAACTCAGGCATGGACGGCACATGCAGCGGGCCGGTGGCCAGCACCCAATGCTGACAATCGACACGGGTGCCGTCGGTGAGCCGCAGCGTCCAGCGGGCTCTCTTTTCATCAAAGTGGGCCTCTTCCACCTCCGAGTTGAAACGGATGTTGTCGTGGAGCCGGTGCTTGTCCGTGACTCGCAGGATGTAGTCCTGAATCTCCCGCCAGCCACTGTAACGGCGGGACCAGTCGGGATTGCCTTCGAAGGAATAGGAGTACAGGTGCGATTGCACATCGCAGGCGGCACCGGGATAGGTGTTGTCCCGCCAGGTGCCACCTACCTCGGCGGCTTTTTCCAACACCACGAAATCCTCGATTCCGGCCTCCCGCAGTTTGATCGCCATGCACAGGCCACCAAAACCGCCGCCGACGATTGCCACCTTGGTGCTCAGCTCGCGAACGTCCAGGTTCACCTTACTGTTCATCTTGTTCTCCTGTTGGACACGCCATGCCGGCAGTCTAGCTTGGCGGCCGTCGAGGGGAACGTGTTAGGCTGACCCGGAAATTGATAATTCCGGCCACAACCCAGGCGCTTAACCAGACACTTATGTCACAACGCTCCGTTCTTGCCCTGATGTACACCCTGGATCTGTTGGAGCAGCGCGGCATCCAGTGCGCGCCGGTGCTGGCACGGCACGGCCTGGACGCGGCCAGGCTGGATCCCAACGGTGAAATCGAACGCGACCGGGAACTGCGACTACTGGCGGAACTGCTGCCCCTGGCGGAGGACCCGCAACTGGGCATGGAGATGGGAAAGCGGTTCGGGCTGGCCGGCTACGGCCCGCTGACCATGCTGCTGATGACCAGTGCCACCGCCTTCGATGGCTTCCAGCTCGGCGTCCGCTATCAGTCCCTGACCTATCTCTACGGCGAGTTGTCGCTGGTGCCGGGTAGCGACACCACCGCTCTGATTCTGAAGCCGATTCCGCTGCCCGAGCCAGTACGCCGCATTCTCATCGAGCGCGACATGGTCGGCACCTTCAAACTGGTCAACGATATCCAAACGCAACTGGGCCTGGATCTGACACCGAGGGAAGTCTGGTTGCCGCTACCCGAACCGGAGCACGGCGAACTTTATGAACAGTTTTTCCGCGCGCCGGTGAAGTACGACATGCCCTGGTGCCAGGCCACCATCAGAAACCGTGATCTGGCCTTGCCCCTGCCGGGCTACAACCGCACCGCCCATGAACTTTACCGCTCACAATGCGATGCTCTGCTGGCACGCCGCCAGACCCCCAGCGAGCAGCTGGCCGACCGCGTCAGCGCCTATCTGGATTTGTTTCTGGAGGATTTTCCCGGCGCCGCCGAGGTGGCAATCACCTTTGATCTGCCGGAACGCACTCTGCGCCGCCGCCTCAGTGCCGAAGGCCGGCCGTTCCAGCAGCTTCTCGACGACGTCCGCCTGAACAAGGCCCTGAATTACCTGGCGGACTCCAAACGCAGCGTCGAGGACATCGCCCGCCTGCTCGGCTACAGCGAACCCGCCGCCTTCATCCGCGCGTTCCAGCGCTGGACCGGGGAGACCCCGGCCAAACACAGAAAAAGCAGTGAAAAGTGAACAATGAATAGTTAACAGCGAAAATCAAAGGCATTGCGATACCGCAAAGGCCATTTGCGTATTCACAACTCCCCGTTTTCACTGTTCATTGTTAACTATTCCTTATTCACTGTTCCCTATTCACTGTTTTTCCTGATTTTTTGCACGATATGCGTGGTGGAAATGTCCTCGACGAAGTCCAGTACTTCCACCTTGCCGCCGTAGGCTTTGACAATGTCGGCACCGACCACCTGATCGACAGCGTAGTCGCCCCCCTTGACCAGCACATCGGGCTTCACCTTTTCCAATAGCGGTTCAGGGGTGTCGGTGTCGAAGGCCACCACATAGTCCACCGCTTCCAGCGCCGCCAGTACCGCCATGCGCCGCTCCAGCGGATTGATGGGGCGGCCGGGGCCTTTGAGCCGGGTGATCGAGGCGTCGCTGTTAACCGCCAGTACCAGGCGGTCGCCCAGACGGCGGGCGGAATCCAGGTAACCCACGTGACCGGCATGGATGATGTCGAAGCAGCCGTTGGTGAAGACGATTTTCTCGCCCTGGGCACGGGCGTCCTCGATCGCCACCAGTAATTGCTCCTCGGTCATCACGCCCCGCCCCAGGCCACCGGTCTGGTGCACCGCCCGGCGCAATTCCGGCGCAGACACCACCGCGGTACCCAGTTTGCCCACCACGATACCGGCGGCAATGTTGGCCAGCGCCACCGCCTCTTCCATGGGGCTGCCGGCGGCCAGCGCCACCGCCAGGGTGGATATCACCGTGTCGCCGGCGCCGGTAACGTCGAACACTTCCCGGGCACGGGCCGGCAGGTGCAATTCCGGCTTGCCGGCGCGGATCAGCGTCATGCCTTTTTCGCTGCGTGTCACCAACAGCGCTTCCAGGTCCAGACTGGACAGCAGTTCCTGCCCTTTGGCGACCAGGGTTTTCTCGTCCGGCACCGGTCCGACCACGGCTTCCAGCTCCGCCAGATTGGGCGTCAGCAGAGTGGCCCCCCGATAGCGTTCAAAGTCCGTGCCTTTGGGGTCCACCAGTACCGGCACCCCGGCCTGGCGCGCCAGCGCGATCAGTCCCTGACAATCCCGCAGCGCGCCCTTGGCGTAATCGGAGAGCACCAGAGCGCCGCAGTCACGCAGCCCCTGCTCCACCTCGGCGGCGAACGGCGCCGGGTCCTCGCCCTGGAACGATTCCTCGAAATCCAGTCTCAGTAATTGCTGCTGACGGCTCACCACCCGCAGTTTGGTGATGGTGGGCAGTCCCGGGATCTTCTGGAAGCGGCTGGTGACCTCGGCCGCGCCGAGCCTCTCCTCGAGCAGACGGGCGGCATCATCATCACCAGTGACCCCCACCAGGGAGGCCTTGGCGCCCAGCGCGGCCATGTTCAGCGCCACGTTGGCGGCCCCGCCGGGACGATCCTCGATGTCCGTGACCCGCACCACCGGCACCGGCGCTTCCGGCGAGATGCGCCCGGTGGGCCCATGCCAGTAGCGATCCAGCATGACATCACCGGCCACCAGCACCCGAGCCTGGCCGAAAGGGGGAATTTGCGGGTTGTGCATCACCGTCTCCTCGACGCCACCCTGCGGATGGCGACACAAGCCAATATTTGCCGCGCAGTGTAGCATAGGACACTGTCGGCACTGTCGCCCCCGGCGTCGCTGCCGGCCGCCCGCCAGGCTGTGGTTTTTCCCCGGCGCGCTCAGTACACTTCCGACTCGCCGGTGAAGGCGGACAACATGCAAGGGCTTTAACAGGTTCTCCCTCGATGGAGCACCGGGAGCGATCAACGGGATAAGCATCTATGACGGCATTGCGCCCTAACGTATTGGAAGGCCGGGGACTGCGGCTTTGGTTGACGGTTTCCTTCGCGGTGATGTTCACCGGACCCTTTCTGTTCCATTCCCGGGTCGCCCTTCTCAACGTGGTGGATGTGCTGTTCTTTCTGCCGTCACTAACCCTGTTGACCCGGGCCGTGGTCAGCGGTGATCGCCGCTTGCTGCTGTCCCCCTGGCTGGTACCGCTGTATGCCCTGCTCGGCTGGTTGCTGCTGACCATGGCTTGGGCGGATAACGCCAATACCTCCCGCACCGTGCGCGGCGTGGTGGAGATCATCACCCTGGTGGGGATCCTGCGCTGGCTGCATCTGTACTATCGCCACACACTCAAACAGGCTCTGACCAACGCCGCCCTCACCTCCACCGTGCTGCTGGTGGTGATCATGATCAGCTACTACACCACCCAACCCCTGGGCAGTCCCCTGTTTGGTGAGTCAGTACGTTTGATATTCGATCTGCCGCAACCCGGCCCGCTGCTGACCACCATGGCCCTGGTCACGCCCTGTTTCGTTCTGCTGGCTCAAGCGGTGGAAGAAGGCATCAACGCCAAAGGCGGACGGCGCGCCGCCGGCGCCCTGGTGGGATTCGGCTTCCTGGTGCTGGTGCAATGGCACACCGGCATCATGCTGCTGGTGGCGGCGCTCAGTTGGGTACTGCTGCGCGCGGAACAACGGATACTCGGCATGCTTGCCGCGGCGGTGGCGCTGTACCTGTCCCTGGATTTCGAGGTGCTTGGTAATATGGGCCAGTACTTCACCCACCCCTTCTTTGGCAACGGCCTCAGCCAGGAAACCGGTGAATCCCTGCTGGTGGGCGTGGACGAGGCGCTGCGGATCATTCCTCACCCGGACAATGTGCTGCTGGCGGTAATCCATTCCGCCGGGCTGGTGGGGCTGATTCTGTTCATCGCCGCCTGGGCGGTGCCCGCCTGGCGCCTGCCGGACGGCGAGCAGAACCTGCGCGAAGGGGCCATCTTCCTGATCGCCGTGGTACCGGGTCTGCTCGCCATGCTGTCGGTGGGCGCCTATCTATTGGTGCCGTTCCATCCCAGTTGGATGAGCCTGTGGATGCCGCTGGCTCTGATGCTGGCCAGCCTCAGCACCCGCGACACCATCCGCCCGCCAGTGCGGCACCCGCAACCCCAGCCGCAGTAACCGCACCATGGCTAAACGTCGACAACGACCCACGGATCCCCGCGACCCGCGCCTTTGGCCCACACGTGTGGGCCTGGCCCTGTTCTGGCTGATCGGCCAGTTACCCTGGGACCTGCTGCTGGCGCTGGGGCGCGGCATCGGGCATCTGGGTTGGTGGCTGGCCAGGAAGCGGCGGCATATCGCCCTGACCAATCTGCGTCTGTGCTTCCCCGAACTCTCCGACACCGAGCGGGAAGCGCTGGCCCGGAAAGTGATGGTCAGCACCGGCGAGGCATTGATGGAGATGGCGGGCAGCTTCCACAACCGCCGCATCGACCTGGGCCAGCGGCTCTCGGTCACTGGCCTGGAGCACCTGGAAGCCGCTCGAGAGCGCGGCCAGGGGGTCCTGCTGCTAGGTATGCACTTCAATTCCATCGACGTCGGCAGCCGCCTGCTCGGCAAGTTCTTTACCTTCAGCGTGGTGTATCGACCCAACGACAACCCCTTGCTGGATCACCTGATCACCGAAGGCCGCGGCACCTGGCTCAAACACTCAGTGGACCGCCGTGACTTGCGGCAAACAGTACGGCTGCTGCGCCAGGGCGAAGTGGTGTGGTATGCCCCGGACCAGGACTACGGCACCGAACATGCCGTGTACGTGCCGTTCTTTGGTGTCCCCGCGGCCACCATCACCTCCACCAGCCGTATCGCCCGCATGGGCAAAGCGGCGGTGATCCCCTGTGCCCATTACCGCCTGCCTGGCGGGCGCTATAAGATCGAATTCGGTGAACCGCTAACCGACTTCCCCAGCGGCGATGACGAAGCCGACACCGCTCTGATCAACCGCACCATCGAGCACTACGTGCGCAAGCATCCCGAGCAGTATTTGTGGGTGCATAAGCGCTTCAAGCATCAGCCCGAGGGGCGGCGCTCGCCGTACTGAGTGGGGGGATCGGACCATGAGCTATCCAGATCAAGATATCATTCCCCGGGTTTTGCACTTCGTTTGGGTTGGCGACGAAAACAAACGTCCGGACAACTGCATCGAGACCTGGCGTGAACTGCACCCGGACTTTGAAATTCGGGTGTGGGGTAATGCGGAGCGGGACAATCTGGATTGGCGATTGAAGCGGCACATGGTGGAAATGGCTGAGACCGGACAACTCTACGGCGTCGCGGATTTGATGCGCTGGGAGATCCTTGAGCGGCATGGCGGTTTCGCCCTGGATTGCGATTCCATTTGTCTACGGCGCCTTCCGGACTGGCTGTTCCAGTGTGAGGCCTTTACTTGCTGGGAGAACGAACTGGAAAGCCCCGGCCTCGCCGCCAACGGCTACGTGGCCTGCGCGCCCGGCAATCCGCTCCTCCAATATTTGGTGGCACGACTGGAAAACAGTCTTCATCTGGCCTGGCGCCCACGCAAATGGTATCAACGCAAGCGCAAACGTTTTTCCGCCTGGAAAACCACGGGGCCGTTGGCATGGACCAATGCCATCCGTGACTTGGAATACACCAACCTGACCATTCTGCCGAGCCATTTTTTCTGCCCCCGGCATCCTTCCGGGCGTATTTATCGAGGCCACGGCCCAGTGTACTGCGACCAGCTCTTCGGCAGTACCGGCGAGTCCATTTACGAGACCCTCCACCAAAGCACGCCGGAGGCATTGCGCCAGTGGGTCCGCCAACAACGGGATGAGAGCCCATGACCTCCTCTCGTTCCGATCTTCTGGTTATCACCCATGACTATCGCAGTATTCCAATTCCGGAGACCCTGGAAGCACTGCGCGATCATGCCGGCGCAACGATCGTGGCGCTGAACCGGCGGCAGGTTCGCTGGCTACCCTGGAGCCTGCGCCGTCTGCAAGCCCATCGGTACCGCAAGGTTCTGCTGGATCTGCCATTCAAGCATGTTCATGGCGCCGGCTCTTGCCTGAGCAGGCTCGACAACCTCTATATCTACGAAGAAGACGCCTGCCAGGATGGTCTGTCACGCTCCAAGTGGTACGGACAATTTAGCGACTTCTACCGCCAGGTGGCGCCGCTCCGGGTCATCGCGACCGGCCATATCACCGCCCAACGCCTTCAGAGAAAAGGCGTGCCGGCGGTTTTCGTTCCCAAGGGCTACGCCACGCGCAACACGGGTTTGCTCGATCTGGAACGGGACATTGAAGTGGGCTTTATCGGGCGCGTGCGCTCCGAGGTGTACCGCGAGCGGGCAGAGCTTCTGGAGGGCGCCGAGGCTCGTTTGGGTTGCCGCTTGCTCAGAACAGAAAATGACGACGAGTATAGACGTACCTTGAACCGCATCCGTTTCTTTTTCAGTGCCGACAAAGGGCTTGGTGAGTACATGGCGAAGAATTTCGAGGCCATGGCCTGCGGCTGCATTCTGGTTGCCTACCGGCAGGGCGAAGGTGAGGAGCAGGCGCTGGGACTGCGTGACGGTGAAAACTGCCTTTTGTACCAGTCTTTGGACGAAGCCGCGGAAAAACTTGAACGGATCCGCCAGGATCCCGCCGCGCTGCGCACTCTGCAGACCTGTTCGCTCACACTCATCAAGCAATTCTCCCATTATGAAATGGGTAAACGGATCGCCGCATATTTATGACTACTCAGCCTCCCATTCGTCTTAGCGGCGCCGCCGCGCATCTCATGGTCGCCTGGCTGACCTTGTCTTTTTTCCTGTTTTCCGGCGCCGTACTTTTGACACCTTCCCTGGGCACTCTGGGTCATGCTCTGAAAGCGGTGTTTTTCTTACCCGCCTTAATTCTTTTGATTCGCCATTACCGGCGCACGCCAAACAATCTCTTCGATGATTTGAACCTGGCATTACTGGCGTTTTTCATTCTCGGACTGGTATCACTATTCTGGGCCGCGGAACCGAGATGGACGCGAATGACGCACGCCATGTTGCAAATTGCCGTGCTCTTTCTCACCTGCCGGACTCTTGGTCAGCATCACCGGCCGCTACTGGCCCGGGCACTGGTTCTGTCCGCCTTGCTGTCAGCCGTTGTCGCCGGAGTGATCATGGTGCTGTTTTACCGGGATAACCCGCCGATTTTGCCACTTTATGAGGTCCGCACAGGGCTGGAAGGCCTGATTCCCAACACAAATCAACTCATCGCCACCATGACGATGATGTCCCCGACCTTTATTCTCGCTGGCGCTCTGGTGGCGGAACAACAGGTAGGAAGGCGGATACTGCTTGCCCTGGGTTTAACGGTCTGCGCGCTGTTCCTGATCGCCCTGCAAAGGCGAACCGGTTTAGTGGCCTTGCTCGGTGGCGGCGTGGCCTTGATTCTACTCACCCGCAGCAAACGCATCATACTGGCCCTCGTGGCGATCATTATCGCCACCAGCTATTTCATCGTCACCGATGCCAATCACTATATAAGTCGCGGGGACTCGGAAAGAATCGCGGTATGGTTATCCTATCTGGAAGTCACCGGCCATCACCCCTGGTTCGGCCACGGCCTGAGTGACAACATCCCCACCATCACTCCGGAGCAATCCCCTATCCTGCCCTATGCGGTATTTCACCCGCACAACATTCTGTTGTCTCTGTTCTATTACCTTGGGGCAGCGGGGCTGGTGGTGTTCGCGGTTTTCGTCATCATACTCTTGCGTCGGCTGCTGGTAAGCCGGGCGGCATTCGAGCACAAGAATCTGGTTTTTCTGGCCCCTCTGGCACCAGGGCTGATCACGCTGATGTTCGATGGAGAAAAAGTGATTACACCTTTTTGGCCGAACTGGAACTGCTTGTGGATTCCCCTGGCTCTGGCGGCGGCGACATTGGCGCGAACTGCTTCCAATTCGCCTGAAAGCGACGCATCTCACGCCGCCCCTTGCGACGAGAGCGGCACCGCCAACGACTGAATCCGGCACCGTCCAGGTCGATCCAGTGAACATGCTCCATGGCATCCACCAGAACGTTCTGCGCTTTGCTATCACCATGCCAAAATCCAGCGGCATGCAGTCTTTCCAGCCAGCACTCAGCTTGCGGCGCGACACGATGCGCCCGGGGCGGATCCCGCTCAATCAGGTGGCTCAGCGCCACGCCTTCCACGCGAGGAAAGGCAATCACCGCCTGGGCATCGCGACGCCTTAGCAGCATGACGGGACGCGGTGTCGGTATACCCAATAGCGCCCAGGTCCAACCCATCAGCCAGGACACATCGGCTCTGCCACGAAACCAACGCTGTTTCAGACGCGCTTTCCAACTGGTATCGCGGTAATGCTTGATCACCCAATGCTCGTCACCATGAACACTGATGCGACTGCCCTTTTTTATCAACGGCAGGGAATCCGGCGCCACCAATGCTCTGGCTAGCGCTTTTTTTTCTTCGTCCGGCAAGGCACGTTCCACGAGCCAGTCACCATGCGCGTCGCTATGACTGGCGATAGCCGACGAAGCCCGGCGCCATTTCCTCAGGGCGCGGGCTATCCGCCGTCGGGAATGGCCATATACCCGGGCTCTCAAACTGGCTGACGGCAGGCCGCGTTCACTCAGAGCCCCCGTCACTCGATTCAGCAAAGTATCACGCAAGTCCAAGGGAGCCTGAGCACAAAACAACGCCAGGTTATCAAGAATAGCTCCCCGCCGGCGCCGACCTGCAGGCAGGGTGTCAATATCACCCGCATCAAGAATGAGAGCTTGCTGGCCATCAAACAGAAAGTTATCCAGATGCAGATCACGCTGGCGCCAACCGGCTTGATACAACCCAAAAACGCTGTCCAGCAGCGCAGGCATCACTTGGTCTTCCTGGTGACGAAGGGCGGCACCCGCGGGTTCACCGTCACACCATCGGGCTATCAGCACCGTGCCTTCGTCCATCTGGTGCAGCTCCAGAGGCTGAGGAGTGGGCAGGCCAGCGGCCAGAAGAGCCTTTTGCCGCTCCTGCTCCGGAGCGGCTTTCTCCGCCTCGGGTTGAAAGAATAACTTCGCGAACACCAGCTCACCGCGCCAGCGCGCGCGCATAGCCAACCGACGGCCCGGCAGATGACGCAGTATGCGATCCGCATACAAAGGTTCTTCACCAATCATCAGAGTGAACGCGGCCACCTCTCCCCACTCGCGACGGGAGAGCTGTGACAATGACAGCGGAGCATCACCGGTCATGCCGCCTCCCTTTTAAACAGACTGGCGATTACCCGGCGCACATAGCGGGGCCGCAACGCCAGCCAGGGGTCGGCACGCAGTGCCTGACAATAAAAGCGTTGAACCAGATCCGGCCACCCCCCTCTATCCGCCAGCTTCAGCAACGACAAGGCACGGCGGGCCCGGTATGGCTTCCGGTACGCCATGGCCCAGGAAGGCAAGCCATTGTTTTCGAATATCTGCTGCTCCAATTCCATTCCCACCGACAAAGCAGCCCGCAGATCATTCCGGCGGCTATCCGGGTGTTTATGCACATTCAACAATGGCTCAGGCAACGCCACGGCCGCGTAGCAGGCCAGAAGGTGAGCAAAAACCGGCATGTCCTCGGTATGACGCAGCTCTTCGCGGAAGTCCACCGTGGCAAACGCCTCCCGGTGGATAGCGCTGGCACCATTGCTAAATTGGATTTTTTTATTCAAATAAAGAGCGAAGTTGCGCTCCCGGTCATCACCAACGGGCCCGGGAGGAACCGATACGACCTTCCCTTCCGTCAAAGCATAGTGCCCTGCGATCACCAGCTTCGTTTGCGGGTGAGCCCGCACGCTGCTGGCGAAAGCAGAGAGCGCCCCAGCGCACAGCTCATCATCCGCATCCAGAAAAATCAGCCATTCATTGGACGTTTCTTCCACACCTCTGGCACGAGTCGCTGCCGGACCACGGTTCCGCTGCGTCAAACAGCGTAACGGCCCGGCGCTCTCCGAAACCAGCCTCTCCATGACCTCAAGCGTGTTGTCGGTGGACCCATCGTCAATCACCAGCACTTCAAAATGCGGGTAGTCCTGGGTTAACACCGACTTTACCGCCCTTTCCAGGCAATGGCCGTAATTGTAGGCCGGTATGACCACCGAAAACGCCACGCTCATGGTCAAATATCCTTTCCCGGGTGCTCGGCGAACGGCAACGGAAACGCTGGTGTTTTTTCGAAGTAGCGCTGATAGATGCGCTCGCCCTCGCGACGACTGGCATCCAGCAGCGGCGTCTTGTCGCTGAGCGCTTCCCGTAGCGGCATGTCGGTGTAGATCCGTACGAAGCGCAATACATCGCGCCGGGTCAGAGAAAAGCGGGCGGTGGAGAAATACAAGCCGCCCAGATCCTTGACCCGCCAGCGACGCGGCACCCGCCCTCGCACCTGGGAGCGATGCAGATCAATCAGATACAACGGCGCGGTGGCATCGTGCACGGCGGCCGCATCCCTTGGCATCAGAAAATGCCCCAGGTAGAAATCACGGTGATTCACACCGGCATCGTGCATGCGTTTGGCAATCTCCGCCACGCGCCGGATCAGTGCCCATTTAAAGGTCGCCGGTGGCGGATTCCCGCGCCAGGTCTCGCCAAGTTCTTCCAGGCTCACGGTGTCCAGCAATTCCTCGGTGACCAGGAAACTTTGCCGGGACGCCGGGTTAAGGCCGCGCTCGCCATAGCCAACGACGGTGAGTGTATCCAGCCCGGCTTCCGCCACCCGGCGAATGGCGCGCACTTCCGACATGGCGCCGAGAATCGGCAGTTTGGCCTGGGTCAGATTCTTGAGGATTTCACCCCAACCGATGCCCCCATGGTACTTGAGAAAATAATGCCCGCGCCCGGTCTGAAAACGCAGTGTGCGGCGCCCCTCCCGTTCCCGGAACACCTCCCCTCGTTGGCGGGCGGCCTGCTCGAACGGGTCCTCGCCGCGCCAGGCCTCGGCCAGATCGTCACGCAGATACAGCGTCATGAAGACTTCCTTGGATAGCGTTCGATGGCGTCCACCGCGTGACGCACCAGATCGTAAATATCCGCGCTCTCGGCGAACGCCCTGCCACGCTGACGCCATTGGTCCCTTGACGTGGTCATCAGTGCGTTAACATCGGTGGCCGAGGGCTCGGCGCTGACCCTGCCCATGTTCGCCCGCTCGATATAGGGCGCGTAGCCACAAACCGGGGTCGTCAGCACCGGCAAGCCGGCCACCGCCGCTTCCAGTAATACCGTGCCGGTATTCTCCGCATAGGCGGGATGGACCAGCAGGTCCGCGCTCCACAGCCATTCCGCCACGTTATCCTGACCGCCCATGAAGTGCACACGGTCCCGCACTCCCAGACGGCGGGCACGGCGCAGGTAAGGCGCCGGGTTATCATCTCCGACCACATACAAAGGGATCCGCTCCGGCAAATCCGGCAGCAACGCGATGGCGCGATCCAATCCCTTAGTGCGAAAACCGGAACCGACGAACAGCAACATCGGCGTGTCCTCGGCCAGCCCCAGCCCGGCTCGCAGGCGTTGGCGGCAAGAGGCATAGTCCTCCGGCAGAATGCGGTCACGGCGGATGCCCGGCGGCAAATCCACGAAGCGCTCGCCGGCGGTGCCGTAGTGGCGTTGGTACAAGGCTCGCTGAGGCGGAGAAATAGAAAGGATCCGTGTGCCGACGTCCGCCCCGAACACCGCGGCTTCCTTGGCCAGTTTGTCGCGGTAGCGGGAAAGCCAGCGCCGCGCGCCCCGATAACGGGCCGCCAGGCAGCCATCGGCGGCGTAATACCAATCCAGTCCCGGCATTTTGTTGAAACCCACCACGCTGTCGAAGCCTTCCAGTCGGTCCCGCACCTGCCGGGCGAAGCGATCGTCGCGAACATGGTTCATGCCGTCGTGCACCGGCAAGGTTTCCACCGCCAGCCCCGGTTCCGGCTCACCGTGCCAGGCGCGGGTGAACACCGTGACCTCCTGGCCCCGGGACTGTGCCTCCCGGGCGATGGCGAGCATGTCCCGCTGCAGGCCCCCGTAGGGGAAATATTCAAACAACAGGAAGGCCAGCTTCATGGATCCGTGACCTCCAGCAGCCGTTGCCACACCCACTGCGGTTTGAGGCTGCTGAAGCAGGGTGGCTCCACCCCTTTACCCAGACTGCCCCGGTAGGTGCATTTCTCTTGCACACAGGGCGCGCAGGGGAATTCCGCGCCCAGGGATTGGGCCCGGCTGCCCCAGACGCCGGTCAGCCGCGGGTCGGTGGGGCCGTACAGCGCCACTCCGGGCATGCCGGTGGCGGCGGCCAGGTGAGCCAGTCCGGTGTCCACGGCAATGAACGCATCCCAGCCGAGAAATCGTTCGGTCAGCGCCTCCAGCGACAGGCGCGGCAGCACTCGCGCGCCAGGCACACCGCGAACCAGCCGTTCCGCCCGGCGTTTTTCGGTTTCATCACCCCAAGGCAGGTGCACCCGGTGTCCGGCCTCGTCGGCCCATTCCACCAGTTCACGCCAGAACGCCTCGGGGTAGTGTTTAGTGGGCCAGGTAGTGCCATGACAGAACACCAGATCCGCGCCCGGGGTCAATAGAGAGCGCGGCTCCTGTTGCCGGTGCAGACCGTAATCCGGGGCGCTATCCGGCGTGGCATAGCCGAGCACACGAGCGAACAGTTCCCGCACCCGGCTGACCGCGTGCCCGCCACGGGGGATGGGTAAGGGATGATCCAGCACACGGGCCGACAAAGCCTCCCGGGCGGAGGTGCGGTCAAGGCCGTACTTGGGCCCTCGCGCCAGCCGTGTCAGGAAAGCGCTCTTGATCAGTCCCTGGGCGTCGATCACCGCGTCGTATTCGGTCGCCTGAAGGCGTGCTCTGAAACCGCCCCATTCACCGCTGCGGCGAGCTCTCAGAGGATGGCGGCGCCAGCGGCGCAGGGCACAGGGCAACACCTGCTCCACCGCCGGGTGCCGACCGGCCAGATCCGCAAAGGCTTCCTCCACCACCCAGTCCACACGTAATCCGGGCACCACCGCCTGGGCGTCGGTCAACGCCGGCAGGGTGTGGATGACGTCCCCCATGGACGAGGTTTTGATCAGAAGAACGCGCATGTGCTTCCTGGTATTAGGGCCCGACAGTCGCCCGCCATCATAACGGCTGCTTGGGGCCGGTTCATGCTCTTTACCGAAAAGATCGTGAACTTAGCGCCTGTTCATGACCTTTAAGCCTGTTCTTAGCGATAGTGCAGTTTACGGGCCAACCAGCGGGCGAGAATTTTGCCATCCTCGCTGAGGTGGCCGGTGTCCAGGTAATACTTGAGGAACCGGAGTTGATCGCGCCGGCTGACATTCTTGCTGCGCCGCGCCAGGCTTTCCAGATCCCGGAACAGGTGGCGGAAGCCGGTGAACAGGTGGGTCTTTTCCAAATCAATGAAACGGACGTCGAACCGCTCCAGTGCCGGCCGCCAGGCCACGAAAACATGCTTGGGGTAGAGATTGCGATGGGCAAAGCCCCGCAGATGCATGAAACGCAGCGTCATGCCCACGTCTTCCAGCAAACGCCAGCGCCGCTCCAGCGGCAGCGCCGGCATATCGATTTGATCGAGACTCTGAAAGCCGTCCAGTCCCAGGCTCACCAGGACATAATGCTCATCACCGTTGTCATCGACGAAGTGATCGAAAAACACCGGTCGCGCCACCGGCACGCCCTTTTTCAAGCAGGCGGACAACGCCCTGAACTCCGTTTCCAGGGTGGCCCGCCCCCGCACGGGGTGGCGCAAGGATCGTCGGCGCTGGTTGCACTGGCATTTTATATAGAGGTTGTGACGCAACCCCGTGCCATCGTCCATTTGCAGACGATAGACATGCATGCTGCCGCCATAGCGCAGGTTGGGTTCATCCACCAGCGCCTTGTCCGGCAACGCCAGCCAGGCAGCAGCGTAATCCAGACGCCAGCCGATCAGCGCCGGACGCCAGTCCGGATCAATATACTTCCGGGGTACACGCACACTTAATCCTCCTTGACGGCCAGGTCCTGCAAAGCGGAGATCACTCGCGCCGGTTCCAGTTGGCGCAAGCAATTGAGGTGACCCAGGGGGCACTCACGCTGGAAACAGGGACTGCAATCCAGCCCCAGACGCACCACCCGCACCGCCGAACCCAGTGGTGGCGTGAAGTCCGGAGAGGTGGAGCCGTAAACCGCCACCAGCGGACGTCCGAGGGCCGCGGCGATGTGCATCAGTCCCGAATCGTTGCTGACCACCGCGTTGGTGGCGGACAGCAAATCCACCGCTTGTTCCAGGCTGGTGCTGCCGGCCAGCAGTTGTACCGAAGACCGCTGCGCCCCGGGCAGTGCATCGCGAATGGCCCGCGCCACGGGCAGATCCTTGCCGGATCCGAAAATCCAGACCTGGCCGCCGCGGGTGCTGATCCAATCCCGCGCCACCTCGGCATAGTGGTATTCCGGCCAGCGCTTGGCCGGGCCGAACTCCGCCCCGGGACAAAGCCCGAGCACCGGCACATCCCGATTCAAACCGTGGGCCCGCAGTGCCTGCTCCAGGCTGTCCTCACTAACCACCAGATGCGGCGGGGTGATCGTCTCAAGCAGCGGCGGAGCGGCTTGAGAGGGCAACGCCAGGGCAACGAAACGCTGCACCATCAAGGGATAACGCTGCTTATCGAGTACCCGGACGTCGTTGAGCAGGCCATAGCGCATCTCGCCACGCCACCCCGTGCGTACCGGTACCCGGGCCCAAAAGGGCACCAACGCGGATTTCAGAGAGTTGGGTAAAACGAAGCATTGATCGTAGCGACCACGCAGGGAGCGACCCAGCTTCCGGCGGGCAGCCAGCTTCAGATCGCCATGGTCGAACGGCAAATCGAGGGGGGCGCGCACTTCCGGCATGCGCGATAACAAGGGCCGGCACCAGGCGGGCGCCAGAACATCGATGGCGCAGTCCTGTTGCCGTTGCAGCTCGGCGAACAGGGTCTGCGCCATCACCATGTCACCCACCCATGAAGGGCCGACGACAAGGATGCGCTGGGATTCGGACATCAGGCGTCAGGCGTCCGTCTTCGCGTCTCAGACCGCGAAGGTCAGCCAGTTCTGGTACTCGTCCAACTTGCCGCGCACCAGATCGAAGTACACCGCCTGCAACTGCTCGGTGATCGGCCCCCGCTTGCCTTCACCGATGATACGGCCGTCCAGCTCACGGATCGGCGTCACTTCCGCCGCGGTGCCGGTGAAGAAAGCTTCGTCGGCGATGTAGAACTCGTCCCGGGTGAGACGCTTCTCACGTACCTTGTAGCCCCGTTCCTCGGCCAGTTGGATGATGGTCTTGCGGGTGATGCCGTCCAGACAGGACGTCAACTCCGGGGTGTACAGCACCTTGTCGCGGATCAGGAACACGTTCTCGCCGGAGCCTTCGGCCACGTAGCCTTCGTTATCCAGCAGCAGGGCTTCATCGGCACCACCGGAGAGGGCTTCGTTCAACGCCAGCATGGAGTTCATGTAGCTGCCGGAAGACTTCGCCTTGCACATGGTGATGTTCACATGGTGGCGGGTGTAGCTGGAGGTACGCACCTTGATACCCAGCTCCAGCGCTTCCGGAGACATGTAGGACGGCCATTCCCAGGCGGCCACGGCCACATGCACATTAAGGCCGGCGGCACGCAGGCCCATGCCTTCACTTCCGTAGAACACCAGCGGACGCAGGTAAGCGTGGGGCAGCTTGTTTTCCCGTACCACGTCGATTTGCGCCTGGTTGATCACATCCTTGGCGTACGGCACCTTCATGTTGAGAATATGCGCGCTGTTGAAGAGCCGGTCCGTGTGCTCCCGCAGGCGGAAGATAGCCGGGCCCTTGTCGGTCTCGTAGGCCCGCACGCCTTCGAACACGCCCATGCCGTAATGCAGGGAATGCGTCAGCACGTGCACCTTGGCATCGCGCCAGGGCACCAGTTTACCATCCAGCCAGATAACACCATCTCTATCAGCCATGGACATGGCGGTCATTCTCCCAGAACTATGACCCGTGGAAGCGTGCCTTGCCGGGCACGTCTATTCTTCGAGGTCGAACCATTGCTTCCAAATCGCACGAACCCCCTCCCGCAGATCGCGGAATTCGGCATCGTCGACGATGGATTTCTCTTTGCGCAGCGAGGCGCGATGAGCCGCTGACCGGTAGGCCAGGTAGGCTTCCCTTAACAATCCGGCGTCCTGCGCCGGCATCAGTTCCAGAGCGGCAAGCGTTTCCAGCAACCGCACGTTATCGGTGAAGCGGGTCAGTTCACCGTGGGAGGAGGCCCATCTGAGTACGCCATATTGCACCATAAATTCGATATCAACGATACCTCCAGGATCCTGCTTGAGGTGGAAACGGCCTTCCTCCCCCGATCCCAGGTGCGTCACCATGCGTTCGCGCATGGCCAGAACATCATCACGCAGCCCCCGCGGATCGCGCGGCTGACACAGCACCTGATGACGAATCGCGTCGAACGCCTGACGCGCCCGGTTGCAACCGGCCACCACCCGGGCCCGCACCAGAGCCTGATGTTCCCAGGTCCAGGCATCCTGGGTCTGATACTTTTCGAACGAGGCCATGGACGACACCAGGAGCCCGGATTTGCCGCTGGGACGCAGCCGCATATCCACTTCGTACAGCTGACCGCTCATGGTGCGGGTGGAAAGGATATGAACGATGCGCTGCCCCAGGCGGGCGTAGAACTGCTCATTGGAGACTGGTTTGTCACCGTCGGTATTGCCGCCGGGGGCAGCATCGTGCAGGAACACCAGGTCCAGATCAGAGTTATGTCCCAGCTCGATGCCGCCGAGCTTGCCGTACCCCACCACCACGAAATCCGGATCGCAGGGCTGGCCGCTGTCCCGGGACGGCTTGCCGTGGCGTTCCACCAACGGCTCCCAGGCCAGCATCACCACCTGATTGAGAATGCTCTCCGCCAGCCAGGTGAGGTAATCGCTCACCTTCATCAGCGGCAGCACCTGGGTCACCTCTGATGCCGCCACCCGCAGCAGATGCGCCTGCTTGAAGTTCCTCAGCACCTCCATCTGCTGCTCCAGGTCATCCTCCGCCACTCTCAGCAATTGCTGGCGCAACTCATCATCCAGTTCTGTCCGGGCGGGCGGCGAGTACAGCGTGCCAACGTCCAGCAACTCGTCCAGCAACACCGGGTGGCGCGCCAGCCTTTCAGCGATCCAGGGGCTGGCCCCGGACAGTTTCACCAACTGGGTCAGGGCGCCGGGATTTTCCACCAGTAGCGCGATATAGGCGCTGCGCCGCAGTACCGCTTCGATAAAGGCCACCAGTCGTGCCGCGGTGACCGCGCCGTGGCCCTGATAGCCCAGACTTTCCAGCAGTAACGGCATCAGCCGGTCGAGACGCTCGCGGCCGATACGCTGCATGTTTTCCACCGCCCGGCTCTCGCGCAGCTCATGGATCAGTCCGTGAACCTGCTCCGCCTCCTGGATGCCCATGTTCGCCAGGGTGGCGATGGCAGCCTCGGGCTCCAGCCGCCCCTGCCAGACATCCACCAGATCCTGATCGCCCTGGCGCTCGTCGGATTCCTGTTCGGGATCGGCGATCACCTGACTGAAGTGGAAGCGCACCCGTTCCCGGTGGCGGCGCAAGCCGCGTTCAAATACACGCCGTGAGGAAAACCCCATGGCAAAGGTCAACCGCTCCCAGCCGGCTTCGTCGTCGGGCAGCCGCTGGGTTTGCCGGTCCGCCACCGCCTGCAGCCGATGTTCCACATCACGCAGGAACACGTAGGCGTCCCGCAACTCCTCCACCACATCCTCGGGCAACAGGCCCTGCTCGAGCAGCAGCGGCAGCACCTGGATCAGGTTGGGCTGGCGCAGCGCCGGCAACTGACCGCCACGGATCAATTGGAAGGCCTGAACGATGAATTCCACTTCACGAATACCGCCGGCACCGAGTTTGACGTCCGCCTGCATCCCCTTGCGGTTCACTTCCCGCTCGATCAGGGATTTCATCTCGCGCAGGGACTGGAACGCGCCGTAGTCGATGTAACGGCGATAGACGAAGGGATTGAGCCGCTCCACCAGGCGGGCACCGGCCTGCAGATCCCCGGCCACCGGGCGCATCTTGATCAGCGCGTAGCGTTCCCATTCCCGGCCCTGGGTTTCGTAGTAACTTTCCATGGCGTCGAAGCCCACCGCCAGGGCACCGCTCTTGCCCCAGGGACGCAGCCGCATGTCCACACGGAACACGAAACCGTCGGCGGTGGTCTGGTCCAGCGCCTTGATCAGCTGCTGGCCGAGACGCTGGAAAAACTGGTGGTAGCTGAGCGCGCGCCGCTCGCCTTCCAGCTCGCCCTCATGCTCATAGGCGAAGATCAGGTCGATATCGGAGGACAGATTCAGCTCCCGCGCGCCCAGCTTGCCCATGGCGAACACCACCAGCTTCACCGGCTGACCATCCGGCCCCGTAGGCGTGCCCTGGCGGGCCCGGGCCCAGTCGTAAAGCTGCTCCAGAGCGCAGGAAATCAGAGTATCGGCCAACAGGGACAGGTCCGCCACGGTGCTGTGGTAGTCGCCCTGTCCGGCCAGATCCCGCCAGATGATGCGGGCCATATGGCGCTGCCGCAGCCGCCGCAGCACCTGTTTCAGCTCATCCTCGCCGGCACAGGCGGCCACTGTCTGTTGTACCTGGGCAACCAGCGACATCGCGTCCAGGCGTTGATTCAGGGAGTGCTCGAGCAACCAGGGCCCCAGTTCACCGTCACGAATAAACTGTTCCGCCACGAAGTCGGAACCCGCCCAGACTTTGGGCAGATCGGCGAGCAGAGCGTCAGGCAGGGTATGGCCCGCCTCCTGAAACCGTTGCCAATGCTGGCCAACCAGCTGGGCAAGGTCATCGGGCAGGCCGGAATAGTCCGGTTCTGTCATGGGTGGTATTGTCCACGGCCTCGAAACATAACGAAAGACCAGGGACGACATACCGATGGTCGGCCACGATGCTCCCCCGGGATGCACCGGCCTCGTCCCCGCCCTCCTCCCTGGCCTGGATGCCACGCATCCCGACCAGGTCAGGCCAACAGCATATCCGGGGACGGCGTTACCCGCATCACTTCTTCCACCGTGGTGAATCCGGCGGCCACTTTCTGGGCGCCGCTGATACGCAGCGGCTTCATGCCACCCCGCACCGCTTCACGGGTAAGCGACTCGAGATCGCCACCACGATTGACCAGGCTTTTTACCGGCGCCGCCAGCGGCATGGCTTCATACACCCCCATCCGCCCCAAATAGCCGGTGCCCCGGCACTCCAGACAGCCCACCGGCCGATACCAGGTTGCCGGCTGAGTCATCTTGAATGGCCGCACCAGCTCCCGCCAGGATGCCGCGTCCACCGCTTGCGGCGCCTTGCAGTGCGGGCACAGGGTCCGCACCAACCGCTGGGCCATGACCCCGGTGACAGCGGCGGTGATCAGATAAGGCGGCACGCCGAGATCGGTGAGCCGCACAATCGACGAAGGCGCATCATTGGTGTGCAGGGTGGACAACACCAGGTGGCCGGTCAGCGCCGCCTGGATCGCCATTTCCGCGGTGGCCAGATCGCGAATCTCGCCGATCATGATGATGTCCGGGTCCTGCCGCAGCATCGCCCGCACCCCCTCGGCGAAGCCGACGTCGATATTGGCCTGCACCTGCATCTGATTGAAGCTGGGTTCCACCATTTCGATGGGATCCTCGATGGTGCAGACATTGACCTCGCTGGTCGCCAGCTGCTTGAGCGTGGAATACAGGGTGGTGGTTTTACCGGAGCCGGTGGGCCCGGTGACGAAGACGATGCCGTGAGTGTGGCCGGTCATGGCCCGCCAAGCCTGGTGGTCCTCCTGGCTGAAGCCCATCTGCGCGAAGCTGCGCACCAGTACCTCCGGATCGAAGATCCGCATCACCATCTTCTCGCCAAAGGCGGTGGGCAACGTGGACAGCCGCAGCTCCACCTCATTGCCATCCGGTGTTTTGGTCTTGAGGCGACCGTCCTGAGGTTTGCGCTTCTCCGCCACGTTCAGCCGGGACAGGATCTTGAGGCGGCTGGTCACCGCCGCCATCACCGGTGCCGGCAATTCATAGACGTCGTGCAGAACGCCGTCGATACGAAAACGCATGCGCCCGGTATCCCGGCGCGGCTCCAGGTGGATGTCGCTGGCGCGTTGGGAGAACGCATACTGCAGGATCCAGTCGACGATATTGACGATGTGCTGGTCATCAGCGTCCGGCCGCCCCCGCCCGACCTCCAGCAGCTGCTCGAAATTGGCGATATCCGTGCCGCCCTGTCCACCGGAGCGGCGAGCCCCGGCGATGGAGCGGCTGAGATTGTAGAATTCAATGCGATAGCGGCGCAGCGCCTCCGGGTTCGCCAGTACTACCCGCACCGCCCGGTCCCCCAGCACCTGCTGCAGATCCTCGCGCCAGTCCAGCCGGTAAGGCTGATCGCAGCCCACCACCACCGTATCCGCCGACACTTCCAGCGCCAGGATGCCGTGGCGTTCGGCGAAGGCGTAGCTCATTACCTCGGTGACCCGGTCCACTTCCACCTTGAGCGGGTCGATGTGATACAGGCTCAGACCGCTTTTTTTCGCCAGCCAGGCGGTCAGCACTTCGATGTCGAGGAGAGTGTGCTCGTCCTGGCGGTCGGCCAGCCGGTATTTCGCCACCACCTGCAGCGGATGCCAGCTCTGTTCACTGCTTTCCCGCGGCGTGGTGGAGATCACGTTGTAGTCTTCCCGGGTCACGCGCTGCTCTTCGAGCAATTCACGCATGACCCAGCGAACATCCAGCTCGAACGCCCGGGACGGGCGAGCCGTGGTGGTGGCACCGATCACTACTACCCCCAAAAACCCATCTCACAATTAAGAAGATAGTATCAGCTTCCCATGAGATAGGCAGCGGCGCCGCTATCCACTATACTCGCGCCCACTTCAGTGACGATTCCGTGACAGGGTCCCTATGTCCTTTGGCAGCTCCATCGCCGGCCTTTTCGGCCGATCGCCGATACGCCCCCTGCAAAAGCATTACGACACCGTGCACGATTGCGCTTTGGGCCTGGGCGATTTCTTCTCCGCGGTCCGCGACAGTGACTGGGAACGTGCCCGCGAGGCCCGCCAGCGCATCGCCCAACTGGAAAACCAGGCCGACGAGCTGAAGAAAGAGTTCCGCCTCAATTTGCCCAAAAGCCTGTTTTTGCCGGTGCCCCGCTCCGATCTGCTGGAACTGGTCAGCGTGCAGGACAAGGTGGCCAACAAGGCCAAGGACATCGCCGGTCTCATGCTGGGCCGGCAGATGACGCTCCCCCCCAGCCTCGCCGATAGCATGACCGACTATCTGCAAGGCGCCATCGATACTTCCGCCCAGGCCAAGAAGGCCATCAATGAACTGGACGAACTGGTGGAAACCGGTTTCAGCGGCCGGGAAATCCGTCTGGTGGAAGAGCTCATCGAGGAATTGGATCGCCTGGAACGGGCCAACGACGACCAGCAGGTGCAGATCCGCGCCCAGCTGTTCAAATTGGAATCCGAATTGCCTCCGGTGGATGTGATGTTCCTATACAAGATCATCGACTGGATCGGTGACCTGGCCGACCGCGCTCAAAAGGTTGGCGGCCATCTTCAATTGTTGCTTGCCCGCTAGGGTCCGGCAGACCAGCAGAGGTTCCCTATGGAGTGGATGCTCGAACACAGCACCCTGATGCTGCTCATTGCCGGCGGCGCCGGTTTCCTGATGGCCCTGGGCGTGGGCGCCAATGACGTTGCCAACGCCATGGGCACGTCGGTGGGGGCGCGGGCCCTCACCGTCAAACAGGCGGTTCTGATCGCCATCGTTTTCGAGTTCGCCGGGGCCTACCTGGCCGGCGGCGAAGTCACCGCCACCATCCGCAAGGGCATCATCGACGCCGAGGTGTTCAACCAGACGCCTCATTATCTGGTCTACGGCATGCTCGCCGCGTTACTGGCCGCCGGTATCTGGCTGGTGGTGGCCTCCTGGGCAGGCTGGCCGGTATCGACCACCCACTCCATCGTCGGCGCCATCGTCGGCTTCGCCGCGGTTGGCGTGGGCATGGACTCGGTGCATTGGGGGCAGGTGGGTTCCATCGTCGCCAGTTGGGTCACCTCGCCGCTGCTGGCGGGCTTCCTCTCCTTCGCCTTGATAAAGAGCGTGCAGAAACTGGTTCTCAACCATGACGACCCGTTCCAGCGGGCCAAGAAAGTGGTGCCGTTCTACATGTTCCTGGTGGGCTTCGTGATCACCAAGGTAACCCTGGTCAAAGGCCTCAAGCACGTGGGGCTGGAGATGAGCTTTGGCGCCAGTAAAGAAACGCCATCACCAGCATCAACACCCCGGGTACCAGCAGAGCCAGTCGCCAGCCAAAGGCTTCACCAACGCCAAACATCAGCACCGCGCCAAGCACCAGTGGCATCAGCGCCTGGGCGGCGCCGCCACCGGCGTTGCCCCATCCCGCCGCCGCCGCATTGGCGGTGCCCACCACGTTGGGCGCGTACATCACCGAAGTGTGGTACTGGGTGATCACGAAGCTGGCGCCCACGGCACCGATCAGAAGACGGAAGAACAGAAAGCTCTCATAGCTCTGCGCCGCCGCCACGCCGAACACCGGAATGGCACCGAGCAGCATCAGGCCGGTGTAGGTCTTGCGCGGCCCGTACCGGTCACAGAGGGGACCGATGATCAGCCGGACCAGGATGGTGATCGCCACGGCGGCGATGTTGATGTTGGCGATCTGCTTGGTGGTCAGATCGAATTCACCGCGAATCACCGGCATCAGGGGAGCGCAGGCGAACCACGCGAAAAAGCAGACGAAGAACGCCATCCAGGTCAGATGGAACACCCGGGTCTGTACCAGGCGCAGATCAAAAAGTTGCAATCGGGTTGCTTTATCAGTGTGCATGGTCTGAATTCCTCACCAGAACACACCGCAACTCGCAAGGACCATGCCACGGCCAGCCATGGCCCCGGAGGATGGTGACGGGGGGCCGCCCTCTCGCCCCCGCCCTCAATGTTTTTTATTTACAGAACAAGGAATTAGGCCGCTCTGACTGGCGACAACCAGGCACATGGAGGGAGCCCCGGAAGACGGACCAGCGTCACCGGTCCGCCCCGGGCCATGCCCATATCGGGTGCAAATTTCATGCACCCGGTGCGTGCACCCGGTGCATTACCGCCGGCTACGTCGCCGTCCGTGGCCGGCCGATTCCGGTTACCCGGCTGTATCCCAGCATCAGGAAACCGAACAGGAACATCAGCACCCCGTACACCGCAGCCGGCACCGACATTGCCTCGGACTGCAGCATGGTCAAGGTGATCATCAGCCCCAAGGTGCCGTTCTTGATCCCCAGCTCGATCGCCACGGTGAACGCCTGGGGGCGGTCCAGACCGATCAAGCGTCCTCCCAGCATGCCCAGTGCCAGGCCAATGACATTCAGCAGAATCACCGCCGCCCCGCCCTGTTTGAGCAATACCAGCGCTTCTTCTCCGAGATCAATCAGCAGCAGGGCAATCACCGCCACCAGCACCAGCAGACCAAACACGCTCACCAGTTTTTCGCCTTTCTCCGCCCAGTCACGGCGGAAATGGCGCAAGGTCATGCCGAGCATCACCGGGATCAGGATGATGACGAACAGAGTAATGATGGTGCGCAGTACCGGTAATTCCAGCACCCGCTCGCTATCCTGGAAATGGCCGAGCGCCCAACTGGTGAACATCGGCAGGGTGACAATGGTGATCAGACTTGCCGCCACCGTGAGGACAATGGACAGCGCCACGTCACCCCGGCCGAGAAAGGCAAACAGATTGGAAGTGGTACCGCCGGGACAGGCCGCGATCACCACCAGCCCCACCGCCAGCGCCGGTGACAGGTCCAGCCACAGCGCCAGCCCCACACCGACCATCGGCAACAGCAGGATCTGGGCCACCAAGCCATACAAGGTGGCCCGGGGCGCCACCAGCACTTCACGAAAATCCTTGGGGGTCAGGGTCAACCCCATACCCACCATGATCAAAAACAGGGCCGCCGGCAGCCCCACCGCAATCAATGTTGCCTGATCCATGCGCTCGTCCTCTTGTCATTATTAGGACGATCGTACCTTTACCCCGCGAACATGGCCACGCCGCCTCATTCAACCGCGTGATTCTGCATCCGATATTCCCAGGTATCGTTGGCATGCATTGCGAAACCGATCCAGCCTGCCCGCGGTTCGCGCGCGTAACGGGGCTCGCCGGGATGCGATTTCCCGCCAGGCCCGGTCAGTGCCCGCAACTCGGTGAACCAGGTGGCGGCATTGTCCAGCAGTTGCGCGGCGGGACGATGGAGCAGATTCGGGTCACCGGATTCCATGTGCGCCTTAAGCACCACTCGACCGGCTTCCGGGGCATACCAGAGCAACTCGCGGGTGAAGCCCTCCACCAGACCATCGCCGCCGTTGCGGATGTTATCCAGGCCCGCCCCTTCGCCACGAGCCTGGTCCTTGCGCCAGGCAATTTCGCGGCTGATGCGCAAGGCGGCAAAGGTACCGGCGCCCACCTGAATTTTTTCCAGGGCATCCACCCGGCTGATCACCCTGGTCCGGTAGCGGTATTGCCAGCGCCCCCCCTTTGACACCGGCACCTCCACCGTGGACTCGGTGTCATAGCGCCACACATCGCCGGGATGCAGCGGAAAGCGCAGAGTGGGGCCAGCCTCGGCGCTCTCTGGTTGATAGGCGTTCAGGTCCTCCCGAAGCGTGATGCCGCCCTCTCCCACTTCATAATCGGCCCGGCCGCCGTTTATCGCCGTGAGCGTCAAGGTCACCGGTTGGGCGTCATTGAACTGGTACAGCCAGGAGGTACCCACCGGAGGCAGACTGCGTTCGACTTCGCGCAGCGCCGCCGGCGCCATCGGTTTGCCGTCGTCGCCATGAACCACCAGATCGGCGCCGATGTGATAACGGCCAAGGAACCTGCCCTGGTCATCGTAGCGGGTCACGGTGACCTCGCCGGTGTCCTCATCCACCTTGAACCAGCGCCCCACCGGCTGATCGTTCCGGTAGAAGCCCTGTGCCAGCCAGGTGTCCCCCCGACGGCTGGAGGAAGCGCCATGCCGCTTACCCTTGCGGTAATGGGATACCCGGCGCACGCCCTCGTCGGTGACAAAAATCTGTTCCCCGTCCCGCTGGTAGCCGGGCAACAGATTCCGGTCCCGCCGTATCAGATCACCGTCTTCGTTGAAGCGCTCCCGGAGCGACCAGGTTCCGGCCCGGTCGAAGGTGAGACGTTCCACCAAGTGACTGTCCTTGATCGTCTCGCTGACCTGGACGTCATCATTGGCTTCCACGCGGGCAACAATGTTGCCCTGTGGGTCGTAGTTCAGCCGCACATCCGCCAGGCCGCCCTGTTCAGCGGGCCGGGTGTAGAGGCGGGACCGCAACGACCCGTCTTTCCGGTAGTGCTTCTCCCGGCCAGTGCGTTCGCCCTTGTCCGGCAACGCCTCCATGGCCAGGCCACCGTTCTCATGGAAGGCCTTGAGCACATGGTAACCCTCTGGCAAGTAGTCACGAATTTCCCGGGCATTGCCATTGTCCCAGTAGAAGATGGACTGGCCGGTGATTCTTCCCTGGTCATCATAGTGGCCTTCCAGTTCCACCTGGCCGTTATCATGGTAATAGGCGAAGGGGCCACGGCGGTTGCTGGTGTTAAGCAGGTGTAGCGCCTCCGGATCGGCGATCTGGCTCTTGAAAAACAGAGTGCCGTCGGGCTTGTCGATCACTACCCGCCAGCCTGAGTCCGTTTGCTCAAGAGGCCAGTGCAACCGGAAGGCCGGATCGCCGTCAGTCAAAAACCAGTCATTGTCCAGGGCACGGGTATCGGCGCCAGCCAGCGCGCTCAACAAGAGGGCCGGCACACCGGCCAGCATCGCTAATCGGAGCATCATGGACATCCTTCCTTGAATCGGAACAGTGGGGATCGGGGAATCAGGGGCGCACCTTGCCGCGCAGCGCCTTGGTCTGGCCGTGCCGCGTTTTCTTGTCCATGCGTTTGTTGCGCGCCGATTTCGACGGACGGGTGGGCTTGCGTTTCTTATGCACCACGGTGGCGTCGAGAATCAGCGCACGCAATCTCTGCAAGGCATCGTCCAGATTCTTTTCCTGGGTCCGGTATCGCTGTGCCTTGATCACGATGACACCGTCGGCGGTGATGCGCTGGTCCGCCAAGGCCAGCAGCCGCTCCTTGTAGAACTCGGGCAAGGTCGATGCCCGCACGTCAAAGCGCAAATGGATAGCGGAAGACACTTTATTGACGTTCTGGCCGCCCGCGCCNNTGGAGATTTTCAGCATGGGAACGGGCTCTCAGTCTGTTCGGGCGGCGGGCCCGCTACAAGCGATTCTGGGGGCCTGAAGGCCCATTCGCCTGCAAACAGGCTCCTACGGCAGCCTTATCGCGCCGTGGCGAGGAACCGGTCGAGGGCGTTGGCGAAGGCCTGGACCTGGCGCTTGTCCAGTGCCGAAGGGCCGCCGCTGGCAAGACCGGCGGAGCGCATCTCTTCCATGAAGTCCCGGCGGTTGAGATGCTCGCGCACCGTCTCCCTGGTGTAAAGGGTGCCACGCGGATTGAGACCAGTGGCGCCCGCCGCCACGATCCGGTCCGCCAGTGGCACGTCCGCGGTGATCACCAGATCACCAGGGCTGACTTGTTCGGCGATGTAATCGTCGGCGGCATCAAAGCCGGAGGGAACCTGGATCAAACGGATAAACGGGGAGCGGGGCACGCGCATGGTGTG